>Ga0123388_1097095_pt1 | contig 54702 bp, 47 predicted proteins | sample T0HHNO3metaT_FD_89916 | JGI IMG/M metagenome (GOLD analysis project Ga0123388, IMG submission 89916) | Methane-oxidizing artificial microbial communities from Washington, USA to study methane cycling - T0-HHNO3 metaT (Metagenome... | ecosystem: Engineered > Modeled > Simulated communities...
AAATCCTATTTCTGTTGCGTTTTAGGATGTTGCCATTGTGCAATCGCTAGTTGTAAACCGCTGTTATGAGTGTGTAAATCTGCGTAAAGGTTGGTGAATAAGCTTGTTGATGGTTTTGTGACTGGTTATGATGCGTTAACACTTTGAAGTATAAGATTTAAAATTAATATATATCTAAGTACACATTATGGATAAAATTTTACTGATAGATGATGACGTTGAGCTGGTTGAGATGCTCAAAGAGTATATCGACCTTGAAGGCTTTTCTGCCAGTACCGCGCATGATGGCGAAGCTGGGTTACAAGTCTTGCAAGCAGATACTTATGATTTGGTAGTGTTAGACGTGATGATGCCGAAGTTAAATGGTATCGATACATTGCGACGTATTAGGCAAACCAGCAATATGCCGGTGATTATGCTCACTGCCAAAGGTGATGACGCAGACCGTATTGTTGGTTTGGAACTGGGCGCGGATGACTACGTACCAAAACCCTGTACGCCGCGCGAGCTGGTTGCGCGCATCCGCGCGATTTTGCGTCGTGCAAAGCCGCAAGCTAATCAGGCAAAAACCATCACGTTAAATGAACTGACTTTAATGCCGGAACAACGGCGTGTGGAGTGGTCTGGCGTGCCGTTGGTATTGACTAGCACCGAATTTAATCTGCTGGAAGTATTAGTAGAGCGTGCGGGAAATGTAGTGAGCAAACAAATGTTATCTGAATTGGCGCTTGGCAGGCCGATGGCTAAATTTGACCGTAATATTGATGTGCATATGAGCAGTGTGCGGCAGAAGTTAACGGCTGCAGCTGGCGGAAAACAGTTGATTCAGACTGTGTATCGCCTAGGTTATCAATACTTAAAATAGACTAATCCATAGAAAAAAATAGATACATAATCATGGGCAGACTTTATTGGAAATTTTTTCTATTTTTCTTTTTTGCGCAACTAACCGCCGTGCTGGTGGTGAGCCTAGCTATTGGTGTGGTGAACGATAAGCGTGAAAGAGAAAGACGCCTGATTGACGCTGCGCCACCAGCCAAAACAATGGTGTTCGCAGCGGCGAGCACATTAAAGATAAGCGGTATTGCATCGCTAAAATCGATGCTAACTATATGGTTAAGTGAGCCGATGCCACAACTATATGCAGTAAATGAAGACGGTATCGATTTATTGAAACGAGATTTACCCAAAGGCATCAATAAAGAATCGCTGACGGCTTTAACCGCCGATAATGAAAGCCGCGCGATTGAACACGTACGTGCCAATGACGGACACCAATACTGGCTTTTTGTGGAACCACGCAACAAAAGACCGCCTCCCACTTATTTTAATGGCGCTAAAATTCCGAACAATCTGAAATATTTATTTCCTGCAATGCCGTTGATTGTCGGTGCTTTAGTCAGTTTGTTATTTGCAGCCATGCTGGCTTGGTATTTTTCAAAACCCATCAAACAACTGAGATTCGCTTTTGAAAGTGCTGCCAGTGGAAATCTAGATGCGCGCGTTGGAACGGTTATGCAGGGTAGACGCGATGAGTTAGCTGATTTGGGTAGCGCTTTCGATGTGATGGTTAGCCGTGTGAGTCAGTTGATTCAGAGCCAGACACACTTAATGCATCAGGTTTCGCACGAGTTGCGTTCGCCTTTAGCTCGTTTACAAATTGCCATTGGCTTGATCAAGCAGCAATCAACACAGTCAGATGCAGCACATCAAGTGAATGAAAAAATTAGCACATCACTGAATCGTATTGAGACGGAATCGGTACGTATGGACCATCTGGTAGGTGAGCTGCTGACATTATCGCGTTTGGAATCTGGTGTAACTGCATTGCAAAAAGAGCGTGTTGATTTAAATGAATTGCTGCAAGAATTGGTGGAAGATGCAAACTTTGAAGGCATCGCTAACAATATCAAAGTAGAGTACGCGCCAATAGAAAATATTTACATAGAAGCGCAGGCCGATTTATTACAGCGTGCGATTGATAATATTCTGCGCAATGCTGTTAAATACACGCCAGAGAATACGGTGGTGGTACTTACAACGGCTATCAATCAAATAAACAAAAGCGTCGTTTTAACGGTAAAAGATGCGGGTAATGGCGTGACAGAAAATGAGTTGGAAGAGATTTTTAAACCTTTTTATCGTGCAAATACTAGTGAAGCTACGCGTGGTTATGGCTTAGGTTTGGCAATTGCAAAACAAATCATTGAGTCACATGCGGGCACGGTGACGGCGGAAAATATCGCTAATACTGGCTTGCAGGTGACGATTGTATTGCCAGTGATTGAGTGAAGCGGTGATAGTTAACAGTAAAAAATAAGTCATTAATATTGGAGGGTTTAAATCTAAATCGCATCAAATGCCGTATAAGAATTAACATATTTACGAACATAGACTTGTTTAAAGCAATGTTTGAATTAGGTCTAAGATAGATACACGCGATAAACTCTAATACTTACTTTTAAACTGATTAAATGCTTAAACCAATTAAATCCATGCTGGGTTTTGTCTTGCTGATGACTACTAGCGCCTGTAGTCCCATTAAACTTTTAAATGCGGTTGTTCCAGAAAGTACATATCAGCTGCACTCTGCAGTAGCTTACGGCGATTTGCCGAGACAAAAGTTAGATATTTATATTCCTAGCCAGATATCTCCAGCTAATTCTACAACCCGAAAAGTAGTGATATTTTTTTACGGCGGCAGTTGGGATTCTGGTAATCGTGGCGATTATAAATTCGTAGGTGAAGCGTTAGCATCACAAGGTTTTATCGTCGTAATTCCCGATTATCGTGTTTATCCAGAGGTGTTATTTCCGGCTTTTATGGCAGATCCTGCGCTAGCCGCACGCTGGGTGAAAGACAATATCCAACAATATCAAGGTGATACACAGCAAGTATTTTTGGCTGGACATTCTGCTGGAGCGCATATTGCGGTTATGCTGGGCGTCAATGCAGAATATTTAGCAAAGCAATTTCTTAAGCTTAGTGATTTTGCTGGGATTATTGGTTTAGCAGGACCATATGATTTCTTACCTTTGAAATCAGAACGGCTAAAAACTATATTTGGGCCAAGCTCGGAACAATGGAGATCTCAACCAATCAATTTTGTAGACGGTAAAAATCCACCGATGCTACTTGCTGTGGGTACCAAAGATGACACAGTTTGGCCACGTAATACTTACAATATGGCCGAAAAAATCAAAAAGAACAATGGCTTAGTCAAAGTCGTCACCTTTGAAGGCTATGGGCATATCGATATGGCAGCAAAATTAGCTAAGCCGTTACGTGGTGATGGCGAGCTATTAAAAGCAGTTACTGATTTTATAAAACATACCAACACCACTAACTAAATAAATTAACACATTTTTGTTGTTAACTAATCTCTCTCGTCGCCAAAAACTGAATGTCAGGATAGCGTTCTTCTGCCATCTGTAAATTCACACGGTTTGGCGCTAAATAAACGTATTCTTCATTACCATCTAAACCTACGTTAAAGCCATACTTATCGGCAATCGCACGCAAATCGGAATCGCTGCCACGTAGCCAGCGCGCAGTGTAGCAATCGTAACTCTCAAATACTACATCTACACCATATTCATGCTCTAAACGATGCGCGACTACGTCAAATTGCAACAAACCAACCGCGCCTAAAATAAGATCATTTGATAACAGCGGACGAAATAATTGTGAAGCGCCTTCTTCTGCCAATTGTTGCAAACCTTTTTGCAATTGCTTCATTTTAAGCGGATTTTTTAAGCGTGCACGACGGAAAAACTCAGGTGCAAATGACGGGATTCCAGTAAATTTAAGCTCTTCACCTTCACTAAAGGTATCGCCGACTTTAATCGTGCCATGATTGGGAATGCCGATAATGTCGCCAGAATAAGCTTCATCCATCGTGGTGCGGTCGCGCGCCATAAAAGTAATCGCGTTATTCACTGCCATTAATTTACCGGTAGAAACTTGCTTGATTTTCATGCCTCGCTCAAAACGCCCGGAACATACGCGTAGAAACGCAATACGGTCACGATGTTTTGGATCCATATTAGCTTGAATTTTGAAGACAAAGCCTGAAAACTTAGGCTCATCAGGTGGAATCTCACGACTAGAGGTTTGGCGAGTAAGTGGAGCAGGGGATAAATCTACCACCGCATCCAATAGTGATTGCACGCCAAAGTTATTCACGGCTGAGCCGAAAAACACAGGCGTTTGCTTGCCGCTTAAATAGCGTTCCGCATTAAATACATTCGATGCGCCACGTACTAACTCGATATCAATCCGCAATTCTTCAGCTTGTCGGCCAATCAATTCATCTAGGCGCGGATTATCTAATCCTTGAATGGTCTCAGAAGTCCCTTTATCGGCACGTGGATCAAAAAATAAAATACTGTCGGTGACTAGATTATAGACACCACGAAAAGACTTACCCATGCCGATTGGCCAAGTCATCGGTGCGCATTCCATGCCTAATGTGGTTTCAATTTCATCCAACAATTCAATCGGCGCACGACTTTCACGGTCTAATTTATTAATAAACGTAATAATCGGCGTATCGCGCATGCGGCATACATTCAGCAATTTAATCGTCTGCGCCTCTACGCCATTGACTGAGTCAATCACCATCACAGCCGAATCCACTGCGGTCAATGTGCGATAAGTATCTTCGGAAAAGTCATCATGGCCAGGTGTATCAAGCAGATTCACCATATGGTCACGATAGGGAAACTGCATGACAGATGAAGTCACTGAAATACCACGTTGCTTCTCAAGCTCCATCCAGTCAGAAGTAGCATGACGCGCAGCCTTACGTCCACGCACTTCACCCGCCACTTGAATAGCACCTCCAAACCATAATAGTTTTTCGGTAAGCGTGGTTTTACCAGCATCGGGGTGGGAAATAATGGCAAATGTACGGCGGCGGGTGATTTCTTGTTGAAGTGAACTCATGCAATATACTTAAAAGTCGCAAAACGTGTATTTTACATTAGCATGGCAACTTACGCGATTGACGATTTATTTCAATTTGCGATAGATGATTTTAAAATTAGTTTTTTTGTAACCTGAATGCTTTGAAACTTATTAATGACGTTAATAATTACAGCGTTGATTTGAGTTTGGATTTTAAATATTTGATGAATGGTCTGCACAAATAAAACAAAGCAGATTTTAATTTTGTTTGTAAAACAACAGGCTCTTCAATTGACGAGTAATGTTTTTTTTGAAAAATACCATGATGGCCACCATAAGGATTTTCAGGGTCTATAGCGCAATAGATTAGACCTAATTCAATATGATCCTTTTCCATTCGATGTGGATATTGAGATAATAACGGATAGATTGCTTCAGTGTAGGCAATTGGACCCGTTAAATTAAAAACGCCCCAAGAGCTAAAATCGTGAAAGAATGGATTGTATTTGGCAATATTGCTGCAAACATTATTAATCACAGACTTTAAAAATGGATGACCAGCGACTGAGATAATATGCCATTGTTGATATTCACCAGTGGGATTACTAATACCTTTATGTTGACCCTGCATGATCTTTGGATAGTGCCTAGGCCAATACGAAATAATATATTGGTCATTGTTTGCAATAATTTCGCTAAGCGGTTTTTCTGAACCGCTTTTAATATCAAGATATACACCACCGTCTTTGTACATCACTAAATATCTAAAAAAATCAGCTTTCGCTGCACCATATTTAGGATTGATTTTTTTGTAGGTTGCGAATAATTGTGGGAAATGAGATTGGATATATTCTTCAATATCTTGATCATCATATAAACGAAAATCCCAGTCGGGATTATCACTTTTTAATCGATTAATATTCGTCTGAATTTGGATGGGTAAGTTTTTGTTGTAATAAGTTTGATGAATAATTTGGGGTATCTGCTCACCCATTTTTATATCTGCAACAAAATCACGATCGCTAGGTTTGTTTAAAGAACCTCTTAAATTAAGGGCTAGCTTAGCAAGAATATTCATAATTATTTTCAAAACGTAAAATTAATTAGCTGAAATCAATCATACCTTAAAAATTTATGGCTATCTTTAAGAAGTTTAATTAAACGCAGTGAATATTTTGTGAAAACTTATTTGCCCCGCATTAAAAAGAAAGCCACCAGAATAAAAGCGACTAATACCAGTAAGCCTTCCATGATTTATAAATAATCCTACTTCACCACTTCTTTTAACTGCTCTAAAATCGCCGGATTATCTAGCGTCGAAATATCAGATGTGATTTCTTCGCCTTTTGCTAGCGAACGTAAGAGCCTGCGCATAATCTTGCCGCTACGGGTTTTGGGTAGATTATCACCAAAGCGTATTTCGTCTGGCTTGGCGATTGGGCCGATTTCTTTACCTACCCAATCACGCAAGTTAGCGACGATTTTTTTGGCTTCTTCACCAGTAGGCCTGGCACCTTTTAGCACTACATAAGCAACAACAGATTCACCTTTGATGTCATGCGGTTTACCAACTACGGCAGCTTCTGCCACTAATGGATTTGAAACCAGTGCCGATTCAATTTCCATCGTGCCCAAGCGGTGACCTGATACGTTTAATACGTCATCGATACGTCCCATAATGGTGAAATTTCCTGTGTTGGCATCGCGAATTGCGCCATCGCCGGCAAGATACAATTTGCCACCTAAATCTACAGGATAATAGCTAGTTTTGAAGCGTTCTGGGTCATTGTAAATATTACGAATCATCGATGGCCATGGCTTTTTAATCACTAACAAACCACCTGTACCCCAAGGCAAATCCTTGCCAGTTTCATCTACTACATCAATGGCAATGCCTGGAAATGGCATAGTACAGGAGCCAGGCGTTAATGAATGCGCACCAGGCAGCGGCGTAATCACATGACCGCCCGTTTCCGTTTGCCAGAAAGTGTCGGCGATAGGGCAGCGACCACCACCAACTTGCTCAAAATACCACATCCATGCTTCTGGATTAATCGGCTCACCCACAGTGCCTAATAATCGCAAACTACTTAAATCATAATTTTTAGGATGCGTGCTTGGATCGGTTTCGCTGGATTTGATGAGTGAGCGAATCGCAGTTGGCGCAGTATAAAAGATGGATACTTTATGTTTTTCAACCATCTGCCAGAAACGCCCAGCGTTCGGGTAAGTTGGAATGCCTTCAAACACCACTTGTGTTGCGCCCATCGCCAATGGACCATAAGTGATGTAACTATGGCCTGTAATCCAGCCAACATCCGCCGTACACCAATAAACATCATCGGCTTTTACATCAAAGGTCCAGCGCATCGTGTTCATCGCGTGTAACAAGTATCCGGCAGAACTGTGTTGTACGCCTTTTGGTTTGCCGGTTGAGCCGCTGGTATAAAGCAAAAATAGCGGATGTTCCGCATTCACCATCACAGGCTCACATTCTTGTTTTTGCCCAGCGATTAAGTCACTCCACCATACGTCTTTTGTGTTCCAAGCGACTTCTTGTCCTGTTTTTTTCAGTACAATTACTTTTTTAATGCCGTCCCAGCCGTGCTCACTTTTTGCTTGGGCAATACCTTCATCCACAGCCTGTTTTAACGGTAATGTTTTACCACCGCGGAACTGACCATCTGATGTAATCACCGCAACCGCGCCTGCATCAATCATGCGCTCATTCAAGCTTTTGGCTGAAAAACCGCCAAATACTACAGAATGCGTTAAACCCAATCGCGCACAGGCTTGCATCGCCACAATTGCCTCAATGCCCATCGGCAAATAAATGATGACGCGTGAGCCAATCGCTAGATTCAGCGTTTTTAAGCCGTTAGCAAACTGGCAGACTTGATGGTATAACTCTTTGTAAGTGACCGTTTTCGTATCGCCGTTATCTGCTTCAAAAATAATTGCAGTTTTATTAGGAATCGTCGCTAAATGTTTATCTAGACAGTTGACTGAAATATTCAACTCGCCGTCTTCAAACCACTTATAAAATGGTGCATTTTCTTCATTTAGCGTTTTAGTAAATGGCTGATGCCAAACTAATAATTCGCGTGCTAACTTTGCCCAAAAACCTTCGTAATCGGCTTCAGCTTCTGCACAAAGTGCATTGTAGGCATCTAAGCCAGAAACATTTGCTTGTGCTTTAAATTCCTCACTCGGATGAAATACGCGGTTTTCGGTTAAAACAGATTCAATAGCCATGCAACTCAACTCCCAAATTTGTCATTAATCAATTAGTCGTTAATTAAGGACATTCACTTTTTTATAATAGGTTTAAGGTAAGATGTAACACAATTGTTAACCATCATATTACCTTAAAAAACTCATGCAATCACTGGATAAATACTTATCGTCAACTCAAGCGCCAACGGCTTTTGAAGCGGGATTACAGCACTTAGTTAATTGTAGTTTGTATGCAGCGCGACTATTGTCAAAAAATGCCTTATTGCTAGAAGATTTGCTAGAGAATCATGCGCAAACTTACACGCGTGACAGCATGCAAGCATTTTTAGATGATGCACAAAATAATGCAGTAGTGACCGAAGAAATTGCCTTAAAAAAAGTGTTAAGGCAATTGCGTCAGCATGTGATGTTGAGAATAATTTACCGCGATTTGAATCAATTGGGCGATTTAAACGAAGTGATGCAAACCACTTCTGATTTGGCGGAAATCACCATTCAAACAGCGGTTAATTTTCATTATGCATTGTTGGCAAACAGTTACGGAAAGCCTTGCAATAGCGATGGGAAACCACAGGAATTAATTGTGGTAGGAATGGGCAAGTTGGGCGGCTGCGAGTTGAATGTGTCTTCAGATGTGGATTTGATTTTTAGTTTTGAAGGTGTGGGCGAAACACAAAATACTGCTAATCCAACTAATGTCATTAGTAACCAGGACTTTTTTAATAAGCTGGGTAAAAAAGTTATTGCCGCTTTGGATGATGTAACTGAAGATGGTTTTGTATTCAGAATGGATATGCGCTTGCGGCCGTTTGGCTCTGAAGGCGTATTGGTGCCAAATTGCGATGCGCTGGAAGAATACTATCAAAATAATGGACGCGAATGGGAGCGTTATGCGTGGATAAAAGGCCGCGTGGTGACTGGGCCAAAAGCGCTGATTACCAAGCTATTAAAGCCATTTGTGTTTCGAAAATATCTGGATTACAACGCGTTAACTAGCTTGCGTGATTTAAAAATGCAAATCCAGCGCGATGTGCTGCAAAAGGGCATGCAGGACAATATTAAATTAGGTCGCGGTGGCATACGTGAGATTGAATTTATTGCCCAAGTTTTTCAGTTAATACGTGGCGGAACAGATGCTAGTTTGCAAATAAAACCCACTTTATCTGTGTTGAAACTATTACAAAATAAAGGCTTATTGCCAGAAAAGACTGTAAATGAATTAACGTCCGCTTATGTGTTTTTAAGGAATTTAGAACACAGATTAATGTATGTAGATGACCAGCAAACGCAAGATTTACCTAAAAGCGATATAGCACGCGCGCGTATTGCCAGCGCCATGCAGTTTCTCAGTTGGGATAGTTTTTTAACGCAATTGAATGTGCACAGGCAAAACGTACAGCAACATTTTGATGCGACTTTTAACAATGAAGCATCATCAGGCAGCGCTAAAAATAATCAATCTGGCGAATATGAGATAGAAATCGCGCTTTGGCAGCAAACGCTTGATAGCAATGTTGCGTTGCAAGCCTTATCTGATGCGGGTTATAGCGATGCCAATGAAGCTTTGCAGCGTTTAAAAATGCTGCGCGCCAGTAGTCGTTATCAACAGCTACCCGAAAGTAGCCGCCAGCGCTTTGATCGCTTAATGCCATTAGTGATTGCGATTGCCGCGCAAGAGGAAAATAGCGATATCGCGTTACTCCGTACAATCAGCCTACTGGAAAATATCTGCCGCCGCGCAAGCTACCTAGCGCTACTGGCCGAGTATCCGCAAGCCTTGAATCTGGTGATTAAGCTGTGCGCCGCCAGCCCTTGGTTGGCACAATATTTATCTGCGCATCCTATTTTGCTAGATGAGTTATTAGATCCGCGCACTTTGTATGCAGAGCCGGATTTTGCCTTATTAAAAGCGGAATTGATTGAAAAAATGCAGCATCTGCAAGGGGATACCGAAGCGCAAATGGATGCGATGCGCCACTTTAAACATGCCACCATTTTAAAATTTGCTGCACAAGACGTGTCAGGTGCATTGCCGCTAGAAATCCTGTCGGATTATCTCAGTAATCTCGCCGATGTCATCGTGCAAGTAAGCTTACAAATCATTTGGGATAGCCTGAAATTTAAACATATCGATACCCCACATTTTGCCGTTATCGGTTACGGCAAGTTAGGCAGCAAAGAATTAGGCTATATGTCTGATTTAGATATCATCTTTCTTTACGACAATACGGCTGAAAACGCTAGTGGCGATAAATTGCAAAGCAGCGGAAATAGTGCAGAAATCTATGCGCGTTTTGCACAACGCATCAATAACTGGTTTAACAGCATCACTAACGCAGGTTTGTTGTACGAAACCGATTTACAGTTGCGGCCAGATGGAAGAAGCGGCTTATTGGTCAGCAGTATCGCTGCATTCAAAGAATACCAACTCACCAAAGCGTGGGTGTGGGAACATCAAGCACTGACCCGCGCACGATTTATTGCAGGTGATGTCAATATTTGTAAGGCATTTGAGCAAGTGCGTGTAGAAGTGCTGAGTCAGCAACGCGATGTAGAAACGCTGAAAAAATCTGTGGTAGAAATGCGCGAAAAAATGCGCGCCAGCCATAAACCGCAAGTGGGTTTGTTCGATATTAAACATGACGCCGGCGGCATTATTGATGTGGAATTTTTAGTGCAATTTTTAGTATTAAGTCATGCCAATAAACATCCAGAATTAACCGAAAATATTGGTAATATCGCGTTACTAAAACTGCTGGCGTCACTGGATATTATTGAAACAGAAGCGGCAGAAAATGTTGCTGTTGCTTATAGAGAATACCGAAAAATGCAACATGCGCTTAAGTTGCAAGGTGTGACGCATAGTAGGGTGGAAACGGTTTTAGTTACGGCGCATATTGTTGCGGTTACGGATTTATGCAAGAAAGTATTTGTTTAAAATTGCTGGCATTAACACTTATTCTCCCTAACTTCGTCATACCAGCGGAGGCTGATATCCAGTCAAGATGGCATTCATGACTGGTGATTTTTGATAAATAATCTAGTATTGACGTGGTCTGGATTCCGTCCTGCGACGGAGTGACATCTGTGAAAGAATGAGTTGTTATTTCGCAGGCCTACACAATGCCGGAAAGTCTGAATACAACTCTGAGAATCCACTTTGATTAGTGGCATTCCTTAACAAGTAACCTTTTGGTTCAATGAAGCTGTGAATTGTTTTTTTAGGTTTTTCATGCCAACTGATATTAAATGCACAAATAGCAGGAAAAAATTGCAGTTCACTATATGGAAGATAGTCATGAATCCAATATGCAAGGGCACGCCAATCGGTGCCATTTGTATATTTGTCAGTAAACCAAGGAATAGCAATACATGCGGTAGCACCTTTTAAACCGTCTGCATCAAGCCTATCCCAAATGTGACCAGCATAATTGGATTCATTTTTTGCACAACCGTAATCAAGCTCGTTACAAAGTTGGTTGATTTAACATGAGCGAAATGCGGAGCGAATTGCAATTCGGCCAAAAGTGGCATTTAGTGGTTCTAAAAGCTTCTCACAAAGCTTACGACCCACTTCAATTGCAAGATCTGGATTATCAGGAATATTTGATTTTGCATGAAAATTAGCCGTTTCACTGTATAAAAAATCACGCATATAAAACGAATTTGAAAGGCGAACCATTCCTAATTTTTCAAGTGCATCAACAGATTGTGGTTTACGCATAATTACTCCTAGCTTGATTTATCTCCAAACCTTACCATAAGCCTCAAGCAAACGTTGATGCATGACGCTACCTTCCATATTTGCGCCCAACAACTCTAAACCAAAATACTGCTCTTCACGGTTCAATAATTTCTGTGCTTGTTGCAATGTCTCTGTGCCATACATTAATGTCAAATTCTCTTCAAACGCAGATGTATCTTCCGATTCTGCGATCTCTTGAAGTTGCACAATATTGTCAATGCAACGGTAAACGCGGGCACGTTTTTCGGGCAATTCGCCAAATTGGGCAATCCAAGCGCAGCCGTTTAAAATCTCATCGGTATCACCAGCAGCAAGAGCGGCAAGGCCTTTCAGTTCACCAGCGCGCAAATCTACCCATGTTGTATTTGGATCTGCGCAAAGACCGATTAATGTGGTCACTGGCAGTTCATCTGCTAACTCTAAATCCAGTAAAGTTTCTAGTAACTCGGCAGATTCTGTTTGGCTTAACTCTGGCAAACGTAACGCAAAAGGGCGCACCAAATTACCGACTGTGTTGTTTTCCCATTGCAATTCTTCTACTGGGTAAATCTCACTCATGCCCGGTACAAAAATGCGGCAGGCATATACGTCTAAATGTGTGAAGTCGGCGATATACATATCATGTCCGCTGTTATGAATGGTATTCACGCACCAGTTGTAATCTTCCTGTGTAGTTGTACCAAAGTTCCAATCCGCAAATTCGTAATCTGGCGTACTACGTAAAAAATCCCAGCTAATCACGCCGCTGGAATCCACAAAGTGAATCTCTAAGTTTTGTGAATCGGCGATTTCTTCCATATCAAAACCTGGTGCAACAAAGCCTTTTAAGCTATTCATCGCGCGGCCTTGTAATAGCTCAGTCAATGCACGTTCTAGCGCGACTTCAAAACGTGGGTGCGCGCCAAAGCTGGCGAAGCAACCTTGATCTTCTGGATGCAATAACGTGACGTTCATCACTGGATATTGTCCGCCAAGTGAAGCGTCTTTCACTAAGATGCCGTAACCTGCATCGCGCAAACCTTTAATGCCGGCGGCAATGCGTGGGTAACGATTTAATACGTTTTCAGGCACATCTGGCAAACAAATGCCTTCGCGAATGATTTTGTATTTGATATCGCGCTCAAAAATCTCTGCTAATGCCTGCGTACGCGCTTCCATCATGGTGTTGCCCGCGCTCATGCCGTTGCTTACATACAAATTGCCGATTAGATTCACTGGAAACAATACGCTTTTGTCATCACGCAAACGTGTGTAAGGAATGGCACAAATGCCACGTTCTTTGTTGCCGGAATTTAAATCAATCAAATTGCTGGCAGGGCAAGTGCCTTCTGGGTTATAAAACTCTTGCAATTCAGGTGTTAATAATTCTTTAGGCCATTTGTCGCCTTTTAACTTAATCCATTGCTCATTCGGATAATGCACAAAGTCTTTATTGGCGATTTTTTCGCCTAAGTAAAAATGCGTCCAAAAATAATTGGTACTTAAACGCTCAAAATATTCGCCCAATGCGCTGGCTCTGGCAGCTAATTGCGATGCGCCTTTACCGTTGGTAAATAAGCGTGGACAGTCTTTGTCGATGACATGCACAGACCAAATACCTTCAATCTCATTCAACCAAGATTTCTCTTCTGTATGAATGTTAAGTGCCAATAATTTGGCTTGCAGAGTAACGATAGAAGATTCGAGTGAGGCATCTTTGCTCGGAATAAACGTTTCGTTTTCCCCAGATTGAGAAGCAATAAAGGTTTCGGTATTTGTCGTCATGATATGAATAAGCTAAATAAATTAAGGCTAGCAGAATATCATGCGCGCGTGAAAAGCTCTTACATAATGTTTTGAGTTAATATGCGGCTTAAACAAACAATGAATGAAAGCGCAGAATGAAAGTAATCGACAAAGCACCGATTTGGGTAACGCTGGCTTATGCCAATGTGCACACACGTAAAATGGCGTTAATCATGGTGATTTTCTGTGTGGTATTTGCTTTGTATTGCGTACCTTGGGTGCAGTTTTCACAAAATGCAGTAGTGGGTAAAGTATTTTTAATTCACGATTGGAGCTGGTTTTTGTCGATGATTCCACTGACTGTCTGGTATTGGGCAGGCATGAAATGGGTGGATAAACATGCCGGCTGGGAATCTTAATTTAACTTAGTTGACTTTACATACCCCAGCGCAATGCTGCTGTGTGAACTGGGCTATCCCAGTGTTGTTTGATTTCATCATCCAATAAACACAAGGTGATTGAAGCGCCCGCCATATCTAGCGCCGTGACGTAATTGCCAACCAATGAACGGCTGATTTTAATGCCGTTTTCTTCAAGCAATTTTGCGGCGGCGTTGTAAATCAAATAAAGCTCCATCAACGGTGTTGCGCCAAAACCGTTGATCAATAGCAATGTTTCGTTAGGTAAATCTTTGCTAGTTAACACATTTTTTAACGTAATATTTCTAGCTTTAAAATCCGCCAAAATAGCATCGACCATTTCTTTGACAATATCATCCGCTTCGCGCATTGCTTCACGTTTTCGGCCTGGTTCACCGTGAATACCCACGCCCATTTCAATCTCTGTGTCGCTAATATCAAAGGTAGGGCGGCCAGCGGCTGGCACTGTGCAACTGGTTAATGCCACGCCGATACTGGCTGTGCGATGATTCACTTTTTCACCTAACGTTTTACAGGCTTGTAAATCTGCGCCTGTTTCTGCCAAGCTGCCCACACATTTTTCGACAATCATTGTGCCAGCCACGCCACGGCGACCTGTTGTGTAAGTGCTGTTAATCACGGCGCAATCGTCGCTGGTTAGAACTGTGGCGTTTTCAAAAGGCAACATTTCGGCCGCCATTTCGAAATTCATCACATCGCCCGCATAGTTTTTAACGATGAATAAAACGCCTTTATCATTATTTACTGCTTCTGCTGCGGCAATCATTTGGTCTGGCGTGGGCGAGGTAAACACGTGGCCAGGGCAAGCGGCATCTAACATGCCAAAGCCGATGTAACCTGCGTGTAGTGGCTCATGCCCAGAACCACCGCCAGAAATAATCGCGACTTTACTTTTTGGGGTATTTTTAACTGTTAAGTTTTTACGTGTTAAGTAATTGGGTTCTAAATACAGTGTGACTAGATCGTTATGTGCGCTGGCAAAGCCAGATAAGCTTTCTAGTAAAAGATTATCGACATTGTTAATAAATTTTTTCATGTGCTGTACCTTTTAATCTCTTTTACCTTTAATCCTAAGACAACTAATCTTAAATCAACAAATCGCACACGGTATGCACCATCACTTGGCTACTTTTTGCACCTGCGTCCAAATGCCCAATTGCGCGTTCGCCTAAACCAGCGGCGCGCCCTTTGGTGGCGATTAAATTGCGGGTTGATTCTAAGCCTGTATCGGCTGCCAGCTTAATCGCAGTGCAAATCTCAGCCAAACTTTTACCTTCTGCCGCACTTAAAGTGAATGTGGTGGAAACGGGAATTAGCACATCTAACATGGTTTTTTCGCCTAAATTGGCTTTGCCACGCTGCATAATGCTTTGTACGCCAGCGGCAAACGCTGCTGCGATTTCAAGCGGATTGTTGCCGCCGTTCTGTTTGATGACTTTTGCCATGCTAATAAAAAAACTGGCAAATAATGGCCCGGATGCGCCACCGATTGTGCTTAATAATTTCATGCCGATTTTGTTTAAAACTTCATCAGCTGGCAGCGGCAATAGCTCGTTATACATACCTGCAATGATTTCGGTGCCGCGCTTCATGTTGATGTAATGGTCGCCATCGCCAATGGCGCGATCTAATGATTCTATTTCAGATTCGTTGGCGACAATCGCGGCGTGTATTGCAAGGCTGGCGGATAATATAAAAGCAGTTTTCATTAGAGCAGTGTAAAACTAAAGCGGCATTTTTTGAACATTTTTTTAAATCACGCTTTTAAACTTAACCATTTATTTAAGCTGAAAATTTAGGTTAACTTGTTGCAAAACCAAGAGCCTAGAGTTTGAATCATGCCACTTATTCATGGCAAGCAACTTGTGATGTCTGTATTTTATGATTTAAAACCGTGTTAACTAAATGCTTGTGGGTTAAGTAAGTTATTGGATATTTTTTAGAGTTAACTGTTAAGGCTGTGTTAAATTATTGCTATTACTTTAAAGGTTTTTGACATGCCAAATTTACAGCAATATCGCGTTAATTCTAAAAAATTCTCATTAAAAAATATTAAGACAGATGACAAATCCGAGCGCGGTGCGACTAAAGAAGAGGACATATTGGAGCTGGGAAAATTAGCCAGCAAGATTAACGCGTTGCAAGATATTTTGTATGCGCAGGGCAAACATAAAGTTTTGCTGATTTTGCAGGGTATGGATGCCAGCGGCAAAGATGGCACGGTGCGGCATGTATTTAGCGAGTGCGATCCGCTGGGAATCCGCTTGGCAAGTTTTAAAGGTCCAACTGAAGAGGAGTTAGCGCACGATTATTTGTGGCGCGTACACAAACAAGTGCCGCAAAAAGGCGAGATTGTGATTTTTAACCGTAGTCATTATGAAGATGTGCTAATCGTGAAAGTGCATGATTGGATTGATGATGCGGAATGTAAACGCCGTTATGCGCAGATTAATGCGTTTGAAAAACAGTTAACGGAAACAGGCACGGTGATTATTAAATGTTTCCTACATATTTCAAAACAAGAGCAAAAAGCGCGTTTGCAAGATAGATTGAATGATGCGACCAAAACGTGGAAATTCAACCCAAACGATCTAAAAGAACGCGCACTCTGGCCGAAATATATGCAGGCATATGAAAATGCCATGACGGCAACCAGCACGGCTCATGCGCCTTGGTTTGTGGTGCCAGCAGATTCAAAAACGAATCGTAACTTACTGATTTCACGTTTGTTATTTAGCGCGCTCAAAAAGCTGCAGTTAGAATATCCACCTGTGCCAGCTGAATTTAAAACGATTACGATTGATGATTAATTCAATACGGCCTGTTTAATCTGACCTGCAGGCAACTATTTATAGCGCTTGCAGGGCGGGTGTTTCTAATTCGACAATTGAGTATTAGGTAATTAAAACAACCAGCATCTATGTAGGCTTGCACAACACTGTCAGCACATGCTTAGGTGGCATATAAAAACCATCGCCACTGCTTGCGTATTCTATTTTATGTGATTGATTTGCAATAATTGAAAAGCCTTCACTACAAGTAATCTCTGCTTTTTTTATACAATTTTCATCTGTGCCGTTGATGCTATGGCAGCTAATGGTGTGACTGCCGTCAATATTCGCCTGTGTCTGCATGCTACTACACCCAGTTAATACTGCGAGTGATATTAAAATAAGGCCATTTTTCATTATTATTCCCTTCACCGTTTAAATATTTTCCTTGCCATCAACTTTTGTGTCATCAATTTGTAATATTGGTGTGCTAAGCAAAAATATGATAACGATAGGATACCTTTTTATGACTCAAAGTTTCATGAACTTATTGTGACAGTTGATTTGCGCAAAACAGACGCTGATTGCATGGTTTCAAGTGGCTGAAGAAAGTTCAGCATGACAATTAAATGTAATTGGCTATAATCCGAGTATGAGCCTGCGTTTTCGATTGAATCTGCTGATTACTACTTTGCTACTGTTGTTTATGCTGGCGGTGGGATATGTGATTTTAAAAGGTACCAAATCGTCTATTCAAGAAGGCGTAGAAGCCGCAACCAGAGTGACCGTGCAGTTGCTGGATACCGTTGTAGTAAGTTCGATTCAGAACCCAGAATGGGGTTACACGCACGATGTGATGCGCCGTTTTTTGGAACATTTGGGTCATGTGCGCAGTAATGAAATCTATCTCTATAGTTTGAATGGCGCATTGCTTTTTCAATCGCCGCCATCTAAATATCGCGCAGACATAACACCGCCGCAGTGGTTTGAAAATATGCTCAATCCGCATGAAGAATCAGTGACGCGTTTGATCCGTTTTGGCAAGTTAATCGTCAATCCTAATCCAGCAGGTGCAATACGTGAGGCTTGGGGCAAAATGCGTATTTTGTTTTGGGTTGGTCTTGGTTTTTTTATTGCATTAAATGTGATTGTGTATTGGATGCTAGGCCGCTGGTTGCAACCTTTGCAGCCGATGTTAAAAGCGATTAACCGAATGGAGCAGGGCGATTTGTCGGCGCGTTTGCCGCATTTTAATTTGCCAGAATTTGGTTCGATTGCGCAAAATTTTAACTTAATGGGCGAATCGCTACAAAAAAGCACGGCTGAAAATCAGCGTTTAGCATTAATTGCGCAGCAAACGGCGGATGCGATGATGATTCACGATTTGAACGGCAATATTTCGTTTTGGAATATGGCGGCACAAAAAATATTTGGTTATGCGCCGCAAGATATCATCGGAAAGTCTGCCAGCACCTTGATACCAAAAGGCCAAGAGCGTGATTTAATTGAGAACAGGCGTGCGATTAATGACAGGCAAAATGTAGATAACCACGATACGCAACGACTTGCGCGTGATGGCAGAATTATTGATGTATCGATTTCTGCCGCGCCATTGATTGACCCAGTAACCAACAAAGTGATTGGTGATATTTCTAGCATGCGTGATATTACCGAACGCAAACAGGTGGAAATTGCAGAACGCAAAGCAGCAGCGGCGGAAAGTAAATTAGAAGAAAATCGGCAAGTGACGCATCTCATTCAAAAACATATCGAAGATGAGCGTCGCAGTTTAGCGCGTGAATTGCATGACGAACTTGGGCAATATGTGACGGCGATTAAAACGTTTGCCGTTGCCATTGCCAATAAAACCAAAGAAAAAGCGCCAGAAGTAGAAGCCAGCGCACAAACGATTGTGGCTGCGGCTAATCATATCTATGACGGAATGCACAATATCATTCGGCAATTGCGGCCAGGCTCGCTGGATAATTTGGGCTTAAGCGAGACCTTGAAAGACGCGATTAATAATGTGCAAAAACAACATGCTGGTATAAAAATCCATTTAGATTTATCAGGCAATTTAGAAAGTTTAGGCGAAAGTTTAAATATTAATATTTATCGTATTGTGCAGGAATCCATCAACAACGCGATTAAGCATGCTAGCGCTAAGAATATAGATATTAAGCTGGCTGTAAATGAAAAAGGTGAGTTGGATCTGACGATTAAAGATGATGGAATCGGCATGGATGTGGATGCGGTTGATCAAAGTAACCATTTTGGCTTATTGGGCATGCGCGAACGTGTGCAAGGTTTTAAGGGCAGTTTTACGGTGGATTCTGAACCTAATCAGACATTGACAACCAAAGATAGCAGTAAGTCTTTAAGCGGTAAAAAAACGAGTAGTAAAAATCCAAACGCAAAAAAAACAGGTACTGCGATTTACATACATATTCCGCGGACGATTGAAATTTAAAAGCCAATTAAATGAATATACCAAACATACTGACAACTATAAAAATAACTAATGAGGATAAAGAATGAGTCCAATCAATGTGATGCTAGTCGATGACCATGCGGTAGTGCGTATGGGTTTTAAAATGTTACTCGAATCGGCCAGTGAAATTAAAGTGATTGCAGAGGCTGAAAATGGCGAAGCGGCGATTAAAAATTACATGGAATTTAAGCCAGATGTCGTGGTGATGGATATAACGATGCCGGGTATTGGCGGCATGGAAGCGATAGAACGCATTTTAGCCAAAGAAAGCCATGCAAAGATTTTAGTGTTATCCGCGCATGAAGATTCAGTGCATCCCAAGCGTGTGCTGAATGCAGGTGCGATGGGTTATTTAACAAAGCGTAGCGCAGCCGAGGAGTTGATAAAAGCCATTCGCACTGTGGCAAGTGGCAAAAAATATATTGAGGCGAGCATTGCGCAGCAAATGGCCATACAGCAACTATCCGGTGAGCAAAATCCAGTAGATGTATTAAGTGAGCGTGAATTTGAAGTGTTTATGTCGTTGGCAAAAGGCAAAACCACCAATGAAATTGCAGAGACTTTGTTTTTAAGCCCGCGTACAGTTGGCACGCATTTATATAATATCAAGCAAAAATTAAACGCGAATAATTCGGCCGAAATCGCGTTGATTGCGATGCGGAGTGGCTTGATTGACCCTTGATTAATTAACTAGATTATTGAATAAATTTTAGATTTGAATTAGGCAAAAACTTAACCCTATTTTAGCGTTAAGTTTTTGCCTAATTGATTTTGTAGCGCGCGATATTTAACTCGCCAGGGCTAGCTATCTCAACCAAAGCGATACCGCCGCTTGGCAATCGACCGAATTCTGGCGGGATTAAAAACGTAATGATCTGCTGTGAATCTGTTGAATCATTTGGATTGTTAAGCGCTAGATTATTTGTGCTCACTGATTTAATCGTATTAGTTTTTTCCGCGCTGGTTTTTATTGCGTTATTTTTTACACCACCAGTCGCCACACGCCATAATTTCCACTCACGTTGTTTCGGCAATGAAGTAGCGCCCAACAATTGCGCTTTCGTATAAACAGCGGCTTTTTCTTCACCAATTAATAGATTAAACAATTCCACTTGCACTAACCGATTTTGTATTAGCTGATTATCTTGTAATGGCGGGCTATTTTGTAGCATGACAATTGGCGCTGCAATTGCGGTTTCGACTACTGTTAGCTGTTCTGGCAGTGGTTCCAAAGTGGGTTTTAACTCTTCAAAGCGAGCACTGACAAAAGCCAGTCTGTAAGGGTCTGGCGGCGTATCTTTTAATATATTGGCATTTTGTTGTAAAGCGGTATTTTGTTGAAGGCTTGAGTTAGCTTGCAGGCCACCATTTTTTTGCGATATTGAGTTTTGTGTCGATAGCGTATTTTCTGCTATCAGAGTTTTTTTCTGTAATGCATAGCGGTCTTGTTGTTCCAACTCTTGCACATCCATGGCATTGGCAACGGCTGAATCTGCCATGCTAGTGGCGATAGAGCGTGCAACTTGCTGGGCAATGGTTCCGCCCAAACAGCCAGAAAGCATGATGCTAATGCTTAGCAGAACAATTGGCTTAGAGATGATAATGAACTTAACCATTTAATTTGAGTGAATTTGAATGAGTAATAATGTGCGAAAAGTGACATTACTGCTAACTTAAACAAAAGTCTAGAGACTTAATTGTGCAAACAAACAACGAGTACACTTAACGATTAAAACTGATGTTTTTAAGTAGAAAACCTCTGATTATTTAGGCATTTTTGCTGGGTTTTTAGTGACATTCGCGCTAACGATGCCGCTGATGATAATAATGCCAATAGCAACGTATTCAGATAATGACAACGTTTCTTGCCAGAAAAGTACACCAAATAAGCTGGCAAATATCACTGTTGTATAAGCCAAGCTTGCCACAGTGAGCGTTTTTCCAGTGCGATAAGCGCGTGTCATGGCTAACTGTGCGATGGTGGCAGATGTACCTAAACCCAGTAAAGTTGGCATATCTCGCCATGTGATTGGCGTGTAAGTTTGCAACAACATCCAAATGCCGCTGGCGATGGTAGAAATTAGTGTGAAATAAAACACTGTACGCCAATCCGGCTCACCTAGATTGCCCAATTGCTTAACATGCACATAAGCAAATGCCGCGCCGAAGCCAGAAGATAATCCCACTGCGCCAGCGATTAAATCTTGCTTGGCGAAGCTGGGTTTTAATAACAATACTACGCCGACAAAGCCCAATAGAATCATGGCATACAAAATTGGTTTGGGTTTTTCGTGCAGCATTAATGGCATTAATAACGCCAAAAATAAAGCAGAAGTGTAATTAAGCGTGACGGCAGTTGCTAAAGGTAAATGTGCGATTGCATAAAAAAATAAAACCAGTGCTACAAAACCGACTAAACCGCGCGACATTTGTTTGCCCATTACTGGGGTGGCAAGCGGTAGTTTTTTGGCAAAAATATAAGCATAAATAACCATTAAACCAAAAATAGAACGATAGAAAACCAGCTCGGCACTGCTAAATTTGGTTGCACCCACTTTGACTAATGCGCCCATTACCGCAAAGCCAAGCGCAGCGATTAACATCCAAAAACTACCTAAATTGGGTAGCCTCACTTGTTTGTAGTTTTCATTGGTTTAACCATTTATTTATACCGCGTTATTCGTGCTGCGCTAGATGCTGTTCCATTTGCCTACGATACCATAGATGAAAATGCTCTAAGCCGCTTTCTAGCGGATGTTGGTAAGGCCCGGTTTCGTTTAAGCCAAGCGCAAATAAACCTTTGCGGCCATCATGCATGCGCTGGCAAATCTCTTTGTCTTCCACTGCAGTTTCAAAGTACGCCGCCTGTTGTGCTTTGACATATTCGCGTTCAAATAAAGCAATATCTTCTGGATAATAAAATTCAACCACATTACTGCAAGTGTCCACGCCAGTTGGGATTAAGTGTGAAACAACCAGCACATTCGGATACCATTCAATCATTAAGAATGGATAAAATACAAACCAAATAGCGCCATGTTTTGGCGGCATTTTGCCGTGATAATTGCTAACAACTGATTGCCATGCTTGATAAGTTGGCGATTGGTGCGAGTCGCTTGCAGGTTTATAACCGACCGTTTGCGCACTGTAATTTTCACCAAAATCCCAGCTTAAATTATTGCAATCCACAAACGCATTCAGGCCAGGATGAAATGGCCCAACGTGATAATCTTCCAAGTACGCTTCAATAAAGGTTTTCCAGTTGAAGTTGTAATGTTCAACATTCACGCTATCCAAATGGTAATTGGTAAAGTCGAAATCTTGTTTACAACCCAGTTGATTCAATTCTTTGATCAGACTGCGGGATTTGTTAGATGGACTAGCATCTTCAAATAACATGCCTTGCCAATTAACCAGCGGCGTTTTGTGCAAATGCAAACAAGGGTTTTGCGCAAAATGCGGTGCACCTAATAACTGACCATTTAAATCATAGGTCCAGCGATGCAACGGGCAAACAATGTGGTTGGTATTGCCGCTGCCAGTAAGCATAACGGCTTGACGATGGCGGCAAATATTGCTTATTAACGTAATTTCGCTTGCTTGATTGATGAGCGCTTTTGCATTGTGCAGCCAATCTAGCGTGTAGTAATCGCCAGCATTTGGCACCATTAAGGCGTGACCAACGTATTTTGGCGCATTGCAAAAAAGATATCGCTGTTCCAAGCTGTAAACCTGCGGATTGGCATACCAGCTAACGGGTAATTGGGAAGGTGTTTTAGATTGTTGCGTTAATGTTGCGACTGAAGCCATAAATATAATTGCGTTTGAAAATCAGACTATTTATTCGTTAAAACTAATTTTTAAACTAAATTTGAAAAGCAGAATTTTGCACTATTGGCATTAAATTGACTATAAAATTTAAGTGCTTAGTCATACTTAACCCTCAAAATAGTCTAAAAAATGCGGCAATTCACACGATTAATTGGCACTTTTAAAGTGTTTAAGTCATCAAGAATGAGTAATAAAGTAACAAAACTGGTTCAATAAAGCTGCTCAATAAACGCAGATAATTAGGTCGAGATTATTTTATATTCTTAACTGAGGTGAATACAAAGTTGCTGAAACTACCGATTCAACATTTTTACCTACGGATTTGAATACAAAGCAGAAATGACCTTAATTTAACCGTTAACTCATGCCAAAATCTTGCTAAAAAACGGGTTTTAAGCTAATCTCAACACTCATCAAAATTAACAACAAAATCAGTACAATAATAACGAAATTATCAGGGAGCAATTGCAATGAAAAATCCACTTGAATCAGTTGCAGGCACGATTATTTCTGGGCTAATACTCACTTTTGTATTGGTGTTTTTCCTCAAAAACTTTCTAGTTGCGGGAGTTTAAAATGGACATCATGCCAGGAATCATGCGTTGGATACACTTATTGGCCGGCATTACGTGGGTTGGTTTGTTGTATTATTTTAATTTAGTGCAAATGGCAGCATTGAAAGATGCAGCCGCTGACGGCACAGCTGCTGGTATTACCAAGCATGTTGCGCCACGCGCTTTATTTTGGTTTCGCTGGTCTGCAGTGGTCACGTGGGTTGCAGGTGCGGGATTATTAGGTGCAGGTTTTACAGATGCGTTCTTGCTACGCAACGGTTACGAAGGCATTGGCATTGGTGCTTGGTTGGGTACGATTATGTTGATTAATGTTTGGGTACTTATTTGGCCGAATCAACAGAAGATTTTGGGCTTAGTGCCTGCTGATGACGCTGCCAAAGCTGGCGCACGCCGAGTTGCGATGCTAGCATCACGCACGAATATGATGCTGTCTATTCCGATGTTGTTTTTTATGGCAAACGGACTATCGCATCGCGCAGTTTTAGGATTGTAATTACGATTAAGGCAATAACGGCGGCCTTAGCCGCCGTTTTGTTTTTCGGTTTTGTAACGTGTTTTACACGTAGTTAACCTGTATATTTATCTAATTTTTTATACATTTTTTTAGAGTAGAAATAAACGATGTCAAATTTGACCACTAATAGTCATTTAATGAACACTTACAGTAGACAGCCAGTCACTTTTGTAAAAGGTGAGGGCGTTTGGTTGTGGGACGAACAAGGCAACAAATATTTAGACGCACTTGCAGGCGTGGCGGTAAATGGTCTTGGTCACGCGCACCCAAAATTGGTGAAAGCCATTTCTGAGCAAGCGGCTAAGTTGATTCATGTGTCTAATATTTATCATATTGCCGAGCAAGAAGCTTTAGCTGATAAGTTAGCTGAAATATCCGGCATGGATAAAGTGTTTTTCTGTAACTCAGGTTGCGAGGCGAACGAGGCTAGCATTAAGTTGGCGCGTCTTTATGCACACAACAAAGGTATAGAAAATCCTGAAATCATTGTGATGGAGCGCTCTTTTCACGGCCGTACGATGGCAACGCTTTCTGCTACTGGTAATCGCAAAGCACAGGCGGGATTTGAGCCGCTGGTGTCTGGTTTTATTCGCGTGCCATATGATGATTTAGAAGCGATTAAGCAAATTGCATCGCGTAAAAATAACGTGGTGGCTATTCTGGTTGAGCCGATACAGGGCGAAGGCGGTATTCATATTCCGGCTGATTTGGAAAACTATTTTCAAGGTTTGCGTCGCGTTTGCGATGAAAACGGCTGGTTGCTGATGTTAGATGAAGTGCAAAGCGGCATTGGCCGTACAGGCACTTGGTTTGCCTTTCAGCATACTGGCGTGATGCCAGATGTGATGAGCTTGGCAAAAGGTTTGGGTTCTGGTGTGCCGATTGGCGCCTGCGTTGCAAAAGGGTTAGCGGCGGAGACGTTCACTTACGGCAAACATGGTTCTACATTTGGCGGTAATCCGCTTGCGACGGCTGCTGGATTAACTACTTTGAATGTGATTAAAGACGAAAGTCTGCGTGAAAATTCGCTAAAAATGGGCGATTTGATCGTTGATAAGTTAAAAGCCGAATTAGCCGACACCAAAGGTGTTGCGGTTATTCGTCATGCGGGTTTGATGATTGGTATCGAGTTAGATAAACCGTGTGCTGAAATAGTAAAAATGGCGTTAGACACACATTTGTTGATTAATGTGACGGCTGAAAAAGTGGTGCGTTTGTTACCCCCGTTAATTATTAACGAAGCAGAAGCGACTGAATTAGCAACACGTTTGGCGAAGCTGATTAAACAGTTTCTGAGTCAGTAATCAGGCGTAGCTTGGTTTAGTAAGACTTACGTTGTTCGCATAAAACAAAAAAGAAATTCGAGTTTTAAATATGGCTGAAATTAAACATTTTTTGCAATTCAATGATTTAACTACTGATGAGTTAAATCATATATTTGCGCGCACCAAATGGATCAAGCAGCAGTTTAAAACTTATCAGCAATATTGGCCATTGCAGGATCGCACTTTGGTGATGATTTTTGAAAAAGCCAGTACACGTACGCGTTTATCGTTTGAAGCGGGCATGCATCAATTAGGAGGGGCGGCGATTTATTTAAACACGCGTGACTCACAGTTGGGTCGTGGTGAGCCGGTAGAAGATGCGGCACAAGTGATTTCGCGCATGTCAGACATTGTGATGATACGGACCTTTGAGCAGGATATTATTGAACGCTTTGCCGCTAATTCGCGCGTGCCAGTGATTAATGGCTTAACGAATGAATATCATCCTTGCCAGATTTTGGCGGATATTTTTACCTTTATCGAACAAAAAGGCTCGATAAAAGGCAAAACGGTCGCTTGGATCGGTGATAGTAATAATGTCTGCAATACATGGTTGCAAGCGGCAGAGGTGCTGGATTTTAATGTGCATGTTTCTACGCCGCCAGGTTATGAAGTAGAAGTGGAACGCGCTAATTTGTATGGCGACGATCATTTTGAAACGTTTGCGGATCCAATGGAAGCCGCGCGCGGTGCAGATTTAGTGACCACGGATGTATGGACTAGCATGGGTTTTGAGGCCGAAAACGAAGAGCGTATGCGCGACTTTGCCGATTGGCAAGTCGATGCTGACATGATGAAGGTTGCTGCTAAGGATGCGCTATTTATGCATTGTTTGCCTGCACATCGTGGTGAAGAAGTAGCGGCCGAAGTGATCGACGGCGCACAATCGGTTGTATGGGATGAAGCGGAAAATCGTTTGCATGTGCAAAAAGCCTTAATGGAATATTTATTGTTGGGAAAAATAAGCAGTTAATGGTCAACAAAGTAACAGACATCTCGCGCCATATACTGCCAGTGTCTTCTACGATGGTGGGTGTTTGTATGACCGTCATTACCGTGATGCAACTTGTGCCTCAGGGTAAGGTTGCCAGTTGGGCGGATAATTTAATTGCGATTGATGGATTGTTTTTTTTGGCCAGCACCATATTGTCTTACTGGTCGCTGCGCTCTGACAATAACACGGCAAAAGTAGAAACTTTTGCGGATAGATTGTTTTTGTTAGGCATGGTTTTGATGGTGATAGTGAGTTTTTTAGTGGCTTTTGAACTGCTTGTGAATTGAAGGGTTAAGTAAGTAATGAGTAAAGTAAACAAAGTGGTGCTTGCCTATTCTGGTGGCCTAGATACATCGGTTATTTTGAAGTGGTTGCAAGACGAATATAAATGCGAAGTGGTGACTTTCACTGCCGATTTAGGCCAAGGTGAAGAGTTAGAGCCGGCGCGCGCAAAAGCGAAAGCAGCGGGCGTTAAAGAGATTTATATTGATGATGTGCGTGAAGAGTTTGTGCGCGATTTTGTGTTTCCAATGTTCCGCGCCAATACGGTTTATGAAGGTGAGTATTTATTAGGCACTTCAATTGCGCGCCCGTTAATCGCAAAACGTCTAATTGAAATTGCAGCCGAAACCAATGCTGATGCGATTTCGCATGGCGCAACGGGCAAAGGCAATGACCAAGTACGTTTTGAACTTGGTGCATATGCATTGAACCCAAATATTCAAATCATTGCGCCATGGCGTGAGTGGGATTTGTTAAGCCGTGAAAAATTGATGGCGTATGCTGAAAAAAATGGCATTCCAGTTGAGATGAAACATAAGCAAGGCGGCAGTCCGTATAGTATGGATGCTAATTTATTGCACATTTCTTACGAAGGTCGTCACCTAGAAGACCCGGCGGCAGAAGCTGAAGAAACCATGTGGCGTTGGACAGCAAGCCCAGAAAAAGCGCCAGATGCTGCTGAATATTTAGACATTGAATACGTGAATGGCGACCCAGTTTCATTAAACGGTGAGACGATGAAGCCACATGAATTATTGGCGCAATTGAATAAAATTGGCGGTAAGCATGGTATTGGCCGTTTAGATTTGGTGGAAAATCGTTATGTAGGCATGAAATCACGTGGTTGCTATGAAACGCCAGGTGGCACGATTATGCTAAAAGCGCACCGTGCGATTGAATCCATCACATTGGACCGTGAAGTAGCACATTTAAAAGATGATTTAATGCCGCGCTACGCCAGCATGATTTACAACGGTTATTGGTGGAGTCCGGAGCGCATTGCCTTACAAACGTTGATCGATCATACACAAAGCTCAGTTAACGGATGGGTGCGTGTGAAGCTTTATAAAGGTAACGTGATTATTACTGGGCGTGATAGTAAAACCAATTCGCTATTTGATTCAACGATTGCTACTTTTGAAGATGACAAAGGCGCGTATGATCAAAAAGATGCGGGTGGATTTATTAAATTAAACGCGTTAAGAATGCGTATTGCGGCTAATTTAAAGAATAAACAGCGTTAAGTTAACCTAATAAAAAAGCTTAAAATTAAATACGATTAATAATACCAATAACTAAAATACTGAGACTGAGGAGTTAAGAATGGCGCAATTTGACAATGTAAGTGTAAAGAAAAAAGCAAACATATATTTTGATGGTAAATGTGTCAGTCATACCGTGTTGTTTCCTAATGGAACGCGCAGCACGATTGGCGTGATTTTCCCAAGCCTGCTCACTTTCAACACAGCCGCGCCAGAGTTAATGGAAATTAATTTAGGCGTCTGTAAAGTGCGCTTGCAAGGTGAAGAGTCATGGAAAACTTACAGCGCAGGTGAGAAATTTACTGTACCAGGTAATTCCAGTTTTGATATTGAAGTGACTGAAACCTTAGACTACGTCTGCCATTTTGAATAGTTAGTGCTTGGCTCTGCGGCGTTATTTCGTGCTTGTCGTACTGTCTACGCACTCATGCCTTGCATAGCCTGCGCTTAAAGAGTTATAAAGGATTTATATGCCTAGTTTTGATATTAGTTCGGAAGTCGATATGGTTGCCTTAAAAAACGCCATTGATACAGCTGGTAAACAAATTACCAATCGCTACGATTTTAAAGGTACATCTGCCAAGGTTGAATTAAACGAAAAAGACAGCATTATTACTTTGTATGGTGATAATGATTTCCAGTTAGATCAGATCAAAGATATCTTGTTGCCAGGCATGGAAAAAAAAGAGCCAGATTCTACTAAGCGCTTGGAACACAAAGATGTGCAAAAAGTAGGCGGCAATAAAGTCAAACAAGAGCTGAAAATTCGCGCAGGTATTGATAGTGAATTAGCTAAACGCATCGCCAAATTGATTAAAGATTCTGGTTTGAAAGTGCAAGCAAGTATTCAGGGTGATGAAGTGCGTGTGAACGGCGCGAAACGCGATTTACTGCAAGAAGCCATCGCATTTTGTAAAAAAAACGTAACCGATTTTCCGTTGCAGTTTGGTAACTTTCGGGATTAGTAACATTAGGGATTAAAAGTTAACACATTTTAGTGGTTAAGTTAGGTTTATAAATGGTAGCAAAAACGCTTTACGATAAATTATTCGATTCTCACGTGGTGCATGAAGAAAATGGCACCGCGCTGATTTATATCGACCGTCATTTAGTGCACGAAGTCACCAGTCCGCAAGCGTTTGAAGGTCTGAAATTAGCAAATCGTAAAGTATGGCGTGTTAACTCTATTTTAGCTGTACCGGACCATAATGTACCAACGACGGAAAGAAGCTCGGGTGTTGCGGGTATTAGTGATCCAATCTCGCGTTTGCAAGTGCAGACATTAGATGAAAACTGTGCCGAGCATGGCGTGACTGAATTCAAAATGAATGATTTACGCCAAGGTATCGTGCATGTGATTGGACCTGAACAAGGCGCGACATTACCGGGTATGACCGTGGTTTGTGGGGATTCACACACCAGCACGCACGGTGCGTTTGGTGCTCTAGCACACGGTATCGGCACATCTGAAGTCGAGCATGTGATGGCGACCCAATGCTTAGTGCAGAAAAAATCTAAAACTTTACAAGTATTGGTAGAAGGCAAGTTAGGCCATGGCGTAACAGCAAAAGATGTTGCGTTGGCGATTATCGGCAAAATCGGTACAGCGGGCGGAAACGGTTATGCGATTGAATTCGCAGGCTCAGCGATTCGCGGATTAAGCATGGAAGGCCGCATGACTTTGTGCAATATGGCGATTGAAGCAGGAGCACGTGCTGGCATGGTGGCGGTAGATGAGACGACGATTGATTATGTCAAAGGTCGTCCATTTTCACCCAAAGCAGAGCAGTGGGATGCGGCGGTTGCTTATTGGAAAACTTTGCATAGCGATGACGGCGCAAAATTTGATACGGTTGTGATGTTAAGTGCGCAAGATATTCAGCCACAAGTCACTTGGGGAACGTCGCCAGAAATGGTGGTTGGCGTTGATGGCAAAGTGCCAAGTTTAGATATGGCCAAAAATGAAGTGCAACGCAGCGATTGGGAACGTGCTTATGCGTATATGGGTTTAATACCCAACACGCCGATTGATGAAATTAACATTGATAAAGTGTTTATTGGCTCTTGCACCAATTCACGTATTGAAGACTTACGCGCCGCGGCTGCAGTTGCAAAAGGTAAACATATTGCGCCAAATGTGAAGTTAGCATTAGTTGTTCCAGGTTCTGGTTTGGTAAAAGCACAGGCCGAGCTTGAAGGTTTAGACAAGATTTTTACTGACGCAGGTTTTGAGTGGCGTGAACCAGGTTGCTCAATGTGTTTGGCAATGAACGCGGATCGATTAGAGCCTGGTGAACGTTGTGCATCGACCAGTAACCGTAACTTTGAAGGCCGCCAAGGACAAGGTGGGCGCACGCATTTAGTCAGTCCAGAAATGGCAGCTGCAGCTGCAGTTGCTGGTCATTTTGTAGATGTCAGGCAATTTGTCTAGACTTAATATCAGGAGATTAAATATGAATAAATTATTTGTATTGTTGACGCTTTGCTTTGCAGTTGTGTTAACGGGTTGCAACACTTGGCACGGTTTTGGTAAAGATGTGGAAAAGGTGGGTGAGAAAATCAAAAAATCACCTAACAACTAATGCACCCGTTTACCCAATTAAATGGCTTAGTCGCGCCGTTAGACCGCGCAAATGTAGACACGGATGCGATTATTCCAAAGCAGTTTTTAAAGTCAATCAAGCGCTCGGGCTTTGGCCCTAATGCTTTTGATGAGTGGCGTTATCTTGATCATGGTGAGCCTGGAATGGATAATTCCAAGCGTCCGCTGAATCCGGATTTTGTGCTGAATCAAGCTCGGTATCAAGGTGCAAGTGTGCTGCTGACACGTGAGAATTTTGGTTGCGGATCAAGTCGCGAACATGCACCGTGGGCGTTGGAAGACTATGGATTCAAAGTGGTGATTGCATCAAGCTTTGCCGATATTTTCTTTAATAACTGCTTTAAAAATGGCATGTTGCCAATCGTCTTGTCTGCTGAAGCTATAGAAAGCTTATTTAACGAAGTGACGACGACTGAAGGTTATCAATTGAACGTTGATTTGGCTGCGCAAACCGTCACAACGCCAAGTGGACAATTTTACGCTTTTGATGTGGATGCAGTAAGGAAACATAACTTGCTTAACGGCTTGGATGATATTGGTTTAACCATGCAGCAACAGGATAAAATCAAAGCATTCGAAATTCAGCATAAGCAAGCACAGCCATGGTTGTTTAACTAAAAGTTGTTTAATTAAATTTTAAAAGTTAGAAAGTTCTTCATGAAAATCGCAGTATTACCTGGTGATGGTATTGGGCCGGAAATTGTTGCACAAGCCGTTAAAGTACTTAAAGCATTAGATCTAAATTTAGACATGACAGAGGCACCAATTGGTGGCGCAGGTTACGAAGCATCAGGTGATCCATTGCCTGATGCAACTTTAAAATTGGCAAAAAAGTCTGATGCGGTTTTGCTGGGTGCGGTTGGCGATTGGAAATACGATAAATTAGAGCGTCATTTACGCCCAGAACGTGGTTTGTTGCGCATTCGTAAAGAATTGAATTTATTCGCTAATTTGCGTCCCGCGCTGCTTTATCCTGAATTGGCGGATGCTTCTACATTAAAGCCAGAAGTGGTTTCTGGCTTAGACTTGATGATTATTCGCGAACTTACGGGTGATATTTACTTTGGTCAACCACGTGGTATTTCAACCCTAGAAAACGGCGAGCGCGAAGGTATTAATACCATGCGTTATAACGAATCCGAGATTCGTCGCATTGGCCGTGTGGCGTTTGATATTGCCATGAAGCGTAATAAAAAAGTCTGTTCAGTTGATAAGGCTAACGTATTAGAAACCACTGAACTATGGCGCCAAGTCATGATTGAATTAAGTGCTGAATATCCAGAAGTAGAGTTAAGTCATATGTATGTGGATAACGCGGCAATGCAGTTGATTCGCGCGCCAAAACAGTTTGATGTGATGGTGACAGGTAATATTTTCGGCGATATTTTGTCGGATGAAGCTTCTATGTTAACTGGCTCAATCGGTATGTTGCCGTCGGCTTCGCTAGATGCGAATAATAAAGGCATGTACGAGCCTAGTCATGGTTCTGCACCTGATATTGCTGGCAAAGATATTGCGAATCCACTGGCAACGATTTTGTCAGTTGCCATGATGTTACGTTATACCTTTAATGATGAAACTAATGCGCTCAAGATTGAAAGTGCGGTTAAAAAAGCGTTGGCGCAAGGCTATAGAACGGCTGATATTGTGACCGAAGGTTGTAAAAAAGTTGGCTGCAATGCGATGGGCGATGCAGTTGTTGCAGCGCTCAATTAATTTAAATAAAACAGTTAAGTTTCAATAATAATAAAGCCAAGCAGTAGCAAGATTAATTTGGGATAACAAAATGTTAAAAGTTGGATTTGTAGGTTGGCGTGGCATGGTTGGTTCCGTGCTGATGCAACGCATGATGGAAGAAAATGACTTTGCGCTCATTGAGCCACAATTTTTCACGACTTCTCAAATTGGTGGTAAAGCGCCAAATATTGGTAAAGACTCAGCATCATTAAAAGATGCAAAAAATATTGCTGATTTAAAAGTGATGGATGTCATCATTTCTTGTCAAGGCAGTGATTACACCGCTGAAGTCTTTCCAGCATTGCGCTCTGCGGGCTGGAAAGGGCATTGGATTGATGCGGCAAACAAATTGCGCATGGAAAAAGACGCGGTAATTATCTTGGATCCAGTAAATATGGCGCTTATTCAAGATGCCTATTCAAAAGGAAATGTTAACTGGGTGGGCGGAAACTGTACCGTTTCACTCATGTTAATGGCATTGAACGGCTTATTTAAAGCTGATTTGATTGAGTGGGCTACTTCAATGACTTATCAGGCAGCATCGGGTGCCGGCGCCCAAAATATGCGCGAATTACTCAAACAAATGGGTGAGGCGCATCTTGCTGCCAGTGATTTGCTAAAAGATCCAGCATCGGCGATCTTAGATATTGATCGTGAAGTTGCAGGTACTTTGCGTGATGAAAAATTCCCTAAAGCGCATTTTGGAGTACCGCTGGCTGGCAGCTTAATCCCATGGATTGATAAAGATCTAGGCAATGGGCAAAGCAAAGAGGAATGGAAAGGCGGTGTTGAGACAAATAAAATTTTAGGTCGCGAGGCTAATCCTATCCACATTGATGGACTTTGCGTGCGTATTGGCGCGATGCGTTGCCATAGCCAAGCTTTGACTATTAAGCTTAGAAAAGACGTGCCATTAGATGAGATCAACCAAATGCTAGCCGAAGCGAATGAATGGGCAAAAGTCATTCCAAATGAGCGTGAAATCAGCATGCAAGCATTAACTCCTGCAACTGTAACAGGCAAACTTATTACACCAGTAGGACGTCTGCGTAAATTAAATATGGGCAACGATTATTTGTCCGCATTTACTGTGGGCGATCAGTTGCTATGGGGCGCGGCTGAACCATTAAGACGCATGTTGCGCATATTAATCGAACGCTAATTGCTTGTAATGAAAATTAACGTTGATAAAAACCAACAATTAGCACTTACAACCACATAGCTAGCACATATAATGTGTATGATGAGCTTGCAACTCTAACTAATTGATGTTATTTTTGTTATTGCAATATTAAGTAAATATTTAAGGGTGGAATAGTGCACAGCTCAAAACTAAAGAAAATGACAGCTGCTTTATGCATGGCATTAATACCAATTTCAGTATTTGCCGCAGGTTTAGGCAAATTAAATGTGAATTCTGGATTAGGCGAACCACTAAGAGCTGAAATTGAATTGCTGTCAGTTACACCCGATGAATTAAATAGTATTGTCGCTAATATCGCTTCTGAAGAAGCTTATGCAAATCAAGGCATAGAGCGTCCGGCTTCTCACAAGACCATCAAAATTGAAATCGTCAAAAACGCGTCTGGCACTTCTACCTTAAAATTAAAATCGTCACAACCTATTAGTGAGCCATTTTTAGATATGCTCATCCAAGTGGATTGGGCTTCTGGGCGGCTTTTACGTGAATATACCGTATTGCTAGATCCGCCTGGTTATATTGGTGAAGCCGCTGCGGATTCATATAGCCCAGCTACTTCAGGTCAAACGACGCAAGCACCTGTAATTAGGTCAACTAATTCTGCCGCGACAGGTACAGCGACACAAAGTAGAAACTCAAATCGTAATAATCGTGCAAAACCAGTTGCAAATGTAAAGTCTGAAGCTTCAAATGAATCTTCAGGACAAGAGTATGTGACCCAACGTGGGGATTCATTAGCCAAAATCGCGCGTGACATGAAGCCGGAAGGTATTAGTCTTGATCAAATGTTGATTGGCTTATACCAAGCAAATCCTAATGCATTTGATGGTAAAAATATTAACCGCTTAAAAGTAGGAAGAATCATTCGCCAGCCGAGCGAGCAAGAATTAGCTTCTGTCTCACGCCAACAGGCATCAAAAGAAGTGAAAGTGCAGTCCGCAAATTGGAATGCATACCGTAATAAATTAGCGGGAATTGTGGCTGAATCAGAGCCTGGTGACTCTGAAGCAAGTACACAATCGGCTGATGGAAAAATTAAAAGTGCGGCTGAAGATAAGTCGCTACCGGCGCAAGCAGGGCCTAAAGATGTTGTTAAGCTTTCAGCCGGTGAGGCAACTTTAACAAAAAAGGAAGCTGAAGATGTAAAGTTTTTGCAGGCTAAAATTACTGCTTTGCAGGAGGAATCTACCGCACGCGAAAAAAGCGTGAAAGAGGCACAAGATAAAACGGCTGCCTTAGAAAAACAAATAGATGACATGCAAAAGTTACTCGCTTTAAAAAATGGTGCAATGTCAGAAATACAAAAACAGGCGGAGTTACAAGCAGCACAAGATAAAAGTAATGCAGAGCAAGCTAATCCAGTTGTAGCAGAAACACCAGCGCCTGTAGAGGCTGTGCCAGCCGAATCGGTTAATGACAAGCCAGTTAAAGTTGAGCCACCAGTTGTAACTACCGAGGCAAATAAACCTGTAGTAAAAGTTAACCCTGCACCAGTTGTTGCGCTTGAGCCAATTGCCGAGCCAAGCATATTAGACGAGCTAGATTTACCTTTAGTCGGAAGCGTTGCTGGTTTATTAATCTTATTGGGCGGCGGATGGTTGTTTTTACGGAACAAACGTAAGCGCAATTTGGCAGATTTTGAACAAGGCATTATGACTTCAGGTGGTCTTAAAGCCAATACTGTTTTTGGTAATACGTCCGGTTCTAGTGTAGATACTGGTGACACTTCATTCTTGACCGACTTTTCTCAAAGTGCGAATGGCGGCATGATTGACACAAATGATGTTGATCCGATTGCTGAAGCTGAAGTGTATATGGCTTATGGGCGTGATGCACAGGCAGAAGAAATTCTAAAAGATGCGATTTCAAAAGAGCCTAAACGCTATGAGTTGCATCTTAAATTATTGGAAATGTATGCGGCAAACAAAAACGTTTCTGCTTTCGAAACCATAGCAGGTGAGCTTTACACAACACTTGGTGCAGAAGATCCAACATGGGAAAAAGTGTCTGAAATCGGTCAAAAGTTGGAACCAAGTAATCCACTTTATCAAGTCAATACTGCGCATTCAAATGTGAGTGAAAGAGCTTCGAGTGAAAAATTAGATGCTAATGACTTTTCTGATTCTCCAATAGCGAGTGAAACAGATTTAGACTTTTCGTTTGACAACGAGGCATTACTAAAAGACTCAGCAACTTCAAAAGATGCGTTCGACTTTGATTTAGATAGTTTAAATTTAAATTCTGAAAGCCCCTCTAAGCAAGAAAACTTAAGGTCTGCAAATTTAGATGACACCGATACCTTAAATGTTGCCAGTGATTTGGACGCCATTCGTTCAGATGATTTAGCATTTAACACGCTGTCAGATGCAAATGAATCTAAATTAGATATACCGACAATATCTGAAAGCGAAGCTGAAAGAATTTCAAAATTAGTAAAAACTGACGAAGTCTTAGATTTTGATTTTGGGCAGTTATCAAGCAAACTTGAAACAACAGCCGAGACTAAATTGGCAGACTCAGATTCGGCTTTCGGACACACAATGCCAGGTTTGGATATGTCCAGTTTCAATACGCCAAAAGATGAGTTAGATGCAGCGTCTGATTTAGATGAGATTAATGCAAATAAAAATACAAGCGAAATAGAGTTTGTAAATATAAAAGATGCTTCAGAATCAATTGAATTTCCAAAAATTGATGAGCCAGATTTACATGCGTTAAATGTGGATAAAATTGATTTGTTAGATGAAAATGTAGCTGCAGAAACAGACTTTAATTTTGACTTAAGTACCTTGTCACCTGAAGCCGCTAGTTACGTTGACGATGAAGAAGCCACTGTTAATACTTTTGATTTATCAACCATCAATTTAGAAATGGAAGATGCCGTTACTGATAGTGCGGCTGCTTATTCATCTGTTGATGAACCTATTGAGATTGAAACTAAATTGGATTTAGTCGCTGCTTATTTGGATATGGATGACAAAGAGGGTGCTAAAGAATTGTTGGACGAAGTGCTTAAAGAAGGCAGCTTAAATCAACGTAAGCGAGCTGAAGCACTTTTAGCAAAAATTGCTTAATTTTAATCGTTAAGATTTTAATTGTAAGTTAAGCCAATAAAAAGCCGGGTTAGTTGCTCGGCTTTTTTGTTGAGCTTAGCTTTATAGATTCTTAGAATGCGCTAAAATGTTTGAATTTATCTCCATAATGAACATCATTACGCATCCGTCTAATTCCATTAGTTTTGCAATAATCGATATTGTATGAAGGTTTTGGTTTAAATGCGTATTGCCTTAGGTGTGGAATATGATGGTGCGCATTTTTGCGGTTGGCAAAGTCAGCCACAGAAATGCGGCGTACAAGACAGTTTAGAAGAAGCCATTGAGCATATTGCTGAGCAATCTGTGCGTGTACATGCTGCCGGGCGTACGGATACAGGCGTGCATGCGCTGATGCAAGTGGTGCATTTTGAAACAGAAGTGACTCGACCGTTAACTGCTTGGGTACGCGGCGTGAATGCTTTTTTGCCAGCAACGGTGCGTGTTATTTGGGCGCATCATGTGGATGAGGATTTTCACGCACGCTTTTCTGCCACACAGCGACATTACCAATATTTATTGATTAACCAACCTACAGCATCGGCGATTTTTGCAGATAAAGCTGGCTGGTATCATTCGCCGTTAGATGTTGCGGCAATGCAAGCTGCCATTGTTTATTTGCAGGGGGAGCATGATTTTAGTGCTTTTCGTGCCAGTGAATGCCAAGCCAAAACGCCAATCAGAAATTTAACAAAGGCCACAATCGCAACGCATGGCGAATCGATTATATTTAATTTTTCAGCCAATGCTTTTTTGCAGCATCAAGTGCGTAATATGGTTGGTGCGCTTATTTATGTTGGCAACGGAAAATATCCGCCAGAATGGATTAAAAGCTTATTAGCGGAAAAAAATCGGACTTTATCGCCACCTACTTTTTCGCCTAACGGTCTATATTTAACTGGTGTGGTTTATGATGCCAAATATTCTTTACCCAATACGCAACGCCAATTAAACTTTATGTGTTAATTACGCTCTTTTAAGGGCTACAGCAAGGTTATTCAGTTCAAATATTAATCAAAAGAAAGTGTTAAGTTGAGAACAAGAGTCAAAATTTGTGGCATTACTAATGCTGAAGATGCGCGGAGTGCAATCAAATATGGCGCTGATGCGATTGGATTAGTGTTTTATGCGTCCAGTCCGCGTTGTGTCACCATCACTCAAGCGCAACAAATTGTTGCGGCGATTCCGCCTTTTGTCAGTGTTGTTGGTTTGTTCGTCAATGCAACAACAGCCGAAATCGAGGCAGTGTTGTCGCAAGTGCACATCGATATCTTGCAATTTCACGGTGATGAAAATGCCGCGGAATGTGAAAGAATAAAGTTACCTTATCTAAAGGCAATTCGCGTAAAAAATGATACTAATTTGTTACAATACGAAGTTGAGTTTAGCAGCGCAAAAGCCTTATTGCTGGATACTTATTCAGAAGCTGCTTTTGGTGGCACAGGCCATGTATTTGACTGGAAATTGATTCCAGAAAACTTAAAAATGCCAATTATTTTAGCCGGCGGTTTAACTGCTGAAAATGTAGCAGATGCGATTAAGCAAGTGCAGCCTTATGCGGTCGATGTAAGTGGTGGTGTAGAAGTAAGCAAAGGCATAAAAGATGTCTCAAAGATTGCGGATTTTATGCAGGCTGTGAATGTAAGTGGCAAAACAAATGAGGAATTTTAGGTGGGAGTAAATGACATGCAAGTATATGACATGCCTGATGCACGTGGTCATTTTGGTCAATTTGGCGGCACTTTTGTAGCGGAAACATTAATCGAAGCGCTTGAAGAGTTGCGTGTGATGTATGAAAAGTATCGTTTCGATGAGACTTTTTTGGCTGAATATGCCCACGATCTTAAACATTTTGTTGGCCGTCCAAGCCCGATTTATCATGCTAAACGTTGGTCTGACAAAGTAGGTGGTGCGCAAATTTACTTAAAGCGTGAAGACTTGAACCATACTGGCGCCCACAAAGTGAATAACACCGTTGGGCAGGCGTTATTAGCCAAACGCATGGGCAAGCCGCGCGTGATTGCTGAAACCGGTGCCGGGCAACATGGTGTCGCTACTGCTACGATTGCCGCCAGAATGGGCTTGGAATGTGTGGTATACATGGGTTCCGAAGACATCAAACGCCAAGCGCCAAACGTGTATAGAATGAAGCTGCTTGGCGCAACTGTTGTACCAGTTGAAAGTGGCTCAAAAACGTTAAAAGATGCATTGAATGAAGCGATGCGTGATTGGGTAACCAATATTGAAAATACTTTTTATATCATCGGCACAGTTGCTGGCCCACATCCTTACCCGATGATGGTGCGTGATTTTCAAGCGGTGATTGGCGTTGAAGCCAAGCAACAGATGCAGGAAATGGTTGGTCGTCAACCCGATGCGGTGGTGGCTTGCGTTGGCGGTGGCTCTAATGCGATGGGTATATTTTATCCGTATATTGATGTGCCAAATGTGCGCTTGATTGGTGTTGAAGCGGCAGGGCACGGATTAGATTCTGGCATGCACGCAGCGCCGCTTACAACGAATAGCCCAGTGGGTGTCTTACATGGTAACCGTACTTATTTGATGCAGGATGCAGATGGCAATATTGTAGAAACACATTCAGTGTCTGCTGGCTTGGATTACCCAGGCGTTGGACCAGAACACGCGTGGCTAAAAGACATTAAGCGTGCAGAATATGTAGCGATTACCGATGATGAAGCGATGGCAGCTTTTCACAGCTTATGTCGTACAGAAGGTATTATTCCTGCATTAGAATCCAGCCATGCTTTAGCACATGCAGAGAAGATGGCTAAAACCATGCGTAAAGATGAAATTATCTTGGTTAATCTATCTGGTCGTGGTGATAAAGATATTAATACCGTCGCCAAACTAGCCAACATCACTTTGTAAATCGAAAATCCCGTCATCATGCTGTGTTACTTCACAAAAAACCAAAAACTCACATATAAAACATATGCTTCGTTTTTATTTTTTGTTCGCGCCTTGCCTGATTTAGTGCTTTTCAATTTCCAACTCTCTCCGAATCAATTGCCAATTTAAATCTATGTCACGCATTCAAACCGTATTTTCCCATCTAAAAACGATCCATAAAAAGGCGTTAATTCCTTACATTACAGCGGGTGATCCGCACCCAGATCATACCGTTAACTTAATGCATGCAATGGTGTCAAGTGGTGCAGATATGATTGAGTTGGGTGTTCCATTCTCTGACCCAATGGCAGATGGCCCAGTGATCCAGCGCGCGAGTGAGCGTGCATTGGTGCATAAAGTTGGCCTAAATAAAGTGTTAAGTTTAGTAGCAGAGTTTCGGAAAACTGATGACAAAACACCCGTTATATTAATGGGTTATGCCAATCCGATTGAAGCGATGGGTGTTGAGAAGTTTACCCAATCAGCTAAAGCTGCTGGTGTCGATGGCGTGATCACGGTTGATTATCCACCGGAAGAATGCAAAGAATTTATTAGTCAATTGCAAGCAAATGGCATGGATAGTATCTTTTTATTATCGCCAACAACCCATGCGGCACGTGTGGATTTAATTGTAAGTCAAGCTAGCGGTTTCTTGTACTATGTGTCGCTTAAAGGCGTGACAGGATCTGCAAATTTAGATGTAGAGCAAGTAAAAGCGCGTGTTGCAGAGATTAAACAAAAAACCAATTTGCCGATTGGCGTGGGTTTTGGTGTGAAAGATTCTATTACCGCAAAAAATGTAGCTGCGTTTGCAGATGCGGTCGTCGTGGGGAGTCGCATGGTGCAGGTTGTAGAAAATTCGACAGATGATAATTTATTAACAAACGTCAGTAATTTAGTGGCTGAATTGCGTCAAGCAATTGATGCTTAAGGAGTAAAAAATGAGTTGGTTAGAAAAAATTCCGCAAAAAATTCAACGTGTTGTTGGTGTCGTTAATAAGAAAAATGTGCCAGAAGGTTTATGGAGCAAATGTGATTCGTGCCAATCTGTGTTGTATAAAACGGATTTAGAATCGAATTTAGAAGTCTGCCCAAAATGCGCGCACCATAATCGTATTGGTGCACGAGCTAGACTTAACCAACTTTTAGATCCAGATTCTAAAACAGAAAAACGTATTGAAATTGGCGCGAATGTTGAGCCGATTGACCCGTTAAAATTTAAAGATAGCAAAAGCTATGCGGATCGCATGAAATCAGCCCAAAAAGAAGTGGGCGAAAAAGATGCTTTAATCGTTATGCAAGGCAGCATTCATACGGTGCCTGTGGTGGTTGCAGCGTTTGAGTTCAAGTTTATGGGCGGTTCGATGGGTTCTGTGGTTGGCGAGCGATTTGTACGCGGAATTGATGCTGCAATTAAGAATAAAGCTGCTTTTATTTGTATTTCTGCCAGCGGCGGCGCGCGTATGCAAGAAGGTTTGTTATCGCTGATGCAAATGGCCAAAACTAGCGCTGCATTAACTAAGCTTTCACAGGCTGGATTGCCTTACATTTCAGTGTTAACTGACCCAACAATGGGTGGCGTTTCGGCTAGTTTTGCGATGTTAGGCGATGTGATTGTTGCCGAGCCGAACGCGTTAATCGGCTTTGCCGGGCCAAGAGTGATTGAGCAAACTGTGCGTGAAACATTGCCAGAAGGCTTTCAGCGAGCAGAGTTTTTAGTCGAGCATGGTGCTGTAGATTTGATTATTGATCGCCGTGAAATGCGCCAACGATTAGCGAATATTTTATCTGGCTTAATGAAGTTGCCTAAAGCAGCTTAAGTTTTAAGTTGGCTGATTTTAATTATCTTAAATTTTTCTTGAATTGTTAAAGTACGGCCTAACGTGACCAATATCCAATCTAAGCCAACCAATGCAAAACAATGGTTGGCTTACATCGAAGCGCAACATCCCACAGCTATCGCAATGGGCTTAGACAGAGTTGATGTTGTTGCCAAAAATCTACAACTAAAACCAACATTTCCCATCATTACGGTTGCTGGCACCAATGGTAAAGGTTCTACCTGCGCGCTATTAAGCCAAGTTTATATTGAGGCGGGTTACCGCGTCGGTTGTTACACTTCGCCACATTTGATGCGTTACAACGAACGCGTGCGTGTGAATGACCTTGAAATCTCTGATGACGATTTGTGTATTGCTTTTGAAGCTATTGAACAAGCGCGTGGCGATATCGCCTTAACTTATTTTGAAATTGGCACATTAGCGGCTATGTGGCATTTTTGTCAGGCACATTTAGATGTGGTTATCTTAGAAGTGGGTTTGGGCGGCAGGCTAGATGCGGTGAATATTTTTGATCCCCGTTGCAGTATTGTGACAACGATTGACTTGGATCATATGGATTATTTGGGCGATACGCGTGAGAAAATTGGTTTTGAAAAAGCTGGCATTTTTCGCAACGGTGCATTAGCCATTTGTGGCGATGAAAATCCACCGCAAAGCTTGATTGATTACGCTGCAAAAGTGCATGCGCCACTACGTTTAATTAACCGTGATTTTAGTGTAAAAAAAACAACGCAGCATTGGCAATATTTGGCAGAAGGCTTTGAATTAACGCTGCCTAATTTGGGTATGCATGGCGATTTTCAACTGAATAATGCCGCGTGTGTAGTTTGTGCGACGCAATATTTAAATAATGTTTTGCCTGTGTTGCCGACTAATATTCATGCGGCATTTCAATCGGTGACTTTAATCGGTCGTTTTTATCAAATTCAATCGCAACCGACTATTATTGTGGATGTTGCACACAATCCGCACGCAGCCATTTCACTTGCGCATAACTTGCAAATGACACCTTGTGTGGGAAAAACATTCGCGGTATTTGCGATGTTGGCAGACAAAGACATCGATGGTGTTATTAAGGCAGTAGCGCCTAATATTCAGCAGTGGTTTATTGCGGATAATCATAGTCCGCGTGGCGCAAAAGCTTTTGATTTGAATCAAAAGTTAATAAAAAATGACCCGAAATCAGTGGTTAACTCATTTGCGGATGTCTCGTCTGCGCTTATTTCAGCCTGTAAAACCGCGACCAAAAATGATAGAATAATCGTGTTTGGTTCCTTCTATACGGTTGCAGATGCGATGAACACGGTATTGCAAAATAGTACATCAACCCCATAAAAAGTTATTGCTAAACAGTTGCCTGAAAGTGAAACATGCAAAAAGACATAAATGATCAAGAGTTAACCTTGAAAAAACGTGCAAGACGCCGTTTAGTGGGCGCGATTGCACTGGTGTTATTCATGGTGATTGTGTTGCCAATGATATTAAAAGATCGTTCTAATAAGCAACCTGCTGATGAAGTGACGATTACGTTGAACGATAACAAGCCTGCCGTTTTGCCTGAAGTGTCTGATTTTGATTCTAATATAGTACCGTCTAATACAGTGCCATTTAGCGAAGAGTCAGTAGATTCAATTACGCAACAATCTGCTGATCAATCAGAAACTGCAGAAGATGATGCTGAAGCATCGCCTAAACCACAAGTTGAATCTAAAAGTAACGACAATCAAAAAGCAGCAGTTAAACTGCCTGCCGTTAAACAAACTGAAACACCAAAAACTGATAGCAAAAAAAGTACGTCAAACGCAAAATTCTATGTACAAATTGGTGTGTTTTCAGATGAGGCGAATGTTAAAAAGCTGCAAGCCAAATTAACCGATTTAGGTTACAAATCACAAACTGAAAAGATAGATACCGCAAAAGGTAAAAAAATTCGTCTACGCACACAATTATTGGGTGAGCGTAATGACGCCGCTATCGCCTTGCAGAATATCAAAGACGCTGGACTTACTGGCATGGTGGTCAGTCAATAATGGCGGTTCAAATAGGCTTTTTTAAAACATGACAAGTTTTGATTACGCCGTATTAATCATTGTCGGCATTTCAATTGTCATTAGTATGATGCGTGGTGCAGTGCGCGAAATGTTATCCATCATTGGTTGGTTTGCGGCTTTTTATGTCGCTAAAACGTATGCTACGCAGTTAATACCTTTATTACCGCAAGATATTCCAAATGACCAATTACGTGTTTTGGCCGCTTTTTTAATATTATTTTTGGGCGTGTTGCTGGTGGTTGCTTTATTATCCATCGCGCTTTCCAGCATCATTAATAAAATTGGTTTAAGTTGGCTTAATCGGTTTTTTGGCGCATTATTTGGTTTTGCAAAAGGCCTATTCATTGTTTGTGTTTTAGTATTTTTAGCGGGCTTAACGAGCTTTCCTCAGGACAATCGTTGGACAAATGCCATGTTCAGTTCGCCGCTTGAGGCGCTTGTGAAAACAGCCTTACCGTGGATGCCGCAAACTGTCGCTAAGCATGTTAAATACGATTAACTAAATTCATTATTTAGATAGTATTAAGTTACACAGTATTAAAACCGTTTAATTAAGGACACTCAATTTATGTGCGGAATTTTAGGCATTGTCGGCAAAAATCCAGTTAACCAACTTTTGTATGATGGTTTACTCGTATTGCAACATCGCGGTCAAGATGCCGCAGGTATTGTGACCTGTGACGGAAATACGTTTTTTATGCACAAGAATAATGGCTTGGTAAAAGATGTATTTCAAACGCGCCATATGCGTAGCTTGGTCGGTAATGCTGGCATAGCACATGTGCGTTATCCAACTGCAGGTTCTTCTAGCGCGGCAGAGGCACAACCTTTTTACGTCAATTCGCCATTCGGTATTGTGTTGGGCCATAACGGCAACTTAACCAATTCTGAACAGTTAAAATCAGAAATGTTTCGCCAGGATTTACGCCATATCAATACCAGTTCAGATTCTGAAGTGTTATTAAATGTGCTTGCACATGAAATCGAGAAAACCTCACGCAATGCAGTATTAAATACAGACATGGCATTTGATGCAGTTTCTGGGGTACACAAGCGTTGTAAAGGTGCTTACGCAGTCGTTGCCATGATTGCCAATTTTGGCCTATTGGCGTTTCGCGATCCGAATGGCATTCGTCCGTTAGTGATTGGCAAACTAGACACCGATAAAGGCACCGAATATATCGTTGCATCTGAAAGTGTGGCGCTAGATGTTTTAGGTTTTCAGCTGATGCGTGATGTTGAGCCAGGCGAAGCGGTATTTATTGATATGGATGGCAATCTATTTAGCCGCCAATGCGCAGAAGCACCGACATTAACACCTTGTATTTTTGAGTATGTTTATTTAGCGCGCCCAGATTCTGTGATTGATGGTGTTTCGGTCTATCAAACACGGTTAGATATGGGCACAAGTTTGGCTGAAAAAATCAAACGCGAATGGAGTCATTTAAAAATTGATGTGGTGATTCCAATTCCTGATACTAGTCGTCCAAGTGCGCTACAACTCGGCATTACGCTGGGCTTAGATTATCGTGAAGGCTTTATTAAAAATCGTTACATTGGCCGTACTTTTATCATGCCAGGTCAAGCCCTACGTAAAAAGTCCGTGCGTCAGAAATTAAATCCTATTGGGATTGAATTTAAAGGAAAAAATGTACTGTTGGTCGATGACTCCATCGTTCGTGGTACAACATCGCAACAAATTGTGCAAATGGCACGTGATGCAGGTGCAAATAAAGTTTACTTCGCTTCCGCAGCACCACCAGTAAGATTCCCCAATGTGTACGGCATTGATATGCCAAGCCGTGATGAGTTGTTAGCGACTGGCCGTACAGACGAGCAAATTTGTCAGGAGATTGGTGCAGATGCGCTGATTTATCAAGATTTAGATGCTTTGATACATGATATTGCTAATTTAAATCCTAAAATGAAAGTATTTGATAGCAGTTGTTTTGACGGTAAGTACGTGACAGGTGATGTAGATGCTGCTTATTTGAATCGTATTGAATCTGCACGTGGTGATTTTAATAAAAAACAAAAGCCCAGTAACTCAAGTACACAGTTGGATTTAAATTTAATTGATGCTGAAGAAGATGAGGCCGTAGAGCAGATTTCTTAAGTTTATATTTGGTCAGCAGATACCCATTTGGGTCATCGCTTTCAGGGGGCTAAGTCAGCTGTAAAATGTAGTGTTGAAAGTGATGGGTACCAAAGCACTATCTGATTTTTTAATCAGCAATCTGCTTGACATGATCATGTTAAGGGCGTTAAATGTAATTGCGCTGATTTGAGTGGCCAACTTTAAACAAAGCCTTACTCAGCTTGCGGGCGCATAATAAATTCTGCTAAAGCGAGAGCCAAAACCCGTTTTAGCTTATTCTTTAGCTAACTCGGGTTTTTTAACGCCCAAATATTTAACCTAAGTATATTAAGCTTAACTATTTAAGTGATTTGACATTATGACGACACAGAAAACCTATCATCCTGAGACTTTAAGTTTACGTGCTGGTACAGAGACGACTGAGTTTGGAGAGAACTCGGAAGCTTTATTTTTAAATTCAAGTTTTAAATTTAAAAATTCCGCCCAGGCAGCGGCACGTTTTGGTGGTACAGAGCCAGGTAATATCTACTCGCGCTTTACTAATCCAACTGTCACCATGTTTCAAAACAAATTGGCCGCATTGGAAGGCGCAGAGCAATGCGTAGCAACATCCAGTGGTATGTCAGCAATTTTGGCTTGTGTGATGGGTTTATGCAGTGCTGGCGACCACGTTGTAGCGTCGCGTAGTGTTTTTGGTACAAGTGTTCAACTATTCGGCAATATTCTTAAACGTTGGGGCTTGGAAGTCACTTTTGTGTCGCTGACAGACCCATCTGAATGGCAAGCCGCAATTCAGCCTAAAACTAAATTGTTTTTTGTTGAAACGCCCTCCAATCCGCTCACTGAAATATGCGATATCAAAGTGTTGGCAGATATTGCGCATCAAGCAAATGCCTATTTGGTGGTTGATAATTGCTTTTGCACGCCGGCTATTCAAAAGCCATTAGATTTAGGTGCAGATATCATTATCCATTCCGCTACTAAATATATTGACGGGCAGGGCAGATGCTTGGGCGGAGCTGTGCTGGGCAGCAAAACTTTAATGGAACTTGTATATGCATTCTTGCGTACAGCAGGTGTGACCATGAGTGCTTTTAATGCGTGGGTGTTCTTAAAAGGATTGGAAACGCTGCATATCCGTATGGAAGCGCATGCGCGTAAAGCTTTGGAATTAGCAACGTGGCTTGAAACACAACCGCAAGTTGCACGTGTTTATTATCCTGGATTAGCCTCGCATCCACAGTATGCGTTAGCGAAAAAACAGCAGCTAAGTGGTGCGGCCATTGTCACTTTTGAAGTCAAGCCTAAAGCTGGCCAGACTTTGACAGAGGCCGCTTGGGCGCTGATTGATGCGACGGAGCTAATTTCTATTACTGCCAATTTAGGCGATGCTAAAAGCACGATTACACACCCAGCCACAACCACTCACAGTCGTATCTCACCAGAAGCAAGGCTAGAAGCCGGAATCAAGGATAACTTAGTGCGAATAGCGGTGGGTTTAGAACATGTAGAAGACTTGAAAGCGGATTTGCATTTTTAAGTGTTTTTGAGGGTTAACTTTTGAAAGTTAACCAGTTAAATCAGGCAAAATGCGATGATGTTGCCAGTGATGCGTTTAAATAATCTTAAGCTTGGTTTTACAATCTAATCACCACTTCATTCATCACTGTTTTAATGTCTTACAAGCGTTTTCTATGGAGAATAACACTGTAATAACACTGGTTAAACGTGTTAAAATCGACGCATTAAAAATTAAAAGCAGCCATCTACAGGCCATCATAAAAAGCTTAATTCACGGAAAATCTAATGGATCAATTCGCTAAAGAAACCCTACCAATCAGCCTAGAAGATGAAATGCGCCGTTCATACCTTGATTACGCCATGAGCGTGATCGTAGGGCGTGCGCTTCCTGATGTGCGTGACGGTTTAAAACCTGTGCATCGCCGCGTTTTATTTGCGATGCATGAGCTGAGCAATGACTACAACAAGCCGTATAAAAAATCTGCGCGTATCGTTGGTGATGTGATCGGTAAGTATCATCCGCATGGCGATACTGCGGTGTATGACACGATTGTTCGTATGGCGCAAAATTTCAGTTTGCGTTATATGCTGGTCGATGGTCAGGGTAACTTTGGCTCTGTCGATGGCGATAATGCAGCAGCGATGCGTTATACGGAAATCCGTATGTCGAAGATTGCGCATGAGTTATTAGCGGATATTGATAAAGAAACCGTCGATTTTGGCCCTAACTATGATGGTAGTGAGAATGAGCCGCTTATCATGCCGGCACGTATCCCAAATCTACTAATCAATGGTAGTTCTGGCATTGCTGTGGGCATGGCGACGAACATCCCGCCACATAATATTAACGAAGTATTAGATGCCTGTTTTGCGCTACTTAAAGACCCTGAAACGGGGATTGAAGAGCTAATTGAATTAGTACCTGCGCCAGATTTCCCAACTGCTGGCATTATTTACGGCACGGTTGGCGTGAAAGAAGGCTATCGCACCGGCCGTGGTCGTGTGGTGATGCGTGGTCGTACCCATGTAGAAGACATGGATAAAAGTGGTGGTCGTCAGATGTTGATCGTCGACGAATTACCATACCAAGTGAATAAGAAAACTTTCGTTGAGAAAATCGCTGAATTAGTTAACGAGAAAAAAATCGAAGGTATTTCTGATTTACGCGATGAATCCGATAAATCGGGCATGCGCGTGGTGATTGAGCTGAAACGCGGTGAGATTGCAGAAGTGGTGCTGAATAATCTATATAAGCAAACGCAATTGCAAGATACGTTTGGTATGAATATGGTGGCTTTGTTAGATGGTCAGCCACGTTTACTTAACCTAAAACAAATGTTAGAAGCGTTTTTACGTCATCGCCGTGAAGTGATTACACGTCGTACCGTATTTGAGCTGAAAAAAGCCCGCGCACGTGGTCACGTATTGGAAGGTCTGGCAGTTGCACTGGCAAATGTAGATGAGATGATTGCGTTAATTAAAGCTGCACCAACGCCGCCAGAAGCAAAAATTTCTTTGATGGCTAAAACATGGCAATCTCCAGTGGTGGAAGAGATGCTGAAACGTGCTGCGATGGAAGCGTCACGTCCAGAAGGCTTAAGTGTCGATTTTGGCTTAACACCCAATGGCTACCGATTAAGCGATGTACAAGCGCAAGAGATCTTGCAAATGCGTCTACAACGCTTAACTGGGCTTGAGCAAGATAAGATTGTGTCTGAATACAAAGAGGTGATGGATATTATTGCTGATTTGTTGGATATTTTAGCCAATGCTTCACGCGTGACAACGATGATTACTGATGAGTTAACTGAAATTCGTAAGCAATTTGGCGATAAACGTCGCAGTGAAATTGTCGCAAATGCGCAAGATTTATCACTGGAAGATTTGATTACGCCGCAAGATGTGGTGGTCACGCTATCGCATACCGGTTATGTGAAATCACAACCGTTGGATGAGTATCGCGCTCAGCGTCGCGGTGGTCGTGGTAAACAAGCTGCTCCGACTAAAGAAGATGATTTTATCGACAAAATGTTTGTGGCGAATACACATGATTACATTCTGTGCTTCTCAAGCCGTGGTCGTGTGTATTGGTTGAAAGTTTACGAAGTACCGCAAGGTAGTCGTATTGGCCGTGGCAAACCGATTGTTAATCTATTCCCGCTTGAAGAAGGTGAAAAAATCAACGCGATTTTAGCGGTGAAAGAGTTTGACGAAAATCACTTTATTTTCATGACAACTGCACGCGGTACCGTTAAGAAAACTGCATTGAGTGAATTTGCGAACCCACGTAAATCAGGCATCATCGCCATTAACTTGGATGATGATGATTACTTAATCGGTGCAGAAGTGACCAACGGTAAAAACGATATTGTGTTGGTTTCCAATGGTGGTAAAGCCGTGTGGTTTACTGAGGATGACGTACGTCCAATGGGTCGCGCAACACGTGGTGTTCGCGGTATGAAGTTGGCGGCTAAACAACAAGTGTTGTCATTGTTAATTGCGGATAATGATCAACAAACAGTGTTGGTTGCGACTGAAAATGGCTATGGCAAACGTACAGTGCTGGCTGATTTCCGTCACTCTGGTCGTGGTACACAAGGCGTTAAGGCAATTGCTGTGAGTGAGCGTAACGGTTTAGTTGTCGCAGCCAAACTGGTGAATGAAGATGATGAAATCATGCTGATTACTACAGGCGGCGTGCTGATTCGTACGCGTGTGAAAGAAATTCGCGAGCTAGGCCGCGCAACGCAAGGTGTGACGCTGATTAACTTGGGCGAAGGTGAGAAACTATCTGGGCTTGAGAAAATTGTTGAAACAGATGAAGAGTTACCTGCTGAAGAATAACGATTTTATTTAAGAGTAATATGAAGCAAATTTATAATTTTTCTGCAGGCCCTGCAGTACTGCCAAAACCTGTATTAGAACGCGCGCAAGCTGAAATGCTGGATTGGCATGGTAGTGGCATGAGCGTGATGGAAATGTCACACCGTGGTAAAGAGTTCACCAGCATTTTAGAAAAAACAGAAGCAGATTTGCGTACTTTGTTAAGTATTCCAAATAACTACAAAGTGCTATTTTTGCAAGGTGGCGCAATTGCAGAAAATGCCATTATTCCGCTAAATTTGCTGTCCAATAAAAGTGCTGATTATGTTGTTACTGGTGCCTGGAGTAAACGCAGTGTTGAAGATGCGCGTGCATTCGGTACCATTAATATTGCGGCGACCAGCGAAGCAGATGGTTTTACGCGTGTGCCCGACTTTTCAAGCTGGCAATTGAATAAGGATGCGGCGTATGTGCATATTTGTACCAATGAAACCATTCATGGCGTTGAGTTTGATGGCATTCCAAACGCAGGAGATGTGCCGATTGTAGCGGATATGTCTTCACACATTTTGTCACGACCAATTGATGTGAGCCAATATGGCGTGATTTATGGCGGCGCCCAAAAGAATATTGGGCCAGCTGGTTTATGTATTGTGATTGTGCGTGAAGATTTATTGGATAGGGCAAGCAAACTGACGCCTGCTGTATTCAACTGGAAAACGCAGGCAGAAAATCATAGCATGATCAACACGCCGCCTACTTATAGTATTTATATTGCAGGGTTGGTGTTTGAGTGGTTGTTAGCGCAGGGCGGTGTAGCAGCGATTGAACAGAAAAATATTGCCAAAGCCAAACTTTTTTATGATTATGTGGATAACAGCGATTTTTATAGCAACAATATTGCATTGAATAATCGCTCACGCATGAATATTCCATTCAAGCTGCAAGATGAAAAGCGCAACGATGCCTTTTTAAAAGGAGCGGAAGCACAAGGTTTGCTGCAATTAAAAGGTCATCGGATTGTTGGTGGCATGCGCGCCAGCATGTATAACGCCATGCCAATCGAGGGCGTACAAGCACTGATCGACTATATGAAACAGTTTGAACGTGCATAAAATAGTTAAGATATGAGTGAACAGTTAAAACAACACAGAGACCAGATTGACGCCATTGATGAGCAGATTTTAAAGCTTGTTAATGAGCGCGCATCACTCGCGCACGCGATTGGTGGCTTGAAAGGTGACGGTGTCATTTATCGGCCAGAGCGTGAAGCACAGGTTTTACGCCGTTTACAAGCGAATAACAAAGGTCCTTTGTCGAGCGAGGCAGTTAGTCATATCTTTCGCGGCGTCATGTCTAATTGTCGTGCCTTGGAAAAAGAGCTTTCCATCGCTTTTTTAGGGCCACTTGGTACATATAGCGAAGAAGCTGCGCTTAAACAATTTGGATTAGGACGTGGTGCTGTCGTTTGCGCCAGTATTGATGAAGTATTCCGTACTTTAGAAGCTGAACAAGCGGATTACGGCGTAGTGCCTGTTGAAAATTCGACCGAGGGCGCAATTGGCTTGACGCTGGATTTGTTGTTAGCGAGTCCGCTAAAAATCTGCGGCGAAGTCACTTTGCCAATCCATCATTGTCTGCTGTCAAAGCAAACTGACATCAGCCAGATTTCGCATGTATTTTCGCATAGCCAGTCGTTATCACAATGTCATGAGTGGTTGAACAAAACATTGCCACGTGCGCAACGTGAGCCAGTCACCAGCAATGCATTTGCCGCACAAATGATTCATAACTTGGTTTCAACTGATAATACGTTTGCCGCCGCTATTGCCAGCAAACGTGCTGCTGAGCTATTTAATTTATATGTGTTGGCTGAAAATATTGAGGATGATCCTAAAAATACTACGCGTTTTTTAGTGTTAAGTAGACACGAAGTTGCGCCTTCCGGACATGATAAAACCTCAGTTGTGATGACTACACAAAATAAACCAGGCGCAATGCTAGCATTGTTGGAACCATTGTCTCGGTATGGCGTCAGCATGACTAAATTTGAATCACGTCCTTCTAAACAGGGTTTATGGGATTATGTTTTTTTCGTGGATATCGAAGGCCATCAAACAGACGAAAAAGTGAAAGCCGCTTTGCAGGATTGCAAAATGCGCGCCTCTTTCCTTAAGGTGCTGGGTTCTTATCCAGTTGCCGTTGTTTAAGCCAGTTGTTAAAGTAAGTGTCGTTTAAGTCAACGTTTTAGCTATTCTAGGGTTTTCTGTATGCAATCATCCGAAGTCAATTTAGCTGAATTAGCGCCTGAATACGTACGTGCCATTGCGCCGTATCAAGGTGGAAAGCCGATTAGCGAACTTGCGCGCGAAATGGGTTTAAATGAGGCGGATATTGTCAAACTCGCTTCAAATGAAAATCCTTTAGGCATCAGCCCCAAAGCGCAAATGGCGATTGAAGATGCGATTGGCGATATCGCGCGTTATCCAGATGGCAATAGTTTTGCCTTGCGCGATGTGGTGAGTAAAAAATTCAATGTCGCGCATAATCAGATCGTATTTGGTAACGGATCGAACGATATTTTAGAATTATCGGCACGTGCATTTTTGCGTGCAGGCGATGAAGCCATTTATTCGCAACATGCTTTTGCGGTGTATCCATTGGTGACGCTAGCAGTTGGCGCGACTGGTGTGGTGATTCCCGCTAAAAACTATGCACATGATTTAGATGCGTTTGTTAAGGCTATTACGCCCCAAACACGTTTAATATTTATAGCAAACCCCAATAATCCAACAGGTACCTTAATTGCTAAGAACGAGCTAAAAACGTTTTTAAAACAAGTGCCTAATCACGTATTGGTGGTGTTGGACGAAGCGTATGATGAGTATTTGTCTGCTGATAATAAATCTGAAGCAATTGAATGGTTAAGTGAATTTAATAACCTGATTATTTCACGCACTTTTTCAAAAGCTTATGGCTTGGCTGGTTTGCGTATCGGTTTTGGTTTGATGCATGCCAGTGTTGCCGATATGCTGAACCGGGTGCGCCAGCCATTTAATGTGAATAGTATTGCGCAAGCGGCGGCAATTGCTTCGCTCAATGATGAAGATTTTGTCGCGCGCAGTTATGCATTAAATCAGGCGGGTATGGTGCAATTGACACAAGGCTTTCATCAGCTGGGTTTAGAGTACATTCCATCGTATGCCAATTTTATCAGTTTTAAAATTGCCAATGCTGCAGCAGTTAACCAACAGTTGCTTAAAAATGGTGTCATCGTGCGGCCAGTTGCCAATTACGACATGCCCGATTATTTACGTGTGAGCATTGGATTATTTAGCGAGAATGCAAGATTTTTAGAAGTATTAGAACAGATTGTCAAAAATGACTGAGCAAGATAATTTAATAGTCGGAAAAGCAGCATACGAAAAACTGGCGACAGATGACGTTCGTATCAAAGAGATTAAAACGTTGATTACGCCATCAGCGTTATTGGCACGCTTTAAAGAAAGTGCAGAATCGACCCATAATATTCTGCAAACGCGCACAGCGATTCACCGCATATTGCACCAAACAGATGATCGGTTATTGGTCATTGTAGGGCCGTGTTCGATTCATGATGTGAAGGCAGGGATGGAATATGCGCGCCGTTTACTGGAAGTGCGTAAGACTTTAGCCGCCGATTTATTGATTGTGATGCGCGTGTATTTTGAAAAGCCACGCACTACAGTGGGCTGGAAAGGTTTGATTAACGACCCGCACTTAGATGGCAGTTATCAGATTAATGAAGGTTTGGAAATCGCGCGTAAATTTTTGCTGGATGTAAATGAAATCGGCATGCCCGCTGGCGCTGAATTTTTAGATACGATTACACCGCAATATACGGCTGACTTGGTTAGTTGGGGCGCAATTGGCGCACGTACGACAGAATCGCAAGTGCATCGCGAATTAGCATCAGGCTTGTCTTGTCCGATTGGATTTAAAAACGGTACAGATGGCAGTGTGCGCGTGGCGACCGATGCCATTAAAACGGCAGCCAGCCCACACCATTTTTTATCGGTAACCAAAGAAGGCCAGTCCGCTATTATTTCGACGACAGGCAATGAAGATTGCCATGTGATTTTGCGCGGTGGGAAAGTGCCGAACTATGATGCTGACAGCGTTGACGAGGCATGTGACCAACTTACAGAAGCCGGACTTGTGCCAAGGCTGATGATTGATTGCAGCCATGCTAATAGCAGTAAGCTATATAGCAAACAAAAAGAAGTAGCGCAGGACGTGGCGAATCAAGTCAGTACTGGGGATGCGCGGATTATCGGTTTGATGATTGAATCACATTTGGTAGAAGGTCGCCAAGATCACGCACCAGGTTGCGATTTGGTTTATGGGCAATCGATAACGGATGGTTGCATTAGCTGGCAAGATACAATTAATGTTTTGGAAGAGTTAGCAACTGCCGTGCGCAAACGTCGCCATCAAAGATTAAGTGAAGAAGTTTAACGCTCTATTGTTGGAGTGATAGTGGTCATATAGGCATCATGAATTTACTTAGTGTTTATTCGGTATCTTTGCGGTGTTGATAAAACTAATTAGCGCGCAAAATTCGTTTCACGTTGTAGCAATAGTTAATTGACAACGAAACTTAATATTTACTTAAAGGAAAATTATCATGTGGACAACACCAGCAGCTACAGAAATGCGTTTTGGCTTTGAAGTAACAATGTACGTG
>Ga0123388_1041429_pt1 | contig 53906 bp, 49 predicted proteins | sample T0HHNO3metaT_FD_89916 | JGI IMG/M metagenome (GOLD analysis project Ga0123388, IMG submission 89916) | Methane-oxidizing artificial microbial communities from Washington, USA to study methane cycling - T0-HHNO3 metaT (Metagenome... | ecosystem: Engineered > Modeled > Simulated communities...
AAAAAATCCGCAATCGATCAATCGGATTATTGGTTATTTGAATTGGGATTCCGTTCGGCAATTGAAGAGTTATTATCGATTGCCGATGCGGGTTCGCAAGCTAGACAATTTGTTTCGCCGCGATTTCAAATGCTGGCAGATAGAATCCTAGGATCTCGCCCACATTAATATTGAGTTAAATAAAAAAGCCGATTAATTCGGCTTTTTTATTGGTCGTTGTTATTGATTATAGTTATTAGGCATTCTTATTAGTTAACGCATTAATTGACATTAAAATAGTACGAATAGGTGTGGGAATCGCCGCTGCAATGGCTTCTTCAAGCGGTAGCCAGATTTTTACCGCTTGATTTACTTGTGGAATCAACTGGTCAATATAGATAAGCTGCGGTGTAATATGCAGCTTAAAATGTGTAAATACATGTGTTAACGGTTTTAGCGCGCTAGAGTTTTGTAAAGTGACTCCATCAATGTTTGCACCTTCTGTCACTTCCGGCAAACTCCATAAACCACCCCAGATGCCGCTGGGCGGACGTTTTTCAAGCATCACGGTATTTTGGTGAATCAGTACCAGCATGGTCACACTTTTTTCAGGGATGGTTTTACGCGGTTTTGGCGTTGGTAAGCTTTTAACAAGATTCAACGCTAACGCTTCACAACTATGGTTCACCGGGCAAATGGTACATCTTGGTTTTGTGCGTGTACAAAGTGTGGCGCCTAAATCCATTAGGCCTTGTGTATAGGCGATAGCATCTGACTCTTTATTGGCGTCATTTGGATTCTCGCGTTCTGCAATCTGCCATAATTGTTGCGCTACTTTTGGCGCACCTGTGTAGCCAGACACATTGAAATGCCTTGCAAAAACGCGCTTAACATTGCCATCTAATATAGGTTGCGGCAAATTGAGTGCAAAAGTAGAAATCGCTGCAGCAGTGGAGCGACCGATGCCAGACAGGCTTTGAATATCATCGAAATGGCTTGGAAAAACACCATTAAAATCATCCATTATTTTTTGTGCAGCGGCATGTAAATTACGCGCACGTGAGTAATAACCAAGACCACTCCAATATTGCAAAACCTCTTCTTGCGTTGCCGCTGCCAAGATTTTAATACTAGGAAAGCGTTGCATAAATTTAGCGTAATAGCCAATAACTGCAGTCACTTGAGTTTGCTGCAACATGATTTCCGATACCCATATCGCATAAGGGTCAATCGTGTTCTGCCAAGGCAGATCGTGACGACCGTGCAATTTTTGCCAGTCAATGATACGTTGCGAAAATTGAGTCATGTGAATTTAAAAAGTGATTGTTTTGCTTTTTTTGTTGTTTTCTAGCAATATCGTATATGACAGCTAGCCAAATAAGGATTAAAAAATGAAACAAGTGTTAATGATGCTATTTTGTGTATGTTTAGTTGGGGCATGCAGGTCGATACCGCCAGGACACGATCCACGTGGACCCGGTAATAGCGAGAACGCACCAGGCCATAATAAACATGGCGACGGCCCTGGTAACAGTGAAAATGCGCCCGGGCAAAACAAAAAATACTAAAACGACATACTTTTTAAATACGTTTGAATATGGTTTAAAGCGATAGCCATTATTCAACTTTTGAATAGTACAATATCTAAAAATTGAGCAGTTTTTTCAACGCTTTTTCTTTCGCTTCTTCTTTTAAAGATTTAGGTTCTTCAGCTGGTTTAGCTGGTGTTGCTTCAGTGCCTGTAGCCGCTGCATCAGCTGGTTTTTTCTTATTCAGCAAACCCTTAAGTGCTTCTGCTTTATCGCCGCCATTTATGAGCTCTTTTACCGCAGCACCTTTTTCGCCACCCACTTTATCCAGCAATTTAGATTGCGCTAAAGCTGTGCCGATTGCCGCGAAATCCATGCCATATTTGGGGCTGGCAAATGAGCCAGAGATTTTCACAGGGATGGAAATGCCGCTTAACTCATCTAGGTCTGCCCCACCCTGGCCTTTAAGTGATTTCACGATAGTGGGTTTGGCAAGGTAGTTAATGGTTTCGTTACCAATATCAATGTCACCACGGCTGTCACCTTTTGCCAGGCGTAACACCGGTGCTTTCATGGCTAAATCTTCATTGTGTGCAACACCATTTTTAATGGTAAAAGTCGCGGTTAATTCACTGAAATCGGTTTTTTTGGATTTGTCGGCATTCGCTTCTTTGGTTTTTAAAAAGTTTACTTTGCTTTTGATATCGCGAATGTTGCCTGCAATATCCACACCTTTTACCGCGCCATCTGCTAAATTAAGCGCAGCATTGCCGCCCAAGCCTTTTTTCAATGCATTCACACTGGCGCCTTGCGTAGTTACATCTACATTTACACTACCCGTGCCGCTCAACATATCGTTATTAATAGCGTCCACCATTAAGGGGCCAATCGCAATATTTTTCATGTTCTGTTGAAACGTAATCACTGGTGTCGCGCGTGCATCCACTTTCAGTAGGCCGCTCATACTACCTTGATATAAGTTGGCAGAAAAAGGTGACAAAGTTGCCACGCCACCATTAGCTTTAAGCCCTATATTTACATTTTGAGTTTTTACATTGGCCAGTTTTAATTTACCAATTTTGGCCTCGCCCGAGGCATTAAGCTTTTTTAATGCACTCAGGTCAATCGGCGTATCTGCTACGTTTTTGCTTGCGGTTTCAGTTTTAGCAGAAGTTTCATCTTTGGTGATATATCTATCGGCGTCTAGCTGGTCGATATTGATCGCAAAATTAAAGGCTGGATTGCTAAACTGGCTAATACCCAAATTCGCGTTAATCTGGCTATCGTCAACCTTGGCACTCAATGGATTTAGACTTAACTTTTCGCCATCGGCTTTTAGATTAATATTGATATTACTGGCTTTGGTTTTGCCATATTTAAGGCTACCAACGCGTATCGAACCGTTTGCATTCAAAGCTTTTAGCGCGCTTAAATCCAACGGTTTGTCGCTGGCTGCTTTACTGGCGCTAGATGTGTTTTTGCTACCAGCATCAGCCGTCACATATTTATCGACGTCCACTTGGTCCACATCTAAATTGAATGTATATAAAGGCCTGTCAAACTGACTGATGCCCAAGCTGCCTTTGATCTGGCTATTATCCACTTTGACATTCAGACCGTTTAAGCTGAGTTTTTGACCGTCAGCTTTGATGCCGACATTTAAGCCAGAAACACGGTATTTATCATAAATAATGCTGTCGACATTTAATTTACCGTCTAGCAATAGGTTTTTAAGCGCGGATAAATCAGTTGGTTTGCTATTGGCTTTTGCCGTAGTGCTAGCCTTGTTTTCGCTGAATTTTGGCAACAGTTTATTTAAATCCAATTTATCGGCATTCAAGTTAAATTTGATATTGGGTGTTTTGAAGCTCGCTACATCCACATCGCCAACCAGTTTGGTTTCAGCAATATTCAAATTAAATTGACTGTTAATTAGCTCTTTTTTAATGTCTGCGTGTGCGCTCAAATTGAAAGCTCCGCTCATGCTGCCATTAGGCAAACTAGGGTCTTTTACATCTAATTTACCCACCAATTTTGGAATATCAAATATTAAATTTTCAATATTGCCGCTAAAAGGCGATGCAAATGTGCCAGTTACCGTGCGCTTGTCTTGCACCATAGATAAATCACCAGTGATACCGCTACTTTGCAAAGCATTAGGTGAGCCTTTCATATCGGCAAGCACCATGTTGGCTTTCAAGTTTCCATCGGCTTTTTCTTGGCTGAAGCTAATAGCGACTTTTTTGCTATTCACCTCATCTTTTAAAATGCTAATCGCTGGCGCGCTTAAATTCACACTTTGTGTACTGCCATCAAATTTGCCAGACGCAACCAACTGCAATCCATCTACCAAAAATTCCAATTGCTCGGTTTTTGCATCTACGTTGCCAGTCGCCTTAATATCCATATCTGTGCCGCCCAGCATGTCGCCTTTAATACGGCTATCCAAATCCTTTACCTGAAAATGCTTGGTTTCTGGATCTACCAAAAAATTACCTTTTAAGTTCACATTAGCCGCAATTGCAGGTTGATTGGCGGTTAAGACAAAATCAGTTTTTAAGTCAATTGGTTCAGCCAAAGCAATATGGCCAGATTGCATATTAAATTTTGAAACGCTGTATTTTGCACCAGAAGCTTCATCACTGTATTTCACTTCAGAATTAGTGACATTCACGCCATCGATATCAAATTTAATGGTTTCAGATTCGGTATCGTCTTTGCTCAGTAAATCATCAAAGTTGGTGGTGCCATCTTTATATTTGATGATATTAGCTTTTGCGCCATCGACATAAACCGTATCAACCACCAATTGCTTTCTAAGTAGTGGCAGCACAGACAATGCCACCTTAACGCTATTTACAGAAGCAAACTCTGTTTCGGATTTATGTTCAGAAATAGATAGCTTGCCCAAATTCGCACCGATTTTTGGCCAAAAGCTCAGCTTAATATCACCGTCAATATGTAGCGTGCGCTCTTTTTTTTCTTTCACCAGCTTGATAATGTCGTCTTTGTAATCGTTAGGATTAAAAGTCGCGGCAAAATAGGCAACAATTAGCAAAGCCAATGAAACGATGCCAGCAAAACCGTAAAGCGCATATTTAATGAATTTGTTCATCATATTTCTCGTTTCAAGCTAGATAAAATCACCAGATTTAAATGCATGGTTTACGTTAAAACCGTTTGGTTTTTCGGTTAATTGGTTAAATCACCAAAAATACCATAATACAGCTACACCAAAAACAATGCGATACCATGCAAATGGCACAAAATTATGCGTTTGCACAAAGCGAATTAAAAACTTAACAGCAACTAAAGCCGATAAAAATGCCGTTACAAAACCAACAGCAAAAATGATTAAATCGTCCGCATTTAACAAATGCCAGCTTTTAAGCAAATCATAGCCAGTGGCGGCAAACATAATGGGAATCGCTAGAAAGAATGAGAATTCCGTTGCTACGGTGCGGTTTAGTCCAAAAATCATGCCACCTAAAATAGTCGCACCAGCGCGCGAAACGCCAGGCACTAATGCTAAGGCTTGGGCAAAGCCAATTTGCAGTGCTTGCTTGCTAGATATGTCATCTATGCTTTGTGCGGACGTTTTAAGTGGTAATTTTTCAATCAGCAAAATAGCAAAACCGCCGACTATTAAAGCAATAGCTACCGTAAATGGTGAAAATAAATATTCTTTAATAACGCCATGAAAAGCCAAGCCCAGCAAAGCGGCGGGTAAAAAGGCGATTAATAAGTTACGTACAAAGTGCTGCGCATTGGCCTCTTTGGTGAGTGTTGTAACGGTGTTTATTAAGCGTTGTTTAAACGCCCAGCACACCGCTAAAATAGCGCCTAGTTGAATGATGATTTCAAAAACATCGCGCTTTTCTTTGCTTAAAAATCCTAAAATATCACCTACGATAATCAAATGACCTGTGCTACTGACGGGTAAGAATTCGGTTGCGCCTTCAACCAAACCCATGATGACGGTTTTTAAAAGTAGTATTAAATCCATAATTTGATGTTTTTCGATTAGTTGAATTTCATTTTATCAGGTTTGCAAAATTATAAAGGGTGCGCTCGCACCCTTTAAGTTGATCATTTGTGACGGAGTAGTACTTGCCGTTATCTCAACATACCTAAAACTGTTGATAATAAATTACCGGATTCCGCAGGCGCTTCGCCATTTGGTGTTAATTTATCGACCAAAGTCGGTAAATGTTCTGCAATTTGTGCACTAAGTGTTTCTGCATTAATACCAAATTTTGCCGCCATATCTGCAATGGCGCCATTACCCAAAACGCTAGAAATCTGTTCGGCAGTGATGGATATATTTCCCCCATTTCCTACCCATGAAGCGGCCGTTTCACCCAAGCCATTTTCTCTGAATTTTTCCAGAATACCGTTTAAACCACCGTTTTGGTTAAATAAATCCATAGCCACTTGCGCCATATTGCCTTGCTCACCACCTAATTTTCCCAGCACACTGCCAGCAATGCTATCAAGTAACCCCATTATTTACCCTCCAAAATTAAAATAATAAAAACGCACTTTAATACTTAAATAGCATAACTTAAAAACGTTCGTCACTGCGTAGATAACGCCATTGGCCGGGCGGCAATTTACCTAAATTTACACTGCCGATTCGTACGCGTTTTAGGCCGACGACAAACAAGCCGACCATTTCACACATACGGCGAATCTGACGTTTTTTACCTTCGCGTAAAACGAATCTTAATTGGTCTTCATTCTGCCAACTTACTTTGGCTGGCTGGAGTTTTTCACCATCCAGACTTAAGCCATGGTTTAAGCGTTGCAAATCGGCATCGCTCAATTCGCCTTCCACACGTACCAGATATTCTTTCTCTACAGTGGAGTCTTCACCAATCAAATGACGCGCGACTCTGCCATCCTGAGTGAGCACTAACAAACCTGTAGAGTCAATATCTAAGCGGCCTGCTGGTGCAAGTCCATGTAAAAATCCACGTTGGAATTCTTTGGCATTATAACTATTTAAATCTGGGTCATCCATCCATTCGTTATCTGGGTGAACCAGCACAATTGCAGGCTGATAACCATCTTCCGCCTGCCCACTCACATAACCAACCGGCTTGTGCAGCAATATCGTCACCTGTTCAGCTTGTTGTTCATAAGCATAACCGCTAATCACAATTTCAGCATCGGGCTTAATGCGTGTGCCTAGCGTTTCCATAATTTCGCCGTCTACTTTCACCCAGCCATTCACAATCCATTCATCTGCTTCGCGGCGTGAACAAATACCACGCTCTGCCATCACTTTAGAAAGGCGCGGCATTTCTACATTGACAGGTGATGACTTATAAGCCGCTTTAGCCGCAGCGCCATATTGTGGTGTGGCAACTGCATCATAACCATCGCGCACCTTGCCACCACGGCGCGGTGCTTGGCGATATTGCGGCTCATTTTTATCAGGGCGCGGCGTAATGCGCGTATCAACACCGGCTGGCTTATGTTGTTTTGGTGGCGCTTGATTAAATTCTCTAGAGTTAAAATCGTCAGATGTTTCAGCCCTTAACTCACTTCTTAACGGTCTATTTTCATTCGGCTTATTGTAAGCAGGCCTATTTTCAGTAGGCTTGCTGTAATTAGCTTTATTGTCATTAGAATGGCTTGAACCAGCCTGATCTGCAAAAGGCTCACCATGCGCTTTACCATCAAAGCGATGATTACGTTGACGCGCGCTATCAGTTTTTGGAGAATTAACTGGCTTAGCGACATCAATATTATCTTTAATCACAGGCTTAGGCGGCGTCTGAGTTCTATCGCGCTTAGCAGGGTCGACGCGACGCACAGGCGTTTTACTCGCCGATGACGTTTCGCTAGGTTTTTTTGTGATTTTAATAGTGGCCAAAATAGTCTGCAGTTGTTTAATTTATAAGGCTATTTTAACAAATTAATGCGGCAAGTTTTTATTTATTAACTGCAAGAATTTTGAGTTATTTAGTTTTCAATTTATAGTCTGAATTTGTAATGTATTACAGTCTCACGTTACCTAAACGGGAATGCTCAGTTTTTAGCTAGGGATAAAAAATGAAAATTATTTTAATTATTTCAATATTATTAACTCTATCGGGCTGTCAGAAAATTGAATCATTAATAACTGGCAAAATTTATTTAAGCTGTGAAGGAAGCATTAAATCATCCGAGTCACACAACGTTTATTCATACCAAGACGAATGGACTGAACAGGCAATCATATCGGTAGTTTTAGACAGAAACAATGTAAAAATTAATAATACTAGTAGTTTCGTTCCTAATACACTAACAGTTTGCTCTAACAATGAGTTAATTAAATTTAACTCATATAATTGCGGAAACATTTGGGATGAATATAATAAGTTGATTAAAAAGAACTATACAGATGAGCAGGCAAAGTACTACACCGTGAATGGTCACCGAACTTTTGGTGACTATGACAAGGTTATTAAAAAACTGACAGTGATTACTAAACGAGAATCCTTAGATGGTTTGAATGAATCATCTTTTGGTGAATTTTTTTGTAAGGAAATTGATATATAAGTTTTTCAGTTTATTGGAGTTAACATGGACATTCTCTACAAATTTTTCGATATTAGCCCTGCACCTGATTTTTATCAGGAAAGCGGCAAATGGTCTGAACGCGTTTTTATTACTTTACATCACGATGATAATGTTCGAACGAATGTTTATTTAGGTAAAAAACTATTCGATTCTAAAGAGGAAGCTGAATTAAATTCAATTGAATTCGGTAAGCAAATAATAGATGGTAAATTTCCCAATCTTTCGCTAAAAGGACTTCTCTAGCATTAAAACACTATCCCAGTGTCCGATTTAGTGAGATGTTTAAGACTTGAATAATAAAGAAGCCAGCAAAAGCTGGCTTCTTTGTTTGGGAAATGACTTCCTAATTGTGCTACTTAACACAAAAAATGATTAAACTTTTTGGTAAACCTCACTACCTTTTTTCACAAACTCAATCGACTTCTCTTGCATACCTTGTTTCAACGCCTCTTCTTCAGAAATATTCAAAGTGGCTGCGTAGTCACGTACATCTTGTGTGATTTTCATGGAGCAGAAATGTGGGCCGCACATTGAGCAGAAGTGCGCTTGTTTCGCGCCTTCTTGCGGCAATGTTTCATCGTGGAATTCTTTGGCTTTTTCTGGATCAAGACCCAAGTTAAATTGGTCATCCCAACGGAATTCGAAACGTGCTTTTGATAGCGCGTTATCACGAATCTGCGCGCCAGGATGGCCTTTTGCCAAGTCAGCCGCATGCGCTGCAATTTTGTAAGTGATGATACCAACGCGCACATCTTCTTTGTCTGGCAAGCCTAAATGTTCTTTTGGCGTTACATAGCAAAGCATTGCACAGCCGTACCAGCCAATCATGGCGGCGCCGATACCAGAAGTAATATGGTCATAACCCGGTGCGATATCTGTAGTTAATGGGCCTAACGTGTAGAAAGGTGCTTCACCGCAATGTTCTAATTGCAGCTCCATATTTTCTTTGATCAAATGCATGGGCACGTGGCCTGGGCCTTCGATCATACATTGCACATCATGCTTCCAGGCGATTTGGGTTAACTCACCTAGTGTTTTTAACTCAGCAAATTGCGCTTCATCGTTGGCGTCGTAGATTGAGCCTGGACGTAAGCCATCACCCAAACTAAAGGCAACGTCGTACTGCTTCATGATTTCGCAAATATCTTCAAAATGTTCGTACAAGAACGATTCTTTATGATGCGCTAAGCACCATTTCGCCATGATAGAACCGCCGCGTGACACGATGCCTGTCATACGTTTTGCGGTCATTGGAATATAAGCTAAACGAACGCCAGCATGAATCGTGAAGTAATCTACGCCCTGCTCAGCTTGCTCAATCAATGTATCACGGAAGATTTCCCAAGTCAGGTCTTCAGCTTTGCCGTTCACTTTTTCTAACGCTTGGTAAATTGGCACAGTACCGATTGGCACTGGTGAGTTACGGATAATCCATTCGCGCGTTTCGTGGATGTTTTTACCGGTGGAAAGATCCATCACGGTATCGCCGCCCCAGCGTGTGCCCCACACCATTTTCTCCACTTCTTCTGAGATTGAAGAACCCAGTGCTGAGTTACCAATGTTAGCGTTAATCTTAACTAAAAAATTGCGTCCAATAATCATTGGCTCAATTTCAGGATGGTTGATGTTTAGCGGGATAATTGCGCGGCCGAGGGCCACTTCAGAACGTACAAATTCTGGTGTGATGACTGGCGGAATGCTCGCACCAAAGTCGTGACCTTTATGCTGTTTCTGTAGCAATTCGCTCATGTTTTCGCGACGTTGATTCTCGCGAATCGCAATGTATTCCATCTCTGGCGTGATAATGCCTTTGCGTGCGTAGTGCATTTGGCTGACGTTTGCACCTGCTTTTGCACGTAGTGGTTTACGCGTCAAATTAAAACGCATGGCGGCTAGCTCTGGATCGGTTTTGCGTTGCTGGCCAAATTCTGAACTTGGGCCGTCCAATTGTTCAACATCACCGCGTTCTGCAATCCAGGCTGCACGTAAAGCAGGTAAACCATTGCGAATATCTACGCTTACATTGGGATCTGTGTACACACCAGAAGTGTCGTACACCATGACAGGTGGGTTTTTTTCCGCGCCAAATTGAGATGGCGTATCACTTAGTGAAATTTCACGGAACGGTACTTGAATATCAGGGCGTGAGCCCTGAATATAAACTTTGCGTGAGTTGGCAAAAGGTTTTTTAGTCTCTGGATCAATTTCGGCAGTTTCGCCTGAAAATTTCGCGAGATTTTTGTGCAGATTTTTGTCGGTGGCGTTCATGGAGCGTTCCTATGTGTTTGTTCAAACATCAGGAAGCAAAAGCGCTTCCTGATGCAGATTGGCAGGAAAGCATCAAGATGCTTTTCTACTTTAATTTTGCAGAAAAGCAACAACCACGCTTTCCTACGGCGGCATTACCCGCATCAGGTTCAAAGGGTAATTCTCACTGGCTTATTTTCTTAAATAAAACAGACCCCTAGCAATGCTCGCAATGTACGCGAAAACAGTTAAAAAGGCAAGAAATGCCTTTAATTTGGCAATGAGCAACAGGTCTGTCATCACAACAAAAAATATAGGTTTTTTTAATAAAAAATGTTATAAATGCCACAGTCGTTCACACAAAATATTATGTAGGTAATTATGATACTCATCGCCCTTTATTACGCGCTAGCTATTGCTGTATTGACACTACATTTTACTGGCCACTTAGAGCGCTGGAATATGGAGTGGCTGGTGTTTGTGTTTGCAGTGACTGTTTTCCCAGCAGTGCTTTATTTGTAAGCGCCCAAATTTTAATTAACTTAAAGCTTAGTCAGCCGCTTAGATTTTTCTAATTGCTTGGTTTTCTCATTTGTCACTTGCGCCAGCTCAATCTGGCGTTACTTTCCGCCAAAAACTTAACACGTTACTGAAGTTTCAAATAAATTTCATCTATATCATTGACATAAAATACTTAACATTGTTAAATTAACGTTGTTAAGTAAATTGTTCTAAATTATGCCACCAAAGCCCAAAACACAGCTTGAACGACAGCAATTACGCAGCTTAATTATAGATGCGGCGCGCGAGCTATTTGTCTCGCGCGGAGCAGAAGCGGTGACGATGCGTGAGATTGCTAAACGTATCGGATATTCTGCCACCAGTATTTATTTGCATTTTGCCGATAAGGAAGCCTTAATTCGAGCCATTTGCGATACGGATTTTTTAGCGCTTGCCCATGCCTTAAAAAGTAATTTAAGCATTAGTGACCCTGTTGAGCGCATGTTGGCCTTTGGGTGGGCGTATGCGCAATTTGGCTTAAACTATCCGAACCACTATCGTATGATGTTCATGACAGAACATCCACTCAGCGATCCTAAATTATCTGCGCTGCAACAAAATAACGCTGAACAAGATGCATATTTTCAGTTAAAAACCATTGTGAACGACGTTTTTTTGGCGGGTAAATTTAAGCCGGATTTAACGGATCCTGAACTGATAGCACAAACTATCTGGGCGGGTATGCATGGGGTATGTGCCCTGCAAATTAGCATGGCAAATGATGTGTGGGTGAATTGGCGTGATATTGAAGCGCGTTTGCAGATGATGCAGTTAGCATTAGTGCGCGGTATGCTAAAGGAACCATTGGAGTAGATAGCCATAATAAATAGTACATAGTTCGACGAAAAAATACTCAATAATTAAGACGATAAATAACAAAACAAATAATAAAAGAAAGCTAAGTATGCAGTCAAAAATAGTCAGTTTAATGATGTTAAGTCTGTTGCTTGTCGGTTGTGAGAAACCTGCTGAACCACTCGCGCCGCCGCGGCCGGCTTTGGTTGTTGTGGCTGGGGAAATGGCTTTAAATGAGGCTATGGTGCTGGTTGGCGAAGTTAAATCGCGTTATGAGTCAAGCCTTGCCTTTAGGATTAACGGTAAGATAATTGAGCGTAAAGTAGATGTTGGGCAACAGGTAAAAACGGGCCAAGTAATTGCACGTTTAGATGCGGCTGATACCAAGTTAACTGCTGCCGCTGCCTTGGCCGATGTGCGTGTCGCTGAGGCGAATCACTCATTGGCGCAAGCAGAAGTAGAGCGCCAGCGTAGTTTGTTTAATAAAAAATTTATTTCGGCTTCTGCTTTAGATCTGCGTGAAGCAGAATTGAAAACCTCTGCAGCACGCTTGCAACAAGTGAAAGCACAGGCCGCCCTTTCCAACAATCAATCGCACTATACCGCCTTAATCGCAGATAGGGACGGTGTCGTAACGCAAATTCGTGCGGAACCCGGCCAGTTTGTAATTGCCGGTGAAGCCATTGCGCAAATTGTGGATACTCGGAAAGTTGAGGTGTTGGTTGCAGTACCTGAATCGCGCATGGCGAATTTGAAGTTGGGCGATGCGGTGACGATTAAGCTTTGGGTAAACCAAGAAAATAATACTCAAGAAATTAATAGCCAAGAAAATACTCAAGACAAAAACAGTCAGAAAATCTATTCAGGAAAAGTACGCGAAATTGCACCTGCCGCCAACTCAGCCACGCGCGCTTTTGATGTGCGTGTAACAGTAATTGATGCGGATGATGCGATTAAGTTTGGTATGACAGCTGGTGTCAGTTTTGCAGAAAAAGATGTGTCAGAAAGCATTGTGATTCCATCCACTGCATTAACAAAATTGAATGGTAAAAGTAGTGTTTGGGTGATTGATCGCCTCAATAACCAGATTGGTATTGCACATTCGCGTGCGGTAACAGCAGGGCAATATACAGAAGATGGTGTGAAAATTCTCAGCGGCTTGCGCGCGGGTGAGTTAGTGGCGATTGCTGGTGTGCATACATTAATCAACGGCCAGAAAGTAAAGCCTGTACAAGAATCCCGTTTTAAGGGATTTGGTCATGAGTGAAGCGAAAGAGCAGCACCAAGAACAAACAGCAGGTTTTAACTTATCCAGATGGGCGCTGAATCACCAAACGCTGGTGTTGTATCTCATGTTGATGTTGACGTTTTCCGGATTGCTGGCTTACAGCAAATTAGGCCAATCTGAAGATCCGCCATTTACGTTCAAGGTCATGCTAATCCACACTACCTGGCCAGGTTCAAGTGCCATTGAAGTTGAGCAGCAAATCACCGACAAGCTGGAAAAGAAATTGCAGGAAGTTCCGCATCTGGATTACACCAATAGCTATTCACGTCCTGGTGAGTCCATGATCTTTGTCGTGATAAAAGACGATACACTTTCAAAAGAGATTCCCAATATCTGGTATCAAGTGCGCAAGAAGGTGGGCGATATCCGTTCCACCTTACCGCAAAATATTGAAAGTTTGACGTTTAATGATGAGTTTAGCGATGTGTACGGCAGCATGTACGCGTTAACAGGCGATGGTTTTGATAATTTTGGCTTAAAAAAACAAGCAGAAAACATTCGCGCTGAGTTACTCAGAACAAAAGATGTGGCCAAAGTAGATTTCTTTGGTGAGCAAAAACAGCGCATTTATATTGAGCTTTCAAACGCCAAGCTTTCTACATTAGGCATTAGCTCGCCTACGCTCATTAATCTTCTGCGCACCCAGAATGCAGTCGTTAAAAGTGGTACCTTTGATTCGCCTGACGAACGCATTCGTATCGAAGTGTCAGGTCGTTTCAGCACATTAGAAGATTTACGTGAGTTAAGGCTGCGTGCCAATAACCAAGATTTTAAATTGAGTGACGTAGCGCGCGTTTATCGTGGTTATGAAGACCCTCCCAAAGATTCTGCGCGCTACAACGGTCAAGAAACCCTGTTACTGGGCGTGAGCATGCGTGAAGGCGGCGATGTGATTGCACTGGGTCATGCGCTGGATAAAAAAATTGCACATATTCAGCAAAATTTACCCGTAGGTTTAAGTTTTGAAACGGTGAGTTCGCAACCCAAAATAGTAGCGCGTTCTGTCAATGATTTTGTGATGTCATTGGTTGAGGCGCTGGTGATTGTGCTGGGTGTTAGTCTTATATCGCTTGGGTTGCGCACGGGCATTGTGGTGGCGATTACCATTCCTGTGGTGTTGGCTGCCACATTTTTAGTAATGAATTTGTTTGATATTGGCTTGCATAAAATCTCACTCGGTGCATTAATTCTGGCACTTGGACTATTGGTAGATGACGCAATTATTGCAGTAGAGATGATGTCATCTAAAATGGAACAGGGCATGGAAAGAGCAAAAGCCGCCGCATTTGCTTATACCTCTACTGCCATGCCAATGCTGACCGGCACATTGGTGACTGTCGCGGGCTTCCTGCCCATAGCAACGGCGGCTTCAAGCACGGGCGAATATACGCGATCAATCTTTCAGGTTTCTGCCATTGCGCTGATTATTTCTTGGGTAGCGGCGGTGATTTTTGTACCGTACTTGGGCTACCACTTATTGCCGGATTATGCACAAAAGCCAAAGCCGTCGAAACTGGCAACATGGTTTAAAACGCGATTTAATTTGGCTGATAAAACTACAGATAATCATCATCACGATATTTACAACACGACGTTTTACACTGCATTTCGCCAGTTGGTGACGGCGTGTGTGCGTTACCGTAAAACGGTTATTGCCATCACTTTGCTGTTATTTGTGCTTTCCATTGCGGGTTTTGGCAAAGTGCAGCAGCAGTTTTTCCCAGACTCCACTCGCTTGGAGCTGATGGTGGATTTACGCATGACCGAAGGTGCATCGTATCAGGCAACTAACAGCGAGGTTAAAAAATTAGAAACCTGGTTGCGCGACTGGAATAACAAAAATAAAGGCATCGATAATTTTGTGGCTTATATTGGTACGGGCAGCCCACGTTATTATTTGCCGTTGGATATTCAATTGGCACATCGGGGTTTTGCGCAGTTTGTGATTTTGAGTAAAGATTTGCAAACTCGTGAGGCGCTACGCAAAGACTTATTAAGTTTGTTTGAGAATGGTTTTCCTGCCTTAAGAGCCTCTGTACTGCGTTTGGAAAATGGCCCGCCGGTTGGATTCCCTGTGCAATTTAGAGTTGCCGGAAATGATATTGAAAAAATTCGTACAGTTTCGCATCAAATTGCCGATTTAATGCGCGCAAATAATCACTTAACCAATGTACAACTGAATTGGGAAGAGCCAAGCAAGGTGATTAAAGTGACGGTAGACCAAGCGAAAGCGCGTTTGTTGGGGATTAGCTCGACGGATATTGCCAATGTGTTAAATGCCGCCATTAGTGAGCTTTATATCACTGAATTCAGAGAAGGCAATGAACGTATTGATTTAGTCGCACGTGGGGCGGAACTTGAACATAAGCAATTATCGCGACTGCCTAATTTAATGATTAATACGCAAAGAAATCAATTGGCGGTGCCACTTTCGCAAGTGGCCACGATTTCATCGGAATTTGAAGAGGGTGTGATTTGGCGACGTAATCGTGTGCCATCCATTATCGTACGTGCGCATTTGCGTGGCAATTTACAAGCGCCAGTGGTTTCTGCTCAAATTGAAGAGAAGCTCACTGCAATAAAAGCCGATTTGCCGTTGGGCGTGACGATTGACACGGGGGGAGCGGTAGAAGAATCGGCAAAAGGTGGCGCGTCAGTCGCTAAAGGTGCTCCCTTATTCTTAGTGGCTGTATTAACTTTGCTGATGTTGCAACTGCAAAGTTTCTCACGCGTATTTTTAGTGTTGCTTACCGCACCTTTGGGCTTGATTGGAGTCACAATAGCATTGTTAATATTTGATAAGCCATTCGGTTTTGTGGCAATGCTGGGCACAATCGCCTTATCCGGCATGATCATGCGCAACTCGGTGATACTGGTTGACCAAATAGAGCAGGATAAGGCCAATGGAATGGATGCGTGGAATGCGATTATCGAATCAACCATCCGTCGCTTTAGGCCGATTATATTAACCGCTGCGGCGGCAATATTAGCGATGATACCGTTAACCAGAAGTGTATTCTTTGGCCCAATGGCAGTTGCGATTATGGGTGGTTTGGCGGTGGCTACGCTGCTGACGGTGCTTTTTTTGCCCGCATTATATGCGGCATGGTTTAGAGTGAAAGCACCAAAATTAAGTTGAAATCCGTTTAATAAACATAACTAAAATGGCTTAAGTAGTTAAGTTATAATGCAATTAAATAAATATGAGTGCCTAAAATGATGCAAGAAACAACGTTAACTGAAACCGCGAATTCCAATCTGCCTCACGACGCCGCGAGTTTTAATATGGCTCGCGAAGTCGCGAGGTTTAACATGATAGAACAGCAGGTTCGCACATGGGAGGTGCTGGATCCAGTTGTGCTGGCGCTGTTAAATGATATCCCGCGCGAAAATTTTGTTGCGGCTGAATATCAGGGTTTAGCCTTTGCCGATATTGAAATTCCTATCGGTGCGAATCAACTGATGCTCAGCCCCAAGCTGGAAGGCCGAATCTTACAGGCGCTGAATGTACAAAACACACATCAGGTTCTGCATATTGGCACGGGCAGCGGTTATATGACTGCGCTATTGGCGAGTTTAGCCAAACACGTTGTTTCTGTGGATATTCATGCTGAATTGAGTGCTAAAGCGGCCAAAAACTTAACACAGAATAATATTCAAAATGTGACTTTGCTAGTGGCGGATGCGGCGTTTGGTTTACCCGATAAAGCTCCGTTTGATTTGATTGTCTACACAGCTTCGTCGCCAGTTGAGCCCGTTGGTGTTCGTAATCAATTGGCGATTGGCGGTGTGATGTTTATTGTATTAGGCACGGCGCCCGCCATGCAGGCTACATTGATTCAGCGTTTATCAGAAACCAGTTTTAGACAGGATGTATTGTTTGAAACCTGTATTTCTGAGTTGGTTAATGCCCCGCAAGCAAAAACTTTTGAGTTTTAACATGCGCTTTAAGAACCTTGTTTTAGCTTTGTCGGCGCTGGCTTCGTTGCTGCCAATGGGCTTGCAGGCACAGGACAGCGTGCTTAACTTAATGGATGTTTATCATCAGGCTTTAGCTAATGATCCAGTGCTGGCATCTGCATTAAGTGCCAATAAAGCCGCACAGGAAATCATTGAGCAAGGCAAAGCTTTGTATCGCCCCACTGTCAATTTTAATGCGGGTGTTACCAGTACGCGCAGTAATATTGAGTTTAATAATGTCACTTCAACCTTTCCGCGCGTTCCGGGGAAAACTACTTTTGAAGGATATAACTACGGCATTCAAGCGAACCAGCCCATTTATCGTAAACAAAATCTGGTACAAATGGAGCAAAGCTACACGCAAGTAAGCATTGCCGATAAACAATATCATTTAAGTCAACAAGACCTTATTTTACGCACCACGCAGGCTTATTTTAATGTGCTGATCGCACAAGATAAGATTGAGCTGATTAAGGCGCAAAAAACAGCGACTTTAGGCCAATTAGAGCAAGCCAAAATGACGTTTGAAGTGGGAAGCGCGACTATTACGGATGTGAACGAGGCGCAAGCGCGCTTCGATTTAATCGTGGCGCAAGAAATCGCGGCGATTAATGAACTGCAAATAGCGCAACATGAAATTGAAGCGATTACCGGTGTTTTACCCACCACGCTTGCCACGGTAAAAAGTGATATTCAAGTGAACCAGATTGATCAGAATGTGAAGAATTGGCAACAAGTCGCCATGGAAAATAATTTGAATATCGCTATTCAACAAGACACGCTTAAATTTGCAGAGCAGGAAGTTGAGCGCAACAATGCGGCGCATTTACCTACATTGGATGCGGTAGCGGCATATACCGATAATTACAATAATGGTGGTTTGAATGGCTATGGCAGTGAGTTAACGAATGCGGTGATTGGCCTGCAATTACAAATTCCTTTGTATCAAGGCGGCGCGATCAGTTCACGTACACGGCAAGCGGTGCTCAATAAACAAAAGGCATTAGATGATGTTGCCATTGCACGTCGTCAAACCGATTTAGAGACCCAGCGCGCATTTTTAAACTTAAATAGCAGTATCGCGCAAACTAAAGCATTAGAGCAGGCATTGATCAGTAGCCAAAGCCAACTCGATTCGACTACGCTGGGCTACGAAGTCGGCGTGCGAATCAGTGTTGATGTGTTAAATGCACAACAACAATTATTCTCTGCCAAGCGAGATTTACTGCAAGCGCGTTACAATTATTTGGTGAATATCATTCGTTTGAAATCGGCTACAGGTCTTGTGGCTGAATCTGATTTGCAAGATATTAATCAACAGTTAATAGGTAATTAGCATGAGCCAACTCGCACAACAGGCATTAAGTCAGCTGGTTATTGTGGATATGCAAGTCAAATTGGCGAGTGTGATGGCGCTTGAGTCAATGCAATTAACGATTAAAAATTGCAGCATATTGGCACAAGCTGCGCATTTGCTGTCTGTGCCACTCATCGTTACAGAGCAGTATCCACAGGGTTTAGGATCAACATTGCCTGAAATCCAGCAACATTCAACCCATATAAAACCAGTCGTAAAGACTACTTTTTCGGCAAGCGGTGAACCCAGATTTAAGCAGCAATTGCACCGCGATCAATCGCAAATAGTTTTGGCGGGTATGGAAGCGCATATTTGTGTTTTACAAACAGCGTTGTCGCTTCAACAAATGGGTAAGCAGGTGTTTGTGGTAGAAGACGCGATTATTTCGCGTAGCTCAGCAAATAAGGCTAATGCAATTAAGCGCCTGCGTGAGGCCGGCTGCGTTATTACTAATACGGAATCTGTCTTGTTTGAGTGGTTGGGTAACGCGAATCACCCTGCGTTTAAAGAAGTTTCTAAACTGATTCGCTAACTACTTTAAGATTATTGATTAATCACAACAGTAGATTTATTTCTATGAAGCCTTTAAATACGTTGCAATCAGCTGCATTACTCTGGCCGTTGTGCCAGTTGACGCTTGGCTAAAACGTAAACTCGCTTGTTGCATTTTTTCGCGTTTTTCCGCATGGTTTTGCAAGTATTGAAGCCTGTCCCGCAAATACTCTACATTTTTTACTTGTATCGCAGCCCCTGCCCGCACCGCATTTCTGCTGGCTTCAGCAAAATTATGGGTATATTTTCCGATTAAGATAGGCTTGCCCATGCTAGCCGCCTCAATCAAATTCTGCCCACCAAATTTAAGTAGGCTACCGCCAACAAAAGTGAAGTCGCAGGCGGCGTAGTAACTAAAAAGCTCGCCCATGCTGTCGCCTAAAATGACTTGTACATTTTCATTGATTGGCGCTGTTAACTCACTGCGCCGCTGGTAGCTAAAGCCAGCGTGTTTGATTAATGTTTCCACTTCATCAAAACGTTGTGGATGGCGCGGCACGATGATGGTGAGCAGATTTAAATCTTTGGCCGCTTCTAGTATTAAGGCTTCCTCACCTTCGCGCGTGCTGGCAGCTAAAAAAATGATGCGCTCATTATTAGCAATAAATAAATGGCGCAGTTTTAACCCTTTTTCTACAGCATCGGCTGGCGGTTTGACATCAAACTTTAAGTTGCCAGAAACCGTCACATTTAACGCGCCTAACATTTGTAGGCGTGTTGCATCATCCGTAGTTTGCGCAGCGACTGCGTTTAAGCTTTGCAGGCCATTCGTTACTAAGCGGCCTAATTTTGCATAACCTTTAGCGGATTTCTCTGAAAGACGTGCGTTTAATAACAGCAATGGAATATCACGTTTTTTGCACGCGGCGATTAAATTAAACCAAAGCTCGGTTTCCATTAATAAACCGATTTTGGGCTGGAAATGCTTCAAAAAACGGCTCACTGCAAACGGCAAATCGTAAGGCAGATAAACGCGCTGAACGCTGTCAGCAAATAATTGCTCGCTGGTGTCACGCCCTGTAGGTGTTGTGTGTGAAAGTAAAATCTGGTGATTAGGATATGTAAGCAACAACGCTTTTATTAATGGTTCCGCGGCGCGTGTTTCGCCCACTGAAACACAATGCAACCAAATAACAGGTTTAATGCTCTTAAATTGGTAGAAGCCAAAACGTTCTTGCCAATGCTGGCGATAAGCCGGCTGCTTAATGCCGCGCCACCATAATTTAAGCGGTACAAATGGCAGCACTAAGTAAAGTAATGTGGAATATAAAAAACGGCTCATGGCGCATTTTCGCATAAAGCACTGTTGAAAAACTAGCGCTGTTACTTTAACGACCATTGTTTAATACGCAAGCGCGCAATACACAAACCGTTTATTTAAGCGAGAAATTTATTTTTTTAAATTTAATGTGGTGTGAGTAATTACTCACCTTAACTCAATGCAAATACTGGCCTTGTATCTGTATAAATGCACACCAAAACGGTGCGAAATTAACAGTAAAATTAGTATTGACGTACACAAAATAAAGGCCTAAATTTCTACTCAAGACACAATATGTTGTGTTAAGGCACATTTTTTACACAAAAACTATGTGATTCTTAATAAAAATCACATAGTTAGCATTCATTCAGGTTAAAGCGCTATAAGTTAGACACTGGGTTAGAGATAAATTTGGGGAGTACGCCATGTTAAAGGCAGTAGAAGCAGCAAAAAAAATAGACGAAAATATGCAAATCGAGACCGCAAAGGAAATCCCTATTCAATCGGTTTCGTTAGATATTTGGGATAAAAAATATCGATTAAAAGCCAAAAATGGCGACCATGTTGATCAAAACATGGATGATTCATACTCACGCGTTGCGCGCGCGTTGGCCGATGTAGAAACAACGGATGATAAACGTCATGAATGGCATGAAAAATTTCTATGGGCATTGCGCCGTGGTGCGATTCCCGCTGGACGAATTACTTCTAACGCTGGCGCACTAGAGCATAAACCAGCTACTTCAACCATCAATTGTACGGTGTCTGGCGTGGTAGAAGACAGTATGGACAATATTCTAGGCAAAGTGCATGAAGCGGGTTTAACGCTGAAAGCGGGTTGCGGTATCGGTTACGAGTTCTCAACACTGCGTCCAAAAGGCGCATTCGTAGCGGGCGCAGGCGCTTACACCAGCGGCCCATTATCTTTCATGGATATCTACGACAAGATGTGTTTCACCGTATCTAGCGCTGGTGGGCGCCGTGGTGCGCAAATGGCAACGTTTGATATTTCACACCCTGATGTGACTGATTTCATTAAAGCGAAACGCGAAAATGGTCGTTTACGCCAATTTAACTTGAGCTGCTTAATTACAAAAGAGTTCATGGAAGCGGTAAAAGCGGATGCTGAGTGGAAGCTTGCTTTCCCGGTGACGGAAAAAGAAGCGATTATTGACGGCTTGAATGTAAACGATGAAACGCATGTGGTGTGGCGCGAGTGGCCCGTTAAAGGTAAATACTTAACGCAAGACCATGGTTTAGACGCAGGTAAAGTCGCTTGCCGCGTATACAAAACTATCAAGGCACGCCGCTTGTGGGATGTAATCATGTCCAGCACCTATGATTTTGCTGAGCCAGGTTTTATCCTGATTGACCGTGTGAACGAAATGAACAACAACTGGTTCTGCGAAAACATCCGTGCGACCAATCCATGCGGTGAGCAACCATTACCACCTTATGGCGCGTGTTTATTAGGTTCAGTTAACCTGACTAAATTCGTGAAAAAACCATTTACGGATGAAGCTTATTTTGACTGGGCAGAATACCGCGATGTGGTAGCGATTTTCACACGTATGCTGGATAACGTGGTTGAAATCAATGGCTTACCATTGCAACAACAACGCGACGAGATTGCACGTAAACGCCGTCACGGCATGGGTTATTTGGGGTTGGGTTCATCACTCACCATGATGAAAATGAAATACGGTGAGGAAGAGTCAATCAAGTTCACTGAAGAAGTCACCCGCGTAATGGCAGAAGTAGGCTGGGAAATTGGCGTGCAATTAGCGGATGAAAAAGGCGCTGCGCCTATTATGGAAGAAAAATTCGAAGTCACTGCAGATATGCTAGCGAAGCGCCCGGAAATGGCGGCAGACGGCATAAAAGTGGGCAGTAAAGTGGCTGGAAAAGTGTTATTGGGCAAATACAGCCGCTACATGCAGCAGTTCCCAGAAGGCTTGCGTAACCAAATCGCTACTAAAGGTGTGCGTTTCACGCACCATAGCTCAATCGCGCCAACTGGTACGATTTCGCTTTCACTGGCCAATAACGCCAGTAACGGTATCGAGCCATCTTTTGCGCATCACTATGCACGCAACGTGATTCGTGAAGGTAAAAAATCTAAAGAGAAAGTCGATGTATTCTCTTATGAATTATTGGCCTATCGCGAGTTAATCAACCCGAAAGCGATGCCATTCAGCGATAAAGAAGATGAAAAGTTACCAGATTATTTCCTGGACTCTTCTACCATCATGGCGAAAGCGCATGTGGATATTCAAGCCGCGTCACAAAAATGGATTGATAGCTCTATCTCAAAAACCATCAACGTGCCAACTGACTATGATTTTGAAGATTTCAAAAGCATCTATCTTTACGCTTACGATAAAGGCTTAAAAGGTTGTACCACTTTCAGATTTAACCCAGAAGCATTCCAAGGTGTGCTGGTTACTGAAAAAGATCTGGAAAATACCACTTACAAATTCACGCTGGAAGACGGCACTGAGTTAGAAGTAAAAGGTAATGAAGAGATTGAATACGATGGCGAGATTCATAGTGCCGCGAATTTATATGATGCATTAAAAGAAGGCTATTACGGTAAATTCTAAATTTAGATATTTAAAACTGCTTAGTTTGTGAATACGTTGTTGCGTTTGAATTTTCAATCCTCATGTACTGCTTGTACATTCCGGTTAAAAATTCAAACGCGCCTAGTCTTCACTGCACGCGCGAAGTTTTAAATCATCTAAATTAAAATGAAAAAATTGTGAGGGCATTAGCCCGCAAGGAGAACAAATTGGCAGTTAAAATCGAGAAAAAAATCACTGGCTATGCGCTAGTGAGTGAAGAAGACAAAACAAAAACCGCAGAGCTTAAAGAAGCGAATGCGAAAATCGTACAACTGGGCGAGCCGCTAGACCGCCCAGAAAAAATCACCGGCAGCACTTATAAAGTAAAAACGCCAGTTACGGAGCATGCTCTTTATATCACTATTAACGATGTGGTGATGAACGAAGGCACGTCACAAGAGCACCGCCGCCCGTTCGAGATTTTCATCAACTCTAAAAACATGGATCACTTTCAATGGATTGTCGCCCTTACTCGCGTGATGTCTGCCGTGTTCCGCAAAGGGGGCGATATCACTTTCTTGGTAGAAGAACTGAAAAGCGTATTTGAACCAAGTGGCGGCTACTTTAAAAAAGGTGGCAAATTTGTACCAAGCTTGGTGGCAGAGATTGGCGAAGTAGTAGAGCAACATCTGCAAGAAATCGGCATGCTTAAAAAGCCAGGTTTAGATCAACATCAACAAAAATTGGTCAATGAGAAAAAAGCAGAATACTTAGAAAAGCATGCGAAATCTGGCGAAGAAATGAACACCGAAGGCTTTCCAAAAGGTGCGCAACTTTGCAATAAGTGCCAGACTAAAGCCAGCATCATTATGGATGGTTGTTTGACTTGCTTGAATTGCGGGGAGAGTAAGTGCGGTTAATAAAAAGGAGCTTCACGCTCCTTTTTTGTTTTCATTAGGCTGTTTAATTACGGATATCTTTTAATTAAAGAGTAGGAATGTCTAGGCCCATATTAGACATTCATAGTTTGCCTTAAACACTGGTCAAACGCATTCGGTCAATTTTCTCAATAACCGCCTGATAGAGATCATGGTCAGAGTCGGGGTTATTGCGGTCTGGATGGTGGGCACTACGAATCTTCTTCAATTGAGTCACATCGTCTGGCAAGTCATGTACCTTGGTAACGCGATCACCGTTTTTTGCCATTACACGCTGAAGTTCAGCTTCTGCGGCTTCGCGTGTGTCATATAGTATCTTGCTACCCAGGCGCCAGTTATTCTGGTTTTTGCGAGGGGATAGCTTTTCCTTACCATCAAACCAGAACCATTTTCCGGTATCAAGATCTTGTTCAAAATGAATGGTTGTAATGGCATAGGTAAAAACGGGCGGTTCGATTTCATTGGCTAATAGATTGATGATCTTGCCGACAGTCTCTACTGCTATAAGGTAATATGCACCTGACGCATGTGGACTGAACGCGCTACTGAGGGTTGGTGCATGCGTGTTGCCGTTACTTGCTGAATTCATTTCAGCCATGCGGGCAAGCGCTCTGCGTTGTGCGTTGGTCACGGGTATTGCTCCTTAAATATGTAAATAAACACGCAAAGTCAGTAAATACGCCATCTTTTGCAGTTTTCTGTTTGACCTGAATAAACTTGTGCTTTATTGTCGTACCACTCCCTTTAATAGGGTTTCATAAAACCAACTACCAAGTAGAGGAAATACAGATGGCTGCAGCAGAAAAGAAAGTAATTGTCGGCAAAACAGAATTAGTTGAATTATTGGCTACTAATGGCCGAAGCAAGAAAGAAGCGCAAGAAGCTTTGAATGATGTGTTGGCTGCTATCACTGATACATTAGCAAAAGGCAATGATTTGAACATCATAGGCTTCGGTAAATTCAAAGTAACGCATAAACCCGCTTACGATGGCCGTAATCCTGCAAATGGTGAAACATTGAAAATTGCTGCAAGTAACCGCGTTAGCTTTTCAGTTGGTGCATCACTTAAATCTGCAGTCAATAAATAGGCAGTATTATACAGGTTGAAAAGCCCTCATAGCAGGGCTTTTATTCCAGATATTCAGCATTGCATATTACACACCTGCAATGCTCGTCGATGTGAGAGTCAATATAGAGACAAAACAACAGCTAATTGGATTTTAGTCGAAGCGGATCTTAATGGGAATATGCGGTGATGAGCGTCAGCTATGGGCCGAGCTATACCAATTCAGTAAATAGACAATAAACGGCCCAAAGCTGGCACTAAACGTGTTAATTACCCCTCATTCTTACTAATCATTAAATTGTATTGATCTAAGGTAATCTGACCACTATTTTCAACGGCTTTTTTATCAATTGGAAGCAGGCATTCGTAAACCGAATCTAATCTTTTCCACTGAGCTAATCGTGGAGTGCTATTTCTGCCCGGTGTATAAGGGGATTGCGATACTTTCTTATAAGTATGTATATATCTAGGGCAGTTAACCCAAATGTCTGTTGGTTTTATTCTAATTAGAAATTCTGCTTCTGGGAATATTTGCAAATCTGGCTGCTCATCAATCAGGGCGACCCCTTGAACGCGCAATCTGCGGGGTGTTTCAAAGTCGATAAATAACAATCCAACCTTCCCATTTTTTACTAAGTTACCGACGGAAAGAAACATTCCATTTCCGTCATAGTTAGAAAAAATAAGCTCATTATCTATTACTTTTATAAAACCTACAGGGCCGCCTTTATACGAAACCGTGGGCTCTCCTCTTGAGTTCAAAGTAGATAAAAAGAACATATCCCGAGTTGAAATAAACTCAATTTCTGCATTGGTAAAAACATCATGAACAATCAGTTCTTCTTGCTTATCCGCAAGCGCCCCAGTCCCGAATTTATCCTGTATGGCGCGATGCTCAGGTAAGTAAAATTTGCTATTTTTCATAAAGAAGTCCATCTGCATATTGGCTTGGCTTTTTTTCTGCAACCATTGCAAACAATTCATTGACCCGCTGCTTCTCTTTATTACTCTGTGGGATCAGAAACGCAAGTGCAACATAAACAAACACATTAACAACCAATGCTACTGCGCCTGACGTTAGCCCATAAGCCCAAGGCAAGTTTCCGTGATAAACAAGCTCTAAAATAACAGCAACGATAAAACCAATCGACATGCTAGCAATAGCACCATATTTATTACCGCGCTTCCAAAATATACCCAGAAACTGCGGTATCGCTAATTGAATGATGCCCTGATAGGCAAGCACGCCTAGTGTAAATAAAGACGGAAGCTCCAGACACGACAACCAAGATGCCAGTATTGTCAGCAATAACATGCCAAATTTAGAGAAAATGATGAGTTGCTTCGTATTTAATTTGAAATAATTGCCAATCAGGTCATTTGCAATTTGCGAACCAGTCGCCTGAATGTTGCCATCGATATGCCCCATTGTAGCGGCCAAAAGTACAACACCTGCAAGACCTAGTAAAACCAACCCACCAGCTTCTTGCGAAACAATGAACCAGACATCGTTTGGGTTTTGATTTACGGATGCCAATGCGCCTGAAAGCATGCCAAAAATCAGCAGTGATGCACAGAAGATAAGAGATAAAGGCACAGCCAAAGCAGCAGATTTTTTGAGACTTTTAACGCCATTGGAAGTGAAAAGTCTTACAAAAATATAAGGCCAGCACCAACCGCCTAAGGCACCAGTTAATACCAAGCTAAATAAGTATAGAGAGCCTTCTTTAGAATCCGGACCAGGTATCGAAAGCTTGGCAGGTTCAAGAGTGGCAAATGAAATATCTTTGACCACGACAAGCCAAACTATTAGACCTATCAGCATTGCCGTGCCTAATATATAAGCCACGATACCTTGATAAAAATCGGATATCACAACGCCTTTCATCCCAATGCGCACTGTCCATATCTGTCTGATTGCAATCACAATCACACCGAAAACCACCGCTTGTGTAAAGGTCATATTTCCCAGTGAGATGTAACGAAACATTTCCCCAAGCGCTTGCATACCTAAGACCAGCCAAGGGATGCCGGAAATGATGCCAATAATCGCGGTAATCGTTCTGATGTGTGTGGAGTTGTACCTTAAAGCAAAAAGGTCCGGCTGCGTTTTCAGGTCAAATACTTTGCCCCACGTCCATACTGGTTTTGCCATTAAATACATCAGTATCACTGTCAGTAAGCTATACGTCAGTACATAAAAAGAGATGATGCCACTTGCCGCTGCCATGCCACCAAATGCGGTAAACATAGCGCCTGGATACCAGGTATTAAGAAACGACATTGCCTGATAGCGAGCCCCGAAGGATCTATCTCCCACCGCGTAATTGGTGAAAGACTTATCGTCAACCTTAATGCGCTGCAGGATAACGATTAAGCCCGCAAAAAATACCAGCATGATTGCGAATGTGATGAGCATTATTGCAACTCCTCACTGTTTGACTCTTCCCAATAGGCATACAGAATACTTAATGTAACGGAGATACTGATAGACATGAAATATATAAATGACGCTGGCAATCCCAGTACAAAAGCCTGACTCTTACCTACAGTCCAGTACAAAGGCGGATAAAGGCAAACAAACAAGTTAATCAGAAACCAGGCTCTGACAATGTGATGATGAGAGATATTCGGCATTACATTTCCTTTTATAATTTCTATATCTACTATTCAGTCATTTACTTTTAATAATCATTTAGACAATGCTTAAATATGTTATTAAAATGAATAAATATAGTCAATTTAAGGGGGAAAATAAATGACCGATAATCGGTTAATATTCTTAGCGGGAAACTATTGTGACCAAGTCTAAACTTAAAGTACTTTCGAGCGATAAAGCTGGCAGCCTGCCTCGTGCCGCTATTATCCTGAGCGCAATAGCTAGAGGCTCTAGAAAAGGAAGTTTATTGACGGAACTGATCACGCGGGAATCCTTACCTCGCACTACCGTTGTTAGATCATTAGATGCGCTGATTGAGCTTGGTTGGGTGGTGAAAGATCAGCAAAGTAACCGATTTAACCTAGGGCCAGGCCTTGCGGCACTAGGCTATTCTGCCATTGCACGCAACCCATTAGAGCGTACCGCGGAAACGGAGCTAGGTTTACTGGCCGAGAAATTGAATCAAGTGGTTTATTTAACTGTAAGAATTGGCTTGGACATGGTATGTATAGGCAAATATGAAAGTAAATCTCAAATTCAAATTGGCACGGGAGGTGTAGGTTTACGCGGGCCATTTGGTATGTCACAAAGCTGTTTAGGTATTATGGCTCGCATGCCCGCAACAGAAGTCTATGAAATCATCGAAGCCAATTTACCCAGATACCATCGTATAGAGGGATTTGATGAAACCGGCTTTAGGGAAAGCGTTAAAGCTGCGTTGAAAAATGGTTTTGGAACTTATGACAACATCATCCTTGATAGGACAACGAGTGGCATTGGCGTCGCAATTGTAGATGCATCAGATTATCCAATAGCCGCAATCGGCACGACATTTTTAACAGGATGGTTATCCGAACAACAAAGGCAACATTGCATTTTAGAGTTAAAAAAATCAGCCAAAATAATCGAAGATTTATTGTTTAAGGTTTGAATTAATGAGTGATGCTTTAGTTCTCTCATTGTGTGAGTTCCATAGTTACCAGGATCGAGACCTATCTGCTCTACCCAATGATTATCTAAATGAAGTATCAGTTATCGGCCCAAAGCAGCCACTCGCTCTTCAGTAAAATGTTTTATGCAAACCTTAGCAAAACAAACACTGTAACTTGTAAATTTTAAATAAAAAAATCCCTCTCGATTAAGAGAGGGAACCCTTAGTATCAAACCCCTTTGGAGAAAAATTTGATATAAGAAACTGTGTACAGGTTAACTATTACTGTTAATCCTGCTTTTAAATTTACAAGCTGAATACGTTCAAATTACCAGCTCCAGGAGCAGCGTTGTGTTGAGTTAGTTCTTTATAACCACCAGCAGCACCCAGTGCATCTGTGTCATTAGTCAAACCAAGGTTCATCGCCACACCAGCCCAGCCACCGATACCTGATAGCACGCCTACGTATTGCTTGCCTTTGTTGCCGTATGTGAATGCATTACCAATCACGCCAGAACCTACTTGGAATTTCCAAAGTTCTTTACCTGATTGTGCGTCAACTGCTTTGAACCAACGGTCTAGTGTGCCGTAGAACACTAGGTTTGAAGCCGTCGTTAAAGCGCCGCCCCAAGCAGAGAATTTCTCTTTGTTGTACCAAACTTTTTTGTTGGTCATTGGATCATATGCAGCAAAACCACCCATCACGCCGTCAGGACCAGCAAACATGGTTAATGTCGCACCAACCCATGGTTGACCAGCAACGTATTTAGACTCTACCGGTTCGTATGTCATACATACGTGGTTCAATGGAGAATACATCAAACCAGTTTTTGGTGAGTAAGCCGCTGGTTGTTGGTCTTTAGTACCCAATGCAGCCGGGCAGATGCCTTTAGCATTGTAGTCTTGGTGAGTTGAGTATTTAGCGTCTTTATGTGGTATGCCTGTTTTCAAGTCCACATGCGTAGCCCAGTTAACGAATGGATGTACTTTTTCTGCAGCAACCAACGTACCTGTACCGGCAACGAATGTATACGCAAAACCGTTACGGTCATGGTGCCATGCGTATGTTTTGCCACCTTTGTCAAACAAGATTACTTCGTTAATACCATCGTAATCCCACTCGTCATGTGGCGTCATTTGATAACCCCATCTAGCCATACCGGTATCTAAGTCCCGGGCAAAAATAGTCATAGACCATTTGTTGTCGCCTGGACGGACATCTGGGTTCCAAACTGAAGGGTTGGCAGTACCGTAATAAATTAAATTAGTTTTAGCATCATATGGCCACCAGCCCCAGATTGAAGCACCACCATGTTGCCAGCCATCTTTAACTGCCTGTGGTTTCAACCATGTGCGTACGCCTAGTTCTTTTTCGCCAACTTTTAGTTGGTCGGCTGGAATTGCTTTGAACGAGCCGCCAATTTTGTTACCGCCGTTTACGTCTTGATAAACTGATAAAGCACTATATGCAGGATTTTCTTTATTAAAATCCGCACCTAGTAAGATGTCACTATCTGGGCCTGTATGGTATGCACGCCAAGCCAATGAACCATCTTTAATGTTATATGCGCTGAAATAACAACGTACACCAAACTCTGCACCTGAACAACCGGTTAAAACTTTATCTTTCACAATGTGTGGAGCGTTTGTATTTGATGCGCCAATTTTAGGATCTAAAACTTTAACATCCCAAACTTTTTCACCACTTTTAGCATTAAGAGCAACTAGGGTGCCATCTGCTTGTTGTAAGAATATTTTACCATCGCCATAACCAAGACCACGGTTTACTACATCGCAGCACATAATTGCTTGTACTGACGGGTCTTGTTTTGGGAAATAGGACCAAACGATTTTTTGGTTATCGTTTAAATCTAATGCGTATACGTTGTTTGGGAATGCTGTGTGGACATACAGCATGTTGCCAATAACCACTGGTGAGCCTTCATGGCCACGGTTTACACCGGTTGAGAATGTCCAGGCAGCTTTAAGATTTTTTACGTTAGCTTTATTAATCTGAGCTAGTTTACTATAGCCTTGGTTGTCGTGCTGACCACGTGGATGCGCCCAGTTATTCGGATCTTTCATTGCCGCTTCTTGATCTGCTGCTGCAAGAGCTACCATCGGCATGGCCAATGCTACGCTTGCAACCAATCCTAAAGCTAAGTTAACTTTTTTAATTTTCATGATTATCTCCATTTAGTTCAAAAGAATTCTTTAAATTCGCTAGATGCTTAAAGCTTGAATCAAAGAACTTCAATTACTTGCCTATTAAATGAAATTCCTTGCCATCATAAACAGGACGGACATGTCTGTCTCTATTAATAGTAAACGTAGTTTAGGACAGATCTGTATCGTTTGGCAAGCGTTTATTTACAATTTGTTACAAAGGAGTTGCATTTAGATATAACTTATTGATTAATAATATATTTAAAAATATATAAAATTAATCAAAAAATTATTTTTGACGTGAAGCCTTGATAATAATTAATGCAGCACTTTTAGCTCGAGATGCAGCGCCTGAGCCTGGTGACATTTTTTCTACTAATGAGGCGCCTTCAAAGAGCATCGTAAGCTGAAGCCCCAAAGACATAGGATCCTTAACCTTTGCTTCTTCAGCGATAACACAGAGGAAGCTTTGTAATTCTTTGGCTAGAACAGTGGAAAATTGATTTACAGGGTGATTTGGATCGGGAAATTCGATAGTCGCTATATGAAAAGGTAAACTTCTGTATTCAGGTGTTGATATCCATTCTTCTAGCAAGTCACATAGCTGAGTTAACTTGTCATTTTTCTTGGCTTCCTGACTGACGAGTCCAGATTTTAGCCAATCAAAAAATGTATCTGCCTTGTTTCTTAAAAATGCAATGATCAAAAGATCTTTACTTGGGAAATGTCTATACAAAGTAGATTTTGCAACACCAGTTTCCGCAATGATTGTATCAATACCGGACGCATTAATTCCTCGCGACTCGAATAACATCGCAGCAGTTCCAAGAATTTTAGACTTCATATCTACAGTGACCACTTGCTTCTCTATTTATTCACCGGTATCAATCGGGATGTCAATGGCGTGTAGTCGCAGTTTACGCGCGTAAGTGCTTTTTGTAAATTTGACAGTTCTTCTAAAGCAATCTTCCCCGTATTTATAAAATTTAGAAAGGCAGCTCTTTGGTCAGCAGGTAGCATCGCTGCTTGCGGAAATTGACAGGTAGTCTTGTCCATATGCGCTTTTAATGAATAAAAATGACTGGGAATATAGGGATTCAGAACGGGCTCTGGCAAAGGAATTAACTCGTTGAAATGTAGAGCTGGTGAATTACTTGAACGATGGTCAGTGTTATATTTTGTACCTGCAAACCAAAGTAATGCTCCAATTGATAAAAAAACCAAACTGAGAAAAGTGTATTTAAAACTATTAAATTTATTGTTTTTCTTAATTAAAGACTTGATACTTAAATTGGCTAAATACCAAGGATCCGTAAAAGATCCATGTTTAGCATCCAGCTTTAGTGCGCCGATGATTAAAAATAATATTTGCTCAGTGACCTCTATTGCGTTGAGATATTTTAATTTTCTAACCTCTTCAAAAATCAAACCTCTTAAAGAGTTAACATCTTCAGAGTCAAGATTCTCAGCTAATTTGCGCAATGCTTCATACCTATCGGGATTGCCACTTAGTTTGGACAAAATGTCCGCAAAGCTCGAAATACGATCGATAGGATTATTACCGCTCGCAGCAATAGCGCTTTTTAGTTCAATAGATTGTAGTAATTTACTTGTCATCAAATGTTTAAAATCAACGTAATCAGGGTAAAGGCCATTCGGAATGAGGAGCTACTAAAACTGCGTACTGCATAATTAATTCTTTTCGCTTTAACTTTATAGCATATATCAGTTTTTAAAATGCAGCGAATATCAGCGCCCACTTTGGGGCGCCTATGCTTTTTACTGAGGCGGAAGAGTGCGGCTTATACATAAGCTGGGACTTGCGATAACCAATCTCATCTCGCGCATGCTTGCGGCAAAGATCTTCTAGCGTTAATTTCAATGCCATCAATTTTTGCCGCATTTACATATTAAGTTTTACTCAAACAAAGATAAGTAAACATCAAAGAGCACGTCTTTTATTTCTGAAATCTTATCTTGTAGTGCATGAATATTGTGTTGCATAGAATTTTGACCGAACTTTAATTTCGAATAGATGAACATATCAACCTCAATTCATGATTTAAAGTTGTACTTAATGTGACATGGCATGCACAAATAATGCGTAAGCAATCCAAAGAAAACCGATGGTGGTAAGCATAAAACTAACTGCAGTAAATACTTTCCATTTCATTTTAGACCAAAACTCTGTGTCAAATGCCGCGATAGTAAATATTGTGGGGTTAGTGAAGCCGCCAATAGCTAAACACCAACAAGCGATTGTCGGCAATTCAATTCCCGTTCCATAAAATCCAAGCCCAAATAACGCCATTAATGCGTAGTCTACGTGTGCTCTGATTAAAGTTTTATAGTCAATGACGAACGCATCAACACCGTTGATTGGAAACCACTTTGCGAATGTCATCAGCCAAGCTGAGGAAATCAATGCAACAACACAGGCAACAGCACCGAACAATAATACTTCCATGTCTTTCTCCCTATTTGTAATTGAAATAATTTGTTACAAATTAATTGTACAGACAGGTCTGTTCATTTGCAATAAGTTTTATCTTTGCTTGCACTCCTCCAAAATAACTTCAATCATCTGGCTGGTTACTTTATTCCAAACCTTTCCGTTCGTCGTAAGCCTGATGTTGGGACCAATTTCACACATCATCATGCAGCTAGATTTCATTACATGTATATCCACGTTCATTAGTTTTGATTTTTGTTGTAATTCCATCAGGATTTCTAAACTGCCGTTATTTGCACAACATTCAGGATTAGGCGCATATCGTTTTTGCATACAGACAAGCAGTGTTGGGGGCAATTTTTTATTAGAAAGATCCATTGGCAATCGTCCTTTAAATGGCAAACAATTATAAGCAGACAGGTCTGTATCTTTTTAATATATACCTATTCCCGCATATAGTGCAAGTTAACAACATTCTTATGGTCAATATGTATAAATAGGCGGCTATATTCAAAATACAATTTAACTTAAACGAGACAAGGGTGCGGCCAGATTTATTTAGAGATAATCGCTGTTTTGAGGAAATCAAAAACTCTCTAATCATCGTAGAGTGCTGCATTGAAGCGCAACCAAGGCGATGGCTCTTGATAGGGTCTAAATAAGTTATCTGGTGTCAGCATGATGTTTTCTTATGAGGCTAATGTGGCAATTTCAGCAGCATTCTGTCCTGCTGGGAGTTGTGCCCAGATAAACATACCAGCCAGCTGGCTCTGCATGTATTTATAAATCGCATTCCTTTAATCGATGTATGACTTGCACATGCTTATCCTGTAACTATCTATAGATCCAAAATTAGAAACTTGTATGAAACTTTACGAACACCCTGAAAATTCAATAGCGCAGTCAATTCAAGAGGGCGTACTTTGCCCCGGTGATAAGCTTCCGTCGGTTAGGCAAACGAGTACCAATCGTGACATGAGTTCTTCTACAGTTTTGCAGGCATATTGCTTGTTGGAAGCAAAGGGGCTAATTAGCGCGCGAACGTTCCGGATATGTTGTAGGAGCTGACCCACCAATCGCATTGCCAGAAGACATTAAAATTCTGGTGGATAATCGTGTAAAGGACTATGAAACGGTGGTGATTGGTAGTGGTGTTTTGGAATTTGCGCTATCACTCAAAGGAGCTGATTTACTTAAACTGCTTGCTTATACCAATCAGGGTGAATTTACAAACATACAATCCTAAAATTGTAGTTACAACTTTAATCTTAACATCAGATTTCTTGCGGAAAATCGATGAATCGCAAGTTCCAGTCCAAAGTGATGTGCGGCATTAGCACTAACTATTTTACTGAACACTGACCGCCAGGCCTCTAAAATAAATTCGAAACTTAATGTATTTCGCGCTCGCTAACCCATTACATCAATCGACTTTGAGTCTTAGCTATCTGCCCACATTCTGAGCAAGTTATGATAGATCCCCGTAAGGCTGACAACCTCAAAATCTTTGCCTCCCCTGTCAATGGTAAGTTTTTGTATAGATTTATCTAATTGAAATAATAACGTGCGATGCGCATCATCCCGCACCATGCTTTGCATCCAGAAAAAAGAAGATATCCGTGTGCCGCTAACAACTGGCGTAACATGGTGCAAACTACTAGATGGATAAAGCACCATAGAGCCGGCTGCCAACTTCACCTCTTGTGATCCAAAGACGTCTTCAATTGTTAACACCCCACCTTCATATTCATCCGGTTCAGAGAAAAACAATGTGGCCGATAAGTCACTACGGATGCGGAAGTTCGTTCCACGTAGTTGGCGTATTGCATTATCTACATGTGTATCAAATGCTTGCCCAGTCTCATAGCGGTTAAATAAAGGTGGAAACACTTTAAGCGGCAAAGCAGCTGAAATAAATAGTGCATTTAAACCCAAAGCATCTTGAATAACATCGCCAATCTGCCTAGCCGCAGGCGAACCTTCCGGTAACTGCATGTTATTTTTGGCCAGTGCAGACAGCGTGCCGGAAGTTACATTTCCATCCACCCATTCTGCTTCACACATCAACTGCCTGCATTGCTGTATTTGTTGTTTGGTTAATACATTAGGTATTTCAATTAGCATATAAACTCCACGTTCTTAAGAAATAACAAAACCCCCATAGCATTTTATCTATGAGGGTTTTATTGTACAAAGCATTTAAAACGATACTAATTCATGCAAACATTAGAATTTCATGTTTAGTGTAAGGAAGGACAAACGACCCGGTGCAACTGTTGCAAAATGACGTGTATACGTTTGGTTAAAATAACGTTTATCTGTCAGGTTTTGTAAGTTAAGTTGCAAACTGAATCTCGGATCAATTTCATACGTAGCCATTGCATCCCAACGTACATATGAAGGCACGAATAATTTGTTACCTGGATCAGCGAAGACTTTATCTACATAGAATGCTCCACCACCAACCGCCAGTTTAGGTAATAATTTATATGTTGTCCAAATACTTGCACTATTTTTAGCAACGCCAGGCATATCATTACCTTTGTTTAGTGCAGCACCTAAATCACGGTGACTTCCTAATGCGCTACCAGCTTTAGCTTGCTCACTATTTAAATGCGTATAGCCTGCAAAAATGTCCCACTTATCTGTAATTTTGCCAGCAGCACCAAACTCAACACCTTTTACGTCAAATTCACCTGCATTTCCGTAACTACCATCGGCAAGCAGCACTCTGGCATCTGATTTGTTCGTATAAAACGCTGCTGCAGTCAATGAAAGTCCTTCAAGAACATCCCATTTTGTACCAACCTCAAAATTCTTAGTACGCTCTGGCTTTAAGTCTTCCAATGCCGCAGAAAGGTTGTTACCATTTTCCTGATTACCATCACCATTGGATAATCCGACTGGCGTGGACGAAGTACCATAAGATGCATAGATGCTTGCATTTGGTTGTACTTTGTAAACAACACCTGCCTGATAATTGAAAAAGCCATGATCTGCACTCGCTGAATTATTTTCTACTCTAAATTTGTCGTAGCGCACACCGCCATTCACTAACCACTCCTTGTTTAGTTCAATACTATCAAAAACATAAACAGAGGTATTTTTACTAGTTGTGGTGCTTGTTGGGCGACTGCTGAAAGAAGTAGTCCCATTCCATGGGTCATTTGGATTAGGGTTCTGGAAATTAGCGTTTGGATTTACACCTACAATTGATGCTGTAAACTGATCAGTTTCTTCCTTACTAAACTCTACCCCAGTATTTACTTGATGCTTGATCCCCCCTGTAGAAAACGAGATGGAAATATCCGTTAAGTTGGCAATTGAGGTTGTTTCTGCCTTACGACCTTGACCAGTACGGGGAGCAATATTCGCTGCCTGATTGGCAATGCTTGGCAATGTGCGGGTAACGATATATTCATTACTGGTTTCGCCATAACGTGTTGTATTCCGCAATACCACATTATCGTCAAATGCATGCTTAAGCTCAAAAGTACCAATATCTGCACCTGTTTCTTGGTAATCTCGTCCTTTCAAGCCATAGAAATTATCTTTGCTCACACTCACAGGCTGGCTTTTTACATTGCCGCTGTTATCACGATATGGCAGGCCACGATCAGGCATATCATCTGTTTCTAGGTGATACCAGCTTAAGGTAGCTGACGTTGGCGAATTTAAACCTAATGTGATTGAAGGCGCAAATCCCCATCTTTGGGTATCAACAGAATCTCGTCCAGGAATGTCGGCATCATGTGTCATAGCCACTAAACGAATTGCAGCATTGTCACCAAGCATATAGTTGGCATCTACCGTGGCACGACGATAACTATCCGTGCCTAAACCAATTGAGCCTGTCGTAAAGTTATCTGCCTTGGCTTTTTTTGTCACAACATTAATACTGCCGCCTGCCGATCCACGACCATCAAATGCACCACTTGGGCCTTTTAGAACCTCTAGCTGTTCAATTGCAAAGACCTCACGTTGCTGAGAGCCCAAATCGCGCATACCATCAACAAATATTGCACTTTGCGCGTCAAAACCACGAATAAATGGACGATCGCCAATAGGACCGCCACCTTCACCAGTGCCAAAAGTGATGCCAGGAGCAGTACGTAATGCATCTTGGAACGAGTTTGCCCCACTGTCTTTAATGACTTTTTCAGTGATAACAGTGATGGATTTAGGTGTATCAATTAAAGGTGCAGTAAATTTTTGATTTGCAGATTTATCTACCTTATAAGCATTGTCTTTTTTTGCTTCCACTTTAACTTCAGGTAGAGATGGTGTTGGCTCTTCAGCAAACGCCATACCACCAAAAGCCATTGTTAATGCTGATACCAGAGGCTTAATTAAAAAACCTCCTTTAGAACGATTTGTTTTTTTCATGCTTTACCTTTATTACTAAGTTAAAAAATATATTTTTCGAATATCTGGCCAAAATTTCCTAAGAAATTGCCATATGCAAATTTCTTCAGGTATCAATGTGGTGAACCACTGGCTTGCTTAAAACAAATAACTCAATATATGTACTGAGCTTTCTTGCTGGCTGGGCTCACCGAAAGCTTAAAATGTAGTTACATGACCGAATATCTTTTCATTGATAATTTAAACTTGCACTCGCTCAATGAAATTAGAGATCATGCTAGATACTTAATCTGTATCTATGTGTACATGTTTTGTAAATACAAATGAGAATAATTATCAGGCGTGATAATGCTTGAGTCCCTGTGTAGGGATTGTTAGTTTTGTGTGAAATTAATGTGAAATTTACAAATGAACTGTAAAACGTGTACCGGTAGGTTGAAGAGACTCGACGGTCACTTTCCAACCCTGATGTGTGCAGATACGTTGAACCAAAGAAAGCCCCAGGCCAAGGCCATCACCATCAGAACTTCCCCGAACAAACGGTTCAAATATTCTTTTATGGTCTTCTAAAGGAATTCCAATCCCTGTATCTTCAATTGAAAATTGATTATCTTCTAATATGATTAACACTTTGCCTTGGTGGGTGTACAGCAAAGCATTTTTTATTAAATTGCTCATTACTATCTCTACGAAAACCGCATTGAAATTCGAGCCGAAGATTTCGGCTCGCTGCACTATGCCAAGCTCAAGCTTTTTAAGCTTGAACTCTGGTTCCCATTGATTTAGCAATTTTTTAGAGGCATCCAGCAAACTTACTTTTTCGAGAACGTCAGTCTCTTTTTCTTTGGCTCGAGCCAAGGTTAAAAATGTTTGTACCAACCGCTGCATTGCTTGACTTGAACGCTGAATCTTAAAGGCAAGCTCATACTGTTTTGAATTTGGCGTAAGTTGCTTAAGTAAAATCTCACTGGATGAAGATGACACCATTAGTGCTGTACGGAACTCATGGCTCACATCACTAGTGAATAATCTTTCTCTAAGTAGTGCCTCATTAAGTTGAAGTAACGTTTTGTCGAAAGCCTCAGCAAGTTGGCCAACTTCATCGTTTGCATATCTTCCGACTAATGGCTCAAAAGTAGTTAATTCTGCTGTAGGATTTCTAGCTAAAACCTCTCTTGCTAACTGAACAATTGGAGATATGAGTTGATTTGATAAAAGCCATCCGACAAAGCCAGCTAAAAAAACACTCAATATAAAACCGACGAACGTCCATTTAAATACATTCATTTCGTAGGCTTCATAAACAGTTTTATTCATTACAACCATATAATCATGCCCATCGATTATTTTTCTGTATACAAATAATGCCTCATGATTACTCACAGTCTCAGACAAGCCAAACTTAACGTTTTGGTACTCAACTGGAATCGGGATTGACGTTGCATCTGAATAGTAATGCGTAGTAGCACTATTCAAGAAAGGGTCTGTAGCAGGAGGCTTAATCCTAGAGTAATTGGTTAGCCTCTCATTTAGCTCTCTTGTAATAGTATGTGCTTCAGTGACACGAAAAATCTCTACTACTGCGATTGCAAAAATACTCCCAATAATTAGGGTAAGAATGACAAAAGAAAATATTATTCTAGTTTTTAGCGGGCTTTTAAAAATCATTAGACTCAGCCACTGAATATCCGGTACCTCTGACTGTATGTATTAATGGCTTTCCAAAAGGCTTATCAACAATAAGTCTGAGTTGGTGAATATGACTTCTTAAGCTATCACTATCTGGTAGAGAATCACCCCATAGTGCTTTTTCTAGAAACTCTCTTTTTACAATCGCAGGGCTACGTTGCATCAGTATTTCTAGTAACTTTTTGCCAATAGGGTTTATTTTCAAAGGGACATTTTCACGATAGACATGCAGAGTATCCAAATCAAATCTGAGCGTATCAATAGCTAATACTTTTTTGGCATTCCCATTTGATCTGCGAACAATGGATTCCATTCTTGCTAATAATTCAGATAATGCAAATGGTTTTAACAGGTAATCATCCGCGCCTAGTTTCAGACCCTTCAACTTATCGTCCAATGCATCTTTAGCCGTCAGTATGATAATCGGCGTTAGAATGTACGCCTCGCGCAACCTTTGGCAAAGCTGAAAACCATCTATGCCTGGCAACATAACGTCCAGCACTATAATGTCAAAAGGTTGAGTGGCCGCCAAATGCAAGCCAGATAAGCCATCTTGTGCGCAATCCACAGTGTGGTTTTCAGAGATGAGAAAATCCATCACATTCGTTAAAATGTCTTTATTATCTTCAACAATTAAAATATGCATAATAAAACTCGCAGGAATATTTGGCTGACTGTTTTAAAAAATCATATCAGTTGTCATGTAAGTTTAAGTTATTTCCTATCCGCACTACATAATCAATTAAAATTTACTCATATTTGTATCAAGGTAATAATGCATGGGTGTACGGCCCAGTATGTTGCTTGTGAATTATGATCAAATTATAGGTTACAGGAATGTTTATACAAGCAACCGCTATTGAACCATCTCACGCGAAAATTCTAACTGGTCTTAGTCACCGTGTTGGCTCGCGCCGCATGCAACTTTCTGTAGCTGTCGATCAGGCGGTGGTGCCTGTCTAGCCCTTCTAATTTGAGACTGGTTGGCGTCAAGCCGAAGAAGCGCACGCTTCCGTCCACTGAGCCGATTACTGCATCCATTCTTGCATCGCCAAACATGCGGCGGAAGTTGACCTCATAGTCTTCAAGTTCCAACTCGTCATTCAGCAGCACTTCCAGCACCACATTCAAGGCCTGGTAAAATAATCCACGCTCAAGTGTGTTGTCGTTATATTGCAGGAAAGTCCCTACCAGCTCATGAGTCTCATCAAATTGCTGCAAGGCGAGATGAATCAGCAATTTCAACTCCAATACGGTAAGCTGACCCCAGTCCGTATTTTCATCAAATTGGATACCGATTAAGTTGGCAATATCGCCGTAATCATCCAACTCGTTATTTTCCAGGCGATCCAACAGCGCTTCCAGGCTGGTATCGTCCAGTGTGTGCAGGTTCAAAACATCCGCGCGGAACAAAAGCGCCTTGTTGGTGTTATCCCAAACCAGATCTTCCACCGGATAAATTTCCGAGTAACCCGGCACCAGGATGCGGCAAGCGGTTGCACCCAGCTGGTCATATACGGCCACATAAGCCTCTTTGCCTATGTCAGCTAGCATGCCAAACATAGTTGCGGCTTCTTCGGCATTAGCGTTTTCGCCCTGGCCGGAGAAATCCCATTCGACAAATTCGTAATCCGATTTGGCACTGAAAAAGCGCCATGACACAATGCCACTGGAATCAATAAAGTGTTCGACAAAATTATTCGGCTCGGTCACCGCTTCGCTGGCAAAGGTCGGTTGCGGCAAATCGTTGAGACCTTCAAAACTGCGACCTTGCAGCAATTCGGTCAGACTGCGCTCCAGCGCGACTTCCAGTTTCGGGTGTGCACCGAAGGAGGCAAACACACCGCCGGTGCGCGGGTTCATCAAGGTGATGCACATCACCGGATACATCCCACCCAGCGACGCATCTTTTACCAGTACCGGAAAACCCTGTTCTTCCAGTCCTTTAATACCAGCCACCACGCCAGGATATTTCGCCAATACCTCCTGCGGCACATCCGGCAAGGCGATTTCACCTTCGATAATTTCGCGTTTGACCGCCCGTTCAAAAATTTCAGACAGGCACTGTACCTGCGCTTCTACCAGCGTATTGCCCGCACTCATGCCATTGCTGACGTAAAGATTTTCGATCAGGTTGGATGGAAAATAAACGATTTCGCCGTCCGACTGGCGCACATATGGCAGCGAGCAGATACCGCGCGCCGCATTGCCGGAATTGGTATCAATCAGGTGCGAAGCGCGCAGCTCGCCATCAGGGTTGTAGATTCCCAACGTGTACTCATCCAGAATCTCTTTTGGCAACGCATCTTTACGGCCCGGCTTAAACCAGCGCTCGTTCGGGTAATGCACGAACTCGGCATTGGCGATGTCTTCGCCCCAGTACGATCCAGCATAAAAATGGTTGTTACTCAGTCGCTCGATATATTCGCCCAGAGCCGACGCCAGCGCGCTTTCCTTGGTTGATCCTTTTCCGTTAGTAAAGCACATTGGCGAATGTGCATCGCGGATATGCAGCGACCACACATTGGGCACAATATTGCGCCACGACGCGATTTCAATCTTAATACCCAAGCTCGCCAGCAGGCCGGTCATATTGGCGATGGTTTGTTCCAGCGGCAAATCTTTGCCAGTGATGTAAGTGCACGACTCGGCAGATGGATTCACCATCAGCAAGGCCTGCGCATCTTCGTCCAGATTCGCTACTTCTTCGATGATGAAATCTGGCCCGGCTTGCACTACTTTCTTCACAGTACAGCGGTCAATCGAGCGCAAAATCCCCTGGCGATCTTTGTCGGAGATATCCGCCGGCAACTCGACCTGAATCTTGAAAATCTGCTTATAGCGATTTTCCGGATCAACCACATTGTTGTGCGACAGGCGGATATTGTCGGTAGGAATATTGCGAGTACTGCAGTACAACTTTACAAAATAAGCTGCACACAAGGCCGATGAAGCCAAAAAGTAATCGAAAGGACCAGGTGCCGAACCATCGCCTTTATAGCGGATAGGCTGGTCGGCAATCACTGTGAAGTCATCGAACTTGGCTTCAAGACGTAGCTTATCGAGAAAGTTGACCTTAATTTCCATGGGGATAATTCCAAGAGTACTGAAAAATAGCATGCTGCAAAAAATGCTGTGGGCACTATTATCCCTCACAACGCTGATGCCGTGTAATACATTGATACTTTGCATAAACCTTAACGAATAAGGATTAATTGCCAGGAAATTTTCTGGGGTGCTAGTAGACGCTCCCTAAGGAATCACTTGCTGAAAACAGATTCTATCCATGAGACAAAATTAAAACGTCAAATACTCAGGATTGATTCTGAATTTATCTATTGCAAATGTTAGTAATCATTCGTATTTGATGACAATCTACAACCTGTCATAGATTTTCGCAGTAATTTCATACGATCTAAGGCGTGCAGCGTGTGCGTAAATCTGCGAAGTAATCATTAACTCATCTGCCTCTGTCTTAGCAATAAAAGTCTTTATTTCATCCAATATCTTTTCTTCAGCACCTATAGCTGAGCATGAAAGTATCTGATTAAGTAATGCACGTTCCGCTCCGCCAATTTGATTCCAATAATCAGCTATAGGTGGAGGTAGCGTTGAAGGATGACCGCTTCGTAAGTTGATAAATGCCTGTTGCATTGAAGATGCAAGTAGATGTGCTTCTTCATCGGTGTCAGCTGCAAACACATTGAACCCTAGCATGACATAAGGCTTTGTTAAATATTGTGATGGGCGAAATGTTTCACGGTATATTTCTATTGCCTGCATCATCTGGGCGGGTGCGAAATGCGAGGCAAATGCGTAGGGCAATCCCATTGCGGCCGCGAGCTGTGCACCATAGAGACTTGAACCCAGAATCCAGATAGGCACATTAAGGCCTGTGCCAGGTACTGCCTTCACTAATCCTTTGGGATCATTTGAAAAGTAGTCCATCAACTCCATAACATCTTGCGGAAATGCATCCGCATCCGATGCCAAATTGCGGCGTAAAGCATGTGCTGTCACCTGGTCTGAACCAGGCGCGCGGCCTAAACCTAAATCAATGCGCCCAGGAAATAGCGACTCTAGCGTGCCAAATTGTTCTGCAATCACTAAAGGGGAGTGATTAGGCAGCATAATGCCACCCGCACCAACGCGGATAGTAGTTGTACCCGCCGCAACATGGCCAATTAGCACTGACGTAGCGGCGCTGGCAATGCCCGGCATACCGTGATGCTCGGCCAGCCAATAGCGATTAAACCCCCATTGCTCAGCATGCTGAGCAAGATCCAATGTGTTTCTGAATGACTGAGCGGCGTTACTGCCTTCTGCAATTGGGGATAGGTCAAGAACGGAGAATAGAGGCATCGTATTGTCTTTAGTGGGTGTCATGGACTGTAATCGGCACGGTTTTCTTGTTTGTTACACAACCCATCACATGAATACTTAGTGTAAAAAGGTGAGGATTAAATTAAAAGTTGCAATGGCAGCAATACAAATGGTCGCGCCTGCTAACCAGAGTGTACGTACGCGATTTAGCTCGATTTTCTTGATTAACTGGGCGTTTTGCTCGGCGAGCTCTTTAATGAGTTCTGATGACGCAAGCATTTGCCCGTGCAAATCAGACCAAGCAGATTCAACCGCAGTCAGTCTTTCTTGCAATGCGTCTATTGTATGCGTTTCAGAAGATAGAGTGACTTGATTAGCTTCTACTTCAATTTTCGGCGCTGTAGGTTTTGTGCCGATAGCAACCCATAATTTCCTTGCGCCTTCCGCAATTTGAGGTGCATTGCGAACCACATCTGTCCAAGGGACGGTTTTTAGTATTGTCAGCCAACCAATAGCCATAACGACCTTTCTAGATAAAGAATAATCTAAGAGTTTAGACGTTAATATAAAGTTAAGATACCAGTAAAAGTTAAGACACCAGCTGGTATGAATTATTCATTAATAAGTTATTTTAAGGCGCAAATGAATTGGACAGTTCGGTTCTGGTTCTAGTGGAATCTAGCTGTTTGTCACAATTGTATAGATAAAGATTGCTATCAAAATTATTTATCTTCTGCCAAGATTCACTATGAAATAACGTTAATACCAGATAGTCTTACAAGCATTTTTTATAAACGCCAGCTAATTTTAATATCAATAAAGTACTTCCTATCAATAGGCTGATACCAATGTGCAATTACCAAACTTTAGTCAATACGCTACACGCTTTTGAAGCGCAGGCAAAACAAGGCCCAGTAACGCTGGGCGAATTAATCGATAGTCTTGATGAAGCGGCTTACGCATTTATCGCCATCATTCTGGTATTACCTTTTATGCAGCCACTTCCACTTGGCCCAGTGTCGGTAGCGGGTGGCTTGACGTTTGCCGTGCTGGGATTGCAATTGCTGAGGGGGCATGAATCGCCCGTGCTGCCAAAACGTGTGCGCGAATTAGCGCTACAGGAAAAAATATTGCGACTGATGATTAAGGTAGGTCTGAAAATCATTGGCCTGTGTCGCAAAATTACTAAGCCAAGAATGCAGCATTTGGTGAGTGGCAAAACAGGGCGGCGCGTGAGTGGGTGGATTTTGCTCGCAAGCGGCTTGTTAATGGCCATTCCATTCCCCATTCCGCTGCCGTTTAATAACACACTCCCAGGTTTGGCTATTTTGTTTTACTGTATTGGCGAGCTTGAAGATGATGGGCTGATGGTGTTTTTCTCTTTATTTTGGTTAGTGATAACCGTGCTGTATTTCACGGCCTATTTTGTATCTATCTGGTTTTTTGGTCAGCAGGCGATCAATTACTTTACGCTCTAATTTTCTGAGCCGTCTCAAGCCAATATTTAACCAAATTTATAGCTCAATAATTTAAAAGATGAAAGTCGCCAAGATAATATATATTGTCTTGGCGACTTTTTGGATTACTTGTCAGCAGTTAAGTGGTTATAGCTGGTAAACAGGTTTTTATAGTCAGGAATATGTTTAGAGAACAATTCACCTAAACCTTCTATATCATTGCGCCAATCTCTGTGTAATTCACACGCCGCGCCAAACCATGTCATTAATTGAGCACCTGCGGATGACATACGATCCCAAGCCGCTTGGCGGGTTAACTCATTAAAGGTGCCTGATGCATCGGTGATGACAAAAACCTCAAAGCCTTCTTCCAGAGCGGAAAGTGTTGGAAACGCTACACACACTTCAGTCACCACACCAGCAATAATCAATTGCTTTTTACCCGTCGCTTTAATAGCTTTTACAAAATCTTCGTTATCCCAAGCGTTAATATTGCCAGGGCGAGCGATGTAAGGCGCATCAGGAAATTGCGCTTTAAATTCTGGAATCAACGGGCCATTCGGGCCGGTTTCAAAACTAGTGGTTAGGATAGTCGGCAGTTTAAAATATTCCGCCATGTCGCCTAACGCCAGCACATTGTTCATGAGTTTATCGGGTTCAATATCACGAACAAGCGATAACAAGCCTGCTTGATGATCAACCAATAATACGGCTGCATTGTTTTTGTCTAGACGAACGTAAGGTTTAGTCATGGTAATTTCTCCTAATAAAATGAGTATTCAAAAAATATTAGTAAGGTAAATCGAATAAAAGTAATTCAACTGCGTGTGCATTGGTAAATTCAACTAGAGATTCGTCAGTGATTTTCAAAGCATCCCCAGTTTTCAAAGCGACACCGTTTACATCCACTTGTCCGCGAATCACGTGCACATAGCCAGTACGACCTGTCGCCAAAGTATGTTCTACCTGATCTGACTCGCCCAGAATAGCCGCATAAATTCTGGCATCTTGGTGAATGAGTACACTGCCATCTTTACCGTCAGATGAGGCGATTAAGCGTAGATTGCCGACTTTAGAAGCAGTATCAAAGTGTTTTTCTTCATAGCTAGGCGCGATACCTTTTACATTTGGCTCAATCCATATCTGTAAAAAATGTACACGCTCAGTACTCGAGTGATTAAATTCACTATGACGCACGCCAGTGCCGGCACTCATTCTTTGCACATCGCCGTAGCGAATCACTGAGCCAGTACCAATACTGTCTTTATGCTCCAGCGCACCACTTAATACGTATGAAATGATTTCCATATCGTTGTGACCGTGTGTGCCAAAACCTTTGGCTGGCTGTACGCGATCTTCATTAATCACTAAAAGTGGACCAAAGCCCATTTCTTCTGGGTTGTAAAATTGACCAAATGAAAATGAATGATTGGATTGCAACCAGCCATGGTCTGCAGCACCGCGACTACTATTTTTATGTACTTTTAACATGGTTAACTCCTATTCAATTTATTTGTAAACGATTGGTGATATTTATATGCGATAATTTTGCACATCATTTACATCACATCAATCTTGTCTCTTAAGCATGATTCTTATAACGTGAGTGCAGTATGAACCGAGATTAACTGAATGAAAAACGGAAAAATTATCAACCTATCATCGAAAAAATAGAATGTTTAGAATCACATTAGATGCATTGCTGATATTGGATGCGATTGATCGACTGGGATCATTTGCAGCGGCAGGCACTGCGCTGCATAAAGTGCCTTCTACTATTTCATATACAGTCAGTAAGTTAGAGCAAGATTTAGGCGTGCAGGTGTTTGTGCGTTTAGGCCCTAAAGTAACCATTACTAAAGCCGGCAGCGAGCTATTAAATGAAGGGCGTCATTTACTTAAGGCTGCGGAAGATCTGGAGCATCGCGTCAGGCGCGTTGCTTTGGGCTGGGAAACTGAGTTAACCATTGGTATGGATTCATTGTTTTCACCTTCTGCACTGGTTCAAGATATTACCGAATTCTGCAAGGTTGCAGACCTCACACGGCTCAGATTTTCTCAAGAAACACTATCCGGAACTTGGGAAGCACTCATGGATAGGCGCGTAGATTTGCTGATTGGCGCAGCTGGTGAAGGTCCTTCTGGCGGAGGCTATAATTCTTATGAGATCGGAACAGTTGAGTTTGTATTCGCGGTGTCGCCAGAACATCCGTTAGCCAACGTTGAGCATCCGCTAGGTAAATCGGATTTCAACCATTATCTCGCCATTAGTGTCAGCGATTCCGTGCGAAAAATGCCGCCAAGGACTGTGGGCTTGTTATTCGGGCAAAATACTTTGGCTTTACCCACTATGCATAGTAAATATGAGTTTCAATTGGCAGGCGTCGGATTTGGATTTCTACCAGAGCCATTGGCGCGCCAAGCAATTTTAAGCGGGCTGTTACTTGAAAAACGGGTCGAAGAGCCTAGACAGCCAGAGCCTTTTTATCTTGCATGGCGCACCGAAGATAATGGGGCGGGATTGAAGTGGTGGATAGAGAAGATGAAAAGCCCAGATTTATTAGAAAGATTGTGGGCTGCGGTTAATAAGTAAAAAGTGTAAGTATTCACTCAATTGGGTAACTGATTAACTAAATAACCATTTATGTACTAGTTACATGATGTGAAATCACAACGGAAGCAGTTTGTTCGGAGTCTGCTATGACTTAAACATAAGCTGGATGGCTTGCCAGTGCTTGTTATATACATTGTAAATCTATGCATGCAATCTCGCATTTAACTGGTCGATCACTTCTGCCCAATCTGCATCCTTCAAGATTTCTTCACGTAAAAATGCGGCTTGCGCTGGTGTCCAAAATGGCGCTTCTGAAAGTGCCAAGTTGCCTGCCAAATGGTTGTGCGTTTGGATGAAGCTTTGTATTGCCGAATCTTCTGATGGCAAGCCAAGCTGGGCAAAGAGGTTGTTAAGCGTGTGAGTTGAAGATTCCATGTATGCCCTCGATTCTGAAATTGCAGTTTTCCGCGTAATTGATTATACATCTGGCATTCTGCGTTTAATTCATACTTAATCTATATTTAACTTAAGTATTCAAACGCTGGAATAGAATGGTGTTCCTGTATATATTACAGCAAGTAATTTGGTTTTGTGGGCACGGTTGCCAGGGTTCGGCTAGAATCAGATAACTGGACTGGACACCGTTTCACGGATTTTTTGAATGTATTAAAAGTGGATAGGCAGTGGAAAGTCATGAACAATATTTCATTTACATAACTAGGTTTAGTTAATCCAATTTCGGAGGCAAAAATATGGCATCTTTATACTCGGCAGAACACCGCGCACTTCAGGAAGAATTCAATACAACCAAGCTGGCGGAGTTGTTGGATAACGGCTGGATTCATGAAACGATTTCGGAAGAAGAAAAGAAATTTATCAGCACGCGAGATATGTTTTTTCTTTCTACTGTTGATCCGGACGGCATGCCCACGGTTTCATACAAAGGCGGCGGTATTGGCTTTATCAGAGTGCTGGATGACAGCACGCTGGTGTTCCCGGGTTTTGATGGTAACGGCATGTTCTATTCCGTTGGCAATATCGATGCACAGGGCAAGGTCGGTCTGCTTTTTATCGACTTTGAAACGCCGCACAGAGTGCGTGTACAAGGCACGGCAAAGTTGGTGCGTGAGCATGCGTTAATGGCTGAATATACCGAAGCTAAATATTTGATTATGGTGACGGTGACAAAAATATGGGTGAATTGCCCACGCTATATCCATAAATACCAGAAAATCGATCAATCAAAATATGTGCCTGAACCGTGCAAAGTGACGCCGATTCCCACCTGGAAACGACTGGATATCGTGCAGGATGCGATTACGCCAGAAGAAAAAGCCATCGCGGAATCGCAGGGACTGATAGAAATTGAAGAGTACGAAGCAAAAGTGAAGCGCGGTGAAGGTTAATAAATAAGTGGTCGGCATTTTATTAGCAGCAGGTTTTTCGCGCCGATTCGGTTCGGTAGATAAGCTTTTACAGCTATTGCCAGATGGCCGACCAATCGCATTGGCGTCTGCCGAGCATTTGATTCAAGCGATTCCAGACAGTATTGCAGTGCTTAGGATAGAAAACAAGGCGCTGGCGACGTTACTGATTAATACGGGTTTAAAGGTGATTTTTTGTAATGAACATGAGCAGGAAATGGCCGATAGTTTGACTGCCACTATTCGCTACTCATCCAGCTTTGAGGCGGCAAAAGATGGTTTTGTGATTACGTTGGCGGATATGCCTTACATTAAACCTGAAACTATCCGTGCGGTGGCGAATAAAGTGGCTGAAGGCGCTTCAATCGTGATGCCAACCTATCAAAACCAGCGTGGGCATCCTGTTGGTTTTTCTGCAAAATTCCGCAATGAGTTAGAAAGCCTGCAAGGTGATGAAGGCGCGCGTTCCATTATTAAACGCTATTCCAATGAGGTGGAATTATTGGCAATAGATGACGCTGGGATTCTAGCGGATATTGATACACCTGCAGATTTATCTCACATAAAGTAAAAGTTAGGCCTGACAGCGAATCTCGCTCATATCACTGATAAAACCCGTGCCCATTTTCAGTTGTTGTGCCCTTACCTGAATAAGCTCGGCAAGGATAGCAATAGCGATTTCAGCTGGCGTGCGGCTACCAATCTGCAAGCCCACAGGTCCGCGCATGGTAGAAATCTCTAACTCATTCAGGTCAAACATGCGCAAACGCTCACGCCGCTTTTCCTGATTTTTATGTGAGCCAAGTGCTCCGACATAAAACGCATCCGACTTGAGTGCTTCAAGCAAAGCCATATCATCCAGTTTAGGGTCATGTGTCACCGCAACAATCGCTGTATGTGCATCCGCATTGATTTCTAGCACCACATCATCGGGCATGCCTTCAATCCATGTCACGCCTTCCACATGCCATTCATCACGAATCTCCTGGCGTGGTTCGCAAATCAGCACATCAAAATCCAGTACTTGTGCCATGCTCGCCAGCATGGAACCCAATTGATTTGCACCAATAATCAGCAAACGCCATTGCGGCCCAAAGTAAGTATGAAACCAATCGCCATCGATTTTTGGCAAACCTTCAGGCAAAACCTGCATTAACTTGATGTGCCCCGTATTCAAATTCACAGAGCGTTTGATCAGTTTTCTATCCTGCAAACTATTAAGTAGCGGTTGTAGTTGTTCTGCAGCATTCAGCGGTTCAACAAATATCTGCAAGCGACCGCCGCAGGGAATACGAAAGCGTTGCGCGTCGTCTCGACTGATGCCGTATTCCATAATAGTTGGCGTTTTGGGCAATGTTTTATCACGTGCTTTATCGGCTAAGTCATCTTCTATGCAGCCACCAGAAACTGAGCCGATTAAATGCCCATCTTCGCGCACGACCAAAATCGCGCCGGGCAAACGCGGGGCTGAGCCCCATGTTTGCACAACAGTGAACAGATGCGCTTTATAGCCGCTTTCCAGCCATTCCAGCGCACGGGTTAACACTTCTAAATCAGCAGATTTCATAATATTCTAAAAATCTAAGCTAATTGGTTCCCAATCGGCAAGGTGCGAATACGTTTGCCCGTTGCCGCAAAAATCGCATTGGTCACCGCAGGTGCCACTGGAGGTAAGCCTGGTTCGCCCACACCGCCCATTTTTTCAGTGCTTTGCACAATATACACTTCAACTTTAGGCATATTGCCCATACGCATCACTTGGTAATCGTGGAAGTTAGATTGCTCGACCATGCCATCTTTAAAAGTGATTTCGCTTTGCATGGCTGCGCCCAAGCCAAACGAAACGGATGATTCCATTTGCGCTTTCAGCGAGTCCGGGTTCACCGCGAGGCCGCAATCGATGGCAGAAACCATGCGATGCACTTTGACTTCACCTTCATTTACAGAAACTTCTGCAATCTGTGCCACAAAACTGCCGAACGATTCGTGCACTGCGATACCGCGGAATACACCTTTAGCCAGTGGTTTATTCCAATCCGCTTTTTCAGCGGCTAAATTCAGTGCCGCCAAATGTCGTGGATGATCTTTTAACAACGCACGGCGATATTCCAGCGGATCTTTTTTCGCGGTATGGGCAAGCTCATCAATCAGGCTTTCCATCACAAACGCAGTGTGGCTATGGCCAACCGAACGCCACCAGAGTACAGGTATCTTAGTTTTGGCAGTGTGCAAACTTATTTGATAGTTCGGAATGTTTTTTAAATAAGGTGAATCCGCAGTGCCTTCTACAGAAGTCGCATCAACGCCATCTTTGATTTGAAATGCTTCAAACGGTGTGCCTAACATAATGGATTGACCGACAGCCACATGCTCCCATGCAGATGGCATGCCATTTGTATCCAAAGCTATTTTGGCTTTGTGTACAAACATGGGGCGATAGTAGCCGCCTTTCACATCATCTTCACGGCTCCATACCGTTTTGACTGGCACGCCTGCAGCCTTAGCTACCTGCACGGCTTCAGATACAAAATCAGCCTGAGGGTTAGCGCGACGACCAAAACCGCCGCCGAGAAATACCGTATGAATTTTGACCTGCTCAGGTTTTAAGCCCAGTATTTTTGCTGCTGCCAATTGGTCTGTACCTTGCATTTGCGTGCCGGTCCAAATCTCACAAATATCCTTTTCAATTTTGACTGAGCAGTTCAGCGGCTCCATTGGCGCGTGTGCCAAATAAGGCAATGCGTATTCCGCCTCAACAAATTGATTTGTTTTAGCCATAGCGCTTTTATTATCGCCAGCTTTTGCTGCGATTAACCCAGTTGTTGCGGCCAGTTTTTTGTATTCTGCCAACAATGCTTTTGAATCAAGACTGGCGTTTTCGCCTAAGTTCCAATCCACTTTCAGCGCTTCACGGCCTGTTTTCGCCGCCCAATAATTATCTGCAATTACCGCTACGCCCGTGGACACTTGTACAACTTGGCGTACGCCTTTTATTTGTTTGGCAGCAGTTGCATCGAATGTTTTAACTGTTCCGCCAATCACTGGAGAACGTGCAACCATCGCCGTCATCAGGCCATCAAACTGAATGTCTTGGCCAAAGATGGCTGTGCCATTTATCTTTTCAGGCCCATCCAGACGTTTGGTGGCTTTGCCAATAATCTTCCAATCTTTAGGTTCTTTTAAAGTGATTGTTTTTGGCGTTTCCAGTTTGGCAGCAGCTTCTGCTAAATCGCCATAACTGATTTTGTTATCACCGCTGATAACATAGCCATTTTCAGTTTTAAGGCTATCAGCAGAAGCACCTAATTTCTCGGCCGCTGCGCTGATTAAGAGTGCGCGCGTTAAAGCACCAGCTTGACGATAACGGTCGAATTCAGACCAAGTGGTAGAAGAGCCGCCAGTAATTTGCAGACCATAAGCGGTATGAACATATTCCGGTGCAGCAGAAGCATGTTCCACTTTGATTTTGCTCCAGTCCGCATCCAGCTCTTCGGCAATCAGCATGGGTAATGTTGTCCAAATGCTCTGCCCCATCTCGCTATGCGCCAGCATAACGGTAATCGTGTTATCCGTACCAATACGCAAAAATGCATTTGGTGCGGGTAATTTTGCCGCGTCTGGAGCTGTCTCTGCCACAGAACCGGGCATTAAAAAGCGCTTGGCGTGCGGAATGGTGAACGCAATTACTAATCCGCCAACTACCAGCGCGCCAGCTTTAATAAAAGTACGTCTTGAAATATTTAACGGTGTATTTTTTAAGGGTGCATTCATGGCCGGCTCCTTAAGCTAACTTGCTTGCAGCATTGTGTATGGCGGCGCGAATGCGCGGATAAGTACCGCAACGGCAGATATTGCCGCTCATCGCTGCATCAATATCGGCGTCAGTCGGTTTTTTATTGGTAGTCAGCAAAGCTGTGGCCGACATGATTTGACCAGATTGGCAGTAGCCACATTGCACGACATCAATTTCACCCCACGCGGCTTGCACAGCTTGGCCAACTTTGTCGTTTTGCATATCTTCAATCGTGGTGATATTTTTACCAGCTGCCGCGCTAATTGGCGTGATGCACGAACGTATCGCTTGCCCATCCAGATGCACAGTGCAAGCCCCACATTGCGCCATGCCACAGCCAAACTTGGTACCAGTCAGATGCGCTACATCTCTTAATGCCCATAAAATCGGCATGTCATCCGGCACATCAAGCTGTTGTTCCTTGCCATTAATATTCAAAGTGATCATGATGAACTGCTCCTTGATTTTTGTTACTTTTAGTTTTTTTATTAGATGTTTTATCTCTAAAATAATTTAATTTAACAATTACTTAGACCATAAACTATTTTAAATTCAAGCAACATAATCGCATAGTGTTAATAGTCATAGTGTGGAGTAATATGGAATTGTAGATTCCATATTATGGATTAATGGTGATATGCAAAGTTATATTAGAAGCTAGGTGAGATTAGTTCTTTGATGGCGTGTATTTTAAGTTAAGATATTTACCCATGTATTTAGCTCAATTACTCAATCTGCCGACACCATAGAACGCATGCAAACAAATCCTAAAGCCATTCCGTTTCCTACTAGTAACATGCTGGCCATCATGCTGGCGGGTTTAGCCATGCTTGGCCCATTTTCAGTAGATACTTATTTGCCCGCTTTCCCTGCAATTGAAGCTTCATTGGGCACAAGCTTAATCCATGTGCAGCAAACGCTGACGGCGTATATGTTTTCGTTTGCCATTATGATTTTGTGGCATGGCTCGCTATCCGATGCATTTGGTCGGCGCAACATCGTTTTGATGTCATTGGCAGTGTTTGCGGTGGCGACTTTAGGTTGTGCGGCATCGCATACGGTAGAATATTTATGGGCATTCCGTATGCTGCAAGGTCTATCCGCAGGCGCTGGTGTGGTCGTTGGCCGGGCGATTATTCGCGACACTTATTCAGACGTGCCCGCAGCACGACTGTTATCGCTAGTGACCATGATCTTTGCCATTGCACCTGCTATCGCCCCCATTTTTGGCGGTTGGATTGTGAAGTTGTATGATTGGCGCACGATTTTTTTAACGTTGTTTGTATATACGGCTTTGTTGCTCTGGTATTGCTATAAAAAACTGCCAGAAACGTTGCCGGTAGAAAAGCGCACGCCGTTTAATCCACAGTTTTTGGCGTCTAGTTACAAGCAAGTATTTCGTTCACCATTATTTCAGTTAAAAGC
>Ga0123388_1032730_pt1 | contig 53670 bp, 51 predicted proteins | sample T0HHNO3metaT_FD_89916 | JGI IMG/M metagenome (GOLD analysis project Ga0123388, IMG submission 89916) | Methane-oxidizing artificial microbial communities from Washington, USA to study methane cycling - T0-HHNO3 metaT (Metagenome... | ecosystem: Engineered > Modeled > Simulated communities...
CATTTACCGCTTTCTTTAAAATTGGAATCGGATCGCATGGCGAATCTGGTGATTACCGATGCCGAATTTGCCAAAGAAATTAAAGTGGTGATGGAGGAGCGTCGCTGGCGTACGGAAGATAAGCCGCAGTCAAAAGTAAATGAACAGTTTCAATCGACTACTTTTAAAGCACACCCATATGCCAGACCCATCGTGGGCTGGATGAATGATCTGGAAAATATGACTGCCGCAGATGCGCGCGAGTGGTACAACACTTGGTATGCACCGAATAACGCAACCCTAGTGGTAGTCGGTGATGTGAAAACACAAGAGGTATTAAAGCTGGCCAAACAATATTTTGGCGGATTAAAACCTAAAGTATTGCCCGCCAGAAAACCGCAAACAGAACCTGCACAAATTGGCGAACGCCGTGTGGTGGTGAAGGCCCCTGCCAAGTTGCCGTATCTGATGATGGGCTTCCATGTGCCTGCTTTACAAGATAAAGCAACGTTACAAGGAAAATCATCGACGCCAGAGCAGGCTTGGGAGCCTTATGCGCTGGATGTGTTGGCCGGTGTGTTAAGCGGTAATGATTCTGCTCGATTAAATCAAAAATTAGTACGCGAAAACTCAGTTGCTGTTGATGTTGGCGCTGGTTATGACAGCACTTCGCGTGGTCGCGAAGCGCTATTTGAATTGATTGGTACGCCAGCAGAAGGCAAAACAGTGGCAGAGCTGGAGGCCGCTTTAATCGCACAAATCGAGTTAATTAAAACCAATGGCGTGACACAGCAAGAACTTGATCGTGTGAAAGCTGCCGTGATTGCATCGGATGTTTATCAGCGCGATTCGATGTTTTATCAGGCCATGCAAATCGGGCAACTTGAAACCATGGGCTACAGCTGGCGTTTGCTGAAAGAATATCCTGAGCAGCTTAAGGCGATTACATCTGAACAAATACAGGCAGTGGCAAAAAAATATCTGGTTAAAGATAACATGACCATTGCGACGCTAGACCCGCAGCCGATTGATCCGAATGCCAAGCCCGTCGGCAAACCACACATCCACTAATGGAAAACTTAAACCGCGTCGCGATGCGTTGTTGCGCAATATCTTGTGTACCAAATGTACACGGCGATATTGCGCGCCTAGCTTCGCTTAGTGCTTTAAATTTTTCAAATAAACAGAATCCATTTTAAGGTTTTAGCATGAAAACAATGCAATATTTAATCGCTTTATTTATCACGCTTTTGGCATTTAATGCCAACGCCGCCGTTAAGATCAACCACTGGCAAACGACTTCAGGCAGTGACGTGTATTTTGTCGAGAATCACGATTTGCCGATTATTGATATGAGCGTGAATTTTCCTGCGGGTAGTTCGCACGATACCAAAGCGACCTCTGGCGTTGCAGGTGTCACTAAATACATGATGACGCTTGGTGCAGATGGTTTGAGTGAAGAGGCGATTACCAACCAGTTTGCGGATATTGGCGCTATTTTAGGTGGCGAGTTGGATTTAGACAGAGCGGCATTTAAGTTGCGCACATTAACCAGTGAGCAAGCCAAAGCATTGACTGTTTTTAATAAAATCTTGCATAAACCCGATTTTCCGCAAGCGATTTTAGAGCGTGAAAAAACGCGCATTATTGCCGGCTTGCAAGAAGCCGCAACCCGACCGGAAAGTATTTCAAACAAAGCGTTTATGCAGGCGTTATACGGCGCACATCCATACGGTTTGGATGAAAGTGGTGAAGTTGACACGATTACAGCCATGAGGCGTGAAGATTTAATCGCGTTTTATCAGCAATATTACACTGCAAAAAGCGCAACAATCGCCTTGATAGGCGATATGACAGAAGCACAAGCGCGTGAGATCGCAGAAAACGTATCGAAAGGTTTACCACAAAGTGCAGCGGTAGCAAAAATTGCTGAGGTAACATTGCCAGAAGCCGCAAGCACACAGAATATTAACCATCCTGCTAGCCAATCGCACATTCTATTGGGCTATCCAGGTGTTAAACGTGGTGACGCAGACTACTTTCCTTTATATGTGGGCAATTACATTTTAGGTGGCGGTGGATTTGTATCTCGCTTAACCGAAGAAGTGCGTGAAAAACGTGGCTTGGTTTACAGCGTTTATAGCTATTTTATGCCAATGGGCGAATTGGGTCCTTTTCAAATCGGCTTGCAAACCAAAAGAGAACAAGCAAGTGACGCGCTTAAAGTGGTGAACGAAACTTTAGCCAAGTTTATGCAAAACGGCGTGACTGAGAAGGAGTTGAAAGCGGCTAAATCCAATATTACCGGCGGGTTTCCGATGCGAATCGACAGTAATAGCAAAATTTTAGATTACTTAAGTGTGATTGGGTTTTACAAATTGCCATTGACGTATTTAGACGATTTTAATAAAGAAGTGGAAAAAGTAACCGCTGTACAGATTAAAGATGCGTTTAATCGCCGTATCAAACCGGATCATTTTGTATCAGTGATTGTAGGCGGGCAGTAAAGCAAACACACCGCATCAAAACTTAAGCCATAAAATCAGGCCATAAAGCGGTAAAATAAGGTTTTGCCACGACGTACTTGTCTATACAAAACCTTGTCTAAATCTAAACTTAACAACAAATCCGGCACTAAAACTGTCACCAATCAAATCCGCATCAATGCCGGTGTTTGGCGTAGCCGTTTACTGAAATTTCCTGATGCGGAAGGCTTGCGGCCTACGCCAGAGCGCGTCCGGCAAACCGTGTTTAATTGGCTAGGACAAGATTTAACCGGTAAAAACTGCCTGGATTTATTTGCAGGAACTGGCGCATTTGGATTTGAAGCATTGTCACGTAATGCCAAAAGTGTCCTGATGATAGAAAATGCGGCTATAGCGTTTAAATCGCTTTTGCAAAATCAAACATTATTAAATGCACAGAATTGCCAGATACATCATTTGGATGCGTTGCAGTTTTTAAGTCAGAATACGCAAAAATTTGACATTATCTTTTGCGATCCACCATACAACAAAGATTGGTTTAGCAAGCTACTCCCATTATTAAATCAGCACCTTGCTCCAGATGGCATTGTGTATGTTGAAGCTGAATTTGAAGTATTGGATACTGATGCTTGGCAAATTATCAAACAAAATAAAGCAGGCAACGTCTACTATCATTTGTTAAAATCGGTTTCAACTTCTTAATATGTTGTATTGATTTAAGGCCATTCATGAGTAAAAAACGTATTGCCGTCTATCCCGGTACATTTGATCCCATCACTTTAGGGCATGAAGATATTGTGCATCGTGCGGCTAATTTGTTTGATGAATTAATCGTGGCCGTTGCGGGCAGTACCAATAAAGGCACATTATTTACTCTGGAAGAGCGTGTCGCGCTTGCGCAAAGCGGCTTTAAAAAATCCAGCAATATTAGAGTAGTTGGCTTCAGTGGTTTGTTAATGCAGTTTGTGCAAGATCAAGGCGCGCAAATGGTGATTCGCGGTTTGCGTGCAGCCAGTGATTTTGAATATGAGTTTCAACTGGCAGGCATGAATCGCAAGCTTTACCCGAAACTGGAAACCTTGTTCCTGACACCTGCCGAACAATATATGTTTGTATCTAGCAGCCTGGTACGCGAAGTCGCCAAACTGGGTGGTGATGTGCATCAGTTTGTATCATCCACGGTTGAAGATGCGATTATTCAAAAACTTAAACAAGCATAATTTATGGCGCTTTTTATCACCGATGAATGCATTAACTGCGATGTTTGCGAGCCTGAGTGCCCGAATGAAGCGATTTATCAAGGCCAGGAAATTTACGAAATTAATCCCAATTTGTGCACAGAATGTGTAGGGCATTTTGATAAGCCGCAATGCGTGGCGGTGTGTCCGGTGAGTTGTATTCCGCTTAATCCAGATGTCGTTGAGACACAGGAGCAGTTATTGAATAAGTATTATCGACTGACACAATTAAAAACTGCTTAAAATAAATTAATACAAGAATAAAACAATACAAAAAATAAAACTGTTTAAGAATAATAAATCTACAAAACTCAAGGAGAGTTTGAAATGAGAATTTTGCACACGATGTTGCGCGTCGGCAACTTAGAACAGTCTATTGATTTCTATACCAAAGTGTTGGGAATGAAATTGATACGCCAACAAGATTATCCTGATGGCGAATTTACGCTGGCATTTGTAGGATACGGCAATGAATACGACAATAGCGTACTTGAGCTTACCTATAATTACGGTAAAACCAGTTACGAAATGGGCGGCGCATATGGGCACTTGGCACTGGAAGTGGACGATGCCTACAAAGCCTGCGAGCAAGTAAAAGCGGCTGGCGGAAAAGTGATTCGTGAGGCAGGGCCGATGAAGCATGGCACGATTGTGATTGCTTTTATTGAAGATCCAGATGGCTATAAAATCGAGTTTATTCAAAAAGGCACTATTGAATATCCAAGATAGCGTGAATATCCAAGATAGCGAGTAAATTAGGTCAAATTTGGTGCAAATATGGCTGACAATAAACAACAGCTGAGAATTGCTGTACAGGCGGCACTAGATGGCGATTGGGATACTTCGCATCGTATCGCGCAGGATTATTCTGACACCACCGCTAATTGGCTGCACGCGGTACTGCATAAAATAGAAGGTGACGTAGGGAATAGTCACTATTGGTATGCGCGTACATCAAGCGTTGGTGCAGAAGCTAGAAAATATACCGATTTTAATGATATACGTGATGAGTTAACAGCGATTTTAGATAGTTTAAATTAGCTTATTTAAACTTTAATCGCACTGGTTCGATTTAATGGAAACACATTATGTTTCTGCGCATCGATTTTGCTGACAAAAAACACCTGAGCCAAACGCGAGTCTTTTAAAGTTTTACCAAAAAATTGGTTTGCTGCATGGTAGTGGCGACCTTCATATAAAATCAAGGTGTTATACACATTGTTAATACGCACAATCTCATCAAACATGTTGTGATAATCCGTATTCATCGCGATTTCTCCCGCTTCAAAACGCTTATCGTTATCTTTTAATGCTTGTTCATATTTTGCCGCATCCCAATTTTTATTGGGCTTAAATAACGAGGTGCCAGCATCTAGCGGCGCATCGGGCGATAAATATAACACTGCTGCGAAAATGGTGTTGCTATCGGTATGAATCACACCGCGTTTATATTCTGCTGAAACACTCTGAAAGCTAGTGGTAATCGCCCAGCGCATATAATCGTGCTCAGAATTGTGAAATACTGACACGATTTTACTGCAGACTTTTTCAAAGAGAGGCTTGTTGATAATGGACAGGTCTTTAGTCCGGCTGCCAGGAAACACATATTTCAGATTGTTAAGCTCATGCCGAAACTGATATTTTTGACTGAGCGCAAATTGACGCACTGCATCAGGATTTTCGTAAAAATTTTCGATGATGGTGACAGGATATAAATTCATGAGAGCGTTTAAAATAACAAATTTAAGATACGAGTTTGCCTATACAAAGGCAGTTGCAGTATATCCTGCGATCTGTTTTTTATCTAGTTGACGTAGGCGAGCGCGAGAAGAGGTGGTTGAATCAGAAATGACAGGAAGTTTCAGCTACTAATGATCAACACACTGCACTTATTGATGTTTTATACACATAAAAATGCCCGCAATTGCGGGCATTTCTTACTTACAACATAGAGTCAGACTCAATTAAACTGCATCAGATAACGTCACGTACCTCATTTGGCCATTAATCAATACAAAGCTTGCATCCATCATGCCGCGCGCTTTTAAAACCGCATCACGGTAAACCCAAATCACACCTGCAACATCACCTGCTGCGTTTTTCATCATCACAATTTCGTCAGGCTTACCAAAATTGCTTGCTAGTTGATTTGGCGATGTATTGTCTAACACATCCTGAAATTTAATTGATGACATGACTTTGCCATCATTTGCAGCATTTTGGTTAAAGCCTGCAGCATTGGCACTAAAAGAGCCAAATGCAAAACTTGTTAATACCAAGCTGCCAAGTAAAATACTCTTTGTTAATATACTTTTCATTTTTATTATCTCCATTTAGTTAACTTAAAATGAATAATATCAAAGAGATATGTCGGTTTTATGACGTGCGTGTAACCTAAGTGTAAGCGGTCAATATTTAAAGTTAATGAATTGTTAATGAGTAAATATGAAGCATATTTAAGTTTTAACCCTGTAGTTGAAGGTTTTAAAAAACGGGAAGGGCGATTAAAGCAAGTGTTTGGTTAAATGCATAGTTACCCAAGCCCGCTGTTGACTAGGGTTAAGAAAAGTCCAGGCAACGATACGGCTTTGTTTTTGACCTTGCGCCATTTCTATGGTGTTCACTTTTAGCGCATTCGCTTTTTTAAGCGCACGGTAAATGCCCGGCAGATTAGCTGCTTTTGATACAAGCGTAGTAAACCACAGGCACTGTGCGGAAAACTGCTTACTTTCGTTAATCATTGTGGTTACAAAGACTTCTTCGCCGCCTTCACAATATAGCTCTGCACTTTGTCCACCAAAATTCAATATCGTCGATTTTTTATCTGTAGTATGTTTCGCCGATTGTTTGGCTAGTCCTTGCCATTTACGTTTTGTACCTGCCTGCGCCTCTTCTAACGAGCCATGAAAGGGTGGGTTACACATTGTTAAAGCAAAAGCGTCATCCTGACGAATCATGTCTTTAAAAATAGAAGGCGGTGAGGTTTGCAATCGAAGTTCGATCGCATTTGAAAGTCCGTTCGCATCAATTAATTGTTGCGCATTTTGTAAGGCTTTCACTTCAATATCTGCCCCTACAAAATGCCAGCCATATTCGCGATTGCCTATTAACGGATAAATCATATTGGCTCCCACGCCAATATCCAATACACGCACACATTTGCCTATTGGCGCTTGACCGTCATTAAGTTCACTAAGTAAATCTGCAAGGTAATGTAAATAATCTGCGCGACCAGGAATCGGCGGGCAAAGATACTGTTTTGGGATATCCCAAACAGATACGCCATAAAACTGCTTTAACAGTGCCTGATTTAAGGCTTTAACCGCTTGCGGGTTAGAAAAGTCGATAGAGGCATCACCATATTCGTTCAATCGCACATACTGCACCAATGTTGCGCTGGACTGCGTAAGCTGGTCAAAATCATATCGCTCACGATGCTGATTACGCGGATGTAGCTTACGCTTGTTGTTATCGGATTTCACTAATTTGGTTAAGGTAAATTAAAAATTGATTAAAGCATGTTAAAAATCGCGCCACAGAATAACACTGAAATTAGATTATCTAATACTTCAGCTAATTAAGCGTTGAAAACTTTTACGCGAGTGAAATGCAAATGAGAAAAAATTAAAGGCCTGCAATTGCAGACCTTTAAAATAGAAAAATACAGTATTTAGATATATGAAAGTGAAGCGCGGTTAATCTTTGCTCATATTTTACAGCTTAATCAAAAAAACCTTTTACTTTATCCATCCAGCTTTTATTGCGTGGACTGTGCTTGCCTGAATCTGCTTGGGTGCTGATTTCAAATTCACGTAATAATTCTTTTTGTTTTTCGGTTAATTTAACCGGTGTTTCAACCACCACATGCACCATTAAATCGCCAGCTTCAGATTGGCGAAGCGGTTTAATGCCTTTTCCTTTTAACCTGAATACACCGCCAGTTTGAGTTTCCGCAGGAATTTTCATTTTGGCAGAGCCGCCTAAAGTAGGCACTTCAATCTCGCCACCAATTGCAGCGGTGCTAAAACTAATCGGCATTTCGCAATGTAAATTACCACCGTCGCGTTGGAATATCTCATGTTGTTTTAAATGCACCACGACGTACAAATCACCAGTTGGGCCGCCATTCACGCCAGCCTCACCTTCGCCTGTTAAACGAATACGATCACCTTCGTCCACGCCAGCGGGGATTTTAACCGATAAGGTCTTGTTGATTTTTTGACGGCCAGCACCGTGGCAAGTACCGCATTTATCTTCATCTTTGATAATTTTGCCGCTGCCATGACACTTCGGGCAGGTTTGTTGCACAGAGAAAAAGCCTTGTTGCATACGCACTTGACCGTGGCCACCACAAGTAGAGCAGGTAACAGGTGATTTGCCAGTTTTGGCACCAGTACCTTTACAGGTTTCGCACGCTGCTTGAACAGGAATGCGAATCTTGGTTTCAGTGCCTTTTGCGGCATCTTCCAAACTAATTTCCATGTTGTAACGTAAGTCGGCACCGCGATAGACATTATTACGTTGACCGCCACCTTGGCGACCACCACCAAAAATATCACCAAAGATATCGCCGAATGCATCACCAAAACCTGCGCCACCAAAACCACCGGCACCAGCGCCTTGTTCTACGCCTGCATGACCATATTGATCATAAGCCGCACGCTTTTGGTCGTCAGAGAGCATTTCGTAGGCTTCTTTTGCCTCTTTGAAGTGTTCTTCAGCATTTGGATTGTCAGGGTTGCGGTCAGGATGATATTTCATCGCCAATTTGCGATAAGATTTTTTAATCTCTTCTTCAGAGGCGTCTTTGTTAACGCCTAATACTTCGTAATAATCTTTTTTGGTAGCCATGGTTTGATATTTATCTAATCTATAGTGAATCGTCAGTTATTTTTTCATGAATAGTTAATAACGAAAAATCGTTAGCATCATATTAGGACGCTAACGACTATCGATTACTTAACTAAAAGACTTAGTCTTTCTTCACTTCTTCAAACTCAGCGTCGACTACTTCTGCATCTACCGTTTTCTCACCTTCCGGGCTAGGTTGTGCATTGGCAGCATTTGCTTGTGCTTGCTCTTCTGCATACACTTTTTCACCAAGTTTTTGCGCTGCTTCGGTCAATGCATTGGTTTTTGCTTCAATCGTATCTTTGTCGTCAGATTGCAGCACATCTTCAACATCTTTCAATGCCGTTTCGATCGCTGTTTTTTCAGCTTCATCTAACTTATCGCCATGCTCAGACAATGATTTTTTCACTGAGTGAACCATGCCATCGGCTGCGTTGCGTGCATCAACCAATTCGCGGTATTTCTTGTCTTCATCCGCGTATTTAATCGCGTCTTCTTCCATTTGCTGAATTTCAGCTTCAGACAAGCCAGAGTTCGCTTTAATGGTAATTTTATTTTCTTTACCAGTGGCTTTATCTTTAGCAGAAACATGCAAAATACCGTTTGCATCAATATCAAATGTCACTTCAATTTGAGGCATGCCACGTGGCGCTGGCGGAATGTCTGACAAGTTGAATTGACCAAGCGATTTGTTGGCAGAAGCCATTTCGCGCTCACCTTGCAACACTTGGATCGTCACTGCATTCTGGTTGTCATCAGCGGTTGAAAACGTTTGTGATGCCTTGGTAGGAATCGTCGTGTTTTTCTTGATAACCTTAGTCATCACGCCGCCTAGTGTTTCAATACCTAAGCTCAGTGGCGTTACGTCTAATAACAACACATCTTTAACGTCACCTTTCAGCACGCCACCTTGAATCGCGGCGCCTACCGCTACCGCTTCATCAGGGTTCACGTCTTTACGTGGCTCTTTACCAAAAATCTCTTTTACTTTCTCTTGCACTTTTGGCATACGGCTTTGACCGCCAACTAAAATCACATCGGTGATATCGTCAACGGAAATGCCTGCATCTTTAATCGCAGTGCGGCACGGTGCCATTGTGCGTTCAATTAGGTCCTCAACCAATGACTCTAATTTAGCTCGCGTGATTTTCACTACTAAGTGTTTAGGGCCGGTTGCATCTGCAGTGATGTATGGCAAGTTCACTTCTGTCTGTGTTGCGCCAGAAAGCTCGATTTTTGCTTTTTCGGCCGCTTCTTTCAAACGTTGTTTTGCCAATAAATCATTACGCAAATCCAGGCCACCATTGTCTTTTTTGAATTCATCGGCTAAAAAGTCGATTAAACGGTTATCAAAGTCTTCGCCACCCAGGAACGTATCGCCGTTGGTACTCAATACTTCAAATTGATGTTCGCCATCGATGCTGGAGATTTCAATGATAGAAACGTCGAATGTACCGCCGCCTAAGTCATATACCGCAATCTTGCGATCACCTTCCTGTTTATCCAGACCAAAGGCTAATGCAGCAGCAGTCGGCTCGTTGATGATACGTTTAACTTCTAAACCAGCGATACGACCAGCATCTTTAGTGGCTTGGCGTTGACTATCGTTAAAGTAAGCCGGCACAGTAATCACGGCCTCAGTTACTTCTTCACCTAAATAGTCTTCAGCGGTTTTTTTCATTTTGCGTAATACTTCAGCAGAAATTTGCGGTGGTGCCATTTTTTGGCCGCGCACTTCCACCCATGCATCGCCGTTATCGGCTTTTGCAATGGTGTATGGCATCAGTTTGATGTCTTTTTGCACTTCTTTTTCTTCAAAACGACGACCAATTAAACGCTTAACTGCGTACAGCGTATTTTTTGGGTTAGTTACCGCCTGGCGTTTAGCTGGTGCGCCCGCTAAGATTTCGCCATCTTCTTGGTAAGCGATGATTGAAGGCGTAGTGCGTGTGCCTTCTGAGTTTTCAATCACGCGTGGTTTGCCGCCTTCCATCACGGCAACGCAAGAGTTTGTTGTACCTAAGTCAATACCAATAATTTTTCCCATTTTGCTTATTCCTTTTTCTTTCAATATGACTAAATTTAATTTAGTCTTAAATTTAACTTTGTCTTAATTTAATTCGGTTAATTTAAAACCTGTATGAATGTAATGTTGGGTGGTTTTTCAGCTTTTCAATAGCCTTAAAGAATTTGTGGCTATTCATTTATTTTGCGCCACTTATTTTGCAACCATTACCAGCGCAGGCCTTAATACACGGTCATTCAGTGTGTAACCTTTTTGCAATACGCTGGTTACCGTGTTTGGCTCGCCACTATTTTCCAGCACTGAAATCGCCTGATGTTTATTCGGGTCAAATTTCTCACCTAATGGATTCACTTCTGCGATATTGAATTTTTCAAACACAGAAGTTAATTGTTTAATGGTGATTTCAATACCATCTTTGTAGCTTTTTACATCTGCTGCTTCAATCAATATCGCTGCATCCAAGCTATCTTTTACAGCAAGTAGTTCATTGCTGAATTTCTCTAGCGCAAATTTCCGTGCTTTATCAATATCGTCATTGGCGCGACGGCGAATATTTTCGCCTTCTGCTTTAGTATATAAAACGCTGGCTTTGGCTTCTTCCAGTGCTGCTTCTAGTTCAGCAATACGTTCTTCTGGTGTTTGTGCGCTGATTTCTTCAATTGGTGTTTCGCCTTGTTGTGCGTTTTCTAAATCGTCTGTCATGTGTTTCCCCATTCATTAATAACACTGTTTTGAACGTGGGGATAAGCGGTTTTATTTCAAGTGCGCCAGTGCAAAATTGGCACAATATTTTGGATAAACTAGACTAAATTAACCAATTGAATATGATTATTGAATATGATTCAAGCACGTCAAGACATCATCCACACTCGGAGTTTTGCCAATATTACCCAAGTTAATCGCTTGCGCCTGACTACCCATTACACCAGTAAGTGCGGGGTTGGTGTCGGTGTAAATCGCGATAGTGGGAATATTCAGCGCTGCTGCCAAATGCGATAAACCCGTATCGACGCCAATAGCGGCTTTTGCTTGGCTAATCACAGATGCCAGCTCTTCAATGCTCAATTTAGGTAATACAACCGAATTATGCAACGACTTGGCAATTTGCTCTGCTCGCGACAACTCAGCTGGATTAGACCACGGCAGCACAATGCTGACCTGTGTTTGGTTTAGCGCTTTTCCTAGATCAATCCAGTGCTCTGTTGGCCACAGTTTGCTATCGCGGCTAGTGCCATGCAACGCGATAATGTAAGGTTTTTTTGGAATATTTTCCGAATTCGGTTTTGCTTCCAAACCATAATCCGGCACTGCCGAAGGCGGATCATAATCGATGCTTAATGCAGCTAAAGCACGATTGCGCGTAACTGCATGCTGCTGATAAGAAATGCTATATTTTCTATCATAAAAATAACTGGCAAGCGGCTCGCGAATCGACCGTTTATCATAACCATGTTTAACGCCATGGGTGAAGCGCGTAATCAGCGCGCTTTTTAATAAACCTTGCGTATCAATCACTGCGTCGTAATTGTTTTGTGCAATTAAGTGTTTGAATCGTTTGATTTCTTCCCAAGTTTTTGCATTCAACAATTGTTTGCGCCAACGTCTGAATGCAACCGTGTAAACGCGATTAATGCGTGGGTGCAGGCGTGGAATATCAGCAAAATTTTCTTCAACCACCCAATCAATCTGCACGTCCGGATAAGCGACATGAATGTCGTTAATAACAGGTAAACAGTGAATAACATCGCCTAGCGATGAAGTTTTAACGATGAGAATTTTCATGGTTTCAGGCATTTTCGCATACAATTGATTTTTTGTTATTTTGAAAGCGTTAAGTCGCTCAAAACCATCTCAATTGCACTTTGCTTTTATCATTTTTAAATATTTTCCATTTGGTGGCATGCAGCGCGATATGCTGCGCACCGCTAACGAGCTGGTTAAACGCGGGCATATTGTAGAGATTTTCACCATGAGTTGGCAAGGCGATATGCCGGCCAATATCAAAGTGCATGAATTACCACAAAAGGCCTGGTTTAATTATCAACGCTACCAACAGTTTATACAGGCTACTTTTGCGCAAATAAAACACAGTCATTTTGATTATGTGTTTGGCTACAACCGCATGGCCGGTTTGGATGCGCACTTTGCCGCAGACCCTTGTTTTATAGAGCGTGCGCACAAGCAGCGCAGTTTTTTATATCGATTATTACCACGTTTTAAATGGTTCGCTGCGTGTGAAAAAGCGGTATTTTCGGCAGAACTGAATACACAGATATTAGCGGTTTCACTCACCGAAAAACCGCATTTTCAACATTGGTACGGCACGCAAAGTGAGCGCTTTCACTATATCCCACCATTTTTATCGCCAGAGCGATTTGTATTACAAGATAAAGCGGCAATGCGCGCGCATTTGCGCAATGCTTTTGGCTTTGGTGTGAATGATTTTGTGTTTTTACTAACCGGTTCTGGCTTCGCGATGAAAGGCTTGGATCGTGCGATTCTGGCGCTTGCCGCATTGCCTGATGATGTACGTGCCCACACAAGATTGGTTGCGGTGGGGCAGGATAACCCTAAGCAATTTGAAAAAATGGCGAAAAAACTGGGTATTGAAAATCATGTTGTGGTGTCAAAAGGCCGGCCCGATACGCCACAATTGATGCAAGGTGCAGATGTGTGCATACATCCAGCATATCGTGAAAATACTGGTTTAGTGATTTTAGAGGGCATGGCTTGTGGCGCGCCAATGCTGGTTACGGCAAGTTGCGGCTATGCGCATCATGTGACGGATGCCGATGCGGGAATTGTATCGGCTTCGCCCTTTAATCAAACCCAGTTTAACCAACAGTTTTTGCAGATGATACAGACCAATGAAAAAGCACAATGGGCACAAAATGGTTTGGCTTATGTGCAGCAAATTATGCAGGCCAACGACGGTAGCGCAGAAGCTGAAATTTTAATTAAACTTGCAGAGACAAAGCTGGCCAATCAAAACGCAGCCTTGCAGAAAAAGAAATCGTGATGATGAACAGCCATTTAGTTGTGCCTGACGAAATCAAACAACATTTAAGCGGTGAAGCCTTTAGCGCGCTGATGCAAATGCCTGGTAAAGCTTATCGTGACGTGCGTGGGCGTAAAACCATACAAGTGAAGTTGGGGAAAAAGAGCTATTTTATTAAGCAGCATTTTGGCGTGGGTTGGGCTGAGATTTTTAAGAATTTAATTGCTTTTAAAAAACCGATTCTTGGCGCGATGACAGAGGTACATGCCATTCAAAAACTCAACGCAATTGGCATACCCACCACACCGCTAGTAGCTTATGGTCAGCAGGGCTGTAATCCCGCAACTATGCAGTCTTTTGTGATGACAGAAGATTTAGGCGAGATTGTGACGCTGGAAGATATTTGTGCCGACTGGCCTAGCTACTCGGATGGTTTCAAACAAGCGCTGATGCAAGCGATGGCGGAACTCGCCAGCAAATTACATGGCGCAGGGCTTTGCCATCGTGATTTTTATTTATGCCATTTTGTATTGAAAAAACAGGATTTAGACTTTAAAAATTCAAACATTAAAAATCTACATTTGATTGATTTGCATCGCATGCTACAAGGCCAATCAAGTAGCGGAAACGCTGTCATGAAAGATATTGCAGGGTTATATTTTTCTGCGTTGCAATGTGGATTAAGCACAAAAGAATTGGATGTTTTTAAACAACATTATTTGCCGCAAAACACTGCTTTCTGGGCGAAGGTTGAACGCCGTGCGCAGGCTTTGTTAACTAAATTTAATAGCCAGAAATTTCAGCAACGTTTGCAAAAAGAAAAGTCTGCTATTCGTTAGTTTGTTTTGTGGGTTTTGATTTCAATTCTGCAGTAGTTGCCGGCGTTTCTCGTTTTTCCATCGCATGTCGTCTTTGTTTGTAACGGTCATAACGCCATAAATATTGTGTTGGATTTAGCGCGATTTGTTGTTCAATTGCATTGTTTAGTAGTGTCGTTGTGGTAATCGATTCCAAGCGGGTAATGTGAATATCATAACCGGCACCATTTACTAGCCGCTCACCAAACGCCATTAATACTGTTGCGCCTGTTTTTTCAGCTAACTTGCTGGCAAGCGTCATTGTGTAGGCAGGTTTGCCGAAAAAATCCGCCCATTCTCCTTCGCCTGCAGCGGGGATTTGGTCAGGCAAAATGCCAATAGCTTCATTACGTTTCAATGCCTGCATCAGTTTTCGTACACCACTTGCGTTTGCTTCTGCCAATGTGACACCTGTACGTTTACGGCCATTTAAAATAAGCCTTTCCAGCCACTTTAGTTTTGGTGGGCGATACAGCACGGTAATCGGATGTCGGTTGCCGTAATAAATAGATGTGATTTCAAAGCAACCCAGATGTGGCGTTAAAAAGATAATTCCTTTGCCTAATTGCAGCGCGTCTTTAACCACCTCCCAGCCATGCACTTGTTTGACTAAAGGCAGGATATCCGCCTCTTTTTTTTGCCAAATCATTGGTGTTTCAAATATTGCTTTACCAAGCTCAACAAAACTTTTACGTGCTATTTCTTTTACCTCTAGGGGGGGTTTAGCCAGCTGGCTTTGCTTAATATTCGTAATGGTGCGTTTTTTAGCTTGCGGCATACAATAAAAAAGTAGCGTGCCTAAGCAAAAACCTAGGCCATGCAGCACGCGTAGCGGCAAGTAAGTAAACGGATTTAAAATAAATGACAACATGGTCAGCAATTATACGTGATAAGCACGAAACTGCATTTGTGCCGTTTTAAAGTGTATGTTGACTGATATAATTTACCCTTTCTATGTTGGTAGAGTTTTCACCATTGTTCCAATCTAACGATTATCAAGCGCTTTTGGCACAGCATCAATTGACAGATTTTAATGCTATTTGGAACCGGGATATTGCCTGGTTTGAACCGCCGAACGAGCGTCGTGGCGGCTTTAGCGGTGTAGGTAAGCTATTGTTGCGAACGGAAGATGGCGAAAATTTCATTTTTTTTGTGAAAAAGCAGCAAAATCACGGTCGCAAAAGCTGGGCGCATCCAGTTATAGGCGAGCCTACTTTTAGACGCGAGTTTCGAAATTTAACTTTTTTGCAAAAACACAATATTGGCGCACCAAGTGTTGTGTACTACGCAGAAAGTACATCTACCAATCAGGCCATTCTGATTACAGAAAATTTAACCGATTTTGTGCCACTCGATACAATTAATTTAAGTCAATTGCAGCAGGCGCAGCAATACGATTTAGTTAAAAAAGTGGCCACGGAAATTAAGCGATTTCACGATACCGGTATGGTGCATCGCGCGCTTTATCCAAAGCATATTTTCGTTAAAAACGCAGGGACAGGTATCGCACCCGAAGTTGCATTAATTGATTTAGAAAAAGCACGTTTTTCGCCACTGGCCTGGTATCGTGCGTATTTTGATTTGGCCGCCTTTTTAAGGCACACAGTTGATTGGGATGATGGGCGTAAGTTGTTATTAATAAAAAGCTATTTAGAAAAAATCGAGCTAAGTTTTTTTGATAAACTGCTATTTAGTATGATTACACACCGTGCCAACCGTGTCTAAGCGATTTTGATATGACCAACGAAAAACCAAGTTTCGCCATTGTCATGGTGAATTACAAAACATTAGAACTTACCAAGATTAGTTTGTCCTTGTTAAAGCAGCATATAGATGCCGGCTTGATTGCAAGCACAACCGAAGTTTGGGTGGTAGATAATGACTCGCAAGACGCCAGCACAGATTATTTGCGCAGCCTGGATTGGATACATTTGATAGAGCGCAAAGCCGCTGGTAAAGAACAAGGTTTTGCTGCGCATGGCCATGCGCTGGATGTGGTGTTGTCAAAAGTTAACTGTCAGTATTTGTTTTTGATGCATACTGACACTTTTATTTACCAGCCAAAAGTGTTTGAAATATTATTGGCGAACTTGAAAAGTCAGCCCAATGTTGTGGCGACGGGTTGCCTAGAGCAAATTAATCGTGGCTATTTGCGCAGCTATTGGCGTTTAGTCTCTCGTTTTTGCAAGCACTATTCACGCCGTGCAGTGCGCTTTCTGGGTATTAATGGGCGTGAGCCAAAACCTTATAAAGAACAATACATTAAAAGTTTTTTTGCGTTGTGGGATGTTAGTTGGATGAAAGAGAATAAGCTCACTTTTTTTATGCAAAACCGTATTCCAGGTTATGCGCTGCAAGATATCGCGCTTGAGACAGGACGTAATGTTAAACATATTTCTGCCATGCAATTGTTTAAATATTTAGACCATGTCGAAGCTGGCACTGTTGGGTTGGTAGCGGGCTATGATGACATGAACAGGCGAGTAAAGCGTAAGTTGGCGCTTCTGAAAAAATATCAATAAACGATTGCTAGTATGACTAAAAAAATGACAGGCTTTTTACCGATTCAAATCCAGCAGGGTTTGCAGTTAGATGCTGAAAAAGCGCTTGAAATTGGCCAATCGCAAATGGGGGAGTATGCTTTTGCAGAGCCATTTTGCCATGCCGTAATTGATGATTTTTTGCCGACTGATTTGGCCGAGCAGATATTACAACACTTTCCAGTAGAAAAAAAAGCACACGATAAAATTTATCAAAAAGGTTATGGCGGCCAGTATAAACGCCAAATCATGCCTGCCGATTGCGATGAGTTTACACGCAACCTATTTGGCTTTTTTAACTCATCCAGTATGCTCAAGTTTCTTGAGGGCATCACCAATATTCAAGGCTTGTTACCAGACCCGTATTTTGCCGGTGGTGGTTTTCACGAGATTTCTACTGGTGGTCTGCTGGGTATTCATGCCGATTTCCGTGTCAATGAAGGTTTACAGTTGATCCGACGGGTAAATGTACTCATTTATCTTAATAAAGATTGGCAAGATACTTATGGCGGAAAATTGGAGTTATGGGATAAAACTATGCAAAACAAGGTGAAAGAAGTTGCGCCATTATTTAATCGTTGCGTAATTTTTAATACCGATGCGGATAGCTATCACGGTCATCCAGAGCCGCTAACTACGCCCTCCGATATTACCCGTAAATCCATCGCACTGTACTATTACACCGCTTTACCCATTGCCAATGATACGGGTGAATCGCGTCACACTAATTACGTGGCCCGCCCGAACGACACAGCAAAAAATATTGCAGATGCAAAAAAACTGGCCAAAAAACGCGACAGGCGAGCAAAAAAAATGTTTGGACAGAATGAACATTGGCTAAGTAATGTAAAACAAAAAATCAAAAAATTATTTTGAGCTTGCTCAAATATGCCTAATTTTTTGTATCAATTTAAACAGCCGTGCCGTGCCGATTTTGTGTTGAAACTGGCTGACTTAACGGTTTTGACATGCCAGGAAGTGGTGCGTGTTGTTCCAGGAAAACGTGTTGTGTGCCAAGCTTTGTGGCAAGACAAGACTGTATATGCAAAACTATTTTTTGGTAAAAATGCCAGCAAATATGCCGCACGCGATGCAGCTGGCGTCAGGTGGTTGATGGATGTAGGTATTGATACGCCGCGCATGCTGTACCAAGGTGAGACAGTAGGAGAAAGCACGCAAGTGCTTATTTTTGAGGCGATAGCGCCTGCGAATAATGCAGAGCAAATTTGGCAGAATTTAAACCAAAATCATCGCTTAGCTTTAGCTAAAAAAATAGTCGCTGAAGTTGCCAAACATCACAACGCGAATTTGTTGCAAACGGATTTATACCTGAAGAATTTTTTAGTCTCCGGTGACAAAATTTATACGCTTGATGGTGATGGCATACGCAAATTTTCACATTTAAGCAGCGAGCAAGCATTGCAAAATCTGGCCGTCATCTGGTCTAAGTTTGATGTGCTGGATATTGAGAAGTGGCAAGCAGTTTTGGCAGACACCTATTCAAACGCGCGCGCATGGAATAGTGGCCTGGAACCAGCAAAGCTTGCCAATATGGCGAATCGGCACCGCCTGCAGGCAGCAAGTCGTTATGCCGATAAGAAAGTGTTTAGGCAATGTGCCGATGTGAATGTTATTGCCGTGCGAGACTTATTAGTTGCATCTTCCAGTGATGCTAATATAAATGCACCGATAAGTCTGCCCGAATTGGATGCTTTGATACAACCGCACAATCTGCTAAAAAATGGCAATACCTGTACTGTGGCTCTGGCAGAGATTGGCAACAAAAAAATTGTTGTTAAACGTTACAATATTAAGAATTTTTGGCATGGTATCAGCCGTGCGTTTCGGCCTAGCCGCGCTGCGATTTCTTGGGCTAATGCACATCGCCTCAGTATTTTAGACATAGCTACCGCCAAGCCCTTTGCGTTGATAGAGCAGAGGCGCTTGAGCTTTCTGGTGGGTGGGTTAAGAGGTAAAGCCTATTTTTTGGCGGAATATCTGGATTTACCCGATGTGACAGAATATTTTGCTTGTACACACGATAAAGCCCAGCGTGCTGAGGCAATCAAAAATATCGTGGCCTTGTTTTATAAGTTGTTTTTACTGCAAATTAGCCACGGCGATACCAAAGCCACTAATATTAAAATGCAAGGAACACTGCCGGTATTAATTGATTTAGATAGTATGCGCCAGCATCGCAAAATCAATGTCGTTGCACATGTGCGCGATTTACAGCGGTTTATGCAAAATTGGCAAGACAACGCAAGCCTGTATAATGCGTTTGTGAAGACATTTAAAGTCACATATCCCGATGACTCAATGCTGATTAAAGCAGGCATTACAACCAATAAAGAATGAATTAAATGATTGTATTAGGCATATCTGGCGCGCTGGGGCATGATGCTTCGGCGGCAATTTTAATTGATGGAAAAATCATCGCCGCGGCGGAAGAAGAGCGTTTTATTCGCGATAAACATGCGAAAAATCAATTTCCATATGAAGCAACAAAATTCTGCCTGAAACAAGCAGGCATCAAAGCTGAAGATGTCGATATTGTGGCTTTTCCGTATGCAGAGATTCCGCTAACCAGTAAGGCGCGCTGGCATTATGCAAAACGTCATTGGTACGCGCCAGATCGCGCCTTGGATGCGCTGTTTAATGGCAATAGAAGATTCCGTCGTAATCGTGATAAATTGCTAAAATTAATGGCGGATTTAGGGTTAACTAACGCTAAATTCGTACCAGTAGAGCATCATTTGGCACACGCTTCCAGTGCATATCATTTAAGTGGCTTTAAAGAAAAAACTGCCATTGTCGGTATTGATGGCAAGGGCGAATATGCCACGACTTTTTTTGGTTATGGCGAAAATGGCAAAATTCATAAAATTAAAGAGTTTTATGATCCCGATTCTCTCGGTGGCATGTATGGCGCGATCACCGAATATTTGGGCTTTGAAATGCTCGATGGCGAATTTAAAGTCATGGGTATGGCACCGTATGGCGATGCCAGTAAATATGATTTATCTCGCTTGGCGACTTTTGAGAATGGTGAGTTGGTGATTGATACCACGCTGGTGAATGTGGTTGGGTTACGCCGTTATAAAGAAAATGGTAAAGGCTACTACTTCACGCCGGAACTCATTGATTGGCTTGGACCAAAGCGTAGCGGTGACGAAATCGATAATCCATATATTCATTATGCGGCTTCTGTGCAGGCTTTGTTGGAAGACGTTGCGCTGAAAATGATTGATTATTATCTTGGCGATATTATTAAAGAAACTGGCAAAATCGTGATGGCTGGTGGTGTTGCGCTTAATGTTAAGTTAAATCAGCGCATTATCAGCATGCCGCATGTAAAAGAGCTATTCGTGCAACCTGCATCTGGTGATGCAGGTACTTCGCTTGGCGCTGCAACTTTTGCAGCAAATGCAGCGGGCGACACGGTTGAGCCAATGCAACATGCGTATTTAGGCCCAGCGTTCAGCAGTGAAGAATGTGTTGCTGCTTGTGAAGCACATCCGAATAAGCCGATATTCACCAAAGTGGATAATTTCCCGCAAAAAGCCGCTGAATTGCTAGCGGCGGGTAATCCATTGGCATGGCTGCAAGGGCGCATGGAATTTGGTCCACGCTCATTAGGCTGTCGCAGTATCCTGGGCGATCCGAGCTTTCCCGGTGTAGCTGATCGCATCAATGCGCAGATTAAATATCGTGAACGTTGGCGTCCTTTTTGCCCAAGTATGTTGGATAAAGCCGCACCTGAGATATTGCAAACCAATCACCCCGCGCCATATATGACATTCACATTTGATGTGGCCGAAAGCTGGAAATCGCGTATCCCAGAAGTGGTGCATGAAGACGGTACAGCACGTGCGCAAGTGGTCACATATGCAACAAATCCACGCTATTACGAGTTGATTGAGCATCTTGAGAAATTGCGTGGTAATCCTGTTGTGCTTAATACATCACTCAATCGCCGTGGAGAACCGATGATCTGCTCGCCAACGGATGCACTGAATATGTTTTATGGCTGCGATCTGGAGTATTTGATGATGGAAGATATTCTTGTCACCAAAAAATAGCAGCTAAATTCTCATCATTGTTTGAATATACTGTCTAGTTTAGCTCATTCAAATTCAATGCGATTTTCAACCTGATTTTGCGATCAAAACCGCGTTTTTCTACACGGTTAATTTGACGGATAAGGCTCAATTAGCGATAATCGGACAGTTAGGTTTTTATTTAAATAGCAGTTAACCATTATAAAAAAGCATTTATGAAACAATCTCTAGTAGAAGTGACCGAACGTATTATTGAACGCAGTCGACCAACTCGCACTGCTTACCTGCATCGTGTCGATGAGATTCTGAAGCGTGAAAAAGGTGCCGACAGACTGGGCTGTGCTAACGTAGCACACGCTGTTGCTGCTCTGCCAGCTAGTGATAAGTTCAAAATCGTGGTTGAAAAAGCGCCGCATATTGGCATTGTCACAGCCTACAACGAGATGCTTTCAGCGCATCAGCCTTATGTGAACTACCCGGATATTCTGCGCGATGAAGCGCATAAATGTGGCGCGACCGTACAAGTGGCGGGTGGTGTGCCTGCTATGTGTGATGGCATTACGCAAGGCGAGCCAGGCATGGAGTTGTCGCTATTCAGTCGCGATAATATTGCCATGGGCACTGCGATTGCGCTTTCGCATGATGTGTTCGATGCCGCTTTGTTGCTGGGCGTTTGCGATAAAATCGTGCCGGGCTTGTTGATTGGCGCACTGCATTTTGGACATTTACCGTGCGTATTTGTGCCTGCAGGTCCAATGAGTACGGGCTTGGATAACACATCAAAATCTAAAGTGCGTGAAAAATATGCACAAGGTATTGTGGGGCGCGAAGAGTTATTTTCTTCAGAATCTGCCGCTTATCATGGTGCTGGTACCTGCACGTTTTATGGTACGGCTAATAGCAACCAAATGTTGTTAGAGGCGATGGGTTTACACGTACCAGGCGCGGCGTTTATTCACCCGCATGATGGTCTGCGTGAAGATTTAACCCGCGAAGCAGTTAGATTGGTATTGAATAACACACGTAAAGATAACTTTATTCCAATTGGTAAGTTGGTAGATGAACACGTGATCGTAAATGCGATGGTAGCTTTGTTGGCAACCGGCGGCTCAACTAACCATCTTATTCACTGGGTAGCTGTAGCGCGTGCTGCAGGCATTATTATCGACTGGACAGATTTTCATTATCTTGCAAAAGGTACGCCGTTATTGGCGAGCGTTTACCCTAATGGCAAAGCGGATGTTAATGAGTTTCAAAATGCTGGTGGCCCTGGTTTTGTGATACGCGAGCTGATTGACGGCGGTTACATGTACCCAGATGTATATACCGTAGCTAGAGGCGGTTTGCGCGAATTTGGCAAAAAACCTGTTAAAGAAGATGGCACGTTGGTCTGGAAAGATTATCCAGCCGAGAGTGGCGATGAAACAGTTGTCAGAACTGCTGCGCATCCCTTTAACGAATCAGGTGGCTTACGCTTGTTAAAAGGTAATTTAGGCCGTAGCGTCATTAAAATTTCTGCCGTGCCAGAAGATCGACATATCATTGAAGCGCCAGCGATTGTGTTTGATGCACAAGAGGAATTATTGGCCGCGTTCGATCGCGGAGAACTTGAGCGTGATTTTGTAGCGGTAGTGCGTTTTCAAGGACCTAAAGCCAACGGTATGCCAGAATTACACAAATTAACACCACCATTAGCCGTGTTGCAAAACAAAGGCTTTATGGTTGCAATCGTGACGGATGGCCGCATGAGCGGTGCATCGGGTAAGATTCCTGCTGCGATTCATTTAAGCCCGGAAGCAAGTGCAGGCGGTGCAATTGCCAAAATTCGCACTGGCGATATCATACGTTTAAATGCAAGTGTAGGTACGCTGAATGTATTGGTGGACGAAGATACTTGGGCAGAGCGTGAAGTGGAGGAATTATCTGATGCTAAACGCAACAATAATTCGCATGGTATTGGGCGTGAGTTGTTTGGTGGGATGCGGAAAAATGTATTATCCGCCGAAGAAGGCGCAATCACCTGGCTATAAACTTTGCAAATCGACTGATGTTGCAATCACTTGCCCTACTATCGTACTGTCTGCGCTCATGTGTCTTGCTTTCAGCCGATTATCAAAGTTTAGGCTGTTGATATCGCTAAGAACTACTTAATCTATCACTCCCGCGCAGGCGGGAATCCATTTTAAAGTTTAAATATTCATTTTTTTAACTAGGTAACAATATGATTAATACATTAGATTTAGCAAAAGAAGGTCCAGTAATCCCCGTTATCGTGATTAACAAAGTAGAAGATGCCGTACCAATGGCAGAAGCTTTGCTGGCGGGTGGTATTCGCGTATTGGAAGTGACATTGCGTTCATCTTGCGCACTGCAAGCGATGGAACAGATTGCGAAACACGTACCAGATGCAATTTTAGGTTCAGGCACTGTGCGTAACTTAAAAGATGCGCAGGCCTCATTAGATGCAGGCTGTAAATTTGCGGTTAGCCCAGGCTACACAACAGAATTAGGTCAATTTTCGCGCAAAATTGGTTTGCCATTATTGCCAGGCGTTTCAACTGGTTCAGAAATCATGACAGCTAACGCAGATGATTATTTTTTCTTAAAACTATTCCCAGCAGTTGCAGTGGGCGGTGTTAACTTGTTAAAAGGTTTTGCTGGTCCTTTTGGCGATGTGAAATTTTGTCCAACTGGCGGTGTTACAGTTGATTCTGCACCACAGTTTCTAAGCTTGCCTAATGTGGTGGTTTGTGGCGGTACATGGTTAACGCCAGCAGATGCAGTTGCGCGTAAAGACTGGGCGCATATTACCAAATTAGCTAAAGAGGCTAGTGCAATTAAACCTGCATAAGTGAATGGTTGCGTTAAAATTAGGGTTTGTGTTTTAACACAAACCCTTTTTTATTGAGCGTAGATTTTATCGAGCTTAAGTTTTATTAAGCCTGAGTTGATTGATTTTGAAATTGAAGTGAGGAAGTTTTTTGCACTCGTTAACTAAAACCTTGGATTTAAAAAAATATAAAGCAATCGTGTTCGATTGTGATGGCGTGATTCTGGATTCGAATGTTGTGAAAACTGAAGCTTACTTTCGCACCGCTAAAAATTTAGGTGCAACAGATGAGCAAGCACAAGCGCTGGTAGATTATCACGTTAAATTAGGTGGTATTTCGCGTTATCACAAGTTTGATTGGTATTTGCGCGAAGTATTAAAGCAAGCTGTCACAGACGAAGCAATTCAAGTTTTATTGGATGAGTTTAGCCGCGAGTTAGAAGAAGGTTTAATGCATTGCACCATTGCCGATGGCTTGCAAGAGTTACGTGATGCCACAGCAGGTATTAAATGGATGATACTTTCTGGTGGCGATCAACAAGAAATTCGCGACTTATTTGCCAAACGTAAGCTTGCCGATTTATTTGACGGCGGCTTGTTTGGCAGCCCAGATAATAAAGATGCAGTTCTGGCGCGTGAAAAAGCCAGCGGTAATTTGCAGCTGCCCGCATTATTTATTGGTGACAGCAAATACGATCATGAGGCATCCACAAATGCAGGACTGGATTTTATTTTTGTCAGTGATTGGACAGAGGTGCCTGACTGGCAGGATTTCTGTCGTGAAAACCACATTTGTGTAGAACCCAATATAAGGTCACTGTATTAATGTTTCTTTATTTCCAGCAATTTTATTTTAAGAGCCAACCGTTATCAAAAGTAATGTTTGATGATATGTGCATGCAGGGTAAAGTTATTGAACAGGATGAGCGTGGCATAAAAGTAATCGAATTACCAAATGGTGACATGTTAAAAGTTTTTAGAGTTAGACACTTATTGAGCGGCACTCAGTTATATACGCATGCAAGACGCTTTTGCCGAAATGCACGGCGATTAAAAAGTATAAATATTCCGACAGTAGAGGTTAAAAAGTTATTTTACTTCAAAGATAATCGACATGCTGCTGTTTTATATTCGCCCCTTGTTGGCATGACGTTAAAGGAATACGTGCATAAAGGCGGTGTCGACATCGAATATTTAGCACAAAAACTTGGTACGTTTATAGCTACGCTACATTTAAAAGGTGTACATTTTCATTCCTTACACACTGGTAATGTAGTGATTACACCGCAAGGTGAAGTGGGTCTTATTGATATATCAGACATGAGCATTTATCCTTGGCCACTATTATGTAATACCCGTGTTAGAAGTTTTAAGCGCCTTTGCCGTTATACAGATGAGATTGAAATGCTGGGTGCAGAGTTTTGGCAATCGCTACAGAAGCATTATTTCAAGCACAGTTTATGTAGCCCTTGGTGTAAAGATAAAATTGAACAGGCTAATAAGAAGCTGATTGTTTTTTAGAAGATATATGATGCAAAACCAGACTCAGCAATGGGTGATACAAATCTGTCATAGTTACTACCCACCGTTTTTAGACTGCGCTAGGCAATACGCAGTTTTATTTAAAGACTCACCCTACAAAGTGCTGACCGTTTATTTAACGGGCGAAGCCAATGTGGGAACTGAGCAAGGTAGTGCATCAGATAAAGTCGTTTTTTTAGGCTATAAAAGTAGCCAAGTAAGGGGCTTAAAGTTAGGCGCTATTCACAAAATTAAACAACTCAATCAAAGTTACACATTTAAATTTTGTATCGCACATCGTGTAAAGCCGACCTACGTAGCGTTATTGGCTACTAATTTACCGGTAATTAGCGTGCACCACAACTACAATGATTACAGCAGTTGGTCAAGAAGAATCATTGTCAACTTTTTTAAATCGCGTTTACTCATGTTGGGCGTTTCTAATAGTGTGCGCAATGACTTGAGGCGCGATTTAAGGGGATGGGAGGCTGAGAAAATTCAGACGCTCTATAATCGTATCGATGTATTTACGACACAGCTTTCTATGTTATCCAAAACTGAAGCTAGAAAAGCACTGAATTTACCACAATCCGCATGGATAGTAGGTAGCGTGGGTAGGTTGCATCATGACAAGGACCATGCCACACTGATTCGTGGTTTTGAAAAGTCGCTGTTGCAATTGCCAAAGAATAGCTTGTTAGTGATTGTCGGTAAGGGTCCTTTAGAGGAAAGTTTAAAACGATTAGTGGCTAATCTTAAGTTGGAATCCAATGTGATTTTTACAGGTAATCTCCCTGATGCGAAACGCTATTTTAAAGCGTTTGATGTGTTTGCATTAACATCAGATCATGAGCCGTTTGGAATGGTATTGTTAGAGGCCATGGTTGCAGAACTACCTATTATTTGTAGTGATTGCGGTGGCGGGGCCGAGGTAGTGAAGAATATAGGGCAATTGTTTTCGCTAGGAAACTCAGATGAGTTGGCGACACAGTTAGTCAATACGTATCAAGTAGATGTGCAAAACCATCATCAAAAACAGAGCTGGCAAGACTCAAATATGCAAATTGAATTAAATCGTTACTTTTCAGATGAAGCTGCAAAAGGTTATTTTTGGTGCTTACCTTTTGTTAAGCAGTGCATATCCAATTAAGACTATATAAAATTCATTATTTTCCAACCTGAGGTTGCCAGAACTCTAAATATTGTGCAGATGATTTAGTAGCGTATTTATTCAGTAACTCAAATCTCGCTTTATTATCGGGGATTGCTAGCTGACTAAAGCCAGAAATACCCAAGCCGATTTTCCCACCTTCAACCGTTAAGTTAATGCTATCTAATATTGTAGGTAGATGATCTACATGTGTGATTTCATCTCTGTTTTTAATAAGTTTGGTATTTTTTATGATGTAATTATTAAATACAAAGCGTTCGTTTGCTTTCTGTAGTTTTTTTGTCACTGGGTTGGTCATTACAAGATGATCGCCCATAATGACAACAGTAGTATTTTCTAGGTAGCCTTTTTTATCCATATAATGGACAAGATCAGCCAGCAAAGTGGAAGTACATCTTACAATATCTTTAAACTCTATTGCGCCGCTGGCTGTACATGTTTTGGAGTAGCTACCATCAGGCATATGTGTGTCTAAGGTAAGTAAGGTCACATTGTAGAGGGAGCCTTTTTGCTCTAATAAGTCAATTTTATGCTTAGCATAATTGAGTAAATCATCATCAAAAACTCCCCAATGATTTTGAGGCAATTTAGGATCTAATATTTTGGAGAGTTCATCTCGTCCCCAGATTTCATCATAGCCATGATCAGAGAAGAATTTGCCTTTCCCAGCAAATGAAAGAGCTGCGCCCCCAATAAAAACATTGGTGTAATCGTGTTTTTTTAAAATATCCCCTAGACAGTCTATATTTGGTAAAAATTGGCTGGTGAGTTCAGTAGCACTATTTTTTCGACGATCTCCGCCACCAAATACAGGTCGAAGTGGAATGCCGCATTGTGTAGAAACAATGCCAGCCATTGTCCAGCTAGTACCAGTGATTTGGCGTTGCTTTAAAAAGCTAACTCCTCCTAATGTGTGGGCCGATATATTTTTAAGCAGGTCTTCATTAAATATTTTTTTGTTATCGTAAGTGGACTCCAATGATTCTACATATATCAATACTAGGTTCTTAGGTTTATTAGCAATTATCTTTGTTTGCGAAGGCGCTTTATAATATTGAGCATAAAAATCTAAGCTATTTGGCGACATGGAGTCAACAAAATAAGAAAATGCTGAAAAGTGAAATAGAGCATATACGAAAGCAGTTGTTAATAAATAATATTGCTTAGGCAAAAAAATCAGTTTTTTACTCAACTTGTGCTGAGATAATAATTGCACAAGGCTTACTTTTATCGTGGTATATAGTTTTTTGATTGTGTTAAAACAGTCTGCATTAAAAAGCATTGCAATAATCGTGAGAATTAGTGGTAGTAAAAGACTTTTGTTGTAAAAAGTTCTGATAATCGATTGGTCCGCCGTAAGTAGGCCTTCGCTGCCAAACTCTAGATGATATAAAATTTGGTCAATTGAAACCTCACCAAACTCTTGACGCAACCAGATAACAAAACAAAATATAAAGAATGCGAGAAAATAAACAACAAATTTAGTGATTATTGGAATAAATTTTATTTGAGATAAGCGATAAAGCATGAGTTAAACCTGAACGAAATGAGTCTGATGATTGTAAGTTTGATGATTCTAATGATCAGTATGCAATGGTGTGAGTAAATCTTTTCTTATGAAGTATAAAAAACCTAGGATAAATGTTAATGGGTAAATATTCGTGCTACTAAAAAATGGAAAGTTTAATCCATTCAGTACGATGAGAATAGTGAGTATCACTAGATTCAGCGTTGATAGGTCGCGATAAGCAGTATAGTTTTTTCTCATACTAAGTAATTTTTGATATAAAAGATAATACATATAAAGCGTTAGTACTAAACCAATTAGCCCTGATATGTATAGCATTTCTAGAATAAGATTATGCGGCGATCTGAAGTCTTGAATGTGATGATATCTTGAGACTTTTTTGAAGTCTTCATAAAAACTTTTCAGCCCATTTCCAACTATCCAATTCTTTGGTGCAACAGTTTTTTGTAATTGCCATGTGTCTTGCCAAATAGTTACACGTTCTTCTGTGGTGATGTTTTGTGCTAGCTCTTTGAACCTGGAAGAGTAGTTGAAAATATTGAAGCTTACCAAAAGCGCCTGTATCGCAATAAAAATCACGATAAATTTAATCCAGTTTTGCTTATTAAAATAAGTAAATATAAAAAATAAACTTATCAGTAAGCCAATCCATACTGGTCTGGATGATGTGTAAAGAATAATTGCAGATAAAGGAATGCTGATTAATAGATAGATATAACGATATTGAGCGCTTGAACTGAAAAAGTAATAAAGTGCTACACAAAAGCCAATTGCACTGTAGAGCGCTAAGAAATGTGGATTGCTTGTTGTGCCATAAATGCCTTGATAAGGGCCAATTTGAAAGTAGATGGTAATAATTTGCACTATAACGTAAACAAAAAGTATAAATGCACTTAGTTTTTTAGTGATGTTTTTAATCTGCGGTATTTTAAATTCCGCTAATATCATTAAAGAGATTAATAAGCCGTAAGCGTAAAGTATGTTCCTCGCATAATTTTTAAAGCGAAATTCACCAGTGGCAAGGTAATTTAGTGTTAAAAAAACAATAGGAATTAGTGAAAGTTTAGCGGCTGACTTAATAAAAACAAAGTTTCTTTCTGAAAGTTGCCAAGCCAAAAAAATCAGTGATATGTAAAAATTTATTTTTAATAATCGATTGCTGACATCTTCAAATTTGAACATTAATGCAAATACGATGACTGCCAAGATTGTAAAAATAAATCCGAGTAGAATATTTCTTCTATGATGACTGAAAAGAGTTGAAAAGCACAGGGTCATTTTAATTGCCTAATGATATTGGTTGGATTTATTTTGATTAAGCAGGCAAGTTTTTTGCTATCATCTGAGAATTTACACGTTCTTTGAAAGCAAGGGCTGCATGATAAGCTCAAATATTCAATCACTGCTTTTTCACTCATCGGTGGTGTGTGGTACGGGTTGGATGAGCCAAAAATGGCAACCAGCTTTTTATCTAAAGCCGCTGCCACGTGCATCAAGCCAGAATCATTGCTGACAACGGTGTCGCATAACGACATTAAATCAATCGCTTCGCCTAATTTTGTTTTGCCGCCAAAGTCTACACAGCGATTTTGTGTTAACTGATTAATCTGATTGGTGACTGGAATGTCTTTATCTGAACCAAATAGCCACACTTGCCAGCCCTTTTTAATCGCATCATTAGCCACTTCTGCATAATATTCCGTTGGCCAGCGTTTGGCTTCGCCGTATTCTGCACCCGGGCATAAGCCCAGTATTTTATCTTGACTTGATTGAATGCCAAGTTTAGCCAGTGTTACAAAAGCGGTTTGCGCGTCGGTGATCAATTGCGGATTTGGAATATTTTTTGGTAAAGCTTCGTTCGCGTTTAAACCCAAAAACACAAAGCGCTCAACGGTTTTCTTCAAAGTCGTTTTATCTAGTGGGCGAATATCATTAATCAAGCCATAACGCATCTCGCCTAAAAAACTGGTGCGTTTTTTAATGCCAGCAGCCCAAGGCAGTAGTGCAGATTTAAATGAGTTGGTGAGGATGATTGCTTGGGTGTAACCGGCTTGCTTCAAGCTCCTGCCAAATGTTATTCGTTGCCAAAAAGCCAATTCGCCATGCTTAAATGGTAAGGCTATTTTCCCGCTGACTTCTGGCATACGCTCTAGCAGAGGTAATGTCCATGCCGGTGCGGCAACGTCAATGATGCAATTTGGCCGATTAGCTTTAAGTGTTTTAAACAAGCTTTGGGCTAAGACCATATCGCCTACCCAAGCTGGGCCTAGTACTAGTATTTTCTCAGGTTTTTTTGGGGCAGACATTTGCGAATGAATGACTAGCTTAGCTATTCATTTTTTTGATGATGTTACTGGTGCTTCTGCCTTCTACTAAATCGATAAGCGCAATTTCACCGCCCCAGGAAAGCACTTCTTTGCCACCGACTACTTGGTCTGCAGTGTAATCGCTGCCTTTGGCGATAATGTTCGGCTGAATGGCGTTAATCAAATTAAGCGGGGTGTCTTCATCAAACAAGACGACCGCATCTACGCTTTCCAGCGCGGCCAATACACGGGCACGGTCATTTTCTGAAACAACTGGGCGTGTTGGTCCTTTGATGGCGCTTACGGAGCGATCGGTGTTTAAGCCTAAAATCAATTTATCGCCACGTTTTTTTGCGGCCTCTAAATAGGTGACATGTCCTGCATGTAGTAAATCAAAGCAGCCGTTGGTAAATACGATGCTTTGCTTGTCTTTTTTCCACGCGCTTACTTTAGCTTTTAATTGGCTGATATCGCAAATTTTATGTGCTTGTTCGCTGCTTTGCTGGCTGGCAAGCGCTTCTATTAAATCTGCTTGCGAAATAGGCACGGTGCCGACTTTCCCCACAACCACAGCTGCTGCAATATTCGCCAGTTGCAAGCTTTGCAGCACCGAAAGGTTGTGCATTAGGCCTGCGGCTAATGTGGCAATCACGGTGTCACCAGCGCCTGAAACATCAAATACTTGCTTGGCGGTAGCGGGTAAATGATGAGTTGCCTCGTCAATGAGTGTAATGCCTTCTTCACCACGCGTGACGGCCAGAAAATCTAAATCTAATTGTTCTTTAAGTGTCGTGGCTTTGCTGATTAAATCGGCGTCATCAGTCGTACTATTACACGCTTCTGCGGTTTCTTTTTTGTTGGGAGTGAGTGCGGTAGCACCATTATATTTGCTGTAATCGCGTCCTTTTGGGTCAACTAATACTGGAATATTGGACGTTTTGCATTGCATAATAATCGCTTGGCAGGTTTTTTCGCTTAGCAAGCCTTTTGCATAATCTGACAAAACAACCACGCTGGGTTTCAACGCTAATTGCTGTTGAATCACAGCCGTTAGGTCTGTATTTTCAGCAGCATTAAAGCTTGCATTGCTTTCCTGATCCAGTCGTAACATCTGTTGATGGCCGCTTAAAACACGAGTTTTGGCAATAGTAGGGCGGTTAACCGAGGTGTAAATGCCATTTACATCCACGTTCATTTGTTTTAATAAACGTATCAACGTTGCACCTTCGCTATCGTCGCCGACGCAACCGATAATATGCGTTTTGATGCCGAGCAGTGATAAGTTCGCGGCTACGTTAGCCGCGCCGCCAGCACGTTCATTTTGCTGATTCAACAGCACGATAGGCACAGGCGCTTCTGGTGAAATGCGACCAACAGAGCCAATTAAATAGCGATCCAGCATGACATCGCCGATAATTAGCGCATGGTGTTTATTGGAGTCGAGATGAATGCTACCGAATTGTTTAACGGCGGATAGCAGTGGATCAGTTAAATGTTGCGACATAAAAAGCTCAATATCAAGACCTTAAGACTCTAGAATTTCACATAGAGAATGACCAACAAAGATATGCGCTTCCTGAATACGCGCGGTGACTGAGGATGGCATCACTAAATTAAATTCGCAAATCGCATTCAGTTTTCCGCCGTTACCGCCGGTTAAGCCGACTGTTGTTGCGCCAATTTCTTTGGCCGCTTCCATAGCGCGCACAACATTGGCACTATTGCCGCTGGTGGTAATGCCAATGACTAAATCTTCCGGGCGGCAAAGCGCTTCAACTTGGCGTGCAAAAATATAATCGTAACCATAATCATTGCCTACGGAGGTGAGAATGGATGTGTCGGTTGTGAGTGCGATTGCAGGCATACCTTTGCGTTCTTTTTTAAAGCGCCCGACAATTTCTGCCGCGATATGCTGACTATCTGCCGCGCTACCGCCGTTGCCCATAATTAAGATTTTTCCACCAGATTTAATGCAATCTTGCATCTTAATACCGACCGCGCTAATCAATGGGAAAAGCGGTTCAAGCGCGTTAAACATTGCCATGTGGGCGGCATGTTCACCTCTTAGATAGTTAATGTAATCCATTAGCAGTATTTGTCCTCACTTAATAGATAGTTCTGAACATAGTCTTTCACCCCGTCTTCAAGGCTGGTGAATGGCGCAGAATAGCCCGTAGCGCGCAATTTAGACATAGTGGCTTCAGTAAAGTATTGGTATTTACCTTGCAAATCTTCTGGCATGGCAATGTAATCGATTTGCGGTGTTTTGCCCATGCTTTGCATCACGGCAGTGGCTAAATCCTTAAAGCTGCGTGCTTTTCCTGTGCCAATGTTATATATGCCATTGGAGGCTGGTTTTTTTGCAATCACTGCTTCGTTTAAAAAGTGCGCGATAATATTGGCGCAGTCTTTCACATAGACAAAATCACGCATTTGCATACCATCATCTATATTGGCTTTGTTGCTTTTAAATAGCTTCATGCCACCAGTGGCCTGTACTTGATTAAACGTGTGAAAAGCCACGCTTGCCATGCGTTCTTTATGGTATTCGTTAGGACCATACACATTAAAAAACTTAAAACCTGCCCATGCGGGTGGCTGTGGGAGGTTGTTGGCTACTTGGCGTAATGCCCATTGATCAAAAAAATGTTTTGAATAACCGTAGCCATTAAGCGGGCGCAGATTTTCAATACTCGCGTCGTTATAACCAGCGGCGCCATCACCATAAGTAGCAGCAGAACTAGCGTAAAAGAAAGGCACTTTTTTTGCTGCGCACCAAGTCCATAAATTTTGGCTGTAGTGAATATTGTCGGCAACCAGCTTACTGAAATCACGCTCAGTCGTTGCGCTAATGGCACCCATATGTATGACCGCGTCGATATCATTTCTATCTTGCAGCCATTCCATTAATTGATCTTTTTGCAGATATTGCGCATATTGGCGTTTAACTAGGTTTTGCCATTGCGATTCGTGCGCGAGATTGTCAACAATGACTAAATCATCACGGTTAAGTTTGGTATTAAGGTGCCATGCGATGATTGAACCAATCATCCCCGCGCCGCCTGTAATTACTATCATAGGTGCAGTTTACTCACTAAAAAGTAGAGTATAACGCTTATTGTTTAGCACCCAAAGCTTGGGCTCTTAATTTAGACATTTCTGCCTCTTTTTTCGCCTGTGCGTTATCCCAATTGCCAAAGGAATCAGTAGTCACCCAGCCTTGCAGGTTTTCCAGCGCAATCTCTGTCATCGCGTGTATCCAATCCTCATTTTCATTGAGCGCAGGAATGTAATGATATTCACCGCCGCCAGCGTGGGTGAATATTTCTTTACCTTCCATGGCGATTTCTTCTAAAGTTTCCAGGCAGTCACTGCTAAAGCCGGGGCAAATGACATCGATGCGTTTGGTTTTTTTCTTGCCTAAATCTTCCAGGGTTGCTGCCAAGTAAGGCTTTAGCCATTCCTGCTTACCAAAGCGCGATTGAAAAGCGATGACATAATCATCCTTACCCAAATCCAATGCTTCCGCCAATAAGCGCCCGGTTTTCTGGCAAGCGCAATGGTAAGGGTCACCCTTGCTCAAATGCACTTTTGGAACACCATGAAAACTCATGACCAACTTGCTCGGCTTACCGTTGATTTGCCAATGCGCTTGTACGCTTTTTGCCAACGCGGCAATATAAGCAGGATGGTCGTGATAGCTGCGAATGGTGCGTATGCCGGGCATATTGCGCATTTTAAGCAGTACGCGCCAAACTGAATCAAAAGAAGATGCGGTGCTGCTGGCGGCGTATTGTGGATACAGCGGAAATACCAAAATACGGTCGCAATGCTGGGTTTTGAGTTTTTCAATCGCAGATTGCATACTTGGGTTGCCGTAGCGCATGCCCAACTCAATCGCAAATGGCGATTTGATTTTCTGTGCTAAAAATCCGCGTAATAATTGAGTTTGTTTTTGCGCATGTACCAGCAAAGGCGAGCCTTCGTTTGTCCATACTTGCGCATATTTAGCAGCTGATTTTTTGGGACGAATAAGCAAAATAATGCCGTTTAAAATAAACCACCAAATGGCACGTGGAATTTCCACTACGCGCGTGTCGCTTAAGAACTGCCGCAGATAAGGTCGCAAAGCTTTTGCAGTTGGCGCATCTGGCGTACCTAGATTGGCGATTAATATGCCAACTTTAAGTTGGTCGCCGTGTGAAAAGGGTGGTTCGGGATTGTAATAGGCCATATCGGTAATTTTAGTGTAATCGCTTGCCAATAGCTATTAACAAAGCATAGTGGAGAATTAAGCTGACGCAGAATGAAGCTTACGTGTTTATCATGACGTCTAAGAGTTAGACAGCGCATTAGAAAGCAGTTTTGAGGTCACGTCCACAATCGGAATCACCCGCTCATAAGCCATTCTGGTGGGGCCTATGACACCAAGAGTACCGACCACCTGACCATCTGCTTCATAAGGCGCGGTAATCATGCTGCATTCGTCCAATGGCAGATAACCGCTTTCGCCACCGATAAAAATCTGGATGCCTTCTGCGTGCTGGCTATTATCTAGCAGTTGCATTAACGAAGTACGACGCTCAAATATCTCAAATAATTTGCGCAGACTATTCACGTTTGTAGATAGCTCGTCGACTTGCAGTAAATTGCGTTCCCCCGCAATCACCACGCCATCATTGTCGGCCGTTTTGCTGCTGGCTTCTAACGCGGCCGTCATCAACGTGCTGATATCGGTTTGCATCTGTTTAAGTTCAAGGTGCAACTTCTGTTGTACCTCTGTAAAGGTTTGCCCTGAAAAGTTAGCATTAAAATAGTTGCTGGCATGTGTTAACTCGCTGGCCGAATAAGGTTTTTCGGCTAGAATAATGCGGTTTTGCACATTGCCATCGCTGGTCACAATAATCACTAAAATGCGCTTATCGCTCAGCGGTAAGAACTCCAGATGCTTAAACGCAACGCGCTGACGCTTGGGAATCATCACCACGCCTGCAAATTGAGTGAGCTGCGACAGCATATCTGCTGCATTGTTAATTAGCTCATTTTGGTTAGGCGAGTTTAAGCCTTGTTTCATTTGTTGAATGGCTTGGTTCTCAAGTGGCTGAACGGTTAATAATGAGTCAACAAAAAGGCGATAACCTTTTTGCGTGGGAATGCGCCCAGCGGAAGTGTGTGGGCTAGCGATAAAACCTAATTGCTCCAAATCGGACATCACATTGCGAATCGTGGCGGGGCTGACATCAAGTCCGCTGTGTTGTAGCAAGGTGCGCGAGCCGATTGGCTGACCATCACTAATGTAATGTTCTACCAAGGTTTTTAATAAGATTTGTGCGCGTTTGTCCAAGTTGAATCAGCTTAATAAATCGTTAATTAACGGTTATTATATCGCTTAAGTCATGTTTGAATCTTCAGTTTTAAGCAGTGATTTAAAAGCTAGCGCTATTCACGTAGGTTCAGATTCTGCCTATTTTCATACGCTCACTTTTTCAAATATCCTAATCTATGATTTAATAGTGAGATGACTCAACCATTCAAATCTATCGCCATTATTGGCAAATACATGAATCAACATGCCTTGCAGCAAATGCAGGCAGATTTAGCAGATTTAGCGCGACATTTAAGAGCAAAAAAAATCGAAGTTTGGATAGAGGATAATACGGCACAACATGCTGAGTTGTCTGGTTTTAAAACCGCATCGCTGGCAAAAATTGGCAGCAAAGTGGATTTAGCCATTGTGATGGGCGGCGATGGCACTATGCTAAGTGTCGCCAGAAGCCTCATTGATAACAATATTCCGCTTGTAGGCATTAACCGCGGCCGCTTTGGTTTTTTAACTGATTTACGCGCAGAGGATATGCTGCGGTCGGTCGACAAGATTTTATCCAATCGCTACCAAATTGAATCGCGCATGCTGATTAATGCCAAAATTTTGCGTGGCGGTAAAACTTTGCATCAAGGCCTGGCGTTTAACGACGTGGTAATTAAAGGTGGTTTGCGTTTAATCGAGATGGCGGTTGAGATTAATGGTCAATTTGTTCACAAGCAGCGTGCAGACGGTTTGATTTTAAGTACGCCAACCGGTACTACCGCTTACGCCTTAAGCGCAGGCGGCCCAATCTTACACCCGAGTTTAGAAGCTATTGCGATTGTACCTGTTAGCCCGCATACGCTAAGCAATCGGCCAATTGCAGTCAATAGCTCCAGCTTGATTCAGATCACATTAGTACAAAGCGATGACGGACAGGTGAGCTATGATGGTCAGTTTCAATTAATGTTAGAAAGCGGTGACAAGATTTTAATTCAGCGTGCAGAAAAGGAAGTGAAGCTGCTGCATCCGAGCGAGTACTGTTATTTTGATATGTTGCGCAACAAACTCAACTGGGGCTAGTTATTCAATGCAACAATTTGCAATCACTGTGTTAACTGCAGCTTGCCGTACTATGTGTACTGTCTGCGCCTTGTCGCCTTGTGCTTGCAAATTCTTCCAATGAATATGCATTTTATAAAGTTTTAATGAGCTATTAAACCTATGCTACAAGTACTTTCCATTCGTGATTTCATTATTGTCGACTCTCTCGATTTAGAGTTTGAAAACGGCTTTACCACGCTCACTGGCGAAACCGGTGCAGGTAAATCCATTTTAATCGATGCGTTATCGCTGGCTTTGGGTGCGCGAAATGATGGTTTGATTGCGCGTGCAGGTACAGATAAAGCTGACATTAGTGCGACTTTTTCGATTGACCAAAATGTTGCTGCAAAAAACTGGTTAAGTGAAAATGAGATTGAAGCGGATGATGCGCTGATGTTACGGCGCGTGATTTATGCCGATGGGCGTAGTCGCGGATTTATTAATGGTGCCTCAGCAACCGTTAATCAGATGAAAGAGTTAGGCGAGTTTTTGGTGGATATTTATAGCCAAAATGCCCACCACTCTTTACTTAAACCATCTACGCAACGGCAAATTCTGGATGACTTTGCTGGCAGTTCAACATTAGCCAACCAAGTCGCGAAACAATATAAAACCTGGGCGCAATTGAATAGCCAGCGCATCGATGCTGAAAAAAATGCAGCCGCTTATGCAGATGAATTGGCAGAATTGCGCGACCAAACACGCGAATTGCAACAGCTTAATTTTTCGCTGGAAGATTGGCAAGAAACGCAATTGGAACATCATCGTTTGGCTAATGGCGCCAGCTTGTTAACAGGTTTGGAGACATGTATCGCGCTACTAGATGAAAACGATATGAATGCGAGTGCAATGCTGGCCCAGGTGCAGCAGAAATTAACCGCATTGGTGGAGTTTGATGGGCAATTAAAAGAAGCGGCAGATGGTGTGGATTCTGCACTGATACAACTGGAAGAAGCCAGCCGTGCTTTAAACCGCTACTTACAAAAAGCAGAGCTAGACCCTGCAAGACTGATTGAAGTCGAAAACCATATTCAAGCAGTACACAACATTTCGCGCAAATATCGCAGCAAACCAGAAGAGTTGCCTGATTTGCTAGTGGTATGCCAGGTGCGCATGGCGGAGTTAGAAGGATTTGCCAACGATGGCGCGTTAGCGAAACAAGAGGCGGAGGCGCTAAAAATATACCAAGATTTAGCCAAGCAATTAAGCCAAAAACGCCAAGATGCCGCCAAAATATTAAGCCAAAAAATCAGTGCGGAAATGCAACGCCTATCATTAAGCGGCGGCAAATTTGATGTGGCATTAACTGCATGCGAGCCGTCAGTTAATGGCTTGGAAACAATAGAGTTTCTGGTAGCAGGCCATGCAGGTGTTGAGCCGCGACCATTAAACAAAGTCGCATCAGGCGGCGAATTGTCACGCATCAGCTTGGCACTGCATGTAACAACCGCAAGTCAGGGCAGCGTGCCATGCATGATTTTTGATGAGGTGGATGTAGGCATCGGCGGCGGCGTGGCAGAAGTGGTCGGGCAATTGCTCAAACAATTAGGTGCAGAACGGCAAGTATTAGTCATTACGCATCTGCCGCAAGTCGCATCACAAGCCACACAACACTTACAGGTAAGCAAAACTCAAAGTAATGGTGCAACTTTAAGCCATATTCAAGCGTTAAGTGTAGCGGAGCGTGTAGAAGAGATCGCGCGTATGTTAGGTGGTTTGAATATAACTGAAACCACGCGTATTCATGCAAAAGAGATGCTGAATGTTTGACTGCTTTGTTAAGTTTTATAGCACAGAAACCAACTTTTTCCTTTTTTCTTCAAATTCTGAATCTGTGAGCAGACCCGATTCGTGAGCCTTTTTCAACTTCATTAGCAAGTCTAGCGAGGAACTTGCCTTATTTTTAGACTCTAAATTTTCGTTGGATTTACTCTTTGAAACTTTTTGCTTTAATTCAGACTTGAGTTGTTTCAGCTGTTCTTGAAGATGCTTTAAATGTGACTGCCTTTCCAATTTTAATTCTGCTATTTTGCTGCGCTTTTGCGCAACTTCTTTGGATATAGAAGCATTAGATGCCGCCGCAGCTGAGCGCATAACGCCACGATATTTGGAACCCAAAAATGCACCAAGCAATCCACGCCCAGAGCCTTGATTTTTTGCTCTTGCCTCGGCAGCACTTAAAGACAATGCAGAGTTTGCATCAACACATTCTTGAATTGATGACTTTGCTAGAGTAATTCTTTGCTCAAGTTGACCAATATCTTTTTCAAGGGCAGCCAGCTCATTATTAATATTTTCATTTGTCACGACTTGCTTCCTAGTTACTTAACGCGAAGTCGGCCCCAAATACAAACTTAATTTGGATAGATTGTTAAATTAACAGTTGTTTATTTAATCATTTTTAAATCAACTGGTTAATTATTTTATTTCGCCAATTCTGCCGCTTCAACTACCACCTTATAAAGCTGTACTTCTTGCGCTGTTCTAACCCGCTCACCAACTGCAACTTGATTACGTTTTCCTGCTGCAACGCCATTAATCATCATCGGCCTGCTTTGTCCAATGGCGCGGCCTGTTTGTGCGTCGTATTTCACTACGCGTACTTGCACTCGGCCGATTGGCACAGAAGTGCCATTTTGCACAATCGCGTATAGATTACCTGCGTTATCTGCTTGCACGCCAGATTGTATGTATTTGGCTGGGTTGCGCGGTAAGTCAATGCGCATAGCACGCTCAGCGGCCTCTTTACCAATATCAGAGTTGGAGCTGGCCGCCATTTGGTAGTTTTGTAAGGCTAAATCGGTTTGGCCGCGACTTTCGGCAATTTGCCCCATTAGCGCATAACCTGGCGCGGTGGGCAGTAATTCATTTGCACGTTTTAAGTAAGGTTCGGCTTCGGTTTTTTTACCTAAGTTAAATAAGGCAATGCCCGTTTGAATATGCGGTTTGAAATAATCCGGTTGCATTTTGATGGCTTTTTCATAATAGCCAATTGCTTCTTGCGATTTTTTATCGGTTAAAGCGATATCGCCTAATAATTCTTGAAATCGTGCTTCGCGCGGCTCACCTGCAATGGCTTGTTTTGCCAGTTTGGTTGCGGTAACGGTGTCCTTTTTGGCTAGCGCTTTTACGCCATCGTCATAAGCTTTGTAGGCGGCTTCGGTCGACTTTAATTTTTTTACTTTTTGTGCATACAACTCTTTGCCCCAGTTGCCACCTGCGCCGATTTTGGCAAGCGTTGCTTTATTGGCGGCTACACGCTCTGGTGAGGGCGGATGGCTGGCAAATAGTCCAGTAATAAAATCACTTTTTTTGTCTGCGCTCAGGCGTACAAACGTTTCCTGTAAAGTGACTGCGGCGGCTGGGTCGTAACCGGCTTTTTTCATATACAGCATGCCGTAGTAATCAGATTCTGATTCTGCATCGCGACCGTATTTGCTAGTGGTTAATTGTGCGCCAAGCTGTGATGCGCCGACAATTAAGTTGCCGTAATTACTGTTTTGCGCACCAATACCCACTGCAATCATGGCACCTTGCAATAGAATGCCGCGTTCCATGCCTTTTGCACCGTGGCGCGCGGCGGCATGTACAATCTCATGGCCCATCACAGCAGCTAATTCAGCTTCGCTATTTAACTCATACAATAAGCCACGATTAAACGCGATTTTCCCACCTGGCATCGCCCAGGCATTTGGCACCGAATCGTTCAATACTACAAATTCATAAGGTAATTCTGGCCGGTCAGAAACCGCACCGAGGCGTTTTCCAATATCTTGCACATAGGCGGTTAATTCGGGGTCAATAATGTAATCACCGCCTTGCGATTGGCGGGCAGGGGAGTAATTTTCTTTACCAATGGCGATTTCTTTGTCTTCAGATACAAACTGAAACTCTGTTTTTTTTGTGACAGGGTTTGTACCGCAGGCAGAAAGGCTTAAACCAATAGCGACTGTAATCAGTAGCGCAGAAAAGTGTTTAGACATGATTGACTCCCCCAATGCGAAGTTATTTAAAGCAGGCAAGGTAAATTCAACGTTTTGGCATCAAACAGGGCTGACGAGATGGCTATTTATTTTGCTACGCTTATTTTTTACTGTTTTTTGGTTATTTATTTTTTCTTGCCGCAAGGTTGGTCTGTGCAAATGCCATAAATCATCAGGGAATGTTCTTGCATTTTGAAGCCGCGAGATTCGGCCGCCTTTTGCTGGCGTTTTTCAATCTCTTCGTCGTAAAATTCTTCTACGCGACCACATTTAACACAGACGATATGGTCATGGTGCGTGCCTTCATTTATCTCAAATACCGCTTTTCCGCTTTCAAAATGATGGCGTGATAGCAAGCCGGCCTCTTCAAATTGCGTTAGTACGCGATAAACCGTTGCCAAGCCAACATCTTCACCCGTGGTAATTAAAATTTTGTATACATCTTCTGCCGATAAATGGCGTTCTTTGCTGTTTTCAAACAACTCCAAAATTTTTAAACGTGGCAGGGTGGCTTTTAATCCAGCGTTTTTTAAATTGTTTTGATCATGCATGATAGGTACTCAATAATAATAGGATGTTAATTTGTAGTTTTAGGCTGTTAGCCATCGTGGTATATTAACGCCAATTCAGTAATAAGTCTTTACCCATGCATAAAACCATGCGCAGTTTATTGTTCCCTTTGTTCATTGCTTGCAGCACACTCATTGTTGGCTGCGGATCAAGCGTGCCTGTGATTAAGCCGTTTAAAATGGAAATCCAACAAGGCAATGTAGTCACCTCTAAAATGTTATTGCAGTTGCGCCCGGGCATGACCAAGTCGCAAGTGAAATTTATTATGGGTACGCCGCTAGTCATTGATAGCTTTCATACCAATCGCTGGGATTATTTTTACCAGTTGCGTCAGGCAGGCAAAGTGGTTGAGCAGCGTCGGGTTATTTTAGACTTTGAAAAAGACTTATTAGCGCGAGTGCGTGGCGATGTTGTGCCACAGGGAACACCTGGCGCGGATACGGGCGCGGTTGTTTTATCTAAAGAACCGGCACCAGCAGCAGCGAAACCAGCAGAAAAAGAAGGGATTCTGGAGAATCTAAAGTTCTGGAAAGATAGCGAGGCTCCAAAGAATGGTGAAACCCCAGAAGCGAAACCAAGCACTGAGTCCATAACGCCAGAATCAAAATCAGTGACGAATGAAATAGCACCAAACGATGCTGTTAAACATGAGCCGGCATCAGAAATGACTGCGCCTGTTAACGAGTCGCCTGAAGCGTTGCCCGCTGCAGAAACGCCATCTATGTTAGCTGTCCCGATTCCAATTGCACCGGTTGAAGATGCGCCAGTGATTGAATCTAAACCAACAGAAACTAAGCCGGTAGTTGCTCCAGCAGAAGCAATTCCGGCGGCCGATTTGCCGGTTAAGTCTGGTTCACCAGCCAAGCAGGATGAAGAGCGTATTTTTAGATTGGATCGAAATTTAGATGCTAAAAATATTGATTCGAGTAATGCAGCGCAAGAGCCTGCTAAAAATACATCCAAACCGGCTGAACAACCAAATGCGGCAGAAGGCAAGCCGCAACCAGATGAAGAAGAGCCGGGTTATTTTGAAAGGATGTTAGAAAAGATCGGCTTTTAGTCTATTAAATTAAAGACGATTGATATTGTTAAGAATCAGCTGGATTTAGGAGCAAGTTTTAAAGCTTAAGCTGAAAATTAAATTTTAAGAATTAAATATTAAAATGATTAAAACAAAAATTGTAATTGCCGGCGTGACTGGGCGTATGGGACATGCGTTGCTAGAGGGCGTTTTTGCTGACCATGAGCTGCAATTGCATGGCGCATTAGATCGCGCTAGTAGTCCGCAAATTGGCCGCGATGCGGGTGAGCAGTTTGGTCAAAATACGGGGGTAAAAATTACCAGCGATATTGACGCGGCACTGAAAGGTGCAGATGTTTTGATTGACTTTACAAGGCCAGAAGCGACTTTGCAGTATCTTGAAGCTTGTAAAAAGGCAAATGTAAAACATGTGATTGGTACCACTGGTTTTACAGCGGAAGAGAAGTTAACCATTGATGCGGCTGCCAAAAACATTGCCATTGTATTTGCACCCAATATGAGTGTTGGCGTGACTTTATTGATTAACTTGGTTGAGCAAGCAGCAAAAATACTCAATGATGGGTATGACATTGAAGTGGTTGAAATGCATCACCGACATAAAGTGGATGCGCCATCAGGCACGGCGCTAAGGTTAGGCGAAGCTGCTGCGCAAGGCTTGGGCAAGGAGCTTAAAGATTGCGCGGTTTATGCGCGCGAGGGCGTTACCGGTGAGCGCGAAGCTGGCACAATTGGTTTTTCCACTTTACGTGGCGGTGATGTGGTGGGTGACCATACCGTGGTGCTGGCTGGTGTTGGTGAGCGCGTCGAGCTTACACATAAAGCCAGTAGTCGCGCCACGTTCGCGCAAGGCGCTTTGCGTGCGGCCAAGTATCTAGGTGCTAAATCTTCTGGTTTATATGATATGAGAGATGTGCTGAGTTTGCGTTAGTTAAGCATTGAATGCTGATAGTTTGCTTATTTAAAGTGTAAGTAAGCTTAAATAAAAAAGCCGCATTTATGCGGCTTTTTTATTGGTTAATAACAATGTGTTATTAAACTGATTTACGTCTAAAGCCAGCAAAGCCTAATAATGCAGAGCCAAATAGCCAAGCTGCTGCTGGAACTGGAACTGCTGATGGATTACCAAACTCTGCTTCGCCATTACGTGAAGCGATTGTAACATCTACATAACCATCGCTGCTGTTGTCTACTGAGCCATTGTAACCATTAACTGCTTCAAATAAACTAAAATTGAATGTTGAAACAGCAAGTACATAGCTGCCAATATTCAAATTGCGGTCAATGAATGAGCCTAGACCTACACCGCTATCGTCATCAGACTCGATGAACGTACCAACGCTTAATGGGCTAGCAAATAAATAAATGTACGGATCAACCTGACTACCAAATGCAGAGTTAGCAAAAATATCAAATGACCCTGCATCTGTCACGTTGAAATTAATGTATGCTACCGTTTGATCTGTTGGAAAGTTGTCCACTAAAACTGATGTGCTGATTGTATTTGCTTGTGCTGTGCCTGCAACTAAAGCAACTGACGCTAATAAAAGCTTAACTAGTTTCATTTTGTACCCCCTTAATGATAATAACTGCCCTTGATAAATCGGTAATATTTCACTACAGCCCTATCATATTGGACTAATTTACATAAGAAAATAGCCCGTTTGGGTCACAGGCTATTAGGGTGAATTGCACTGAATTTAATTACATCAGGTTTATGTGCGCCATGGGTGTTTAGGCACGTTACAGACGCCCGCTACATCCACGCCAGCCTGCGCCACAAGATGGTCATTCTCAACGGTATCGCCACTTACGCCAATGGCGCCGACTAAAATACCTTCGTTGTCGACGATGGGTAAGCCGCCAGGAAATGTAATTAATCCGTCATTCGAGTGCTCTATTCCGTATAGTGGCGAGCCTGGTACCGAAAGCTTGCCGATTTCACCGGAAGGCATAGCAAAATAACAGGCGGTTTTTGCTTTTTTAATCGCAATGTCAATACTGCCAACCCATGCATCATCCATTCTGCTAAAGCTTTTTAAGTTGCCGCCAGAGTCCAGCACTGCGATACACATCTTAACGCCAATTTCTTTCGATTTTTCTACTGCTTTATCAATGATTTGTTGCGCTTGTTCAAAGCTTACGTGCATGTAAATATCCTTTGGTTGTTAGAGATTATTAAATTTGTTGCTGTAAATATTGAGTTTCACCTTATATTTTCTTGCCGCCAGGGCCCGCAAAAAACCAGACAATCAAACCTAGCACTGGAAATATTAACACACCAAGAATCCACAATATTTTTTCGATGCCAGAAGCTGTGCTTTGAATGATTTTAATAATGGCGAAGATATCCAATATAAAAATGAGTAAGCCAATAATGGAGTACATGTTACTTCCCCTTTTTGATCGTGCCGTTAATTTAATTAAGTTATTTTAATATTTTTGCTATTACACGTTTTTCAAGCATAACAGCTAAAAACAGCACAAAATTTATTTGTACTGTGGAATTAATGTTATTTATATTTTTGTCTGTCTTGCCAATCGGCAATCTGCTTTTCAGCTTCCTCTTTATTTATACCGTAGGTTTCTTGGATTTTTCCTGCCAATTGATCGCGTTTACCTGCGATTACATCTAGGTGGTCATCGGTAAGCTTTCCCCACTTTTCTTTAACACTCCCTTTTAATTGTTTCCAGTTACCTTCTACTTGATCCCAATTCATGATGTTATCCTTAACTTAAAATGATAATTAAATAGTAAATAGCCGTTTAAGTAGTTTTAAATGGCTTGTGGTCATTTAAAGCTTAAATCATGCAGCAACACATCAGCTTAAGGCTTAACTTTATGTCAGAATCGTCTGATAGGTTTGTATTTCAGGCTGACTAAATGACAATCTTCAGGTGGAAATTGTTAAGCCTTAACTTGAGGTTGGGGCGAATTGCGGCTATAATGTCTTAATTCTGAAAACGGGAAGAGTTTATAAAGCTTTTCCCGTTTTGCGCATCTGCTCAAAGGTGTGTGTAAAGTGATGCCAGCAATGCTGTGCAGTGTCGAAATAAAGGAGCTCTAAGGTGTCGAAAACAATTCCAGCGGTTTTAGTGTTAGCAGATGGGACTGTTTTTAAAGGCATTTCAATTGGCGCTTCTGGGCATACAGTCGGTGAGGTGGTTTTTAATACCGCGATGACTGGCTATCAAGAAATCCTCACTGATCCTTCCTATACCAAACAAATCGTCACACTTACTTATCCGCATATCGGCAACACAGGGACCAATGCGGAAGATGTAGAATCCAATCAAGTTTACGCAGCGGGTTTAATCATTCGCGATTTACCACTTTTAGAATCTAATTTCCGTAGCAATCAAACTTTATCTGAATATTTAGTCGCCAATAATGTTGTGGCGATTGCAGATATCGATACGCGCAAGTTAACACGTATTTTGCGTGAAAAAGGTGCGCAAGCTGGCTGTATTCTGGCTGGTGAAAATGCTACTCAAGAAATTGAGATAAAAAAAGCGTTAAGTCTGGCGCAAAGCTTTCCTGGCTTAGCAGGTATGGATTTAGCAAAAGTCGTTAGCTGTAAAACAGCTTATGAGTTTAACGATGGTGAATGGTCGTTGGGTAAAGGTTTTGAAGCGCCCGAGAAAACCAGGTTTCATGTTGTCGCTTTTGATTACGGTGTTAAGCAAAATATTCTGCGCATGCTGGTTTCACGCGGCTGTAAAGTAACTGTGCTACCGGCGCAAGCTACGGCAGAACAAGCATTAAGCTACCAACCAGACGGCATCTTTTTGTCGAACGGACCTGGTGATCCTGAACCCTGCGATTACGCGATTAAAGCGATTAAAACATTGGTGGATTCAGGTATTCCGACATTCGGCATTTGTTTAGGCCATCAATTGTTGGCTTTAGCCAGTGGCGCGAAAACCGTGAAGATGAAATTTGGACATCATGGTGCTAATCATCCAGTGCAAGACGTTGAAACAAAGCGCGTTTATATCACCAGTCAAAACCATGGCTTTGCGGCAGACCCAGCCACTTTGCCTGTCAATATCAAGATAACGCATATCTCGTTATTTGATGGCAGTTTGCAAGGCATTGCACGCACAGATAAGCCTGCATTCAGTTTTCAGGGACATCCTGAAGCGAGTCCAGGTCCAACAGAAATGAGTGAATTATTTGATCAATTTATATCGCTTATGCAGAAAAAGGAAGCAGCGTAATGGCTAAGCGTACCGACATTAAATCTATTCTAATCATCGGCGCAGGGCCGATCGTTATTGGTCAAGCTTGCGAGTTTGATTATTCTGGCGCCCAGGCGTGTAAAGCATTGCGCGAAGAAGGTTATCGCGTTATTTTGGTTAACTCTAATCCTGCCACGATTATGACCGACCCTGAAATGGCAGATGCGACTTACATTGAGCCAATTACCTGGCGTGTCGTTGAAAAGATTATTGCCAAAGAAAAGCCAGATGCCTTATTGCCGACAATGGGTGGGCAAACTGCGCTTAACTGTGCCTTGGATTTAGATAAGCACGGCGTATTGGCTAAATACAATGTTGAGCTAATTGGCGCCTCAAAGGAAGCGATTGATAAAGCGGAAGATCGCCAAAAATTTAAAGAAGCCATGACTAAAATTGGCTTGGGTTCTGCACGCTCCAGCATCGCGCATTCAATGGAAGAAGCTTTGCAGGTGCAAGCCAGTATTGGTTATCCAGCGATTATTCGCCCATCATTTACCATGGGCGGTAGTGGCGGCGGTATTGCTTATAATCGTGAAGAATTCATCACGATTTGTGAGCGCGGTTTGGATGCATCGCCAACCAAAGAGCTGTTGATTGAAGAATCAATGCTGGGCTGGAAAGAATATGAGATGGAAGTGGTGCGCGATAAAGCGGATAACTGCATCATCATCTGTTCGATTGAAAATCTAGACCCGATGGGCGTACATACGGGCGACAGTATTACCGTTGCGCCAGCACAAACATTGACGGACAAAGAGTATCAAATCATGCGTAATGCCAGCTTGGCTGTGTTACGCGAAATCGGTGTCGATACTGGTGGTTCTAATGTGCAGTTTGCCATTAACCCTGTTGATGGTCGCATGATTGTGATTGAGATGAATCCGCGTGTATCGCGTTCATCTGCATTGGCTTCAAAAGCGACGGGTTTCCCCATTGCAAAAGTGGCGGCTAAATTAGCTGTTGGCTTTACGTTGGATGAGCTTAAAAATGAAATTACTGATGGCCAGACCCCCGCTTCGTTTGAACCGAGTATTGATTATGTAGTGACTAAAATACCGCGTTTTGCATTTGAAAAATTCCCGCAGGCGGATTCGCGTTTAACGACGCAAATGAAATCTGTTGGTGAAGTGATGGCGATTGGACGTACATTTCAGGAGTCATTTCAAAAAGCATTGCGTGGACTTGAGGTTGGTGTAGATGGACTAGATTCCATCACGACGGATATTGACCGTATTACCAAAGAGTTGGGTGAGCCTGGCCCAGAGCGTATTTGGTATTTGGGTGATGCGTTGCGTCAGGGTATGACAATCGCACAGATTTTTGATATATCAAAAATTGACCACTGGTTTTTAGCGCAAATTAAAGACATTATCGAGCGCGAAACTGCGTTAAGTGGCAGAAATATTATAGATTTGGATCGTGACGCGTTGTTTCAATTAAAGCGCCGTGGTTTCTCTGATAGACGATTAGCGAAGTTGTTGGCGACAGATCAGCATACAGTACGTGCATATCGTCAAAATCTGAATATTCGCCCTGTGTATAAGCGCGTCGATACTTGCGCGGCAGAGTTTGCAACGGATACGGCTTATATGTATTCCAGCTATGAAGAGGAATGCGAAGCGCAACCAACCAACAAGAAAAAAATCATGGTGTTGGGCGGCGGACCAAATCGTATTGGCCAAGGTATTGAGTTTGATTATTGCTGTGTACATGCGGCATTTGCCATGCGCGAAGATGGTTACGAAACCATCATGGTCAACTGCAATCCTGAAACGGTTTCTACCGATTACGATACATCAGACCGTCTGTATTTTGAGCCTGTGACATTGGAAGATGTGCTTGAAATCGTGCATATCGAAAAACCCGTGGGGGTGATTGTGCAGTATGGCGGACAAACGCCATTGAAACTGGCGCGTGATTTAGAAAAAGCCGGTGTACCGATTATAGGTACGACACCGGACGCGATCGACAGAGCAGAAGACCGTGAACGTTTCCAGAAAATGCTACAGGATTTAGGCTTAAAACAACCACCAAACCGTACGGCGCGTACGCCAGAAGCGGCATTGATTGCCGCGGCGGAAATCGGTTATCCATTAGTTGTTCGCCCAAGCTATGTTTTAGGTGGCCGTGCGATGGAAATCGTCCATGAGCAAAGTCAGCTAGAACGTTATATGCGTGAAGCGGTGAAGGTTTCTAACGAATCTCCAGTATTATTGGACCGCTTTTTAAACGACGCGCTGGAAATCGATGTGGACGCGATTTGTGACGGCGAAGATGTGCTGATCGGCGGCATTATGCAGCACGTCGAGCAAGCTGGCGTGCATTCTGGCGATTCTGCCTGTTCATTACCGCCTTATAACTTAAGTGAAAAGTTGCAAGATGAGTTGCGTGTACAAACCGTACAAATGGCCAAAGCATTAGGCGTAAAAGGTTTGATGAATGTGCAATTTGCGATTCAAGGCACGACTGTTTATGTGCTTGAAGTGAATCCGCGTGCATCGCGTACCGTGCCATTTGTGTCAAAAGCCTGTGGATTGCAATTGGCTAAAATCGCTGCACGCTGTATGGCAGGTCAAAGCCTAAAATCGCAAGGTGTGACAAAAGAAGTGATTCCGCCTTATTTCTCAGTAAAAGAAGCGGTATTCCCGTTTATTAAGTTTCCTGGTGTTGATACGATTTTAGGCCCGGAGATGAAATCAACTGGTGAAGTGATGGGCGTGGGCGCTACTTTTGCAGAAGCGTTTGTCAAATCGCAACTAGGCGCATCGGCTAAACTACCTAAAGGTGGTCGTGCGTTTATTAGTGTGCGCAACGAAGACCACCAAAAAGTAGTGGATATTGCACAAGATTTAGCCAAGCTGGGCTTTACTTTAGTAGCGACCAAAGGCACGGCTAAAGCGCTAGTAGAGCATGGCTTAACGGTTACACCCGTGAATAAAGTAGCAGAAGGTCGCCCGCATATCGTCGATATGATTAAAAACAATGAAATCAATTTTATTGTGAACGTGACTGAAGACAAAAAGGCGGTTGCTGACTCTTATGAAATTCGTCGCAGTGCTTTGCAAAATAAAGTCACGTATTACACGACGCTTGCAGGTGCTAAGGCTGCATGTATTGGCATGGCGCATATGGAAGAGCTTAATGTGGAGTCGCTGCAAGAATTACACAAAAAGCTGGCATAAAATACTGCACAAAATCTGGAGTTAAAAAGCCCAAATCAGAAAGCTTGGACTTGCATAAAAAGCTTATCTAAAATACACTTTAGCTTAACAATTACCTAAAACCACGCTCATCTTGGGTGTGGTTTATTTTTTTACCACTATTTAGAACGGTCTTACAGCATGGCATTAAATCAAATTCCCGTCACCATTAAAGGCGCAGAGCTACTCAAAGAAGAGTTACAGCGTTTACGTAGCACTGATCGCCCTGCGGTGATTCAGGCGATTGCAGAAGCGCGCGCGCAAGGTGACTTATCTGAAAATGCAGAATATGAAGCGGCCAAGGAAAAGCAGAGCTTTATTGAAGGTCGTATCGCAGAACTGGAATCAAAGCTATCTAATTTATTGGTGATTGATCCTACTACTTTGCATGCTGAAGGTCGCGTAGTGTTTGGCGCTACTGTCAATATTGAAGATTTAGATTCAGGCGACAATAAAACCTACCAAATTGTTGGTGAGGATGAGGCTGACATTAAAGGCGGTAAGATTTCGGTAGGCTCACCCATTGCGCGCGCATTGATTGGTAAATCAGCAGGTGAAGTAGCAGAGGTTTCTGCACCTGGCGGCATTAAAGAGTATGAAGTACTTGATGTGCTTTATATTTAAAACTCGATAGCACACTTGGATATTTAAACGAATGTTATCTAGACTAAACTTGATTGTTGTGACGCTTTGGGTTGGCGCACTTTGGGCAATCGGCCTGTCTGCTTATGTGTTATTTGATGTCTTGCAAGATAAGCGGTTGGCGGGCAGTTTAGCTGGGCGCTTATTCACTATTGTCAGTTACATTGGCATGGTAAGCGCAATTTATTTGCTGATTCAACGCCTGCTGGATTACGGCACTGCTGCATTAAGACAAAGTTTTTTTTGGGCCGTGTTTGTTATGCTGCTTTTAGTATTAGCAGGACATTTTGGTATTCAACCTTTGCTCGCACAGTTGAGAAGCGCAGCGCTGCCAAACGATGTGATGCAAAGCGTTTTTGCCAGTAGGTTTAGAAACTGGCACGGTGTAGCTAGTGTGGCTTATTTGTTAGAGTGCTTGCTGGGCTTTGTGCTGGTATTAAAAGTACGATAGCATTAGAGTGAATAATGCTTTAGATTAAACCTAAAGCGTTAAATTCAAAGCTTTGGAATGATAACTTTAGCTTTTTCTTTTACGGTATTGCTTGCACGATAAAATACTAATTGTTTGCCAATATGATGTACTGCAACTGCGTTGGTTTTCGTGCAAACTTCTAAATATAAAGCCTTTCGCGCATCACGGTCATCACCTGCTACCTGCACTTTAATCAATTCGTGGGCATTTAAGTTAAGCTCAATTTCTTTTAGAACACTTTCGGTCAGGCCGTTATTGCCGATCATGACAACAGGGTTTAAGCTGTGCGCTAAGCCGCGTAAATGAGCAATTTGTTTGGTGCTAAGTTTCATTTGTTAACCTTTTAAATAATGCACTATTTTATCATGAACAGCTGTTGTTGATTTGAAGCCATTTTACTTTGAAATTTGTCACATATTAAAAGAGGCTTTATTTTGAAAGTTGTTATAACTTGAAACAAACTATATTTTGAAACCTACTAGAACCAGTAAAGCCTGGATGCAAGAGCATCTGAATGACGAATTTGTAAAACGTGCTCAAAAAGAAGGCTATCGTGCGCGTGCTGCTTATAAATTAATCGAAATTGATGATAAAGATAAGTTAATCAAGCCGGGTATGACAGTGGTTGATCTAGGTTCAACACCCGGAAGCTGGTCGCAAGTGGTGGTGCAGCGCTTAAAGGGCCAAGGCAATGTGATTGCTTTGGATATTCTTGAGATGCAAGCGATTCCTGGTGTGACTTTTATTCAAGGGGATTTTCGGGAAGATGCGGTTTTAAAAGAACTCGAAAATAGTCTAAATGGTAAAAAAGTAGACCTTGTAATTGCGGATATGGCCCCCAATATAAGTGGTATTAAAGATGTTGACTTGGCGGGTTCGGCTTATTTAACTGAATTGGCCTTGGCATTTAGTTCCGTATGGCTGAAACCAGATGGGCATTTTTTAGTCAAAGTTTTTATAGGCTCAGGTTTTGAAGAGATTGTAAAAGTGATGCGATTACAATTTGCTAAGGTAGTTACCCGCAAGCCAAAAGCATCGCGTGATCGCAGTAGTGAAGTGTATTTATTAGGCTTAAATAAAAAGGCTTAAGAATAAGAACTTAAGTAATAACTGAATAATATAGACTGGCGTAATGTTAGTAATTTAACAATGCGTGTAAGTGAATTAGTTTAAAATAAGTCATCTGTTTAATGACTTGAATTCCCCAATTTTTAAGGAATGGGCACGTGAATAATATCGCAAAAAGTATCGCAATTTGGCTAGCAGTAGCGCTTGTGTTGATGATGGTGTTCAACCAATTTGGCGCAACCAGCAAAGCAGATAGCCAAATGGTCTACTCACAATTCATGCAGGAAGTGAAAAATGGCCGTATTGCCAAAGTGCAGATCGACGGCCGTGTCGTGCATGGTAAAACGCAAGATGGCAAAGAATTTAGTACCTACGCGCCGAATGATTTATGGATGGTGAACGACTTATTAAAATACAACGTAGTCGTCGAAGCGAAGCCAGAGCAACAACGCTCTGTATTGTTAGAGCTATTCATGTCCTGGTTCCCAATGATTTTATTGATTGGTGTATGGATTTTCTTTATGCGTCAAATGCAAGGCGGCGGCAAGGGCGGTGGACCGTTTTCGTTTGGTAAAAGTAAAGCGCGTCAATTAGACGAAAGTTCAAATCAAACGACTTTTGCCGATGTGGCCGGTTGCGATGAGGCGAAAGAAGAAGTTACTGAGTTGGTCGACTTTTTAAAAGAGCCGACCAAATTCCAGAAACTAGGTGGCCGTATTCCACGTGGCGTATTGCTTGTTGGTCCTCCTGGTACAGGTAAAACCTTGCTTGCGCGTGCAATCGCAGGCGAAGCAAAAGTGCCATTTTTCTCAATCTCTGGTTCAGACTTTGTGGAAATGTTTGTCGGTGTTGGTGCGGCGCGTGTACGTGATATGTTTGAAACAGCCAAGAAAAACTCGCCTTGCATTATCTTTATCGACGAGATTGATGCGGTAGGACGTAGCCGTGGTGCGGGTACTGGCGGCGGCAACGATGAGCGCGAGCAAACATTGAACCAGTTATTGGTGGAAATGGACGGTTTTGAAGCCAGTTCTGGTGTGATTATTATCGCGGCAACCAATAGGGCGGATGTATTGGATAAAGCCTTGTTACGTCCAGGTCGTTTTGACCGTCAAGTAATGGTTGGTTTGCCTGACATTAAAGGCCGTGAGCAAATTTTATTGGTGCATATGCGTAAAGTGCCAATTGATCCAGATGTGAAAGCTGATATTTTAGCGCGCGGTACGCCTGGTTTTAGTGGTGCAGATTTGGCTAACTTAGTGAATGAAGCCGCTTTATTTGCGGCACGTCGCAGCAAACGTACGGTTGATATGGAAGATTTTGAAGATGCTAAAGACAAAATCTACATGGGTCCTGAGCGTAAATCGATGGTGATGCGCGAAGAGGAGCGTCGCAATACGGCGTATCACGAAAGCGGTCATGCTGTAGTAGCTAAGTTGTTACCAAAGGCAGATCCTGTACATAAAGTAACCATTATGCCGCGTGGTTGGGCGCTTGGATTAACATGGCAGTTGCCTGAGTTCGATCGCATCAGTAACTATAAAGATAAGATGCTGGAAGAAATTTCGATTCTATTTGGCGGGCGTATTGCTGAAGAAATTTTCATGCATCAAATGAGTACTGGCGCATCGAATGACTTTGAGCGTGCAACTA
>Ga0123388_1064609_pt1 | contig 51978 bp, 48 predicted proteins | sample T0HHNO3metaT_FD_89916 | JGI IMG/M metagenome (GOLD analysis project Ga0123388, IMG submission 89916) | Methane-oxidizing artificial microbial communities from Washington, USA to study methane cycling - T0-HHNO3 metaT (Metagenome... | ecosystem: Engineered > Modeled > Simulated communities...
AAGGTGAAATACGTTACTCTGCACTGCTGGGTGGAGATGGTCAGCATGACGGGGATATTTGGTATGCGAATCTCGGCGGTAAGCAGGAGAAATTTTACTGGCAAGCCAGCCTGCAGCAACGTGATATTGACGGCTGGCGGCTTTCCAAAGATTACAAACCAGAATTGCCGACTACTGCGCCTAACTATCAAGACAACGGTCTGCGCAATTTCTCAGATTCGAGCGACTGGCGCGGCAGCCTCAAGTTTGGCTTTACTCCGAACGACACTGATGAATACTCATTCAACTATTCCAAGCAAAGTGGTGAAAAACGTCGCGCTCCGCCGGTACGTGGATGCGATGATGCCCAAAGCATTAATACAACAACATGTGCGCCAGGTGATGTCCGCCTTTGGGATTGGCCTGTATGGGATACGTCTAGCCTTTACTTTCTGTCGAACACACAGATTGACACCAAGTCCTATTTGAAAACGCGCGTGTATTACAATACCTTCGACAATCGGCTGGATTTCTATACCGTTGCACCAGGCGGCGGCAATCGCCTTGGCACCTTGGCTAACTCCAGTTTTTACGATGATAATTCCAAGGGATTCAGCATTGAACTTGGAACCCAGCATCTTGCACAACAGACTCTGAAAACATCCGTACACTATCGCCGTGACGAGCACAATGAGTTGAACACCAATCGGACTAATAACTCAGCAGTGGCTGCCAACAACAATCCGCCTGAACCAAAGCAAAAAACGGTTGAGGATATTTGGTCATTCGCGGTAGAAGACACTTGGCATGTCGCAGATACGGTTGACTTAGTTGGCGGCATCAGCCGAGACATGCGCGGATCTAAGCAAGCAGAAGAATTCAACCTACCGGCACCAGGGCAGCCAGCAGCACTTTTCAATCTTCCAGTTAAGGACACGAATGCTACAAACTACCAGGCTGCGGCGATCTGGCGTTACCAGCCTGGTGGGAAGGCGCATTTTTCGGTATCAGACCGTGTACGTTTCCCAACTATCTTTGAGCGCTTTAGCGGACGGTTTGGATCTGCAGTCTCTAATCCCGGGCTTGATCCGGAACGTTCACTCAATTATGAATTAGGTATTGAGGACAATCTGGTTAAGGGTGTGCGTGGCAATGCAACAATCTTTCATAACAGAATCAGGGATTATATCCAGCAAGTACCTAATGCTGTTTTTGTACCGGGGGCTGGTGGAGGCTTTTCCAATCAAAACCAGAACGTCGGTGAAGCCACGATTAAGGGTTTGGAGCTTGGTATTGTAGCCTCGGTGATGTCCACACTAGAAGTGGGTGGCAATTATTCTTGGATAGATGCTGATATCACACCTCCGCCAGGCACAGTTACGTTGTATCCGTATCTGGCCACCCCTAAAAATAAGGGCTTCCTCTATGCAAAATGGAACCCAACAGACAAATGGAACATTGTGCCAAGCTATGAAGTTGCAGATAGTCGATGGTCTTCGCAGTTAAATGGGATTCCAGGACCTAGATATGTGAAAACGGGTTCCTACGACTTACTTAACCTTAAGGTTGATTACAGGGTCGTTCGCGACTGGGTAGTGTCTTTTGCAGCCAATAATCTGCTCGACAAGAATTATGAATTATCGGCTGGCTATCCTTCGCATGGTCGTAACTTCCTGTTATCGAGTCGTTACCAGTTTTAATCGTGCAATGGCCGCTGCGGCATCTGAGACCATATGCGCTTACCATGTCTTCACATGCGTTGGCGCACATGGTTTCATCTAAGTTATCTGTTTTAATAAAGTGAGCAATCATGACCAGCCACTATCAACTTCAATCGTTAAAGCAGCTGCTGTTGGTTGGCAGCTTAATGCTAGTCAGTCTGTTTGCGACTGCGGCGGATAAAGTTGTGGTATTGACCAGTTACCCTCAGGAAGTGGTCAGTCAATTTGAAATCTCTTTCGAGCGTGAATATCCACAATACAAACTAGAAGTTTTGTGGAAGCAATCACGCGATGCACTGGATTATTTGCATCTGCCCGCACAAGGTGCGGCAGATGTATATTGGTCGCCAGCGCAACGCAATTTTACGCAATTAAAAAATGAGCACGCATTTCAGAAATTAGAGACTGATACTAAAAATCTGCCAACTGAGGTTGCTGGCTATACGATTTCTGACAAAGATAGTTTTTATGCCGCAACTGAAATCGCTGGTTTTGGCATGGCGGTCAATCCCGGCAAACTAGCGCAGTCGAATATTGCATTGCCACAAGATTGGCAAGATTTAACCAGCCCGCAATTTCGCAATCAAGTCGTGATGCCGATTCCATCCAAAGTAGGTTTTTCGCCAGCTTTATATGACACTTTATTACAAGGATATGGCTGGGAACTAGGCTGGGCTTTAATCACAAAAATGGCGGCTAATGCCAAACTAGCAGATTCTGGTTCTACTTTTATTACGGATGATGTAGGCAGAGGCCAGTTTATGGCTGGCTTAACGATTGATTTCTTCGCCGTTTCGGCTATCGCCAACGGTGCGCCACTTCAATTTATCTACCCTAAAATAGTGGGTTATTCGCCCGCGCATATTGCGATTTTGCGCGATTCACCTAATCCGGAAGGCGCGAAAGCTTTTAGTAATTTCGTCGTGTCAGAATCTGGTCAAAAATTGTTGTTTCATCCAGATATTCAAAAACTGCCCGCTCGGCCATCTGTTTACCAATATAAACCAAATGGTTATTTCAATCCATTTGAGCAGAAAATCTCCGTTAATAATTGGCGTTACGATACTGAGTTGGCGTTAAAGCGTCAAAATCTAGTTGCCGCATTGTTCGATGCCCGTATCACGCGTCACCACGCAATACTGAAGGAAGTGTGGCAATCGATTGAAAAAGCCAAGCAGCAAGTCGGGCAAAATAATCCGCGTTTATTAACAGTTATTAAAATGGCTGAAATGCAGATTTTGACTGAATCGCAAGCGAATGATGCAGACTTGCAAAAACTGTTTTCACAGAAAGACGATAAAAATGTAGCCGCACAAAAAATACAAGAAGCTGAATGGGACACGCAGATTCAAAAGCGTTATCAACAAGTCATTGAGTTGACACATCAGCTATTGCTTAAGCAATAACAACAGTGCGTCATTCGGTATTATTAGTCACTGCTTTATTAGTTGCCACGTGTTCGGGCATATTAATCGCGCAAGGTGCAGAAAAAGTTGGCTTAGTTAACGTGATGACAGAAGCAAATAATAGAGAAGCTTATTCGCAAGCCATTCAACCATTGGATGCCACGCAAAATGCTGCTTTTTTTAGAGGCCGTTCTTTAGTGCGCCAAAGTTGGATTATTCCGCCATCGCAAGATGCATCGATTGCAGGACTAGGTCCGCTCTACAATCGTAACTCTTGCGTTGCTTGCCACAGCAAAAACGGACGTGGCCACGCGCCAGATGGTCCGCAAGATAGCTTGAGAGCAATGCTTGTTCGCTTAAGTTTGCCAAACCGCACATCAACAAATGCGCCAATGCCGCACCCTTGGTATGGCGATCAAATAAATGAGTTTGGTGTGAACGGCAATGAAAACAACGTGCCTGCAGAAGCCAAAATTCAAATTTCTTACACTGAAACGATATTTACCTTTAAAGATGGCGAACAGGTCAATTTGCGCTCACCGACTATACATTTAACCGAATTGACCTATGGAAATCTGGCACCAGATACGCAATTTTCCGCAAGAATCGCGCCTGGTATTTATGGCATGGGGCTTTTAGCGGCCATACCAGAACAACAGATGATTGACTTGGCAGCACAAGCCAAGCCAGATGGTATCTCTGGCAAAGTGAACCGCGTGTGGGATGCTGAAACGCAGAAAACCCAGCTTGGCCGGTTTGGTTGGAAAGCCAATATTGCGGATATTAAAATGCAAACTGCCAGCGCACTTGCAGGTGATATGGGTATTACTTCGACACATTTTCCAAATGCCAATTGTGCGACTAAACAACAAACTTGCATGCGATTAAACACGCCGAACGAAGTAAACTCTAGTCAATTAGATGACATGGAATTTTATCAATTAGCTGTAGCGGTGCCGAAACAAAGAAATACCGACAATGCGCTGGTGATTAAAGGTGCGAAAATTTTCAAACAAGCCAATTGTGCAGCGTGCCATATCCCAGAAATGCGTACGGGCAAGTTTCCGCGCTTAACGCCGCTTTCAAATGTCACGATAAAGCCTTATACCGACCTACTTTTGCATAATATGGGTGCTGGTTTAGCAGATGGACGGCCAGATTTTCTAGCATCTGGAGAGGAATGGCGCACGCCACCGCTGTGGGGAATCGGACTTGCCAAGCAAGTGAATCTGCAAGCAGGATTTTTACATGATGGCCGCGCAAGAACACTGATGGAAGCCATTCTTTGGCATGGCGGAGAAGCAGAAAACGCAAAACAACGCGTCATTGATATGCCTTCTGATGAGCGCAAAGCGCTAATGAAGTTTTTGAATTCGCTGTGAAAACTAATGAGTAAACTTAACCAATAAAACTCAACAGTATTTTTAATACTCAATTAAGTAAACATTTTAACCAACTATTTTTCAACTATCTTTAAAGGAAACAAAATGTCCAAAAATCTTCTCAACTTAGCCATTTCTATCGCATTCGCTTGCATCACAGGCAATGCAATCGCAGAACAAAAAGTCACCGTGTTTGCTGCTGCCAGTTTAACCAACGCCATTTCAGAAATCGTGACTGACTATGAAAGCGCAAATCCGCAAAAGATTCAAACGTCTTTGGCTGCATCATCCATGCTTGCCAAGCAAATTGAAAATGGCGCACCGGCCGATATTTTTATATCAGCAGATACTAAATGGATGAATTACCTGCAAGATAAAGACTTGTTAAAAACAGACAGCAAAATAAATTTATTAGGCAATCGCCTTGTACTAATCGCCCCCAAGGGCAAAAGCTTTAAAGTAGATATGAAACCAGAATTTAATTTTACTAATGCTTTTGCAGGAAAATTGTGCACTGGCGAAGTGGAATCTGTGCCTGCGGGCATCTATGCCAAACAGTCGTTAAAAGCATTGAACTGGTGGGACGCGATTAAAGCACGCATCGTTGGATCACAAGATGTACGAGCCGCTTTAACACTGGTGGAACGTGCAGAATGCGATGCAGGGATTGTGTATGAAACAGACGCAAAAGTGACAGAAAAAGTTGAAACGATTGCAGCTTTTCCTGATGCCAGCCATGACGCAATTGTTTACCCGTTAAGCTTAACTAAAAATGCAAAACCTGAAGCAAGCAGTTTTTATGACTATTTAAAATCTGAAAAGGCAAAAGCGGTTTTTGTTAAATATGGGTTTACTGTACTTAAACCTTAATATTCTCAAACTTTAAATACACAATAGTTAACCAATATTTTTAGGAAAAATTCGTCATTTTATTTGTCGTTTAAGAATGTTGATCCAAGTACAAACGTTAATGGCACTGTATTCACTACAGTGCCATTAATTTAAATTTACAGCTTCTATCAAACTACTTGCGCTAATCTAGCTATGCAAAAAATCCAATAAATCTTGCGTTAATCTATCTTTCTCAGTTGCTGTAATGCCATGCGCAGCACCGTCATATTCAATTAGCGTGGCGTGTGGAATACCTTTTGCGGCTTCGCGTGCAGACGCATTGATTGGTACCGTTTTATCATCTGTGCCGTGGATGATTAATGTCGGCACTTTAAATGCGCTTAGATCTGGGCGGAAATCGGTTATTGCAAATGATTGCGCGCAAGCCAATGTGCTTTTTAAATTGGCTTGCATCGCCACACTGCGCGACCACTCTAATACTTCTTGGCTCACTGGGTTTGAAAGCAAGCCTACGCCGTAAAATGTTTTAAAGAAATTGGCAAAAAACGCGGCACGGTCTTCTTTCATTCCTGCGGTCATATCCTCAAATGTACTTTGCGGTGTGCCATTTGGATTATCTTCCGTTTTCAACATATATGGCACTATTGACGACACCAATACGGCTTTAGAAACCGATTTACCTGCGTGGCGCGACATATAACGCGCAACTTCGCCACCGCCCATTGAAAAGCCAACGATGGTTGCATCTTTTGCACCGGTTTGTTCAATGACTGCGGCTAAATCGTCGGCCAAAGTGTTGTAATCGTAACCATTAAAAGGATGCGTAGAGCGGCCGAAACCACGTCTATCGTACGAAATGCAGCGGAAACCAGCATCGGCAATCGCCATTGCTTGATCATCCCAACTATCGGATGACAGCGGCCAGCCATGTAGAAAAATCACTGGTTTGCCCGTGCCCCAATCTTTGTAAAACAATTTGGTTTGGTCTTGCGTGGTGATATAGCTCATGAAAAATCCTTCATAAAATTAAATATTGAAATGAAAAGTTTAAAAATTTAGAATTTAAAGGAGGTGATATTCAAATCACAGCTTTTCATTTATAAGTGTGTTATCTACCAGCATGCGGCAACGAATTTTTATGGTCTGTACGTTATCTAACACATTGATATAGCAGATTACTAGATAAGTAATTTGAGGCAGGTTAAGCCGAAAGGTTATTTATTTTTGCGCGAGCCGTAGATATTGGCATACACCCAAGTGAATTCTGCACCCATCAAAAACACTTGTGCCGAGTAATAAACCCACATCAACAATACGAGTAGTGAACCAGCTGCGCCATAACCACTGGCGATAGCGCTGGTGCCGATATAAACGCCGATTAATATTTTGCCAACGGTGAATAAAATGGAGGTAATGACAGATCCAACCAGCACATCTTTCCAAGCAATTTTTGCGCGCGGCATCAGCTTATAGATGAGTGCAAACATGGCGGTAGTAATCAGAAAACTAAAAAGTGCATTCAAGCTGGTGAGTAGAATAATCCAATCATTTTCTGCATTATTTAATACAGGTGCCCACCATTTGTTGATGGCAGAAAGGCCAGCACTTAACAATAAAGACACCATCGAAATAAAGCCGATACCTAATATCATGCCAAATGACAGCAGGCGCATATGGATTAAATTCCACCAACCACTGGTTTTAGCACGTTCTGGCGCGCGCCAAATTCGGTCTAGCGCATTTTGCAACTCACCAAACACACTGGTAGCACCGATTAACAGCAACACAACGCCAATAATGGTGGCAAAAATGCCTTCGGTTGGCTTGTTAACATTTTGCAGCAGAGCCTGAACTGCCATCGCACCTTGCTCACCCATTAAGTTTTGTAATTGCCCGACAATTTCGCCACGCGCGGCTTCTTCGCCAAATATAAGTCCAATAATAGACAACACAATCAGCAACAATGGCGCGATTGAAAACAGCGTATAAAACGACAACGCTGCGCCCATGCTGGGGGCGTAATCGTTATTCCAAGATTCAATGGTGGTCTTAATCAGTAACCATATTTTTTTCATACGCATTTATTTCAATTGTTTAAAAAGATAGTTTTAATCTGTGCCAATTAAACCTATTTTGAAAATAAATAGTCTGTGCGATAACGCACTTTTGCTTGAAAAGTGCTATTGCAGACATTAATAGATAAAACTTAACCCATTGAATAGGTTAAGTTTTTCGATAGATTACGCGTTAAACTAAATTCAAACCAACATCAACATTAGCCGTGTAACCTTCCGCTGTTTTTGTGGGCTTAAGCATTAATTGTTTGCCACCGTCCTCATAAATACGGTCGTTACTATTATTAGTTTTACGCTCACCTCTGCCCGCATAAGGCGATTGCGCAAAAATCTCATCGTTCAATTTGTCGTCAAAATAGAGTTGAGAGGTGAATTCGTGGCTTTTACCAGTCGCATCAGTAGCACGGATTTTAAAATGGATATGCACCGCTCTGCCGTCATACCAGCCTGGATAAACCGTGAAAAATTTCACAGCACCCAACTCATCCGTCAGCCGATATCCACGCAGAAACTTTCTACCTCGCGTATCAAAACTGCGGTCTTTTGCATCGGAATAAATACCGTCTGCATTGCAATGCCAAATATCAACAATAGCGTCTTTTATAGGTTTACAAGCACGGCTTCCTACAGCAAAAACATTCACAACCAAGGTTAATAGCGTGCCATCTTGTATCGAACCATCAGTTGGATCAAATCGAATATCTGAGCGCATCAGCTTTTCATCGACAAAATACGGCCCTTCAGTTTGCTCTGGTGTAACAACGCATGCCAGATTGGATGTGCTTTTGTTTTCCGATGCAACGCCGCAGCCAGTTATCAAACTGGCACCTGCAGCAGCCATCAGTTGTAGCGCATTACGGCGCGTAAAAGCATGGTTTGCTGAAGTTGTAGATTTGTCGTTTTGCATGTGATTGTATCCAGACAATGATTAAAAATGAGGAAAAATATATTTAAGAATATCGTTTGATTATTGTCACTTTGTACAGACAAATATTAACTGTTTTTTTGGGTTAAGTTTTGGCAATAAACCGTGCGCTGTATTTAAATAACGCTAAAAATTAAGACAAATTTAAACGATTTAACAAAGTGTTATTTTAATGCCGGACTTTGTAAACTTGTTATCAGGAATTGTAAATCTACGTAAGTTTAAAGCGCACACATTGATTGCACATTTGTTTCTGTTATAATGCGATTAATTCTCATTTGTATTTGAAGCGTATCTATACAAACGGCATTTTGTGTAATGCCCATCAAAACCACATTAAATCCAAACATGTAAAATTAGCCAGATATGCAAAATCAAATCAATCAAAAAAACCGAGCATTCTGGCTCAAACATCTTTACCGCTGGCATTGGATCAGCTCTGCTGCGTGTCTTATTGGCATGCTGCTATTTGCCTCAACGGGTATTACGCTGAACAATTCAACACACATCGAATCGCTGCCAGTAGTCGCGAAAAAATCGGCAACTATTCCTGCCGCACTTTTAAATCAGATTAAAGTAACTCCTTCAAATGATAAAGTCGCACTTCCCAAAGCGACAGCCGACTGGTTAAGCGATGCGATTGGTACCGAATTAGCTGGCGTACCTGGCGAATGGTCAGATGCTGAAGTGTATTTATCATTACCGCGCCCAGGTGGCGACGCATGGCTGGTGATAGATCGCGCCAGCGGTGAGGTAAGCTATGAGCAAACCGACCGCGGCTGGGTTTCTTATTTCAACGATCTGCACAAAGGCCGCAATACGGGAACAGCTTGGAGCTGGTTCTTAGATATCTTTTCAATCACTGCACTTGTGTTCTGCATCACCGGTTTATTTATGTTGCATATGCACGCAGGCAACCGCCCTGCTACTTGGCCCTTGGTCGGTTTGGGCGTTGTGTTGCCATTGGTTTTGGTGATTTTATTTATTCACTAAATTATTAATTCGTTACTTTTGCAGTTTTTATTTTTCATTTGTTTATAGGAGATATCGTCAATGCGTAAATGGGTTCCTGAATTTATATCTTTACCAGCTTTAGCACCAGCCTTATTGCCCGCATTGATTGCCGGCATGTTTGCTGGTCAGGCAGTTGCAGCGGAAATCAATCTAAAGGTGACGCTTCCCCAAATCAATTCGGCTGAATATCACCGCCCTTATGTGGCTATTTGGATTGAGAAGCCTGACCAAACTGTTGAAAAAAACTTGGCCGTTTGGTACAGCCAAAAGAAAACTGACAAGGGCGAGCAAAGCGACAAATGGCTGAAAGACTTACGCCAATGGTGGCGTAAAAGTGGTCGCGATCAAGCAATGCCATTGGATGGTGTGACAGGCGCAACCCGCCCTGTTGGCGAGCAAAAGTTAAGCTTTGTTGAAGGCAAATCACCTTTAGGTAATTTGCCAGCTGGCCAATATAACGTCGTAGTGGAATCTGTGCGCGAAAAAGGTGGGCGCGAGTTGGTTCGTGTGCCATTCACATGGCCGGCAAAAAATGCGGTTAGCGCTAAAGCGACAGGGCAAGAAGAGCTTGGCGACGTTGTTGTAGAGCTTAAGCCCTAATTTAAAAACTCTTTAAGGAATCACTATGAAACTCAAATTCATGAAACTCAAGTCCGCTTTATTATCTTTGGCAATTGGCATGTCAGCTTCTGCCGTGCATGCACATGGCGTTTGGATTACCTCTTCAAGCTCCGTTTTATCGGCACCTCAATTTGTGACCTTTGACGCTGCATCATCAAGCGTGCCATTTATCATTGATCATCGCCCACTAGCGATAGATTCACTCGTTATTATTGCGCCGGATGGCAGCAACGTTGCACCGGTTAATGTACTGAAAGGCGAGCTACGTACCGTGTTTGATGCCAAGCTTGAACAAAAAGGCACTTATCGTTTAGAAATGGTACGTTCTGGCTTCCGAGCAAACTGGAAAGATGCCGAAGACAAGCCAAAACGTTTTATGGGGACAGCCGAAGCATTAGCGAAAGAAGTGCCTGCTGATGCAAAAGAGTTGAAAGTGACTGAGTCAGTAAGCCGTATGGAAAACTTTATCACCGTTGGCAAACCTTCGGCATTAAAACAAACAGGTAAAGGTCTTGAGTTGGTCACGAGCACACACCCAAATGATTTAGTGGTTGGTGAGCCTGTTGAGCTTACGTTTCTTGTAGATGGTAAACCGACTGAAGGTGTTGAGGTTGAGATTATTCGCAATCAAACACGTTACAGAAACAAGCTTGATGAGAAAAAATACAAAACGGATAAAAACGGCAAAGTAAAAGTGACGCTACAAGACGCTGGTTTGTATTGGTTAGATGCTGATTTCAAAGATAATAATGTTTCAAACAAACTCGCAAAAGAACGCGCTTTGGCTTACGTGCTAACGCTGGAAGTATTGCCGCAATAAGCTGATGCGCCGCGTATTAATACCACAAAACCTGCAGGAACTGCCTCAGCAATTACCTATCGGTGAGCAGAAAATACTTTCCGGACAATCCATGGGAACAACTTGGACTGTCCGGTATATTAATACGCATAAACAATCAGATGATGCAGTTCGTGCATTGATTCAGCTTGAGCTGGATATTGTTATAACGCAAATGAGCACATGGCAAGAAGATTCAAATCTAAGTGTTTTCAATCGCGCTGATGCGAACACATGGCATGACTTACCAGCCCCATTTTTAAAGGTGCTGGATTGTGCATTAAAGATTGCCGCAGAAACCGATGGCGCTTTTGACCCAACTATTGGTCCGCTGGTTAATCTGTGGGGGTTTGGTCCAAATGGCGAAAGAACATCTCCGCCAAATGCTGATGAAGTAAAAGCGTTGCATGCTGATTGCGGTTGGCAAAAAATAAAATTAGATAGCAAAGGCATGCGCGCCTTGCAACCTGGTAATGTTTATGTCGATTTTTCAGGCATCGCAAAAGGTTATAGCGTAGACAGAATTGCACATGCGCTGACAGATGCAGGCATAGAAAATTACCTGATAGAAGTTGGCGGTGAGTTATACGGCGTTGGAATAAAGCCAGATGGGCAACCTTGGTGGATTGCGCTTGAAACTTCGCCAGTCGCTCAAACCGTTACTGAATCCATCATTGCACTACATGGATTAGCAGTAGCAACATCTGGCGATTATCGGCGTTATTTTGAGCATGATGGCAAGCATTACGCACATACAATCGACCCACGCACTGGCTTCCCAATTGACCGCGCAGTCAACGCATTAGTGTCTGTCACTGTGATTCATGCTGAATGTATGGTTGCTGATGCACTAGCAACCGCGCTTACTGTGATGGGCGTTAAATCAGCGCTGGCATACGCACAACAGAAAGATATCGCCGTGTTGTTGATTGAGCAAACGGCTGATGGTTTTGAAGAGCACCTTTCGCCCAAATTAATGGCGATGCTGGAATGAGAACTTTGTTTGCTAGTTTAAGATTTTCAAAATTAGCACTTTTAGGCACTTCCTTGCTAGCTTCTAATCCGTCTTATGCGGCTGGCACCAGTATCAGCTTGTCTCATACAATCAATGCGATTATTGCCGTTGCTCTATATCTTGTCTTCTGTGGCTGGTTTATCTGGCGCTACAAAAAGCGAACTGCTCAAGATTTGTTACAAAAAAAACTGGTTAACTCTAATGCAAATCTGCGCGATGAAAATAGCATTTTGATTGCCTATGCCAGCCAAACAGGCAATGCCGAACAGCTTGCGCAAAAAACAGCCGAATCACTCAAACTGACAGATTTAGCAGTCGAGATGCACGCGCTTTCAGCGGTTGATTATGCAATGTTAACGCGATTTACACGCGTGTTATTTATCGTGAGCACGACTGGAGAAGGCGATGCGCCCGATAATGCGCGCGATTTTTTGAGTAAAGTCATGCTGAATGATGCGAATCTTAACAAAATTCAATATGGAATTTTGGCGCTGGGAGATGCCAGTTACACGCACTTTTGCGGTTTCGGGCACACTTTAGATGCTTGGTTACAACACACACATGCTATGCCTTTGTTCGATATAGTCGAAGTCGACCGTAATGACGATGGCGCATTAAGGCACTGGCAATATCAGTTGGGCGTTTTAGCCAAAGATACCGAAATGGCTGATTGGAAGACGCCCGATTATCAACATTGGCAACTCACAGCCCGCACTTTGATGAATGAAGGCAGTGTGGGCGCGCCTGTTTACCACTTAAGACTAACAACACATATTAATGATATGCGATGGCAAGCGGGAGATATTGCAGAGGTTGGGCCACGTAATCCGCATCAATCGGTGGATATGTTCCTTAATCATTTTAAATTAGATGGTTCAGTCAAAATCAAGTCTGCGAATATGACTTTTCATGAAGCATTATTAGACAAGTTACTACCGCATGATGAAAACGGCTTTAAAGATTTTACTGTCTTAAATTTAGTTAACTTCAATTCAAATAGTTTTGATGTCGACGCCATTTTATCCACATTAAAAACATTGCCACATCGTGAATATTCCATTGCCTCTATTCCGCAAGATGGCGGGCTTGAGTTGCTTATTCGTCAAACACATTATGCTGATGGCAGGCTGGGTATTGGCTCTGGTTGGCTGACTGAATATGCCGCGATGAATAGCGATATTGCCTTACGCATACGTGAGAACACCGCATTTCACCCGCCAGCACACAATAGTCCGCTAATTTTAATCGGCAACGGTACTGGCATTGCTGGGTTAAGGGCGCATCTAAAAGCGCGCGCTGCCTTACAACAAAACAACAATTGGCTTATCTTTGGTGAACGTAACGCCGCGCATGACTTTTACTTTAGAGATGAATTACACCGTTGGCAGAAACAATTCTTATTAACAAGAATTGATACCGCTTTCTCGCGAGATCAAACCGAGAGTATTTATGTGCAAGATGTTGTAAAATCATCCGCATCCGATATGTTGAAATGGGTTGAAGATGGCGCAGCGATTTACGTATGTGGTAGCGCTAGCGGCATGGCGCCTGCGGTGCATAATGAGTTGCTTGAGATACTCGGCGAAACTACATTATCTACATTAACCACATCTGGCAGATATCGTCGGGATGTATATTAGATCCACGCCTTAAAAATCCAGCGTTCTCACAATATGAATGACTCTTAACTTTTACTGAAATATTCTGAATAGACTTATAGCCACTTATACATTACTAAGGCATCAACATAGCCTTTAGACGGATGGTTAAATGCTTTTGGCAACCGACCCACCGTATCAAAACCCAGATTATTCCATAATCTCACAGCCCCCTCATTACTAGATGCAACGAAATTAAATTGCATGGCTTTATAGCCGAGCTCTCTTGCAACGATTTGAGAGTGTTCGCACATGGCAGTGGCAAGCCCGCGTCCTCTGGCTTCGGTTGAAACCATATAACCGCAATTGCAAACATGATCACCTGGCCCGAGTTGATTAGTTTTTAAATAAAATGTACCCAAAACCTTACCATCCTCTTCAAACACATAGGCTATTCGCGGAGTATCAATCCAAATTTTAAATGCTTGTTCTTTGTTTGTATCGCGCGGGTAGGCATAAGTATCACCCGCCGATACCACTTGATGAAAGATTGACCAAATTTGGTCAAAATCTTTTTCTGTAGCCTTTCTAATATTCATAGCACCTTAACCTGAAAATATTATTTTACTGTGGCTATTATAATACTGAGCAGCCCTAGCATACCCTCAGCCCACGCAAAATCTGCTAGGACAAATTTAGAACATTGAGAGGATAAAAGGCAATAAAAAAACCAGCACTTAGGCTGGTTTCTTGTATGTTCTAGGACTACCTAAAACATGGAATTGGTAGGGCGTGCGGGGATCGAACCCACGACAAACGGATTAAAAGTCCGCTGCTCTACCAGCTGAGCTAACGCCCCATTATGAAACGGGTAATACTGGATATTGGTACTTAATTCGTAAGCAGTTTGAATGACTTTTGCTTTACCTACGAAAGGGCGCAATTATGCAAGAAACTCGGGCTTTGGTCAATGACAACCTGCTAAATAAATTAACTTTTTATATTCTTTATTTTTAAGCAGGCGTTTGTGATTAAAACAGCGGCTGTTTACAGCATGCAGATATGTATTACTTAAACAAATGTTGGGATTAACTTTATAAAAAACTTAAGTGATTAAATCGGTTAACTATTTAACGCATACCCGGCAATTTTCCGCCCATCATACCGCCCATGCCGCGCATCATTTTGGCCATGCCGCCTTTGCTGAACATTTTCATCATTTTCTGCGTTTCTTCAAACTGTTTTAACAAGCGATTCACTTCTTGCACTTGCACACCGCTACCGGCGGCGATGCGTTTTTTACGCGTGGCTTTAATCAATTCTGGTTTACGGCGTTCAAGCGGCGTCATGCTATTGATAATACCTTCAATACGGCGCAGCGATTTATCTGCATCCTCGTTATTCACTTTTGCGGCCATATTCGCCATTTGCGCTGGCATCTTATCCATTAACGCGCCCATGCCACCCATTTTGCGCATTTGACTCATTTGGCTTTTAAAATCTTCCAAATCGAACTTGCTGCCCGATTTGATTTTGTCTGCGACTTTTTGCGCTTCGGCCAAATCGACATTTTTATGCGCTTGCTCAATCAAGCCCAGCACATCGCCCATGCCCAATATACGTCCAGCCATACGGTCAGGATGAAAAGGTTCTAAACCGTCTACCTTTTCGCTCACGCCGATAAATTTAATCGGCTGACCTGTCACGTGCCGCACCGATAATGCCGCGCCGCCGCGTGCATCGCCATCTAACTTCGTTAATACCACGCCGGTTAATGGCAAAGTCTCGCCAAAAGCTTTAGCGGTATTCACTGCATCTTGGCCCTGCATCGCATCAACTACAAATAATGTTTCAATCGGATTTAATTGCGTATGCAACGCCTTGATTTCCGCCATCATCGCTTCATCAATACCCAAGCGGCCTGCCGTATCGAAAATCACCACATCGTAATAATTCTTTTTGGCGTGTTCTAAAGTTAATGCTGCGATTTCACTCGGCTTTTGGTTCGCGTTGCTGTCAAAACAGTCAATATCTAGCTGTTTAGCCAAAGTTTGCAGTTGTGCAATCGCCGCAGGGCGATAAATATCGGCACTAGCCAACAACACTTTTTTCTTTTGTTCTTTAAGTAATTTTGCCAGTTTGGCAGATGTCGTGGTTTTTCCAGAACCCTGCAAACCTGCCATCAAGATAATCGCTGGCGGTTGCGTAGATAAATTCAAGCCTACATTGGCTTTGCCCATTAACTCGGTTAGCTCATCATTCACCACTTCGATAACCGCTTGGCCTGGCGTTAAGCTCTGTAACACCTCTTTGCCTTGCGCACGCGCTTTCACGCGGCTGATAAATTCTTTTACCACAGGCAATGCCACATCAGCCTCTAGCAGAGCCATACGCACTTCACGCATCGCGTCGCTAATGTTGTCTTCAGTTAATCGCGCTTGACCTCGTAGGTTTTTGATGACGCCCTGTAAACGGCCGGTTAAATTTTCTAACATTTTGGGGGATTACCTTAAAAATTGCGCTTTTGGATTTCTAATTTTACATCAAGCTATGCTAATTAGACGAGTTTTGCCATAATTGTCATATGCAAAATTCAGTGCACTATTTCATTCCGTATTCGGTTGTGGCTTTTATTTATCTCGCAGTTGCTGCAGATTTTTGGCACACCACCAAAACAGCTACAAATACGCAGTCGCTTAAACTGCATTCCGCCATGATTGCCTTAGGCTTAATGTTGCACGGCTGGCTTTTGTACCGCGATATTTTTAGTGTTGGAAGCATTAACTTAGGGTTTTATTACGCGTTATCAGCGATTTTTTGGCTGACTGTGTTGGTCTATTGGTTGGCAGATCGAAAGCATGAGTTGCACAGCCTACAAGCTTTTGTATTGCCGCCCGCTGCGGTTTTTGTCTTATTACCCGCGTTTGCCATCAAAAACCATTATTTGCCTACAGCGCATGAAGGCTTATTTATGGCGCATATCGGCATTGCGATTTTGGCTTACAGCTTATTTACCTTTGCCGCTTTGCATGCCTTATTAATGACCATTGCTGATCGCAGCCTGCATAACAAACCTAGTTTAATCAAATTGCCTAGTTTTCCACCATTAATGGTGATGGAAAGCCTGTTGTTTAGAGTGATTACCATCGGATTTGTATTGCTAACATTGACATTAATAAGCGGCATGTTATTTAGCGAACAAATCTTTGGCAAACCATTGCAATGGAATCACAAAACGCTATTTTCGATTGCATCGTGGGTGATTTATGGCTGGTTATTATTTGGCCGCTATCAATACGGTTGGCGTGGGAAAAAAGCCATTAAACTGACTTTAACTGGCTTCTTATTGCTATTGCTGGCTTATATTGGCAGCCGTTTTGTACTGCAAGTATTATTGAATAAATAATGGTGTTAACTTTTAGTTAAGTATGTATTTACACCAGTTTTTTACTAGATACCGACCGGACTTAACCTTTAATTTAGCTCAAAAAATAAGCAATCGTTTTATAGCTGTTTAAGTTAATTAGCTTAGCGCAAACTAATTGCAAGCCAATTATGTTCTTTGGCATATGCGCTAAGCGTTTCATCCGCATCCACTGCTACAGGATTCGTCACCAATTTCATCAATGGCAAATCATTGTGTGAATCGCTATAGAAATAGCTTTTGTCAAAGCCAGTTAATGCTTGGCCTTTTTCCGCCAACCATTCATTAATCCGCGTCACCTTACCTGCTTGAAAACTCGGCACACCGCTCACGCCACCAGTAAATTGCCCATCAACCATTTCTGGATCAGTGCCAATTAAGTGCTCAATACCGTAAGCCGTTGCAATTGGCTTGGTCACAAAACTATTGGTGGCCGTGATAATCACGCATAAATCGCCTGCCGCTTTGTGCTTATTCACTAAGGCTTGTGCTTTATCCGTCATCATTGGCTTAATGACTTTATCCATATACTTAACGTGCAACTCATCCAAGAATTTTTTAGGATGCTGGCTGAGCGGTTGCAATTGGAATTTTAAAAAAGCAAAAATATCCAAATTGCCATTTTTGTAATCCAAATAAAACTGTTCATTGCGATCATGATGCGTTTTGGCATCCAACAAACCTTGGTCAATTAAAAACAAACTCCAGTTATAGTCAGAATCGCCCGCCAATAAAGTGTTATCAAGATCAAATAAAGCCAAATTCAAAATTTACTCCGTTACAATTAATCAAGTCTGTGAAAATATTAAGTCATTGAAAATAAATAGATAAGCGTGCGGCGACTTAACGCTATTTTTAGGCCAATTTCTCATTGTCCGCAGAAAGCACTAAAAAAACGCCGACTAATATCACCGCCAGCGCAATGTATTCAGTCGGTGTCACATGCTCATTCGCCAGCCAAATACCTACCGCAAATGCGACAATTGGGTTAACAAAAGTATTACTGCTGGCAACCAATGGACGCACCGTTTTAAGCAAATACTGGTAAGCGCTATAAGCAACGATTGAACCCAGCACGATTAAAAACAATATCGCCGCCCAAGATTTTACGCTGATTACGCTAGGATATTGTTCACCTTGAAATGCGCTGAATATTAATAACGCAATGCCGCCCATTAACATTTGGCAGGCGGGCGCCATTAATCCTGCTGGCATACTTAGTTGCTTACCCCAAACCGACCCAAACGACCAACTGGCCGCTGCAAAAATCAATAAAAACGCGCTAAATAATTGACCATGCAAACTGCCGCCCACATTTAATAACACGATACCAATTAAACCAACCGTGATGCCCAGCCATTCTTGGCGTGTTATTTTATGCCCCCAAAGCGATGAAAAAATCGCCATCCAAATCGGTGCCGTCGCAATAGAAAGCGCCGCCACACTGGATGAAACCGTTTGCTGCACATAACACACGGTGCCGTTACCTAACGCAGGTAACAAAATACCAACTGCCGTAGCGCCCAACCACTGCTGCTTTGTTGGATTTGGTGTGCCAAGAAAACGCATGACCACATACAACAAAGCACCGGCAACCGTAAATCGTATGCCCCCCATTAAAAAAGGCGGAAAACTTTCAATACCAAATTTAATCGCTAAGTAAGTCGAACCCCAGATAAAGTAGGTGCAAAATAGGGCAAGAATGATAAATAAAGTTTGGTTTTTATTGTGCATAAAAGATAGACTTTTTGTTAAAGCGGTCAAAGCACAAGGTGCTTGAGCGCAGACAGTACAATTAAGTACGGCAAGCGAAAAGCAACAAAGTATTTGGTCGATTTTACAAAAAAATCAAAGCTGTGGATTCATCTTTTCATTTTTTGAATACAACTTATTCAACCCATTCAAATACGCCTTGGCTGAAGCCACCACAATATCGGTATCGGCACCCTGCCCGTTCACAATACGCCCGCCTTTTGCCAAACGCACGGTCACTTCGCCCTGCGCATCGGTGCCGCTGGTGATGTTATTCACCGAATACAATTGCAATTCAGCACCGCTATTGACCATACTTTCAATCGCTTTAAACGTGGCATCCACAGGGCCGCCGCCATCTGCTTCTGCACGCTTTTCTACGCTGTTATCAGATAAAGTAATGATTGCGTGCGGCACTTCGCCTGTTTGCGAGGCAACTTGTAAATACACCAATTTGTAATTTTCACTAGCCTCATGCACGAATTCATCACTGACTAAAGCATGCAAATCTTCATCGAAAATCTCTGATTTCTTATCCGCTAAATTTTTGAAACGCGCAAAAGCAGCATTCATGGAATCCTCAGATTCCAACTCAATACCCAATTCTTTCAAACGTGTTCTAAAAGCATTGCGGCCAGATAATTTACCCAACGTTAATTTATTTGCGTTCCAGCCCACATCTTCCGCGCGCATAATTTCATACGTTTCGCGATGCTTTAATACGCCGTCTTGGTGAATGCCACTTTCGTGCGCAAATGCATTCGCCCCCACAATCGCTTTATTCGGCTGCACTGGGTAACCTGTAATCGTAGAAACCAATTTAGAAGTCGGCACGATTTGCGTAGTATCAATACTGGTTTCAAGCTTGAAAATGTCTTTACGTGTGCGCAACGCCATTACCACTTCCTCCAAGCTGGCATTGCCTGCGCGCTCGCCCAAACCGTTAATCGTGCATTCCACCTGACGCGCGCCGCCCATCACCGCAGCCAAAGAATTTGCAACCGCCATGCCCAAATCATTATGGCAATGTGTACTCCAAACCACTTTATCTGAGTTTTTGACGCGTTTAATCAATGTCGCCATCGTTTCGCCCCATGGCGCAGGAATCGAATAACCTACAGTATCTGGCACATTAATGGTTTTTGCGCCCGCCTCAATCACTGCATCAAACACACGCACCAAAAAGTCGATATCTGAACGTACCGCATCTTCGGCAGAGAATTCCACATCTGGCGTGTATTCCAACGCCCATTTAACCGCTTGCACTGCTCGCTCTAACACTTGGTCTTCCGTCATGCGCAACTTGTTTTCCATGTGGATTTTGCTGGTGGCGATAAACGTGTGGATGCGGCCAGAGGCAGCATGTTTAATCGCTTCACCTGCACGACGCACATCGTTCTCACTGGCACGCGCAAGTGAGCAAACGGTCGAGGTTTTCACTATTTTGGCAATTTCTGAAATAGCATCAAAATCACCTGGGCTGGCGGCGGCAAAGCCTGCTTCAATCACGTTAACACCCAATTTTTCAAGTTGGCGTGCGATACGGATTTTTTCCTCTTTAGTCATTGATGCACCAGGGCTTTGTTCGCCATCGCGCAAAGTGGTGTCAAATATAATAATTTGGTTGTTAGTTTGGTTTGCTGTGTTCATGTTTTATTTCCTAATGCTGTAGCTTGCTTCGATTATTGGTTAATCAATTGCGCAAAAGCTACAAATACAGTCATTTTACTCACTGTGTTGTTAACTAGCCAGCTTAACTATTGATTAATCATAGTTAAAACTAAGCACTAAAAAACAGTGAGCACGAAGTTATTTAAATTGGGTGGGGTTATCGTGCGCTAACGCGCAGCAGTGAAGCTGGGCGTAGCGCAGCAAGGCTTAAAAATAAGCTTGCGTAAAGTGGTGTTGCTTGGAATATCAAATGATTCAACATTTAATCAGTATCAGTATCAGTATCAGTATCAGTATCAGTATCAGTATCAGTATCAGTATCAGTATCAGTATCAGTATCAGTATTTAATGCTAGTGTTTCAAGTAGTTAACCGTGAATTTACGCTCAACCAGTTGTTTTTAATTAGCTTATGGCTTTTTTTGCAGCTCGCGCTTTTGCCCACAAAAAATAGCCAGATAATGCGTAGACCAGAACCACAGTAAACAAAACTTCTGGCGGACTGTAGGAGATCAGTACAAAAGCTAAAACAATCGCCAAAATAGCCACGAAAGGTACGCTCTGTTTTAAATTAATGTCTTTTCCGCTGTAAAACTTAAGATCGCTTACCATGCTGAGCGCCGCAAAAACCGTTAAGCCCCAAGCCATCCATTTCATCTGCAACGCGCCAAAAAATATTTCGCGACCATCCACATCATACTCATACGCCACCCATACAAAACCCGCCAACAATGCTGCTGCTGCTGGACTGGGCAAGCCTTGAAAATAACGCTTATCTTGATAATCATCGTCTAGCTTGGTATTAAAACGCGCCAATCTTAACGCCGCGCAGGCGCAATAAATAAAAGCTGCTATCCAGCCCAATTTCCCCATCGGCTTTAACGCCCACACATACATAATTAATGCTGGCGCCACACCAAAAGACACCATGTCGGACAAGCTATCGTATTCGGCTCCAAACGCGCTGGTGGTATTGGTCATGCGCGCCACACGTCCATCTAATCCATCCATCACCATGGCAATAAAAATGGCAATCGCAGATTGCTCAAAGTTAAAGTTCATCGCCTGCACAATGGCATAGAAGCCAGCAAATAAAGCCGCTGAGGTGAATAAATTGGGTAGCAAATAAATGCCGCGTGATTTTAATGTATCGACTTGTTTGCGTGGTGTGCGTGATTTAACAACAGCCATAATCGTCAGCCTGCTAATAAAATGATGTCTAAGTATAACAAAGCATGCTTATTTTACTTGTTCTAATTAAAAAGTTAACCAATAAATAGGGTTAAGTTTTTCGATGATGCAACAATACACTAGGTTTACTGAGTCGTAATTTAATGTAAGTACTCGCTTATGATAATATCGCGACTTAAAATTAATGCTTCAATTTAGGTTTAAATATGCAATTCACCCTTCACAAAACCGATGGCCTCGCCCGTCGCGGCACAGTTAGTTTGGCGCACGGCAATGTGCAAACGCCGGCGTTTATGCCAGTTGGCACTTACGGCACAGTTAAAGCCATGTCACCTTTAGAGTTAACAGAAATTGATGCACACATTGTGCTGGGTAATACATTCCATTTATGGTTACGTCCAGGCTTAGAAGTGGTTGCCGCGCATGGCGGTTTGCACAAATTTATGGGCTGGGATAAACCAATTCTGACGGATTCTGGCGGCTTTCAGGTGTGGAGCTTGGGCGCAATGCGCAAAATTTCAGAAGAAGGCGTTAAGTTTAAATCACCTATCAATGGCGACACCTGCTTTTTAACGCCAGAAGAATCCATGCGCATTCAAAAAGTATTGAATAGTGACATTGTGATGATTTTTGACGAATGTACGCCATACCCCGCCACACATAAAGAAGCGAACGACTCCATGCAATTAAGTTTGCGTTGGGCTAGACGTAGCAAAGATGCGCATCAAGGCAACGCAAATGCACTATTTGGAATTATTCAAGGTGGCATGTTTGAAGATTTACGTGATATTTCATTAAACGGTTTGGTGGATATCGATTTTGACGGTTTTGCGATTGGCGGGCTTTCTGTTGGCGAACCTAAAGAAGATATGTTGCGTATTTTGGCGCACACAGCTCCTAAAATGCCACAAAATAAGCCGCGTTACTTAATGGGCGTTGGTACACCAGAAGATTTAGTCGCCGCCGTTTCGCAAGGTGTGGATATGTTTGATTGCGTCATGCCAACCCGCAATGCGCGTAATGGCTGGCTGTTTACTCAATATGGTGATATCAAAATCAAGAACGCGTTTTATAAACTAGATACGCAACCGCTAGACGCCGATTGCGCATGTTACACCTGTCGCAACTTCACCCGCGCTTATCTGCACCATCTGCATAAAGTAGGTGAAATCTTAGGCGCACGCTTAAATACCATCCATAACTTGCACTATTACCAAGTATTAATGCAAGGCATGCGCGGCGCGATTGAAAATGACACTTTTACGCAGTTTAAATCAGAGTTTGCAGCAAAACGCGCACGCCTCTCAAGCTGAACAGTCTGTGCTAAAATCGCACAGTTAAAAATTATTTGAAAGTTATCCGCATGTTAAACAATCTATTTATTAGTAACGCACACGCAGCTCCAGCCGCTCCAGGTGGTGATTTATTGAGCTTTTTACCTATTTTAATTATTTTTGCTTTATTTTATTTCATGCTGATTCGCCCGCAAATGAAGCAAGCGAAATTGCAAAAAGCGATGATTGAAAGCTTAAAAGCGGGCGATGAAGTAGCAACAACTGGCGGCGTGATTGGCAAAATCACTAAAGTGAGTGACAGCTTTGTGAGTATTGAAATTGCAACGAATACCACAGTGAATGTGCAAAAACATGCGGTGCAAACTTTATTACCGCCGGGCACGATTAAAGGCATTTAAGCAACATTTGAAAGCTAGCTCAATTTTTGCTAGCTTTCTTGTTTGAGACTTAACACTCAAAAACCATTAACTTTTAATTAGCATCTTTTTAAACCAATATTTTTTAAACTAAAATCGCTTCGAGTTAGATCAGTAATTTTAGTACTTTTGAGCCGCATTTATGAACCGCTACCCTACCTGGAAATACATTCTAATTGCCGTTGTCATTCTAATTGGGTTGTTGTACACCATACCCAACTTTTTTGGTGAATCGCCAGCGGTGCAAGTGAGCCCTGCAAAAACATCATTAAAAGCGGATGCTGCTTTACTCAATAAAGTTGAAGCGACGCTTAAATTAGCCAACGTGCCGTTTAATGGTATTTACTTGGATGCAACTGGCGTGAAAGTGCGCTTTGCTGACCCTGAAGCGCAAATTAAGGCGAAAGATAAGTTAATCGCTAATTTGGGCAAAGATTACACAGTCGCGTTGAATCTATTATCGCAAACACCAAACTGGTTATTAGGCATTGGCGCAAAACCGATGTATTTGGGTTTGGATTTACGTGGCGGCGTGCATTTTCTGTTGCAAGTAGATATGAAAGCAGCGTTAGATAAATCAGCTGAAAGTAGCGTGGGTGATTTCCGCACAACGCTACGTCGCGAAAAAGTAAACTACTTTGGTATTTCACGCGAAGGTCAAAAAGTAGAAGTACGTTTTAGCGATAGAAAAGATTTAGAAGCCGCGCGTAAAGTATTAGCAAAAGACTTCCCCGATTTAACGCTGAACGATTCAACTTCTGGCAAAGAGCAAGTGTTAACTGCCAGCATTGGTGAAGCGGCGAAAAAGAAAATTCAGGAATTCGCACTTAAACAAAACTTACAAACTTTGCATAACCGTATTAACGAGTTAGGCGTTGCCGAGCCAATCGTGCAGCAACAAGGTTTTGACCGCATTGTAGTTCAATTGCCAGGTGTGCAAGATACTGCAAAAGCCAAAGAGATTTTAGGCCGCACTGCGACACTAGAAATCCGCATGGTCGATGAAGATAAAAAAGACATGGCCACGCTTGAAGCTGCTGCAAAAGGCCAAGTGCCTTTTGGTGACGAAGTATATAAAGACCGTGCTGGCAATCCAATTTTAGTTAAAAAGAATGTGGTATTAACTGGCGACCGTATTACCGACGCTGGTCCTGGTGTGAATGGCCAAACTGGTGGCTCAATTGTCAATGTGACTTTAGATGGCCGCGGTGCTGGCATCTTTAGAAACGTAACACGCGATAACGTGGGCAAACGCATGGCGATTTTGCTGATTGAAAAAGGCAATGCCGAAGTGATTACTGCACCGGTGATCAATGAAGAAATCGGCGGCGGACGTGTACAGATTTCTGGCATGGCGAATACACAAGAAGCGACTGATATTGCATTGCTATTACGCGCTGGTGCGTTGGCAGCACCAATGGAAATCATTGAAGAACGTACCGTTGGCCCAAGCATGGGTGAAGAAAACATCAAACGCGGCGTGCACTCTACGTTGTGGGGCTTTGCTGCCATTGCAGTGATGATGATGATTTACTACGTGGTTTTTGGCGGCGTTTCTGTATTAGCGCTGGGTATTAACTTATTATTATTAGTCGCTATTTTATCGATGTTACAAGCCACACTTACCTTGCCTGGCTTGGCTGCGATTGCATTGGCACTTGGTATGGCAATTGACGCTAACGTGTTGATTAATGAGCGGATTCGTGAGGAGTTACGCAATGGCAATACACCGCAAGCGAGCATTCATGCGGGTTACGACAGAGCTTTCGATACCATTTTAGACTCTAACGTAACGACATTAATCGCCGGTTTAGCACTGTTTATGTTCGGTACAGGCCCAATTAAAGGTTTTGCCGTGGTGCATGTGTTGGGTATATTAACCTCTATGTTCAGTGCAGTTTTAGTATCACGCGCGATTGTGAATCTGATTTATGGTTACCGCCGTAAAGTGACTAACCTTTCAATCGGGCAGATTTATAAAGCATAAACGAAACAAGCCGTTATTCCCGCTTTCGTGGGAATAACGGAACGAGTTTTCACTAGCAACCAAATATGTACCAACCAATTATTTAGAGTAAAAATTATGGAATTATTTAGAATTAAAAAAGATATCCCATTTATGAGCTACGGCCGTTTAACGACGGCTGTTTCGCTTCTCACGTTTTTACTGGCGGTATTTTTTCTTTGGTCTAAAGGCCTCAATTACGGCGTAGATTTCACTGGTGGCACGGTGATGGAAGTGAATTACCCGCAAACCGCCAAAATCGATAGCATTCGTGAAGCGGTTGATTCAATCGGGCTAAAAGATGCGACTGTGCAAAACTTTGGTACCAGTCATGATGTGTTGATTCGCTTACCGCTGAAAAAAGACATGTCGATTGCGCAATTGTCTGAAACTGTGACCAAAGCTTTGCAAACTGCAGACCCAACCGCTGAAGTGCGTCGTGTAGAATCAGTTGGCTCACAAGTGGGCGATGAGTTATATGCAAGCGGCGGATTAGCACTGCTATTGGTTTGTGCTGGCATTATGGCTTACTTAGCGATTCGTTTCGAATGGCGTTTTGCCGTAGCCGCGATTATCGCCAACATGCATGATGTGGTGATCATTTTAGGTTTCTTTGCATTCTTTCAATGGGAGTTTAACTTAACCGTACTGGCCGCTATTTTGGCCGTGTTAGGTTACTCGGTGAATGAATCGGTCGTGGTTTTTGACCGAGTACGCGAAAACTTCCGCAAAATGCGTAAAGCTAACGTGGTTCAAGTGATTGATAATGCCATCACGCGTACTATGTCGCGCACGGTGATTACACACTTAATGACACAAACCATGGTGGGTTCAATGTTGTTATTTGGGGGCGAAGTGTTACACAACTTTGCGCTGGCGCTGACGATTGGTATTTTATTTGGTATCTACTCTTCAGTATTGGTTGCTTGCCCAATTGCGATGTATTTGGGTGTTAATCGCGCTAATTTAATTGGTGATGTAGAGAAAAAAGACAATAAAAAAGATGCAGATGATGCGGCAGAAGCACTGTCTTAATCAACTCAGTTAATTAAAGCTATTCATCGATAACTAATTTTTAAGCAAAATTAAGTGTTAACTTAAACTTAACTACTTGATTTTTAAATGAATAAACAGGTAAACTGATTACCTGTTTATTTTTGCGTTTCACATCACTTGGATAATATTCCCATTCCCTTACAGCTTGGCGTTCTAGCCTTGCTGCTGCTTATTTCTGGCTTTTTCTCTGTCGCTGAAACCAGCTTGATGTCGCTTAACCGTTATCGGTTGCGGCATTTGGTTAAAGAAGGCAACCGCGGCGCGCGTTTAGCCAGTAGTTTATTGGCTAAAACCGACAAATTGCTTGGCGTGATTTTGCTATGCAATAATTTTGCTAACGCCGCATCTGCGACACTTGTCACCATTATTACAGTTGAACTGTTTGGTGAAGGCGAATGGGTGTTGATGTTCGGCACCTTGGCTGTCACTTTCGCGATTTTAGTTTTTAGCGAGATTTCACCAAAAGTCATTGCGGCGGCATATCCAGAAAAATTAGGTATTATCTGCAGCTACATTTTATATCCGCTGTTAAAAATTCTGTATCCAGCCGTTTGGTTTATCAATCTATTTGTTGAAGGTTTGCTGAAACTATTAAGGGTGAATATCAACTTCAGCGAGAGTTCGCAATCGCTTACTATGGACGAATTACGCAGCATTGTGACGGATGCTGGGCATTTTATGCCGAAAAAACACCGCACTATTTTGCTTAACTTGTTTGATTTGGAAAAAATCACCATAGATGACGTGATGACCGCGCATACATTGGTTGAAGTCATTGATTTTGACGCGCCAATCGATGATATTCTGCAACGAATTTCAAACAGTCATCACACGCGTTTGCCCGCGCGCGAAGGCGATAATGAAGAGATTATCGGTATTATTCATGTGCGCAAAGTCATTAATCAGTTGCGCAGTTATCAGCAGGACGCAGAGATTAGCAAAGAAACCTTACGTGAAGTCATCAGCGAGCCTTATTTCGTTCCTTCTGGCACGCCGCTTTATACGCAGATTCAGCAGTTTCAAGAACATCAAGAACGGATTGCTTTGGTTGTAGATGAATATGGCGAATTCAAAGGCTTGGTGACACTGGAAGATATATTAGAAGAAGTGATTGGCGACTTCACTACGCAATCGCCTAGCCGAGTCGGTAGTTATCGCCAAGAGGCAGATGGCAGCTGGTTGGTTGATGGTAGTAGCGCGCTGCGTAATCTGAATAAAAAACTCAGTATCAATTTGCCGCTAGATGGCCCGCGCACACTTAACGGTTTAATTCTGGAACATTTTGAAGATATTCCTGAACCTGGCACCAGTTTTAGAATCAATACTCACACGATTGAAATCATGCAGACGCAAGATAGAATCGTCAAAAGCGTCAAAATATTCCCCTAATTATATTTAATCTATATATCCCTACTCATATTGGGCTTGAAATTTTCTGTAGTCGGCTCAAAATAGAATTAAGTAATTAACAAAGTAGCAAATGGCTAATACAAACCCTAACCAAGATATTGCAATTAAGCCTAGTGCAGTTAAACCAAAACTGCCGGCTATGTACAAAGTGCTGTTGTTAAATGACGATTACACGCCCATGGAGTTTGTTGTAGAAACGATTGAACGTTTTTTTAACAAAAGCCGTGAACAAGCGACACAAATTATGCTCAAAGTACATACAGAAGGCATGGGTGTCTGTGGTGTTTATCCGCAAGATATTGCGGAAACGAAGATGAAACAGGTTTTAACGCATGCCAAGGAATCGCAACATCCGTTGCAGTGTGTGACAGAACTTGCTTAGTTGGCTGAAGTATTAGTTGGCAGACATAATATTAGCGTGAGTAGTAGTAAAAACAAGCCCAGCATTGCTGGTTGCAGGTGTAAAAGTAAATGAAAGTTGGTACAAAATGATCGCGCAAGAACTTGAAGTAAGTTTGCACATGGCATTTATGGACGCAAGACAAAAGCGTCATGAACTGATTACAGTTGAACACTTATTATTAGCCATGATCGATAATCCGACTGCGGCGGAAGTGTTGCGCGCATGCGGTGCAAAATTTGATGTGTTGCGTAGTGAATTGAATCACTATATTGAAGAACACACACCGACTGTTAACGGCACAGAAGAAGTAGACACACAACCAACACTTGGCTTCCAACGCGTGATTCAACGTGCGATGTTGCATGTGCAATCATCTGGCAAAAAAGAAGTGACTGGCGCGAACGTGCTAGTGGCGATTTTCGGTGAAAAAGATTCTCATGCAGTGTTTTTCTTGCATCAACAAGGAATTACCCGCTTAGATGTGGTTAACTTTATTTCACACGGCGTGGCAAAAATACCAGAAGGCGACGCTAAACCAGAAGGCACAGAAACAGAGTCTGAAGCAGAAGCCGTACCAAGTGGTGCGCTAGAAAACTTCACGCTTAACTTAAATGCTCAAGTCTTAGCAGGGAAAATTGATCCGCTGATTGGTCGTGGTCCAGAAATCGAACGTGTGATTCAAACATTGTGCCGCCGCCGTAAAAACAATCCACTATTGGTTGGCGAAGCTGGCGTAGGTAAAACTGCGATTGCGGAAGGCTTAGCACGTCGCATTGTTGAGAAAGAGATTCCAGAAGTATTGGCAAATGCAACGGTGTATTCATTGGATATGGGTGCACTATTGGCTGGCACCAAATACCGTGGCGATTTTGAGCAACGCTTAAAAGCGGTGATGAAACAGCTGGCCGAAAAACCGGATGCAATTTTATTTATTGATGAAATTCACACGTTAATCGGTGCAGGCGCAGCCAGTGGTGGAACCTTGGATGCTTCTAATTTACTGAAACCTGCGCTTTCAAATGGCACGCTTAAATGCATCGGCGCAACTACTTATCAAGAATATCGCGGCATCTTTGAAAAAGACCATGCGCTATCACGTCGCTTCCAAAAGGTAGATGTCGTTGAACCAAGTATCGCCGAAACGATTGAGATTTTAAAAGGCTTAAAATCACGTTTTGAAGAACATCACGGCGTGAAATATAGTGCAAGCGCTTTAACTACAGCAGCTGAACTTGCAGCTAAATACATCAATGACCGTCATTTGCCCGACAAAGCGATTGATGTGATTGATGAAGCCGGCGCAGCGCAACGCATTCTGCCTAAAAACAAGCAGAAAAAAGTCATCGGCAATAAAGAAATTGAAGACATCGTGGCTAAAATTGCGCGCATTCCGCCTAAAAATATCTCTAGCGATGACCGCAACGCGCTTAAAACATTAGAGCGTGATTTAAAAGCCGTGGTTTTTGGCCAAGATAAAGCGATTGAAGCACTGACATCAGCCGTAAAAATGGCGCGTAGTGGCTTGGGTCAAAATAATAAGCCCATTGGTAGCTTCTTATTCAGCGGTCCGACTGGTGTGGGTAAAACCGAAGTCGCCAAGCAGTTAGCTTACATCATGGGCGTTGAATTAATTCGCTTTGATATGAGTGAATACATGGAGCGTCACGCAGTCAGCCGTTTGATTGGTGCGCCTCCAGGCTATGTGGGCTTTGAGCAAGGTGGCTTGATGACTGAAGCAATCACCAAACAGCCTTATAGCGTTTTACTGCTAGATGAGATTGAAAAAGCGCATCCGGATATTTTCAACATCCTGTTGCAAGTGATGGATCACGGTACTTTGACTGACAATAATGGCCGTAAAGCGGACTTTAGAAATGTCACGATTATCATGACAACGAATGCAGGCGCTGAGAATTTGGCTAAATCGAGCATTGGATTTACCAATGCAAAAGAAGCTGGTGATGAGCAAGCGGATATTAAACGCCTATTCTCACCAGAGTTCCGTAATCGTCTAGATGCGACAGTGTCTTTTGGCAGCTTAACGCAAGATATTATCATCCGCGTGGTCGATAAATTCTTGATGCAATTAGAAGACCAGTTGCATGAGAAAAAAGTGGATGTAACGTTTAGCGATGCGCTTAAAACCTATCTAGGTAAAAAAGGTTTTGATCCGCAAATGGGTGCACGTCCAATGGCGCGTTTGATTCAGGATACGATTCGTAAAGCCTTGGCAGACGAATTGCTATTCGGCCGCCTCAGCAATGGTGGCGCAGTGCATGTCGATATTGATGATAAGGACCAAGTTAAACTGGTTTTTAGCAAAGATAACCAATCACGCGATGCCTTGCTAGCAACCGCAGACTAAGTTTTAGTGCACAATAAAAACAGCCAACTTATGCAATATAAGTTGGCTGTTTTTTCATCACGCGTTCAAATAATTCTGAGTTAACTAAAGTATTAAGCCAGTTTTGCAATTTCGGATAATTTGACGATTCAAACCAAGTTAAATCGACCGCCGCAAACTGGCGCACAAAGGGAAAAATTGCCATATCAGCCAAACTGGCGGTATCTTTGAATAAATAAACGTTTTGATTTAATAAATGTTCTAAGTGCTGTAGAAACTTCTCACCTTGTTGACGATAATGCGTTTGAGTGAATTGCGGATAACGTTCAGGATATTTGTAACTATCAAGCGTTTGCTTAAAATATGTATCGTTCTCGGTAATTAATGCCTGCATTTTGCCAGAATCCGCATCCAGCCAATCTTGTAGATCATATTGCCGCAAAGCCCAAAACATAATGTCCAAGCTTTGCTCAATTACAACGCTAGTTTGTAATATCAACACTGGCACAGTACCTTTTGGCGACACTTGCAACATATGTGCAGGCTTGTCGCGCAATACTATTTCGCGTATTTCAACTGAAATATCGGCTACAAAAATTGCCAGTCTGGCACGCATGGCGTAAGGACAACGGCGGTAGGAATATAAAATTGGAAGCATACAAGCTCTAATAACTTAACACTATTTTTTGCCTAAAAATAGTGTTAAGTCTCTATGTTTAGTCTAGGATTGAATTAACCTAATGTTGTGCAAATATCACGCACCAGCGCAGGACCTTTATAAATCAGCCCACTATAAATCTGCACCAAACTCGCACCAGCAGCAATTTTTTCAACGGCATCTGCAGCACTTAATATCCCACCCACGCCAATAATCGGCAATGCGCCTTGTAATTGTTTTGAAAGCTGTTGAATCACAATAGTCGATTGATTCCGCACCGGCGCTCCTGATAATCCACCAGTTTCATCGCCATTTTTCATGCCTTTGACGACATCACGTGCCAGCGTTGTATTCGTCGCGATCACACCATCAATCTGATGCTGCATCAACAAACCGGCAATTTCAGTCACTTGCTCTTGGGTTAAATCAGGCGCTATTTTTAAAGTGATTGGCACATATTTACCGTACTGCTGCGCGAGTTTATTTTGCTCTAATTTCAAGCTGGCAAGCAAACTAGATAACGCTTCTTTCTCTTGCAATGCGCGTAAATTTTTAGTGTTGGGTGACGAAATATTTACGGTGATGTAACTGGCATGTTCATACACTTTTTTCATGCAAATTAGATAATCATCCACCGCATTTTCAATCGGCGTATCAAAGTTCTTGCCAATGTTAATACCCAGAATTTGATTAGAAAGCCCGCCATCAAATTTAGCCGCTTTTACATTGTTAACTAAATTGTCCACACCCAAATTATTAAAACCAAAACGGTTAATTACGCCCTGCGCTTCTTTCACCCTGAATAAGCGCGGCTTAGGATTTCCTGGCTGCGCGCGCGGTGTGACAGTGCCCACTTCAATAAAACCAAAACCCAATGCAGCCATGCCATCGATAACTGCACCGTTTTTATCTAAACCCGCTGCCAGACCAACTGGATTGGGGAAATTTAATCCCATTACTTGTCTTGGCTGGCAAACAGGTGGTTTTGGATAAAGCGCTAATAAACCCGTTTTTTCGGCGAATTTAAGACTTTTTAAGGTGATGTCATGTGCAGTTTCAGCATCTAATTGAAACAGCAAAGGCTTGGCAAGTTGGTAGTAATTCATAGCGCTATTTTACGTGAGTTGAATCGATTTTTAGTAGCGCTAAATGTTCATCACACGTACCGTATATTTGAACCCGCAAGATCGGCATTTAAACAGTCGATCATCACGTGTTTTTGACAAAGGCTGAGTGCCGCATTGCGGGCATCTAACAATATCACCTTCTTTTTCGATTTGAACATAATCTCGCACTGAAATCGTATCTGCAAGTAAAGAGTTGACCTGTTTTTTATTGAAATAGGTCCCTAATATAATGATCAGAATCGCGCCGATTTCCAGCAATACATTTAGCCTAAGCCCTAAAATTTCCGTGTTAATCAGAATATCCACATGATGAAAGGAGGCTGCACGTATCAAAATAAAGGTGCACAACAGAATAATCCCCATCCAAGCGAGCTTGTAGTTGCGCCAAGTATTTACTAGAAACAATCTGAAAGCGATTAATGCCATTAGCATACCAAAACCTAGCACCACGATGAAAGCCACTTGTACTGGCCTTCTATGCTCATACCAACCATGATGTTGCGCAGCATCTTTGAGCATTTCAGTAAACCAACTTTGCAAATCTAACTGTTTATTAACACCTAAAAATAGTAGAAAAATGGCTAAATACAACCAAAATAAATAATTTCCACCAAACTTCTTAGATGCATTTGCTTTAACAATACAGCGCGCAACAGCCAACAAATAAACTGCCACAGTTATCCAACCAAAAACCGTTGCGTCGCCAATACCTGCATGCCAGCGACCATCTTCCGTCGCGGCAAGTATTAAAGGACTTTGGATTAAGAGAAATAAGAAGAGCGTAATTTTAGTCATACTGTGTGTTTAATATTCAAAAACGAGATTACTATCGCTATTTATCAACATTCTCAACAGTAGATATTTTCAGTATTTTTAACTCGGTACTAATGGTTAATAAATACTAATTACAACAATACCTTCTCAATCCCGCCATTATTCACGCGCTCCACATATTCTTCCATCCAGTTATCGCCCAGAATATGCTTAGCCATTTCGACCACAATGTAATCGGCTTCAATACCCGTATCATCCCCATAACGCGCTAAGCCTTGCAGGCAGCTTGGGCAACTGGTGAGGATTTTCACTTTTCCTTCAGGCTTACCAACGGTTAAGCCCATTTTATTCATACCTTTTTCCAGCTCTTCTTGCTTACGGAATTTAACTTGCGTGGCAATATCAGGTCTAGCAGCAGCAAAAGTGCCGCTTTCGCCACAACAACGGTCGTTCAATTGCACTTCTTGGCCCATTAGCTTATTGGTGACTTCCATTGGCTTATAGGTTTTCATCGGGCTATGGCATGGGTCGTGGTACATGTAACGCGTACCTGTCACCGTTTGCAAGCGCATGTCTTTTTCCATCAGATATTCATGGATATCCAACAATCTGCAACCTGGGAATATTTTTTCAAATTCATATTTTTGCAGTTGGTCCATACACGTACCGCAAGATACGATAACGGTTTTAATATCCAAATAATTCAAGGTATTAGCTACGCGATGGAACAATACGCGATTATCCGCAGTGATTTCTTGACCTTTATCGTGATTACCTGCTGATGTTTGCGGATAGCCGCAACATAAATATCCAGGCGGCAATACGGTGATTGCTCCCACTTCATACAACATCGCCTGTGTTGCTAATCCCACGTTTGAGAACAAACGTTCTGAGCCACAACCAGGAAAATAGAATACCGCTTCAGAATCTTCAGTCACTTTTTGCGGATTGCGAATCACTGGAATCATGCTGTCATCTTCCACACCAAGCATGGCGCGTGAAGTTTTAGACTGCATTTTTCTAGGCATTGGCCTATTAATAAAATGAATCACTTGTGCTTTGATTTCTGGCTTACCAACACTGGCAGGCGGACGAATCTTATTTTTAAGCAGGCCGAATTTTTTGGCTAACGTATGCGCAATGTTTTGGGCTTTATAACCCCAACCAATCATGGTTGTGCGTATAAATTTAATCGTCGCTGGGTCTTTAGCATTTAAAAACAGCATGCCAGCCGCAGTGCCCGGGTTAAATTGCTTTTTACCTTGTACACGTAAAAAATTGCGCATTTTGATGGATACATCACCAAAATCAATATCCACAGGACATGGATTCAAACATTTATGGCAAACGGTGCAATGGTCGGCCACGTCGTTAAACTCGTCAAAATGTTTAATTGAGATACCACGCCGCGTTTGCTCTTCGTACAAAAATGCTTCAATTAGCAATGACGTTGCTAAAATTTTATTGCGCGGGCTGTATAAAAGATTTGCCCTCGGCACATGTGTCGTACAAACAGGCTTACATTTTCCGCAACGTAAACAATCACTTATATCATCGGCAATTTCGCCAATCGCTGATTGCTCCATGATGATAGATTCTTGCTCTAATAAACCAAAGCTTGGCGTATAAGCATTTTCAAGCCCAGAACCTGCTAACAATTTACCTTTATTAAAGTGGCCGTTCGGGTCAACCTTGTTTTTATAGACGGTAAATGTGTCAATGGTTGATTGATCCAAATACTCCATTTTGGTGATACCAATGCCATGCTCGCCAGAAATCACGCCATCCAAGCCTTTGGCCAGCGCCATCACGCGGTCAACTGCTTCATGCGCCTGCTTCATCATGCCGTAATCGTCAGAATTGACGGGGATATTGGTATGCACATTGCCATCCCCCGCATGCATGTGCAAGGCAATAAATACGCGGCTTTTGAGTACGGTTTTATGAATTTCATCAAAACGTGCCAATATTTTTTGATATTCGCGTCCAACGAAAATCTCCGCCATTGGGCGTTTTAGTTCGCGCTTCCAAGAGATGCGTAAATCGTAAGATTGCACCGCGCGGAATACATTTTCGTATTGGCTATGATCTTTACCCAGCGCACCTAACACACTCACAGGTTCATCTAGCGTGTTTAAAATTAAGCGCCATTTTGAACGTAAATCCCGCAACAATTGCAAGGCCATCACTTGTTTGGTCTGTACCATTTGCGCATCTGCATTACCATCTTCATCGGCTTGCAAGGGCAAGTCTGTCTGCATAAACGCTTCTAAAGCATCGACTAATTTAAGCTTGTTATGTATTGAAAGCTCAATATTAATGCGTTCAATACCATCAGAATATTCGCCTAATTTAGGCAATGGAATCACAACGTCTTCATTGATTTTAAAGGCGTTAGTATGTTTAGCGATGGCGGCTGTACGCGCGCGGTCTAGCCAGAATTTTTTGCGTGCTTCGCCTGATACGGCAATAAAACCTTCGCCATTTTTAGCGTTACACATACGCACCATGGCAGAAGCCACTTCACCGACGGCATTTTCATCATCAGAAGCGATATCCGCAATCAATACCATTTTCGGGCGTTGCTGCCTTGCCGCTTTTGTGGCGTAACCAACCGCTTTGATATAGCGCTCATCCATGTGCTCCAAGCCAGCCATAATAACGAGCGACTTGTTAGGGATTGCTGGATCTGGTTTAGCGGTTGCATCGAGATAATCTTTAATCTCCACAATCGCTGGAACGGCATGTGACACATTGCCAAAAAATTCCAATGCAATCGTGCGCACATATTTCGGCATGCGATGCAAAATAAAAGTTGCGCTGGTAATTAAGCCATCGCAACCTTCTTTTTGAATGCCTGGTAATCCGCTTAAAAACTTATCGGTCACATCTTTACCTAGGCCAACTTTTCTAAAGCTTGGTCCAGGAATACTGATAATTTCAGGCTCTCCTAACTGAGTTTTTAGGTCAATATCAAAACGGGTGATTTTGAATCGCGCCATCGCGATATCGTGAATTTTGCCTAGATTATGGTCTAAACGCTCCACTTCCATCCAAGTCGCATCTGGCGTCACCATACGATAAGATGCCAAATTATCCAGCGCGGTACCCCACAACACGGCTTTTTTGCCACCCGCATTCATCGCAACGTTTCCGCCGATACAACTTGCATCCGCACTGGTTGGATCGCAGGCAAACTCTAAACCAGCTTCGGTTGCCGCTTCCATCGCACGGCGCGTCACTACGCCAGCACCACACTCAATCGTGGCAACTTGACGCGCAACACCTGGCAATGTGCGCATTTGCACGCCTGTGTGCTTGTCTAACTTCTCTGTATTGATCACTACAGATAATGGCGTTAGCGGAATTGCGCCACCTGTGTAGCCGGTTCCGCCTCCGCGTGGGATCACGGTTAAGCCTAACTCAATACTGGCTTTTACAAGCGCAGCGATTTCAATTTCAGTATCCGGATTAAGTACCACAAACGGATACTCAACACGCCAATCTGTGGCATCGGTGACATGAGAAACACGGGCTAAGCCATCAAACTGAATATTGTCTTTGCGCGTGATTTTGTTGTATTTAGCCAACGCTTTTTTACGCAAATCATAGGTTTGACGAAAATCATCGGCAAACTTTTCCACCGCTTTTTTGGCAGCATTGACTAGTTTTTGTACTTTTTCATTACCGCTCGTGTTGCCACTCACATTACGTTCATCAATGGCATTAATGCGATGATAAAGCGCATCAATAATCGCTTTGCGGCGTTTTGGATTATCCAGCAAATCATCTTGCAGATACGGATTGCGGCTGACGACCCATAAATCGCCCAACACCTCAAACAACATACGCGCGCTGCGACCGGTTTTACGTTCGCCTCTTAACGCATTCAACACATCCCAAATCTCTTCGCCCAAGAACCGAATAACGATTTCACGATCAGAGAATGAGGTGTAGTTGTAGGGAATTTCGCGCAAGCGAATGGCAGGAGCCGGCTCGGTTTGTAAAATTTCAGCGGGGATAGGTGCGTTCATCTATATTTTGGCTTATCTTGTGGATAAAATTGGCTAAATTTAATAGTTAATTATAACATGCTGTAGACCGCGGAATAACTACAAGCGTTCTATGGTTATTGATAACAATTATGCCTAAAAAGCGTTAAAATTATAAAATGTTGACCATTAAAAAACTCATTATTCCCGCGGCCATTCTGGCTTTATTAATCGTTTTAGGCTTAAGCCTAAGCAATAAAACCCAAGCACCCACAATCACATTTACCACAATTGATGGCAAAAAAATCAGCATGGCCGACTTAAAAGGCAAAGTGGTGCTGGTTAATTTTTGGGCAACCGATTGCCCTGGCTGCATCAAAGAAATGCCAGATTTGATTAAAACTTATAATGATTATAAAACCAAAGGTTTCGAGGTTATTTCTGTCGCCATGCCTTATGATCCGCCTGCGCAAGTACTTAACTATACGCGGCAAAAGGCGCTGCCTTTTCCTGTGATGCACGATGGTTTCTCTGAAATAACACAAGCATTTGGCGGCGTAAATTTAACACCGACTGCGTTTATTTTTGATAAACAAGGCAAACGCCTACAACGCACAATTGGTGAACTGGATTTTGCTAAATTACACCAACTGCTGAATATCGAGCTGGCCAAATAATGCTTTGGATTAAAGCATTCCACCTTATTTTTGTCATCAGCTGGTTTGCTGGTTTATTTTATTTGCCCAGATTATTTGTGAATCACGCCATGGTGAGCGATGCCGCCACTTTGGAGCGACTCAGTTTAATGGAAAATAAGTTATATCGCTTTATGTTGCCGCTGGCCATATTGGCGATTATCTTTGGTTTATGGCTGACGATTGCTTATGGCATTAAAGGCGGCTGGCTGCATGCCAAGTTGTTGCTGGTTGCGGGCTTAATTGCTTATCATCTTTATTGTGGCAAATTAATGCGCGATCTTGCTGCGGGCAAAAATACCCGCAGCCATATTTGGTATCGCTGGTTTAATGAAGTGCCTGTGTTAATATTATTTGCAATCGTTATTTTGGTGGTTGTAAAACCATTTTAAAGCGTTAAGTCATTTAAAGTTAACCGAATTTAAACATGAATAATCTAGATATTCTGCATTCAGACTGGCTGATTAACATGCTCAAAAAATCGAGCAGCAAACCGCAAGCGCGGCTTTTAAGCCTGTTCGATATTTTAGAAGATTGGCTAGATGCGCCGAATACGGGTCAACAATCTATTCAACAAGAAAACCTCGTATTAGCAACAAACCATCAATTACAAGATTTTTTAGCGTTAGAAGCCGCTAAAGCTGGTGCTGCATTGCCCGAAATGTTGGCGAATCAATTGTATTTTATGGCAGTTGCAGCAGCGCAAGAAAAACTTCAAGCCAATAATCCGTTAAGTTTAAGCCATGCTAAAAATGCTGCTAGCGCACTCATAGCTGCGCAAACTGAAAAAGAATTCCGCATCGCAAAATCATCCGTTTATGCGATTGCCGCCAGCTTTTTAGGCGCATCGGTTGTTGCGGGTAGTTTATTTATCATGCATAAAACCGATTCAGCATCACATACAAAAATTGCGCAAACTGCGCCGAGCATTGCCGTTATGCCCAGCCAAATAGCTACAGCGCAACAAACTTCTGCGTTATTGGCCCAGCTTGATCAAATGCGTAAAGGCAACTGCCAGTTGATTGAGGCGCTACAATTACCCGATTCTTATAAAAAAGTATATTTTGAGAATGTTGTATTAGGTCAAATTTCTACCAATATTGAAGATCAAAAAAAAGTACATCAGTTATTAGATATGGTGCGTTGCAATTACACGCCAATGTTAATGGCTAATTCTAGAGGCACCTAGCTTAACAGCTGTTCGCGCACTTTTTACGCAACCTATTTATTGCAATTCCATCAAAATTCCGCAGCACCAATATTCAGATTTATTTTAAATCTGCTCTATACAAGCAAGTATATTAATTAACTTGGATTAAAAATTTAATTAATTTTTATTATAAATATTAGACACTTAATCGGCACTGAAATACTTAACGCATGAAAAATGTTACCTATAAGTATATTGACTAAGCCAATTAATCTCATGCTATACTATTTTTATGAGCGTGTTAAAAGACAGAATTTTACTGGTTGCAACAGATTTATTTCACACTAGAGGAATAAATTCCACGGGGGTGGATACGATTGTCGCCGTCGCAGGAACAACCAAAATGACGCTCTACAAATACTTTAATACCAAAGAACAGCTAATCATAGAAGTGTTGCAAAAAAGCCAGCTGGATTTTCAAAGCTGGTTAACTGAAAAATTAAACACTGGCACTAAAAAACCCGCTGAAAAAATTCAATTGTTGTTTGACTATATTGAAGAATGGGTCAATTCTTCTGCATTTATCGGCGTTGGCTTTATTAAAGCTTCAGCAGAATTCCCCAACGAAGAAAATGCCATTCATAAACTATCCTCATTGCAATCACGTGAATTTAGACAGTTCATCGGCAAATTAGCTGCCGATGCCAATATTAAAGATGCCGACGGCTTGGCATTGCAATTGTCATTACTGTTTGAAGGCGCAGCGCAAGCTGAGCAAATGAAACGTGGCTCTGGTGCAATCAAGTATGCTAAAAAAGCCGCTAAAATCTTAATCGATGGCGCGATAAAACAATCCTAAATTAACGTATATTTGAGCATTAATAATAGTTAACCATTATTTTCACCCAAATTTTACCCTAGCAATCTCAGCCGCATTAAAAACTCCCCTTGCCTAGTGCATGCTTGCTCTAAGATAATATCGTTTTAAAAATCGGTATTATTATGCATACGCTTATTTGTGGCTCTCTCGCTTTCGACACCATCATGGTGTTTCAAGATCAATTTAAAAATCATATTTTGCCTGACAAAATTCACAGCTTAAGCGTATGTTTTTATGTGCCAGAAATGCGTCGCGAATTTGGTGGCACTGCTGGCAATATTGCCTATAATTTGCAGTTATTAGAGGGTAAACCACTAATTATGGCAACGGTGGGTGACGATTTTAGTAGTTATACGAATTGGCTTAATCAACACAATATCAGTACGCAACATATTAAAAAAATCGATGCCAGCTTTACTGCGCAAGCGTTTATTACCACCGATATTGACGACAATCAAATCACCGCATTTCACCCAGGCGCAATGGTGGAGTCGCATCAAAACAGTGTAAAAGATGCCAAAGAAGTTAGCTTAGCAATTATTGCACCGGACGGTCGCGATGGCATGTTTCAACATGCCAAAGAATGCTTTGAAGCAGGCATTCCATTCCTGTTTGATCCGGGCCAAGGATTACCGATGTTTAACGGTGAAGAGTTGCTGCATTTTATTGAAATGGCAACTTATTTGGCGGTAAACGATTATGAGGCGCAAGTTTTGCAGGATAAAACTGGCTTAACACTTGCGCAATTAGCCAGCAAAGTAAAAGCATTAATCGTGACTTTGGGCGCGCAAGGCTCGCACATTTATGCGGATGGTCAACGTTATGAAGTACCATGCGTTAAAGCTGAACAGATTATTGACCCAACTGGCTGTGGTGATGCGTACCGTGCAGGTTTATTATATGGTATTGCAAATGGTTGGGATTGGCTCACTTGTGGGCGATTGGCCTCAACGATGGGTGCGATTAAAATCGCGAGTCGTGGCGGACAAAATCACAAACCAACGCGTATTGAAATTGAAAATGTTTATGCACAAGCATTAATCGCAGAAGTGAGTGCTGAACAAGCGGCTTTACAAACTACACATTAATTAATTTTTGTTCACTACTTCTTGAGTTAACCTATTGAATCCTAGTAAAAAATAGTCAATAGCAAAACCAAATGCTAATTAAATTGACTAAGTAAGCGGTAATATATAAATCAAATAATTAAAGGAGCCATTATGCAATTCTCAAAACTATTATTTTCAAAGCTATCCTTGGTCGCGATGTTATCAATATTAACAGTTGCTTGCGCGAGCTCTAACTCTGGTAGCGTATACAAACGTGACGATGCGCGAAAAGTGCAGACAGTAAGAACCGGCGTAGTGGAAAGTGTGCGCACAGTTAAGCTAGAAGGTACAAAAAGTCCAGTTGGTACTATCGCTGGTGGTGCAGTTGGTGGCATTGCTGGTAGTTCAGTGGGTGGCGGACGCGGCAGCGCGATTGCTGCGGTAATTGGCGCAGTAGTTGGCGGCCTTGCTGGTTCAGCTGCTGAAGAAGGTATTACGCGTAAAGATGGTATTGAAATTACCGTTAAGTTAGATGGCGGTTCAATGCTAGCAATTGTGCAGGAAGCGGATGAAGAGTTTAAGCCAGGTGATAAAGTACGCATTGTTGAGAATTCAGATACTTCGCGCGTGACGCATTAATATTTACTAGCTAATGAGTCGCTTAATGATTAGCGACTCATTCTTTCTGGGTTTAGCTGTCATCATTTAGTCATTTTACTTTAATGATTCATTCATATTAAGCACATAACATCTCTCAAAATAAAGGAGAGATGTTATGTCTGACAACAAGTTAGCAAAATCACAAGCATTACAATCTAAAGAACTGCAATCAAGAGCATTTCAATCTAATTACCCGTCACAAAGAGGCTTAACTATTAGCTTGGCACGCAACCCTGCAGAGGTCGCGGAAGCGCAACGTTTACGCTACAAAGTATTTTCGGAAGAAATGGGCGCGCAGCTTTCAGGCACAGGCGGCTTAGATGTTGATGGTTTTGATGAGTATTGCGATCATTTATTGGTGCGTGAAAGCATTACACATCAAGTGATCGGCACTTATCGCATCTTAAGCCCAGAAAAAGCCAATGCGGCTGGTGGTTATTACTCTGCAGGTGAGTTTGACCTTACGCGATTATCACATCTTTTCAAAAGTACCGTGGAAGTTGGCCGCGCTTGCGTGCATCAAAATTATCGCAATGGCGGCACCATTACGATGTTATGGGCTGGACTAGCCAAATACATGCAAATGCACAATTATGAATATATGATTGGTTGTGGCAGTGTAGCAATTAATGATGGCGGACACATGGCGGCAAGTTTGTATAACAAGCTTAAAGATGAGTATCTTTCGCCTGCTGAATACCGCGTTTTTGCGCGTAATCCTTTGCCGATTCATGCATTAAATCAAAACATGCAAGTCGTTTGCCCACCGTTGATCAAAGGATATTTGAGGCTTGGTGCCTATATTTGTGGTGAGCCTGCATGGGATGCCTATTTCAATACGGCGGATATGCTGGTAATGTTACCTTTATCTAAAATCAACAGTCGATATGCTTCGCATTTCTTAAAATAATTTGCAACAAAACAGTCACTTAATTATTCGAATCTATCGAATAATACGCATTTTCTGTCACACCATTACTGGATTAATCATCGCAGCAATCATTTTGCCCGTACTGGGCAAAGAATCCAAAAAGTCACTAATTAAATGGTGGTGCGGTGGTTTACTACGCGCGTTTCATATCAAAGTGATAACCTTCGGCAATCTGCCGCCCGCCTCTACTAAAGGTGTGATGTTTGTCGCAAACCACGTTTCTTGGTCAGATATTCATGCATTAAATAGCCAAATTGCATCACGTTTTATTGCCAAGGCAGAAATTAGAAACTGGCCCATATTCGGCTATTTAGCGTCTAAAGCCAACCCACTATTTATTGATCGAAGTAAAAGACAAGTAGCAGCAAAACTTGTAGAAAGTACTGCTGAAAGCTTGGCAGATGGCGATAACCTTTGTTTTTTCCCTGAAGGAACGACGACAGATGGCACGCATGTATTGCCGTTTAAAAGCAGCGTATTACAAGCAGCGATTAATGCAAATACCATTATCTGGCCAGTCGCTATTAGGTACGTTAACTTGGATGGCAGTATCAATACTGCGATGGCTTATGCAGGCGAAACGGGATTAGTAGAATCGATGCAACGGATCATTCAATTAAAGAATGCGATTGTTGAATTGCATTTTTTAACGCCTATCGATGCCAGCAAGCAAAACAGACGTGATTTAACTCAACAAGCTTATGATGCAATTATCACTAAATTGGCTTTGCAACCAAATCTCTCACATCGTGCTGCACTTGAGTGATTACGCCAGTTTCAATACAAAAAGCCGTTAATTGCCCGCCCCACAAACAACCAGTATCTAGCGAAATTACATTATTCCGCTGGCTTAAACCCAGCGCAGACCAATGCCCGCAAAATATTCTTGTCGCTTGTGATTGCCGATTAGGCACATTAAACCAAGGCATATAGCCTTCTGGCACGTTTTGCAACTCACCTTTAAAAGCAAATTCCATCTCACCATTCGCTTTACAAATACGCATACGCGTCATGGCATTGGTAATCACGCGCAGTCTATCCATACCCACAAAATCATCTTGCCAAATATTGGGTGTATTGCCGTACATATGCGTTAAAAAATCACGGTAATTAAACGCTTGTAACGCCATTTGCACTTCATGTGCATAAGTGACTGCCTGTTGAATTGTCCACTGCGGCAGTAAGCCTGCATGCACGATTGCATAGCTCTGTTGATGCGTATCAAAATCCACCAACATTAACGGTTGATGGCGTAACCAAGTGAGTAGCTCATCGCAATCAGGCGCATCTATAATGGCTTGCAGTGTATCGCTTTTATGCGCTTTTTTTAACTGATGCGCCACTGCTATCGCATGTAAATCATGGTTACCCAGCACCAGTTTCACGCAAGACTGATGTTGAACACACCAACGCAAAACCTCTAACGAACCACTGCCACGGTTGATTAAATCACCAACTAATCTTAGCTGATCCGTTTTTGGATTAAATTGTAGTCGATTGAGTAGCGCACTAAAAGCGTGATAACAGCCTTGTATATCGCCAATTGCGTAAGTTGCCATAGGTTTGATTATAGGGGTTTCATGCAGACTTAATCGTTTTTACAAATAAAAAAGCCGCCTAAATAATTTAAGCGGCCTTTCTTACTACCCAATACTTAACACTAAAAATAACTTAAAAATTAACCTGCAGGTGCTGGCTCTGCTGCAGGAGGCGTTGCAGCTGCTGGAGCTGCTTCTGCTGGCTCAGCTTTTGGTGCCTCAAATTTTGCACCTGATGCGTTAGCCATATGTGCAACTGCATTAGCGATTTCCCCATCAGTTAAATCAGGATTACCACCACGCGCTGGCATATTACGAATGCCCTCAATCGCATGTTTTACTAATGCTTCATAACCTTGTGCAATACGTGGTGCCCATTGCTCTTTATTGCCAATCATTGGCGCGGCCATTAAACCAGCAGCATGACACATCGCGCAAACGGCTTTAGTCACTTCTTCGCCACTCTTATTCACATGTGGTCCAGCGCTAGCTGCCGCCACTTCCACTTCAGCGACTGGCTTAATCGACTCTTCCACTTTTGCAACTTCTGCGGTTTCCGCAGCTGCCGTAGCTGGTGTGTGTGCCGGCTTACCAAAAAAATACGCTAATAGCGAGATTATTAAAGTAAACGCTAAAATAGTACCTGGAATAGCAATAATTAATTGCCAAAAACTAGAACCTGAATATCCTTCATCATGCTTACTCATTGCAGTTAGTTCCTAAATATTAAAAAATTAAACTTTCGCTATTATACCCACACGCCAACAAGGTTAAAAGTCAAACTTAATGCCATATTGGCATTATTACAAACAATCTAAACTGTTATCTTAATGCGTGTTGCTTTGTTATAATGCGCCATCACAAGCGCCCGTAGCTCAGCTGGATAGAGTGTTGGTTTCCGAAGCCAAAGGTCGTGGGTTCGACTCCCGCCGGGCGCACCAAAAAATGCTTTTTATATCTTCCAGTAATGATCAATCAATAATGCTGCAAAAATGAGTGTTAAGTACAGAATGGAGTACTTGAACGTACTTTTTGCTAGCTCATCAGAGTATTTTCGGTATAAGCCAATGACATACCACAAGAATACGACATTTAATAAAACCGCTGAAACCAAGTAAATCAAGCCACTCATGCCTAGACTGTACGGCATAAAAGACACTAAAACTAAAATAACGGTATACAACAGAATATGTAAAAGCGTGAATGCTTCACCATGCGTGACTGGCAACATTGGCATACCTACTTTGGCATACTCTTCACGACGATATAAAGCTAAAGCCCAAAAATGCGGTGGCGTCCATGCAAAAATAATCAAAAACATGATTAATGACTCTGGCGAAACTGCATTATTCACCGCGGCCCAACCCAATATTGGTGGCATAGCGCCTGATGCGCCGCCAATCACAATATTCATTGGCGTAGCTGGTTTTAGGAATACCGTGTAAATAACCGCGTAACCTACAAAAGTGGCAAAGGTTAACCACATTGTCAGTGGATTAACGAACAGATACAGAATTAATAGACCTGAACCGCCTAAAAGTGTGGCAAAAACCGTTGTTTCTGTTTGAGAAACTTGACCAGTCGGTAGCGGCCTTCCACGTGTGCGCGCCATCACCGCATCAATTTTATGCTCAATTAAACAATTAAAAGCTGCTGCGGCACCTGATGCGAATGCAATACCCACCGTTGTTGCCAATAGAAGTGGCCATGGCACCATTCCAGGCGTTGCCAAGAACATACCAATAACCGCAGTAAATACAATCAACATCGTCACGCGCGGCTTACACAAGGCGAAAAAGTTTTTAAAACTTGTCGCAAAGGCTTGTAGCGGGCTAATTGTATTGATGTTCGATTTTTGACTCAATTAATACTCTCTTTATTTCATTCAATATATTTGCAGCTGCTAGAGACTAATTGCAGCAGATTTTACAATCGGTCATTATTGATTAGATTTGCCACCAGTGATTTTTGAATTAAAAATCACCATGATAATAACCAATAATGCGGCACCCAAATTATGACCTACGGCCAATACTAACGGTAAGTGCAAGACTAAATTTGCAATACCAAGGCTGATTTGCGCAAATAGCACAATGATTAATACAATGCTTAGGCGTTTTAATTGCGCGTATTTTAAACTATTTAAGGCTAAAAAACCCAAATAAATCAAAGTTATGATAGCGCCGATACGATGCGTCCATTGAATGGCGGTAATCGATGCCAAGCTTAAATTGCCACCATCTGCACTTTGCCCTAACTCACGAATCATATGAAAAGCATCTTTAAAATCCATGTCTGGTATCCATGCGCCATGGCAAGTGGGGAAATCTGTACAAGCTAATGCGGCATAATTAGTGCTAGTCCAGCCACCTAAGAATATTTGCATAAATAGCACGACCAAACCAAAACGGATAAGCCAACGGCTGGTTTGAGTTTGAGTTTTCGCATCCGAATACAGCACATGAGAATATTGCCCCCAATGTCGATGTGCTATCCATGTCAATAAGGCTAAAGTTGTCATGCCACCTAGCAAATGTGCACTGACGATAACGGGCTTAAGCAGCATCGTCACTGTCCACATACCCAGCGCAGCCTGAAACATAATAATAGCAAGTAGCGAAGTTGTTAACCAAGGAGACACTTTAACTTGCTGGCTACCTTGTTTAGATTTTCTCCAAGCGAGAATGAATAGTGTTAAAACAACCAATCCCAATGTGCCAGCCAAGTAACGATGTAGCATTTCTTTCCAAGCTTTACCTGTTTCAATCAAGCTATGTGGATAATTCGTTTGCGCTTGTTGAATCGCTGTTTCACTTTGAGGCACGGTCAGCGTACCGTAGCAACCTGGCCAATCAGGACAACCTAGTCCAGCATCTGTTAAACGCACATAAGCCCCCAACACAACCACGCATAGCGCCATAATCGCGCCTAACATTGCAATGCGTTTAAACCACATATTTATGCCGCCCAAGAATATTTTAAAAGTCGCACTAAATCTTTGCGAATGTCTGCAGGATTAGCATTTGCTGGATAACTCATCATCATGTGACCCAATGGATCGACTAAATACAGGCGATTAGACTGAAGCGCATTTTCACCTTTTAAGTCAAATTGCGCACTCAAGACTTTAATATCCGTTGCTGGTTGATTAATCACAGTTAAATCAGGAAAGTCTTTTTTAATCTTACTCATATCTTGCACATTAGTAATCAATACACGTTGCGTGCGTGGAATGTCTTTGTACAATGAAACATGAATTTGGCGCATATCTGTTAATTTTTTCATACAGGCAGCTTCGCATGTATCGGTCACATAGACCATATTCCATTTTTCAACCCAAAACTCATGGCTATCTTTGCCATTGTTATCTTGCAACGTAGCAGTCGCTTGAATCAATTTAGGCGGTGTAATCAGTTCACCGCGACTCTCGCCTGTTGGCTTAAAATTAAACTTAAACATCAATATAACTGCAATAATCGGCACCACAAAAAATGTGAGCATCATCAGAAAAATCGCTCGTCCTTTGCGTTGATCTTTACTGTTAATGTTATCGAGCGGTTCTGTTTGCATAATGAAGATTTACCTTAATATTCACGAATTTTTGCTAAATGTTAACTACTTTTTTGACTGAGTTTTTATACGACTGTATTAGATTTTCTTGGTCTTGTGATACTTAAGTACAAATAAATCATCAATGTCGCAAACGCAAACCCAAACCACTGATAGGCATAACCTAAATGGGTCACGATGCGTTCTTGAGACATTTCCCAGTTGCGGACAAAACCGCCCGCAGTACTTTTATTGTCTAATTTAATAATGATTGGCAGTATTTTAATCGGCACATTTTTAACATATTTTTGCATATCCAAATTTTGCCATACTGGTTGCCATGTTTTACTATCAGCGGCGATTTGTGCTTTATCTTCCAGTGTAAATATTTTTTTGGTAGGCACCCATGCCATACCTTGCACATCCAAAGTGCCTGATGGCGTTTCAAATACAGGCAAATCAGCACGTTTAGTCATGCCTTGTATCCATCCGCGATTGACCAACACATATTCATTTGTACCCGCAATCTTTAACGGCGTAACCACATGATATCCAACTAAGCTATTTTCTACTTTGTTGTCGATTAAAATTTGATACTGCGTTGCATACTCACCCTGCACGTGCGTTTTTTTAAACTCTAGAATTTCGCTGTTTGATAAATAGTCTTTTAAATCGGGCAATTTGTTTTTGTTCGACAATTCAAAATTTGCTTGAATCTTTTGTTTCAAGACTGCTTTCTCATACTGCCAAAAACCCAGCTTAATAAATAGTGGAATGCAGATAATGGTAAGCACAGTGCTCAATAATGACGCTTTAAATTGAAGCTTAAAAAAACTGAATTGCATTTATACTAGACCAGTCGCATAATTATTAAATAACTTCATTTGGACAAATCAATGTTTATAAAAATTGCAGTCGTTTTGGTATTAATTGTCATTTTAGGTAGTTTATTTTCAGCATTGTTCTTTTTGAATAAAGACAAAGCTGGTAGCGAGCGCACAGTAAGAGCACTTACAATTCGCATTGGGCTTTCAATCTTTTTATTTATCGGTTTATTAATTGCAGGTTCTTTCGGGTTAATTGGCCATTCTCTATAAGTTTTAAAGTAAATAAACTTTAAACCAAATAAAAAAGGGCGATGCATTGCATCGCCCTTTTTTATCGTTCTATTACAACCAATATACAAATATAAATAAGCCCAACCAAACCACATCCACAAAGTGCCAATACCAAGCGACACCTTCAAAACCAAAGTGATGCTCAGGTGTAAAATGGCCTTTCATGCAACGGATTAAAATAACAATCAGCATAATTGTACCAAGCGTTACATGGAAACCATGGAAACCTGTCAACATGAAAAAGGTTGCACCATATGCGCCACTGCCTAAAGTAAGGCCCATTTCCGTATAAGCCTCATGATACTCAAAACCTTGGCAGATTAAGAATGCAATACCCAACGCAACGGTTAATGCCATACCAGCAACCAACTGAGCACGCTTATTTTTAATCAAAGCCCAGTGCGCCCAAGTAATCGTAGCGCCAGATGTAAGCAATAAAGCGGTATTAATTGCTGGCAATCCCCATGGTGACATAGGGTGAAAATTAGCACTTGGCTTATATTCCGTACCAAGCACTGTGCCGCCAGGGCCTAATGATGGCCATGTGCTTAAAAAGTCTTTATACGGGGTAATGTCTGCATCAAAGCCAGCTAAATCTGGCACTGAAAGCACACGCATGTAAAACAACGCGCCAAAAAATGCAGCGAAGAAAGCTACTTCAGAACAGATAAACACAATCATACCGACACGGAATGATTTATCTTCCCAATTTTTATATTTTCCCGTCAAACTCTCTGTGATGACAGTGCCCATCCATTTGAATGTCATCGCAATGATGATTGCTGCACCTAAATACATCATCCACTGACCAAATGCCAAATGATTCATTTTGAAGATGAAACCAGAAGCAAGTGATAGCAAGCCGACCGACAAAATAGACGGATAGATACTACCGTGTGGAACGAAATATTGATTTTCTGAATGAGTTGCCATTCGTTTACTCCCAAGCACTTAAATTTTAATTATAACTTTGTAACGCTTTGTATGCGATACAAGCTCCCTGATTTTTAACTAAAAACTATTTTTTTGTTGCTTCAAAAAATGAATATGACAAAGTCATTTCACTGACATCTTTTGGTATTGCTGGATCGACAAAAAATCTTAATGGCATGACCTTGGTTTCACCTGGTTTTAAGCTTTGATTCACAAAACAAAAACACTCTATTTTTTTTAAATAAACCGATGCAATACCAGGTGTAACACTGGGTATTGCTTGTCCTGTGACCACTTGACTCGTTATATTTTTTGCTTCAAATAGCACTGTTTCAATTTGACCTGGATGCAATGTAATGCTGGCTTGTTTGGGATAAAAATTCCAACCTAAGCCTGGCATCACGGCAGATGTAAATTGCACAGTAACGCTTCTGGATTCATCTACTTTGGCTTTAGTCAAAGTAGATGCATTATTATCCGTTTTACCATTAAGGCCCGTGATACTACATAAAACGTCATATAAAGGCACTAAGGCAAACGCAAACAATAAGGAGCCTAGCGCCACCCAAATCATTTTAACGGCTAATTTATTATTCGCTTTATCCTGCTCAGCTTTCGTTTTCTGCCTAACTTCACTTGAGTCAGGTTTTGGATCTATTACAGGTTCCATATAGTAAACATCGACAACACATACCAACCTATGGCTATTACACCAAATATCAGGGCAATTTTTATATTTCTACGACGTCTTGCCAGTTCTTTATCTTCCATTTATTAAACATCCCATCCATTAAGTTTTCTATTGAATAGAAAAGCCCAAGCTAACTTGGGCTTTAAATGATTACATTACTTAATAGTAGGTTGCTCAGTAAAGCTATGATATGGAGGTGGTGAAGATAGTGTCCACTCTAAACCCTCTGCACCTTCCCACACTCTGTCAGTCGCTTTTTTTCCACCCTTTACGCACTTGATAATCACGTAAACAAACAACAACTGTGAGAAACCTAAGGCGAATGCTGAGATTGAAGAAATCATGTTGAACTCAGCAAACTGTAACGCATAGTCTGGAATACGACGTGGCATACCTGCCAAACCTACAAAGAATTGTGGGATAAATGTAAGGTTAAATGAAATTGCAGTTAACCAGAAATGCCATTTACCCAATTTTTCATCATACATATTGCCGGTCATTTTTGGCAACCAATAGTACACACCAGCCATAATACCCATGATGCCACCAGCAAATAACGTGTAGTGGAAATGCGCTACAACGAAATAACTATTATGGTATTGCGCATCGGCAGCAACGTCAGCCAACACTAAACCAGTAAGGCCACCAATACCGAACAAGATAATCCAACCTACTGCAAATAGCATAGGTGTCTCAAAGCTCATTGAGCCTTTCCACATGGTTTTAATCCAGCAGAAAAATAACACCGCTAATGGGAGTGAAATTGCCATCGTGCTATACATAAAGTAAAGCAAAGCTGGAACTGGCATACCTGCAGTAAAGAAGTGATGCGCCCAAACAACCACAGCTAAAGCACCAATCGCCCATAGTGAATACACTTGTGCTTTGTAACCGTACATTGGTTTACGTGAGAATGTTTGTAGAATTTGTGGAATGAAACCCCATACTGGCAGTAACAAAATATACACTTCTGGGTGACCAAAGAACCAGAATAAATGTTGGAACATGATTGGGTCACCACCACCAGCAGCATCAAAGAAATGCGTACCGAAGTGACGATCTGTTAACAACATTGTTACCGCACCAGCTAAAACAGGAATAGTCGCAACCAATAAGAATGCAGTAATTAACCAGCCCCATGCAAACATTGGCATTTTCATTAATGTCATACCAGGTGCACGCATATTGAACAATGTCACAATAATGTTAATTGAACCCATTACTGAAGAAATACCCAACAAGTGAACGGCAAAAATCGCGAAGTCTACGCCAATACCACCTTGCACTGATAGTGGCGGGTAGAATGTCCATCCCGTTGCTAATGCGCCATCACCAATACCAAATAAAGCCAATGTAAATGGTAATGTGAGTAAGATAGCCGAAGGCGGTAGTAGCCAAAAACCCCAGTTATTTAGACGCGGCAAAGCCATATCTGGCGCACCAATTTGCAATGGAATCATCCAGTTTGCAAAACCTGTTGCAGCTGGCATCAGTGCTGCGAAAATCATAATTAGTGCATGCACACCAATTAACTGATTAAAAAAGTCTGGATTCATCAACTGCAAACCTGGTTTAAACAATTCAGCACGAATGCCTAAAATCATCGAACCACCGACTAAAAACATCACTAATGAAAAAGTCAGATACATCGTACCGATATCTTTATGATTGGTGGTTGTCAGCCAACGCATAATGCCGGTCGGATGATCTTGATGCTCTTCGTGATTTGCTACCGTTGTTGTACTCATAGCGCTCTCCTGATTACTTTTATTTCAAACAAAAATAAATTACAAATATTGATTCAATTGATATTGATTTTAATTATTGTCTTGCCGCTTTAAC
>Ga0123388_1122481_pt1 | contig 51870 bp, 46 predicted proteins | sample T0HHNO3metaT_FD_89916 | JGI IMG/M metagenome (GOLD analysis project Ga0123388, IMG submission 89916) | Methane-oxidizing artificial microbial communities from Washington, USA to study methane cycling - T0-HHNO3 metaT (Metagenome... | ecosystem: Engineered > Modeled > Simulated communities...
CGCCTTGTTATGATCCTTCTCCTTTAAATGCGCCAGCTCATGCACGACGATCATCCTTAAAAATTCCAGAGGCACATTTTTGAACAGCGAGGCTACCCTGATTTCATTTTTGGCCTTGTGTTTGCCGCCCTGTACTCTGGAAATAAAGGTATGCAAACCCAAGGCATGATGAAGATCCTTAATCTTATCGTCGTAAATCACCTTGCTAAGCGGCTGGGACTGTTTAAGCAAAGCATTCTTCATGTCAACAGTGTAAGCATAAAGCGCCTTATCGGTCCTGATCGTGTGAGTAACAGGGTATTTTTTCAACAGCGTCTCGCCCAGTTTATCTTTACTGATCAGCAGGCGTACCTGGTTGGTCACGTTTTCAGAATAGCCGATTAAATATTTTAATTCATGCATGGCTTATTACTTCAGCGTGTTCAGTATTTGCTCCAGAGGAGCGAGAGAGATCAACGCCCGGTAAAGAATCGTTTTATCTTCCATCAGGCCGTAACATTCATAGTGATAGGGCGAATCTATGGCGTGGCCTATGCCTTCTTTCCTCGATTCCGGCGGGATTTGCCTGATCAGTATATACAGCGCATCGCCGGATTTCAGTTGCGCAAGGTAGGTGCGATCAATGCTGATTTTATGCGACATATACACCAGCGGGTTGCGCTCGAAATCATGTTTTTCTATAACCGCCTTTTCCAACAAGGCGCTGGATATAAGGCTGCACGGGAATATTTCAGGGAACACCGCTTTATTTTTAAAGGGATCGAAAAAAGCATCCTGATCGACCAGAGAACCGCACAAAAAGTTTTTGGCATTGCTGGTCGTAATGAATTTTCGTTTCAGGAAAAAACTGCTGCCGGATATAAAAGACCGGTCGGGATGCTGGTTGAGGGCGCCAAACTGCGGAACATCCGGGTTGGTCAGAAATAAAGCAAACTTGGATTCTTTTTTGTAGCCCAGCAAAGCCAATGCGCCGCCCGATTTAACCGTAATTCTGTTGCTGAGAATCGTCTCCGGGTCTTCTTTTAGTTGCGATTTTTTTATATCGACCGATACCACTTGTCCGGGTTTGACCGCATTAACAAAAGAAAACTGGTAGTTGCTAAAACGCAGGTTTTTGTCGCTGATAAGCGCATTTTCATTATGGTGCTGGCGATAGAGAAAAACTTTGTGTTCAAGCAATGATTCCAGTTGAAATCCCAGTGCAATAGGGCCTTTGAACGGATTGTGATTGATGCGCAGCCACCTGTTTCTATCGTGAAACAAGTTGAAATCATCCGTTGCATTACGTGCAACATCAATATGTATTTGATTAAAAACATCCGAACTGTCTGATGTATGCATAGCGCCTCGATGATTAAATTTCCGGTAACTATTTAGCGCCATTAAATACAATGGAACGCGGATGCCAAAAGTAGGCGCCTTTAGGCGACGCAGATGATGATGAACACGGATTGAAAGGCGAAAGTTGAATCGCGCAATGATTGCATTAGTCTTATTTAATCATAATTATCAGCGTCATCAGCGTTCTATTTTTTATTTTTGGCGGATGAATAACGACAGCGCTTTAATCGATAAAGCGTCGGGTCAAATCGCCGTATTCATCAATTCGACGGTCGCGCAGGAACGGCCATACTTGCCTGACGCGTTCGGCTCTTGCTCTATCAATCGTGCAGCTTAGGAGTTTTGTTTCCGAATCATTGGCGCTGGTGATGATGTCGCCTTGCGGCCCGGCTATAAAACTATTGCCCCAGAAATTAATGCCGGTAGTCGAATTCGGCGCCAGCTCAAAGCCGATACGGTTGCAGGAAATGACCGGAATGCCGTTGGCGACCGCATGCGAGCGCTGAATGGTAATCCAGGCATCCAGCTGGCGTTGCTGTTCTTCGGGGGAATCTTCCGGGTCCCAGCCTATCGCAGTCGGGTAAATCAACAGTTCAGCGCCTGCCAAAGCCATCAATCTGGCGGCTTCCGGGTACCATTGATCCCAGCAAACCAATACGCCTAATTTGCCGATAGACGTTTCGATGGGCTTGAAGCCCAAATCGCCGGGCGTGAAATAATATTTTTCATAAAACCCCGGATCATCGGGAATGTGCATTTTCCGGTACTTACCGGCAATACTGCCGTCCTTGTCGAAAACCACCGCGGTATTGTGATAAAGCCCCGGCGCTCGTTTTTCGAAGATGGTCGAGACGATGACGATGCCGAGCTCTTTCGCCACGCCAGACAGGATTTCAGTGGTCGGGCCCGGAATAGGCTGGGCAAGATTATAATTATTATAATCCTCGCTCTGGCAAAAATACGGCCCCAGATGAAGCTCGGGCAATACTACCAAATCGGCATTGTTAGCGGCGGCTTCATGGATTTTTGCGATGGAAAAATCAAGGTTGGTCTGTCTGTCTTCATCGCAGGGTTGCTGGACAGCGCTAACGGTTAATGTTGATTTCATGATGATCGTGTGGGGTGGTTTCTGATGGGCGTTATTTTATAACGATTTAGCGAAAGGAAATAACAAAACTGCGTCCGCTTCCGCGAAAGCGAGGGAGCTAAGAAGTGGGCTGAACCGGCTCCAGCATCAACTTGCTAATGTATCGGTCATGAATACGGCTAAACAGTGCCAGTGCCATCATCGCACCCAGTAGCGCATAAGCCATGTCCGACTGCGTGTCCCAGATATAGCCTTGAGTGCCTAAAAAAGCTTCGGCGGCTTCCTTGCTTAACAGCGCAACCCACCATTCAATCAGTTCATAAACGGCGCTGATTGCGAGACAGATGCAGATGACGAAAAAATTAAGCCATTTGATACTTTCCACCACATGATTCCTGATGAGGATTTCTCTGGCGATGATGGCGGGGATAAAGCCTTGGGCGAAATGGCCGAGTTTATCGTAATTATTGCGGTCTAAATTAAATGCGTCCTTTAGCCAGTCGAACAGCGGGACTTCCGCGTAAGTGTAATGTCCGCCGACCATTAAAATAAGGCTGTGGATCAGGATCAAGCTATAAGCCAAACCCGTTAAGCGGAATTTCCGGCGCGTCGCTATAAGCACGACCAAGGCAATCATTGCAGGCGCCGTCTCAAGCACCCAAGTCAGGTAATCCTTAGGATATGTACCCGACCAAATCAGTGCCGAAAAAAATATCCCGAACCACGTTTTATTCATAGGTCGGTTTATTTCGCTAACGCTTCTTTATAGGTGCTGGCGCTAAAGCCACGGATGGCGGTGCCATTAATGACCGCCAGCGGGATACCGCCATAACCCGGATCAAGCGTCTTTTTGCGCGCTGCGGCGTCAAGGTCTTGTTCAATATCGTAAGTATTAAAGGCAATGTTGCTCTCGCGCAGAAAGGCCATGGCTTTTTTACAATAAGGACACCAGCTGGTGACGTAAAGATCGACTTTCGGCGCTGCTGCTTGAGCCATGTTATTGGCCGGAATCGGTTGCTGCGATTTAGCTTTAAGGTCGTCACGATTTTCTATGGCTGCCGGATCAGCGGGTTTCGATCCGGAGAAATGCGATTTTCCACCGGCATCGGTCCATTTGTAGATTTCGGCCTGGGCGGGTAATGCGAACGTCAGTGCGAACAAGAGAATAAGCGGGTGATTAATGGTCATGGTGTGTTGGTTCCGGTTAGAAATACGGGTTTTGGTTGGCTATAGTTATTCAGGCTCAGGGCAATCAGTATGTCCCTGTTTTGTACAAAGTTGGTAGTTTAATTGACTTGCCCAGTATTGATAAGCTTGCTCAACATCATCCCAGCTGTCGAAAGAACCCAGTAAGGTTTTCCCGCCTGCCCGGCAGTCCGCTGAAGCCATCAGTAATTCACCGGTTTGCGAATCGGTGATTTTTCCTTCGACACTGGCTTGGCCGACATAAGATTCAGTGCCTGTCGCCAACATTTTAAGCAGTGATAAGGCGCGAGCCGAAGGGTAGACGGCCGTATATAAATCCAGCAGTAGTATCGATGATTCGGCATCGGTGAGGGCAAATTGGATGCGTAATGTCTCCGGTCCGGGATGAGCGACCAGTTTAAAATTCTTCTTCAAGGCTTCCCGCATCCGGTATTCAAAAAGTTCTTTAAGCCTGTGGTTCTCGGCGTGGGTCATGTCGTTGAGATCGGAATCGGGCAGTTTGCTGGTAATGACGGGTTCTAAAATGATTTTTTTATAACCGGCCCAGTTAGTGCCGTCTTTCCAGAAACTTAATAAAGCATCGCCATCTTCGCCGTCCTTAAGCAGCGAATAATCGTCCAGGAAGTGTGATGTTTCAACATATCTGGCCTGGTAAGTTCTCGCGCAACCGATGCTGAGCAGGACAAAGACAAGCACGATAATACGATTAATGGTCGGCATGAAGAGGCGGGACTGATTTTTGAGGTTCATAAAAGGCTTCAGCTCGATAAATGGGGCCACGAAGTTGCCATTGATTATCCGCTATATGCGAGATGCGGCTTGACAAATCTGCCTGGAACAGATTTTCATTAACCCGAAGGGTGTCAGGCAGGACAGCCTGACACCACGTCCTGCATACGGCGAAATATTATCGAATATTAACCGACAGCCCTCAACGCCCCCTCAGGAAACTGCATGGTCATGCAATGCAGGCTGCCGTATTGATGCACCAAGGGCTGGCACGGAACGCCAATAATCTTGCGATCGGGAAAACAACCGGCCAAGCGTTCCAGCGCAACCGCATCCATCGGGTCGCCGTAAACCGGCACCATGACGGCGCGATTGATGATCAGGAAGTTGGAATAATTGGCCGGGAGTTGTTGCCCGTCCTCATCATGAATCGGTTTCGGCAGCGGCAACGGAACCAGATGATAGACGTCTCCATCCTGGGTTCTAAGTGCCTGGAGTTGCGTCTCCATAAATTTCAGGCTGTTGTAGTGCGGATCTTCGGGGTCGTCGCAGCTGGTATAAGCGATGGTGTCAGCGGAGCAAAAACGGGCCAGGGTATCGATGTGGGCATCGGTATCGTCGCCGCTCAGGTTTTCCTGGTCCAGCCAGAACACCCGTTTTGCGCCCAAGTATTGGAGCAATTGCTGTTCTATTTCCTGTTGGCTCAGGCCTTTGTTCCGGTTCGGGTTTAACAAACATTGTTTGGTGGTCAGGAGGGTATCTATGCCGTCGCTTTCGACGCTGCCGCCTTCCAGAATGAAATCTATATCGGTGTGGCTGGCGCCTTTAAAGGGCTTGACGTTGAGCAGTTTGTGATTAAGCGCGTTGTCGCTTTGGTGCGAGTATTTTTCGCCCCAGCCGTTAAAATGAAAGTTCATGTGCATAGGGACGCCGTCTTTTTCGACGGTAAGAAAAACGGTATCCCTGACCCAGATGTCATTCACAGGAGCGTGAATGAAGTCGATGTTGTCGGTCTTGCTTATTAAGGTTTGGATATGTTGCTGATGACTGTCATCCCTGCAAACGATAAGCAGTTTTTGGTATTGGCTGATGGTATCGCTAATGACGCTGTAGGATTGCTCCACGGCATCAAGATTGCGAAAGTCGCCGGTTTTATGCGGCCATGCGATTAATACGGCGGATTGTTTTTCCCATTCTGCTGGAAATCTGTTCATAGGTTTTAGTTTCCTGTAATTGTGCGTTCCGGCTGTGTGCCGGGAGCTGATTGAAACAACATTTCTTTGGCATGTGCCAGCGTGTTGGCGGTGATATTGACGCCGCCGAGCATTCTGGCAATCTCTTCAATGCGCTCTTCCGTTTCCAGTAGCCGGACGTTGGAAGAAGTAATATCGGTTTGGTTGTTTTTTTCAACGTAGAGATGGTGATGCGCTTGTGCAGCGACTTGTGGAAGGTGGGTGACGCACATGACTTGCCGGTTATGGCTTAAGCTGCGCAGTTTTTGTCCGACGATTTCGGCAATACCTCCTCCTATGCCTGAGTCTACCTCATCAAAAATCATGGTCGGGGTGGTTTTATCACTGGACGTGGTGACTTGAATAGCCAGGCTGATGCGCGACAGTTCGCCGCCGGAAGCCACTTTAGCCAGTGGTTTTGCTGGCAGGCCGGGATTGGCGCTGACCAGGAATTCGATTTTATCTTTGCCGTTCAGTTTGGGCGTAGCGCTATCCAGTGCGCCTATGTCGACCAGAAACTCGCCTTGCGGCATGCCCAGTTCCTTGATCATTGCTGAAATTTTTTGTTGCAGTTTCTTGCCGCTAAGTTTGCGTTGTCCGGACAGGTGCGCGGCCAACTGGTGGTATTGGGCCAGTAATTGTTCGACAGTTGCCGTTAAGGCTTCGATGCGCTCGCTGCTGTGGGCCAGTCCGTCGAGTTCCTGCTCAAGTTTTCCGACCAGTTCCGGCAGTTCATCCGGGGTAACGTGATGTTTGCGGCTCAGGCTTTGAATGATGCCGATCTGGTTTTCCAGCGCTTCCAGGCGGTGCGGATCGGCCTCTTGCGATTCGAGAAAGCGGCGCAATTGCAGGGATGCCTCTTCAACCTGAATCTGCGCTTCGGAGAGCATGGTGCAGATTTCGTTTAGTTCGGGCGCGAATTGGGCAATGTGGCTTAACTCGCTGAGACAGTGGTTCAGCATTTGATTGACCGATTGTCGGTCGTTCTCATACAGCATATCGACCTGTTCTTGACCGGTGCTTAAGATTTGCCCCAGATTGGCCAGTTTGCCGTGTTCCTCGGAAAGCTCGGCATAGCTGAAGTTTGCCAAATCCAGCTGTTGCAGTTCTTCAAGCTGATAACGCAGCAATTCCTCGCGTTCGGTTTGATCGACGCTGGATTTGATCAGGCCGGCCAGCTCCTTGCTGGTTTGATGCCATTGCCGGTAACAGGCGTTGACGCTGTCCAGCAGCGGTTGGTTTTTTGCGTAGGCATCCAGCAGGCGGCGTTGCTCGTCGGCATTGAGCAGGGTCAAATGCGCGTGTTGACCGTGAATTTCGACCAGCTTTTCGCTGAGCTCCTGCAAGGCCTGCAAGGTGACCGGACGGTTGTTGATATACGCTTTGGAGCGGCCGTCATGATTAACAATGCGCCGGATCAGGCATTGCTGCTCGGTATCCAGTTCATTGTCCTTTAGCCATTGCTGTGCTTGAGGCGCGTCGGCCAAATCGAATTCCAGGTTAATTTCGGCGCGTTTGCTATTCGGGCGTACGTAGCCGGAATCGGCCCGGTCGCCCAGCGCCAGCCCCAAGGCTGTTAATAAAATAGACTTACCGGCTCCGGTTTCGCCGGTAAGCACCGACATGCCTTTTTCCAGGTCGAGGTCTAATGATTTAACGACGGCGAGGTCGATGATATTAAGGTTTAATAGCATGATTGTCGGTGTGGTAACCACTGCTCCAGTTTAATTTATTCCTGAGTATATAGAAGAAATCATGGCCTTCCGGGTGCAAAATTCTAATGGGTTTCGGTTCTTTTTTAATTAAAATCTTGTCGCTGATTAACACCTTCGGAATTTCAATATGATCGCAAGTCACCAAGGCGTTGATTTGTTTGGTCTGGCAAAAACTTATTTCAATTTCGGCCGAATCGTTGATCACGATAGGCCGATTCGACAAGGTATGGGGATTAAGCGGCACCAAGACCAGCGCGTTTAACGCAGGATGCAAAATCGGCCCGCCGGCGGACAGGGAATAAGCGGTCGACCCGGTCGGTGTGGAAATAATCAGGCCGTCGGAGCGCTGCGAGTTTAAAAACACATTATCAATCTTGGTGATGATCTCTATCATGCTGGGCGTTACCCAGCGATGCACGACCACTTCATTGACGGCGGTTTCTTCGTGGATAATTTGCCCGTCACGGATGATTTTGGTACGCAATAAATAGCGTTTTTCCTCTGTGTAATGGCCTTCAAGGATGCGTTGTAGTTTACCGGACAGCTCGTTGGGCGATATGTCCACCAGAAAACCCAGTCTGCCCAAGTTGATGCCGATCAACGGAATATCATCTTCGACGATGGCGCGGGCGGCCGAAAGAAACGTGCCGTCGCCGCCAACGGCGATCACCAGGTCGCAATGCTGACCCATCGTGTCTATCGTGCAGGATTTAACGGACGGATTATCAATAAAATGAGCGCTGTCTTTCGCGACAATGACGGTATATTGGTGTAGCTTTAAAAAAGCATGCAGGGCAGTTAAAGTCGCGGCGATGCTGGGATCGCTGGGTTTTCCTATGATGCCGATGGTCTTAAAGGGAGTCTGCATTGCTGGATAACAATTGGGAAATGAATTTGATTATACAAAAAAACCTAGGTAAGACTACGAGTATTACAACTTCAGCGGATATTTTGGCTGTCGCAGGACTTGGTTTTGCCTTTTAGCTTGATATTTTTGAACAATAGACACAATCTATGAACTGCCGGATTGATGGAATCGATTAATAGCGGCAATATACACAGGGGATCGTAAGACAGGGTGTAAAATTATTAATTCAGGGGGTTAGCAATGAAACAATTACACAGAAAGGACCTGTTCGGCTGGTCGGAATTTAATCGGGAGCGCAATCTGGATTTTCATAGTGTGCTGTGGGTGCGCGACGATGGTAACGTTTTAATCGACCCTTTGCCGATGTCCGAACATGATCACAGCCACTTGCAAAGCCTGGGCGGGGTAAGATTTATCGTCATTACCAATAGCGACCACTGCCGCGATGCCGAGCATATCGCCGAGGTTACCGGCGCGGCGATTTACGGCCCGGCAGCCGAGGAAGAAACGTTTCCGTTGGCATGCACCCGCTGGCTTCGCGATCACGAAGAAATCGTTCCCGGCTTGGTTGCCTATCAGCTTAACGGTTCTAAAACGCCGGGAGAATTGGCGCTGCTTTTGGAGCACAGTACGCTGATAACCGGCGATTTAATCCGTTGCCATATCGGCGGTGAATTGTGCATGTTGCCGGACGCAAAGCTGACTGATAAAAACAAGGCCATTCAATCGGTCAAACGCATTGCCGAGTTGCCTGATATTAAGGCCGTTTTGACTGGCGACGGCTGGCCGCTGTTCAATCATGGCAGTGAAGCTTTGCATCGTCTGGCAAGGTCATTGAATCATTAAGTGAACAACCAAAGGTTTCTTCTTCAACGTGCCGCTTAACGCGGCATCTCAATCCATACAGCAGGTTTTGTTAATGTGGGTACAAAAAGAATTTTCATTATCAGCAAAAAGCCGGGGATTCCATCTGATCACCGGTGAAATCCTGAACGCTATTCCGGAATTGGCCGCGGTACAGTGCGGATTGCTACACCTTTTTATCAAGCATACATCGGCATCGTTGACGGTTAATGAGAATGCCGATCCGACGGTGCGCCAGGATATGGAAAGCCACTTTAATCGATTTGTGCCGGAAGGCGCGCCTTATTATAAGCATGGCTATGAAGGCGAAGACGACATGCCCGCCCATATAAAAAATGCGCTGCTGGGTTCCAGTTGCACCATTCCCATTACCAAAGGCAAGCTTAATCTGGGCATCTGGCAAGGCATTTACCTGTGCGAGCACCGCAATCAGGGAGGTAGCAGGCGGATTGTAGCGACTATTCAGGGACAATCTCGAACCGATACCCATATGGGGTAGCGTTCCGTTTATTTAAGTAATAGCCTTTATTGATTGAAGAAGTTGAGTTCCCTATCCTACAGATACTTGTACAATGCCAACTGGTTTTTTAGGAACGTGTATGAAATAAAATTACCAACCTACGCGGCTATATATAGAGACAGTAGTCAATATTTCTGGAAATGGAGAAAGGACGTTGAAGATATTAGTAACAGGAGCTGCCGGCTTTATAGGTTCAAGCCTTAGCCTGAAGCTGCTGGAACGGGGCGACGAGGTTGTCGGAATAGACAACCTTAACGATTATTACGATGTCAATTTGAAGTTGGCACGGTTGGAACGGCTGCGGGGCTATGATCGTTTTAAGTTTATCAAGCTTGAAATTGCCGACAGAACCGCAGTAGACGGGCTCTTTGCCAGTGAAAAATTTCAAAGAGTCATGCACCTGGCGGCTCAAGCCGGTGTAAGGTATTCCATCACCAATCCTCATGCCTATATCGATTCGAATATAGTCGGATTCATCAACATACTCGAAGGGTGCAGGCTGTGTGCCGTCGAGCATTTAGCCTACGCTTCATCCAGCTCTGTTTATGGGGCGAATACCAAAATGCCGTTTTCTATCCATGACAATGTCGATCATCCTGTTTCCCTTTATGCGGCCAGTAAAAAAGCCAATGAATTAATGGCTCACACTTATAGCCATCTTTATAAGCTGCCGACCACCGGCTTGCGGTTTTTTACCGTTTACGGTCCCTGGGGACGGCCGGATATGTCGCCGATCATGTTTGCCCGTAATATCATTGAAGGGAAGCCGATTGATGTGTTTAATTACGGTAATCATCGTCGCGATTTCACTTATATAGATGACATAGTGGAAGGCGTCATCCGGGTTATTGATAAACCGGCACAAGCTAATGCAGACTGGGCGGGTGACAATCCCGACCCGGGGACCAGCTTTGCCCCTTATCGTTTATATAATATCGGCAGCAATAACCCTGTGCATTTGTTAACGTTCATTGAAACGCTGGAAAAATGTTTGGGTAAAGAGGCGGTAAAGAATTTCTTACCGATGCAGCCGGGAGATGTGCTTGATACCTGTGCCGATGTTTCGGATTTAGAGCATGATTTGGGCTATAAACCTGCCACGTTGCTGGAGGATGGGGTTAGGCGTTTTGTTGAATGGTATAAGTGTTTTTACAGATAAACAGGTATTTGTACTGATAGAAATTATATGATTTATCTGCTCTACTTGACTGAGTCTACGACCTAGCGAAATGGCCTCGCATGCTGTAGATAACAATAGTTTTTAATTTTTCTTAACTGAAGAACCTTATAACCTTGTATAACCAATACTTCCATTTCAGCGAATTGCCGTTTTCCATAGCGACTGATCCGCACTTTGTTTATATGAGTCCGCGTCATCAGGAGGGTTTGGCTCATCTGCTTTACGGCATTAATTTTGGCGGCGGCTTTGTTGCTTTAACCGGCGAAGTAGGCACCGGTAAGACAACTCTCTGTCACTGTCTTTTGCAAAAAATACCGGAAAACATAGATATTGCTTTGATATTGAATCCAAAGCTTAACGCGGTCGAATTATTGGCTACAATCTGCGATGAACTGGGTATTAGCTATGACAAAAATCAGCATTCGTTAAAAAACCTGATTGATCTTTTAAACCAGCACCTGCTTACAGGCCATGCCAATGGCAGACGTACGGTTTTATTAATCGATGAGGCGCAGAATTTAAGCATGGAAGTGCTGGAACAAATTCGCCTGTTGACCAATCTGGAAACCAACAAAACAAAATTATTGCAAATTATTCTGGTCGGCCAGCCTGAATTAAAAGAATCGCTTAAACGACAGGATTTACGCCAGCTAAATCAGCGCATTACTGCCCGCTATCACTTGTTGCCGTTATCGCTCAATGAAACCCGGGCTTATATCCGCCATCGCCTGACTGTTTGTAACGGTCGCCCGGACATTTTTAAAGAAAGCGCGATACGCAAAATTTACCAGCTTTCTTCCGGCATACCCAGAATGATTAATATCCTCTGTGATCGCGCTTTGCTTGGCGCCTACTCAACCAACACTCATGTTATTACTCCGGCAATCGTTAGCGCCGCTGCCCATGAAACGCTGGCTTTTACCGATAAAAAATTCCCTTACCAGGCCGCATTATTCGGCCTGCTGTTTTTGGGTTGTATCGCCGCAGGTGTTTATTTTCGAATGGTTTGGCCCAAGGCGAGTCATCAAACCGCAATTAATTTTACAAAAACCTCTCCTGTCATCCAGACAAAGTCTGAGATCATCAGCCAACTCCTACCGCCAGTTCAAAAAGAACCGCTTCTTATTGAAACGTTTAACACCGCTGCTGTCGCTAAAACAAAAACGTTTCATGACTGGATCAATAATCCCGATTATTCGTTAAATGCTGCGTTAATCGGCACGCTGACGCTCTGGGATAAGTCTATTCCTGAGAGTAATCAGGTGGATTGTCATTACGTAGAAACCACAGGACTGCGCTGTGCATTTGGCAAAGCCAACTGGAAAGACATGCTGGCAATTAATCATCCGGCTATTCTGGAGTTTTCATTGGCAGGTGAAGAGAAATTCTATGCTTTGCTTACCGGATTCGGGCAAAATCAATCCGTGATTCATTTTAAGGATAATACGACTTTTCCGGTAGCGGATGCATTGAAGTATTGGGACGGCTATTATTTAATACTGGAGCCGCCGCCAATTCCGGATGTCAAAATGATACGTCCCCGCGAGACATCGGAGCATGTGTTATGGTTACGGCATCTGTTAAATAGTATTGACAGGAAAACTGAAGCCGTAGAGCAGCCACGTTTTTATGATGACAAGTTAGTTGCTCGCGTTATGAATTTTCAGCATCAGCACCAATTACCGGAAGACGGCAAGGTGGGCGAAAAGACTATGTTCCATCTTAAAAATATAGCTCAGGCACTTAATCTTCCTCACTTAGAAATAACCGATTAATTATGTCTTTTATTCTAAATGCCTTGCGTAAATCAGAACAGGAAAGACAGGCTAGTCAGGCCGAGAATGTAACTGACAAAATCCTTCTTCCTCAGCCGCCACAAAACAGCGGTAAGACAACCAAGCTATTAGTGATTCTTCTTATCGCTAATGTGTTGGTTATTGCCGGCAGCGTTTGGTTTGTACGAAATAATTTGATGTCGACGCCTGATACGAGAGCGCCAACTATTTCCCCCGCGCTGTCGGCACAAGACGCAAAGCTTGAGCCTAAAGCGATTGCTAAATCCACTCAGTCGAAAAGACCGGCACAAAAAGCGGAATCCGAAATAACCTCTATTGCGGAGTTGATCGATAAAGAAAAGCCTGAACCGGCTCCGTTACCGGTTACCACAAAAAAAACGGCGGCTGACCTCATTAAGCAACCTGCGATTACCAACAACTCCGAGTTACAGATACAAACCGCTCCGGTAATAGCCCCTGCTGCCAATGTTGAATCGGATGAGCACGAAACAATACCTGCGATAAAAGGTATTCCTTTGTTAAGTGATTTGCCTTTTGAATTTCGCCAGACGCTGCCGAAATTTACTATCAATGTATTTGTCTACTCCCAGGATCCTGCAGAACGCTTTATTATGATTGATATGGTCAAATATAAGCCAGGGCAGCAAATAAAAGACGCAATGCTACTGAAAGAAATTCTTCCTGACGGCTTTGTCATTGATTACCAAAACCGGGTATTTAAAATTAAGCGACCGTAAAAATTAAGGTAAAGATGTTGATTACCTTAGCCTTGTCGGTTGGGCATGCTTTTTATGCCCAACATTACGATGTTTCAATAGGACGGTAGATTTCGGATTTGGCCGCAGCTATCCTGCCATCAGGTCAGATACTCAAGCGGGAGGGGGTTTGCAATCCCGCCCCTAACGTTTTACGGTGTCTGCGCTAAGTTACCCAACGCAAAACGTTTCAGACGGGGCAATATGCCCGTCCGGCTCATAAAGCTCGTGAACTTTGAAGCCTCCCTATTTCCAAATGCTGACAATATTGGTGAAGTCATCCGTCCAGGGCTTCATATCAAAATATAAGGGCATTTTTTGCCAGTTGCCGAGACGGCTCAGGCGCAACGGTTCCAGTGTTTCGGCCTGCTTTGCCATGACCACCCAATCAGTCGCAACCACCAGCGGGAGTTCCTGTTGCGGTTTGAACTCCTGAATCAATGAGGCCAAGTGCAGGGCTTCCGCATTAATCGATAATACTTTTTTCAGCGACAAATGGCGGTTGGTCATGTGGAATGCCAGTATGCCGCCCGGTTTGAGCTTCTTGAAATAAAGCTCCAGCGCTTCCTTGGTCAGCAGGTGAGTCGGCACCGAGTCGGAACTGAACGCGTCCATGACTAATAAATCAAAATGCTGATCAGGCTCTTTTTCCAGCGATAAACGGGCGTCGCCGACCCTCATTGCGGCGTTGCGAGCGCATTGGCTCAGGTAGCTGAAATAGGCGGGGTTGCCGGCAATGTCTACCACCAGCGGATCGATTTCGTACAGCGTCCAGTTTTGTTGGTCTTTGGCATAACAGGCTAAGGCGCCCGCTCCCAGACCGACTACGCCGATATTCCAGGTTTGGTCGCTGTTGTCGTATTCCTTGAACAGTTGGCCCATCGGCCCCGGACGGCTGTAATAGGTCAACGGTGTTTGGCTTAGGTTTGCAGCCAGACGCTGCGCTCCGTGTTTGGTCGTGCCGTGGAACAGTTCATGATAGCTTTCGGGTTTGCCTTGTTCATCGGTCAGCACGGCTTCACGCACGGCGAGCACGCCAAAAAAGGTGCGTTCCTGGTACAGCGTATGCGATGACAGGCCATGCAAGCCGAGAGCAAGGAAAATGATAGCGCCTGTCATTAAAGCGAAGCCGACGGGACGTGTTCTCAACAGGTAGGTCAATAAGGTTAAGCCTATCAGGCCGATGACGATGGCGTCGAAATACTGGAGTAAATCAGCGACGGTGGCATGAGCAATAATCCCGGTAACAACCAGCAGGGCAGGGGCTATTATTTGCTGTAGGGGCGAATTCATTCGCCCGGGGCGCAGCAGAAGGGCTGCAACAATCATGATCGGGTATTCATAAACCGCATTGAACACAAATGGTGCAACAAAGGTGTTGAACATGCCGCCTAACATGCCCGCAAAGGACATGATCAGGTAGAAGGTGGTTAAATGCCGGGTATGAGGCCTTAATTTTGCCAGCTCGCCGTGACAAACCATCACCGCAAAGAAAAAAGCGATCAGGTGCAAAATCAGGTAAGCCCAATAAGGCAAATCGGCCGGATTAATGAACGCGTAGGCGATAAACGGCAACAGGAATATCGGTTGCAGCTTCACCATTAGCGGATGAATTTTGTCGTTCCATTTGGAAAAAACGATCACAAAAGACAACAAATACAGCGTCAACGGGATGATCCACAGCAACGGCACCGAGGCAATATCGGTGCTGATGAAGTTGGTCAGGCCCAGCAGCAGGCTGGACGGTACAAAGGCCAGCGCCAGCCAGTGTAGTTTGGTGGCAAGGCTGAGATTGTTTTCGTCGGCCGCTGTATCCTGATCGTCCTCTTGCTGCTCGGATGTTTGTCGGCTTTTCCATAGTACAAAAGCGCAAGCTGCAATCAGCAGGCAAAGTATCAGGTAGCCGACGCTCCAGTAACTTTTTTGGTTAGCCAGCCCGATATTGGGTTCAAGCAGGAACGGGTAACTCAGCAACGCAATCAGGCTGCCGGTGTTGCTGGCCGCATAGAGATAGTAAGGATCATGGCTGGTATGGTGGCCGACATTGGCGAACCATTTTTGAATCAGCGGCGCGGTCGTGGACACTACGAAAAAAGGCAGGCCGATAGCGAGAAATAACGTCCACAGCAGCCAGAAGGTAGGGTTGCTGTCTGTCGGCGGGACGGTGTTTTCCGGCAAGGCCAAAGGCAGCGCCAGAAAACTGATCAGTATCAGCGCCGTATGGATCTGGATTTGGCGGTGCTGACTGTAGCGTGTAGATAGATAGTGTGCGTATAGATAGCCGAGAAACAAGATACTCTGGTAAAACACCATACAGGTGTTCCAGACTGCCGGGGAACCGCCGAGCAAAGGTAATAAAATCTTCCCGAACAGGGGTTGCAGCACAAACATCAGCGACGCACTGGTAAACAAGGTCGCGGCAAACAGGAAGATCAGGGATAAATTGCGGTCAGGGGTGGCTTCTGGATGGTGGCTCATTATTTTTATAGGTAGCCCTTGGGGCTTTAATTTTTAATGCGCTAATGATAAAGCATTTGGTGTCGTGTGGGGCAGTTGAAAATAACGCGGATATAAAAAAAGGCGGTATGACCGCCTTTTTGAAAGCAGAATCCAAGGGTTTTTGTTAGCGCCGATGTCGCGATTGCCCACCCTGAAATTCCCTGTCATCAGTATTGCGCGAATTATCATGATCTCCGGATGGGTTAATATCTTGTCTTTCGTCGGCTCTATCCCCGCCGCGAAGGTTATCTCCTGTTTTTGATTGCTTATTGCTGTTCAACAAGCGGGCATCAGGACCGGAGTTTTGATTGTGTGGGTTATCGTGAGCATTCGGTTGCTTTGCAATAGCCGCTCCGGAGATGGCTAAAGCTAAAACGGTTGTCGGAAGTAAAAGATATTTTATGGTTATCATTATGGGTACCTGGTTGTTATAGCGATCCAAAATAAGCCGCTAACGCTTTAAAATCTGCCTCGGACAGGTTGGCGATAATGGCTTGCATCGGCCCGCTTTTACGTGAACCATCCTTGAAGGCTTTTAATTGTTGCTCAAGGTATTCGGGATGTTGCCCTGCAAGCCTTGGGAACTGGCCGTTACCTTGAGCAGTGGAACCATGGCATCCCAGGCACATAGCGGCTTTGGATTCGCCTGATTTTGCCAATGCAGGATCGCCGCCGGCCTTAACGGGCTTCTGGCTGGAAAAATAAGCGGCAAGGTTATTGATGTCTTCATTATTCAGATTGGCTGTCATTGATTGCATCATAAGGTTGATGCGATCTCCAGCCTTGAATGCTTTGAGCTGATTGGCCAGGTAGGTCGATTGTTGTGCCGCCAAGTTGGGCCATTGCGCATTACTGCTGTTACCTTTTTGTCCATGGCAGCTGGTACAGGGCTCCGCTTTTTGTTCTCCGGCTGTCATATCGGCTGCCGACACCGGCAATGTTAAGAAAGCAGTCAGGAAGAAAGATAAAATAAGGGATTGTTGTAGTGAGTTCATGGATCACCTCTTAGGATAAGGGTTAGGCTATCTGTTTGACGGGCTATCGAAAGGGCTTGCTTTTTCAGATAGAGTTTTCACTATACAACTAAAAGGATTAACTGATAACAAAAAGTTAAGGACAGCGAGAGGGATACAGAATAATAAGCTTGTTTTTCGCAAAGCGTGAGTAGGTCTACGAGGTTTACGCTTTGTACGCCGAAAAAGACAAAGGGGTTGCTATGTTCAGAAGGCCTGGACATAGCAAAAATTACCGTTATTTTACGATGCGTAAATTTGGTTTTGCGGCCGGTTTTTTTACCGGCGGTGGCTCATCGCCATCGCTATCTTCCTGGTCGAAGATCATGCCTTTACCGTTTTCTTTGGCATAGATTGCCAATACAGCGGTTATCGGCGTGCTAATGTGCATGGGTTTTCCGCTAAACCGGGCATTGAATTCAATTTCCTGGTTGCCGAGAGACAGTCCCTGTATCGCTTCCGGCCTTATATTTAAAACAATTTTGCCGTCTTCAATAAATTCTTTCGGTAAAATTGCACTGGTATCTTCGGCGTCCACGAGAAGATGCGGCGTCAGGTTGTTATCAATAATCCATTCGTAAATTGAACGAATCAAATAGGGCTTTAGAGAAGTCATAAGGCTAGGGTTTACTTTAAAGGCTCGATCATTTCTTTTTCAGCTTCGCTCAGGCTACGCTTGAATGCGGCTCTGTTGAATATGCGTTGGGCATAATTAGTGATCACTTCATTCGGGGTCGCCACGTCAATACCTATGCTGGGTAAACGCCATAACAAGGGCGCGATGACGCAATCGATCAGTGAAAATTCATCACTCATAAAATAGGGTCTGGCTGCAAAAATGGGCGCAGCGGATAGTATGCTCTCTCTGAGCATTTTCTTGGCACGGGCAGATTTTTTCTCCCCGGAAAATAAAATTTCGTCCAGTAACTGATACCAGTCCTGATCGATGCGCTTGATCAGCATTCTGGCATTGGCCCGTGAAACCGGGTCCATTTGGTGTAAAGGGGGGTGCGGAAAGCGTTCGTCCAGGTATTCCATGATGATGCGCGAGTCATAGAGAACCAGGTCGCGTTCAATCAATGTGGGTGACGTGCCGTTGGGATTTAACTCAAGTAAATCTTCAGGTGGATCTGTCGGGTCATAATATTCTATGTCTGCGACAACTCCTTTCTCGTGCAAAACAAAACGGGCGCAGTGGCTCATCGCGCATGTCGGAGATGAGAAAAGCGTCATTACAGATTTACGAGTATTAATATTTGTCACGAATAACAACCTCTTTAAGACGTGTAGGGCGGTAAAAAAAAGGTATTATAACAGATTGGCGAGGTTTTTATTTACCGTTGTTGGGCGTCGGCTACGCTGAGGGGTAAAGCCTGTTCTGAGTGTGTTGAAAGGGGGTTTCAAGTGGGAGCGATGAGCTACTTTCGGCAGCTCATCTTATTGCTCCGCTAATTATGCTTTACACGTTTAAGAATTAATGGATCTTTTTCCAGTATTCTTTTTTCAGCAGGTAAGCCACAACTAAAAACATCAAAATGTAAAATATCACGTATTTTCCGATACGCTGTCTTTCAAGCTGCACAGGCTCACCGACATACACCAGGAAATTAACCAAGTCATTGACGAAAATATCAAATTCTCCTGTGGACAATGTACCCGGTTCTTTCATAACTAAATTGGTGTATTCATCACCCCATATATTTTTTTTATGTTCTGCATGCTGCTCACCTTGCAATTGCCAGAGCGGGTTAGGCATGGCGGTATCCTTGAAAATCAGGTTGTTTACCCCTCTAGGGCTTTTGGGATCAATATAGTAACTTTTTAAATAGCTGTACAGCCAATCCGCACCGCGCGATCTGGCAATTAACGACAAATCGGGCGGTTGCGTACCAAACCATTTTTCCGAATCGTGCTTGTTCATGGCGCTGTGGAGTTGGTCATAGATGCTTGCTCCTTCAGGGGCAATGTCTTTTAACATCTTTTTTTGATCGACATCCGTATCAAGGGCAATACGTAGGTAACGAATATGCTTGATTGAATGGCAGCCAAGACAATAAGTGACAAAGTGTTTAGCCCCCCGTTGCAATGAAGCATTATTGGAAAGATCGATATTCGCTGTTTGCAGCTCAATGCCTTCCGAGGCGGCAACTCCAAAAGACAGTGATAACAATAAAAGTAATGCTAATAAATTTTTCATATTAATCCAGACTCCCTATTGCTTTTTTTACAAACCGACTGATAACGTTTCTTATACCTTCGGGATTAGGCTGTCTGGTAAAAGAAGAACCTTTAAAAGCATTATGGCCAATTTCAGTAGATGCTGGTTTTAATACGGTAATTTCCTCAATTAATGCGGGCAATTGCTCCTCAAGACTATGCACTGGGGTTAAGCGTTTTGGCACCGGCTTGGTTTTTTCCCACCGTGTATACAGCGGCATTAACAGGAAGAAGCCGAAGTATATCGCGGTGAAGATGCGCGCAAATATGGTTGCTGTCGGCGTTGCCGGTTGCGTACCCAAATAGCCCAGCGCCAGGAAACTGATTACAAACAGTAATAGAGCCTTTTTATAAATGCCGCCGCGGTAACGAATCGATTTGACCGGACTACGATCCAGCCAAGGTAACAGGAACAATACGACTATCGCTCCACCCATGCCGATAACCCCGGCAAATTTGTCAGGAATCGCCCTCAAGATTGCATAGAAAGGTGTGAAATACCAGACCGGCGCAATATGTTCCGGGGTTTTCATAGGATCGGCAGGGATAAAGTTTGCATGCTCAAGGAAATAACCGCCCATTTCCGGCATGTAAAAAATAACCGTGGCGAAAAACAGCATAAACACGCCCACGCCGACCAAATCTTTGACGGTGTAATAGGGGTGAAAAGGAATGCCGTCTACAGGGTGTCCCCAGGGATCTTTGGAATCCTTGATTTCAATGCCGTCCGGGTTGTTAGAGCCCACTTCATGCAAGGCCACGATATGCAGGAACACCAGCATAACCAATGCTAGCGGCACCGCAATAACATGAAAGGCAAAGAACCGGTTCAGGGTCGCATCGGAAACCACATAGTCGCCTCTGACCCAGAGCGACAAATCATCGCCGATCACGGGAATGGCGCTGAACAGCGAGATAATAACCTGAGCGCCCCAGTAGGACATTTGTCCCCAAGGCAACAGATAGCCCATAAACGCTTCGGCCATCAGGGCTACGAACAACAGCATGCCGAAAATCCAGACCAGCTCTCGGGGATGCTTGAACGAGCCGTAAAGCAAGCCTCTGAACATGTGCAGGTAAACAACGATAAAAAACGCCGACGAACCGGTCGAGTGCATGTAGCGAATCAGCCAGCCCCAGTTCACATCGCGCATGATGTATTCTACGGAGTCGAATGCCAGTTTGGCATCCGGCTTGTAGTTCATGGTCAGGAAAATACCGGTCAAGATCTGGTTAACCAACACCAGTAAAGCCAGTGAACCGAAGAAATACCAGAAATTGAAGTTCTTAGGCGCATAATAATGCGTCATGTGCTCGTTCCAGAGTTTGGTCAGCGGAAAACGAGCCAAAATCCATTCGTTACATTCAGTTATGCGGCTAGGTTTCATGCGCTTGCTTCCTCTGCGGATTCACCAATAATCAGTTGAGTATCGGTAATATAGCGGTAAGGGGGGATTTCCAGGTTAGTTGGCGCCGGTACTCCGCGATAAACGCGGCCGGCCAAATCGAACCAGGAGCCATGACATGGGCAGAAAAATCCGCCGTGCCACTTGTCGCCAAGATCGGTAGGCGCTATTTCAGGACGAAACGTAGGTGAGCAGCCCAAGTGGGTGCATAAGCCCACGGCAACAAATACTTCCGGTTTAATGGAGCGTGCCGGGTTTTTACTGGACTCCGGTTGTATCGATTCCTGGGAAAGAGGATCTCTTAACTCACTGTCCAATGTTTTCAGAGTTTCAAGAACCTGTGGGGTTCTGTTGAGTATCCAGACCGGTTTGCCTCGCCATGCGACCCTGATTAATTGGCCGGGTTCCATTTTGCTGATGTCAACTTCAACAGGCGCGCCTGCCGCCATGGCTTTGGCACTGGGCTGCATTTGAGCAAGAAAAGGAACAGCTAAATAGCCTGTGCCGACTGCGCCAACCACGGTCAAGGCCGAGGTTAAAAACTGGCGTTTGGACTGATCGACGCCTTTATTATTCATTATAGAACTCTCCTGATTAAGTCTGCGCTTCTTAAGGACGCATTGTTTTCTATCGCCAATATACCATTAGAGCTTATAAGATTTGAAGTGCTTATGCCGCCGGTTTTGGTATTTGTTAGCTATTAAAAATGGCTTGAAGCAATAGGTAATGCACAAGCCTATGATATTGCGACAGATTGTTTATTGTGGAATCACGATAACGCTGTTAAATTTTTTATATTGAATGGTGTGTATTTGATGATTCGATACGGAGTCATTTCGACTATGGCGTGACCGAGCTTCTTGTTAATGCAGCAAGAAAGGCCGCATTTTCTTCCGGTTTACCCACGGTTACCCGCAGGCAGTCGGCCAGTAATCCACCTTGAGCGCTAAGGTTTTTAATTAAAACGCCTTGCTGTTTTATCGACGCGAATATTTCATTTGCCCGATTTTCGGGTGTCTTAAACAGAATAAAATTAGCGGCGCTGGGATAGGCGGTAATGCCGTTTAGCGCATTAAGCCGGTTAAAAACGATCGACCGTTCAGCACAAATATTTTGCGTTTGCTGATCAAACAACGCCTTGTTGGACAGCGCGAAATCCGCGCTGATCTGGGTCAGGCTGTTAATATTGTAGGGCAGGCGGATCTTATGGAGTTGTTCGATGATGTCCGGCGTGCCGGCAATATAGCCGAGGCGTAAGCCTGCCAGTCCCAGTTTCGATACGGTGCGCATGACCAGCAGGTTGTCATATTGCCCCAGGCTGTCGATGAAACTGGCATCGGCAAAAGGCGCATAGGCTTCGTCAATCACCACCAAGCCCTTGGCGGTTTTTATGATGTCCCGGATCGATGCTTCGGAAAATAAGTTGCCGGTAGGGTTGTTGGGGTAAGCCAGAAAAATGACCGAAGGCTGGTGCAGTTCTATCGCAGCCAGCATGGCCGGTAAATCCAGATCAAAACTCTCTGCCAGCAGCGGAATGGCGTGGTAGGTTAGCCCCAGGCAAAGACTCAGCTGTTTATACATCACGAAACCGGGATCCGGCGCCAGCACAGAGGCATTGGCAGGCAGCGCCATTAGCAGCAATTGAATGATTTCATCGGAGCCATTGCCCAGCAGCACATCGAATTGCTCGGGTATTTGATTCAGGCGCTTGATGGTTGCCGTCAGATGCCTGGCTTCGGGGTCGGGATAGCGGTTCAACGGGCAGTCTTTCAACGTTTCCAGCCAGTTTGCCTTGATGTCTTCAGGCCAGCCATAGGGATTTTCCATGGCATCCAGTTTAATCAAGCCGGTGGCGTCGGCCACTTTATAGGCGGACATCGCTAATACTTCTTTGCGGAAAATGGAGGAAAGCAGATTATTTTCGGACATATATGAGGTTCAGGGCAAAAGGTGCAAGGCGAAAGGCGAAAGGCGAAAGGCTTGGCGCAAGCGGATGGTTCTTTTCGCCCTTGGCCCTTCGTCTTTAGCCTTCTTTTTAGTCTGTTTTTATCCTATATTCCGCAGATCGCGCATGAGCAGTCAGGCTTTCGCCCCGCGCCAATATGGATGCGGTTTTGCCCAGCGTGTCTGCGCCTGCTTGGGAACAGTTGATCAAGCTGGAGCGTTTTTGGAAATCGTAAACACCCAACGGCGACGAGAACCGTGCGGTGCTGGAGGTCGGCAATACATGGTTGGGCCCGGCGCAGTAATCGCCCAAGGCTTCGGCGGTATAGCGGCCCATGAAAATGGCACCCGCGTGGCGAATGTTTTTGCACAAGGTTTCCGGGTCTTCAACGGAAAGCTCCAGATGTTCGGGCGCAATGACGTTGGCAACACCGGCGGCTGCGTTTAGGTCGTTGACCTTGATCAATGCGCCGCGCGTAGTCAGCGAAGTCCTGATGATCTCGGCACGTTCCATGGTCGGCAATAGCCGATTGATGCTTTGTTCAACAGCGTCCAAATAAGTCGCGTCGGTGCTGATCAATATGGCCTGGGCATTTTCATCATGTTCCGCCTGCGAAAACATGTCCATCGCAATCCAATCGGGATTGGTTTTGCCGTCGCAGATAATCAGGATTTCCGAAGGCCCGGCAATCATGTCGATGCCCACTTGTCCGAATACCAGTTTTTTGGCGGTAGCCACATAGATGTTGCCGGGGCCGACAATCTTTGCCACGGCAGGAATGGATTCCGTGCCGTAAGCCAGCGCGGCAACGGCCTGCGCACCGCCCATCGTAAATACGCGGTCTACGCCGGCCAGGTAGGCGGCCGCCAGTACCAGTTGATTGGTTTCGCCGTGAGGCGTGGGCACGACCATGATCAATTCGCCGACGCCCGCGACTTTGGCCGGTATCGCATTCATCAATACCGACGAAGGGTAGGCGGCTTTTCCGCCCGGCACATAAAGCCCTACGCGATCTAGCGGGGTGATTTTCTGCCCGAGCACGGTGCCGTCAGACTCGGTGTATTGCCACGACTCCATTTTTTTGTGTTCGGCGTAAGCGCGGATACGGTCAGCAGCGGTTTGCAGCGCCTGGGCCTGTTCAGCGGGCAAGCCGTTCCAGGCCGATTTGAGGACTGCCGGCGATAATTCCAGTTCGGAGGCTTGTGCGATGGCGCGGTTATCGAAGCGGTTGGTGTATTCAACGACCGCTTTATCGCCGTTTTTTCGGACGTCGGCAATGATAGCCAATACGCGCTGATGAATTTCCAGGTCGTCGGTTTCATCAAAGGCCAGCAAATCTTTTAATTGCCGGTCAAAATCGGCTGATGAGGCATCGAGTCGGGTGATAGTTATGTCGGACATAAGATAACCAAAATTTTGAATGGTGCAGTATATTCAATCAAATATGTAAATAGATTGATTAACCACGAAGACACGAAGTTCACGAAGAAAAACAAAAAACTTCGTGTTCTTCGTGTCTTCGTGGTGCAATTTTTTTAAACTGAGCCTATAAGAGGGTTAACCTCTTTTCGCCAGCGTCTTTTCAAACTGGTCAAGCAGCGACTGAATCGCCTGATGCTTCATTTTCATAGCCGCTTTATTGACCACCAGCCTGGAGCTGATGTTCATAATCAAATCGCGCGGTTCCAGGTCATTGGCCTTCAGCGTATTGCCGGTATCGACCAGGTCGACAATGCAATCGGCAAGACCGACCAGCGGCGCGAGTTCCATTGATCCGTACAGTTTAATGATCTCGGCCTGTATCCCTAAGCTGGCAAAATAGCGTTGGGTTATCTTAACGTATTTGGTCGCAACGCGAACCCGCCCTGCAATCGGGGGCGCATCTTTATGCGCCGCGGTCATTAACCGGCAACAGGCGATGTTCAAATCCAAAGGTTCGTACAAACTTTCAGCGCCGTGCTCCAACAGGATGTCTTTTCCGGCGATACCCATGTCGGCCGCGCCGTATTCAACAAACGTAGGCACATCGGTGGCGCGGATAATGACCAGCTGAACGTCATCGCGGGTGGTTCGTAAAATCAGTTTGCGGCAGGTAAGAGGATCATCAATCGGCGTGATGCCCGCCTCTGCCAATAAGGGCAGGGCGTCTTCATAAATTCGGCCTTTAGATACGGCGATAGTAATCATAGTCAAACCTTATCTTGGGACGCGGCGTATAGTCGCACCCAATTGAGAGAGTTTTTCTTCGATGTGATCGTAACCCCGGTCGATATGATAAATACGGTCAACCAAAGTATCGCCTTCGGCCACCAGCGCGGCTATCACGAGACTTGCCGAAGCTCTTAAATCGGTCGCCATAACCGGTGCGCCGGTCAGTTTTTTAACGCCGGTGCAGATGGCGGTATTCGACTCCAGCTTAATGTCGGCGCCCATGCGCTGCAATTCCTGAACATGCATGAAGCGATTTTCAAAAACCGTTTCGGTAATAATGCCCACGCCGTCGGCGATCGCATTCATGGCGGTGAATTGCGCCTGCATATCGGTCGGGAAGGCCGGGTAAGGCGAAGTCCGGACCGAAACAGCCTTGGGCTTGTTGCCGTGCATATCCAGTTTGATCCAATCTTCGCCGGTGGTGATTTCAGCGCCGGCTTCAACCAGTTTTTCCAGCACTGCGTCAAGAATATCAGGACGGGTGTTTTTAAGCTTGATGCTTCCGCCGGTAATTGCGGCGGCAATCAGGTAGGTGCCGGTTTCGATACGGTCGGGAAGGATGTCGTAGTGGATGCTTTCAACGCCCAGCTTTTCAACGCCTTCAATGACCAACACGTCGGTGCCTATGCCGGTGATTTTGGCGCCCATTTTGTTAAGAAAGTGGGCCAGATCGGTGACTTCGGGTTCCTTGGCGGCATTTTCAATAATCGTGGTGCCTTCGGCCAGAGCGGCTGCCATCAGCAGGTTCTCGGTGCCGGTAACGGTGATCTGTTCCAGAACCAGACGACAGCCTTTAAGCCGGGTCGCTTTGGCATGGATAAAACCGTTTTCGACGGTAATATCGGCGCCCATCTTTATCAGGCCGTTAAGGTGGATGTCAACCGGGCGCGAGCCGATAGCGCAGCCGCCGGGTAATGACACATGGGCTTCGCCGAATCGAGCGACTAAAGGCCCTAATACCAGTATTGAAGCGCGCATGGTTCTGACCAGCTCGTAGGGTGCGACATAACTGTTGATAGTGCTGGAATCGACTTCGATGTTCATTTTCTCGTCGACAGTGAGATGAACGCCCATACGGCCCAATAATTCCATGGTGGTGGTGATGTCATGGAGATGCGGTATGTTGCCGACGCTAACCGGCGCTTCCGAAAGCAAGGTGGCGGCCAGAATCGGTAAGGCGGCATTTTTGGCGCCGGAGATACGCAGCTCGCCGGAGAGTCGTGCGCCGCCGGTAATAATTAGTTTGTCCATATAAATCTTAAGGCTAAGGGCTAAGGGCTAAGGGCTAAGGGCTAAGGGAAAGTGCTCGGCTTTTTACGCCTTTAGCCTTTCGTCTTTAGCCTTCTCTATTAATCGGTTTGAATTGCAAAATGGCTCGTTTGATCAAAGCCGCTGAGTTTGGCAAGGTTGAGCAATTGCTCGGGAATATTTTTGAAGCTTAATTGCGTTCTATTCTGCCGGGAATATTTTATCCATTCAATCATTAACGCAAGTCCAGCGCTGTCTGTATTGGATACGCGGCTCAGATTGATGGTGATTTCTTTCGCCGCTTTTAAGAATGAAAATGACTTGAGCGTCTGTTTGTCGATGGTGGCAAAGGTCAAGTCGCCATCAATAACAAAGTGCCCGTTATTTTCTTTAATAATATTCAGTTGGCTCACTTTTTTTCTTCCGCAGACTTAAACAGGAATTGGCCGAGCGCCTTTTCCAGGATAATGGCAGACTGGGTGATTTCGATTTTTCCGCCGTCTTTTAAATGCTCCTCCGAACCGCCCGCTTCCAGGTTGACGTATTGTTCACCTAACAGACCTGCGGTAAAAACGCTGGCGGTGGTGTCGTCAGGAAGCGTATTGTATTGCGAGTCAATACTCAGTTGTACGACGGATTCATAGGTTTTAGGGTCGAAGTGAATGGCGCTGACCTTGCCGATTTTAACGCCGGCCGCTGAAACGGGCGATTTAACCTTCAAACCGCCGGAGTTTTCAAAGCGGGCGGTAACCGTGTAACTATTCTGTTCGGTAAAAGAACTTAAATTACTCACTTGCAAGGCAAGAAAAAATAACCCGACTATGCCGGCAGCGACAAAGAGTCCGACAAGCGTGTCCTGGGTACTGGTGTGTTGCATGTTAATGATCTCCAAACATGAGTGTGGTCAGAATAAAATCAAGACCTAAAATACTAAAAGCTGAATTAACGACGGTACGCGTGGTGGCTCGACTGACCCCTTCCGAAGTCGGGATTGCATCATAGCCTTCAAACAACGCTATCCAGGAAGCGACAAAACCGAACACGATGCTTTTGATGACGCCATTGATAATGTCATCCTGAAAATCCAGTTTGGCTTGCATTTGCGACCAGTAGGCGCCTTCGTCAACGCCTAACAAGCCTGAACCAACCAATTGTCCGCCGATGATGCCTACTGCGCTGAACAGTGCGGCAAGTAGGGGCATGGATAAGAATCCGGCCAAAAAGCGCGGAGAAATAATGCGCTTGATCGGGTCGACGGCCATCATTTCCATGCCCGACAGTTGCTCGGTCGCTTTCATTAGGCCAATTTCCGCCGTTAACGCGGAACCGGCCCGGCCTGCGAACAAAAGCGCTGAAACGACGGGGCCGAGTTCCCTGACCAAAGAGGCTGCAACCATGACGCCCAGGGATTCTTCCGCGCCAAAATCGGAGAGTGTGTAATAGCCCTGCAGGCCCAGAACCATACCGACAAACAGACCCGAAATGGTGATAATCAGAAAGGATAACACGCCGATCGAATGCATTTGGTTAAGCAGTAGTCTTGGGCGGGGTAACACGCTGAGTGTGCCGGACATAGTTTGTAACAGGAAAAACGTGCCGCGCCCAAGCTTGGTGAAACTGGTGCGGGTCTTTATGCCCAATTGCTGTAGAAATTCAATCATTTTAAATTAGGGTTTAAGGTTCAGGGTACAAGGCTAAAGGCAAAAAAACCTTGAATCTTTAATAACGTTTTCCTGTTGACAACAAATCATCAACATAATCTTTTGCCGGATAATGAAAATGCGCCGGGCCGTCAGCAGCGCCGGTCATGAACTGTTGCACCCAATCGGATTCGGATTGTTCAATTTCCTTAGGAGTGCCTTGTCCGACAATTTTGCCTTCTGCAATGACATAAATATAATCGGCTATCGCCGCTGTTTCCTGGACATCATGAGAAACGACGATGCTGGTTAGCCCCAGGATAGTATTCAACGACTTGATAAGATGAACCAACGCACCCTTGGAAATAGGATCCTGACCGGTAAACGGTTCATCGTACATGATCATCATCGGATCCAGCGCAATCGCCCTGGCCAAGGCGATACGCCTGGCCATGCCGCCGGAAAGTTCATTAGGCATCAGGCTGCGCGCCCCTCTCAAGCCTACCGCCTGCAATTTCATCAGCACCAAGGTGCGAATCATCGATTCGGGAAGATGGGTATGTTCGCGCAACGGAAAAGCAACGTTATCAAAGACGTTCATATCCGTTAACAACGCGCCGCTTTGGAACAACATGCCCATGCGTTTACGCAGATTGTACAGGTCTGAGCGGCGTAAGCGGTGGACATTGTTGCCATCGACGACAATAGTGCCTTGCTCGGGAAACAATTGTCCGCCGATCAGTTTTAACAGCGTCGTTTTACCCGTGCCGCTAGGCCCCATGATGGCCGTAATTTTACCGCGCTCAAACTCCAGCGAAATATCGTCAAATATTTTCTTGTTGCCGCGAGAAAACGACAAGTTTTGGACAGAAACCAGACTGTTTTGCGGGGAGACGCTGTTATCCATGCGTAATTAGGGCTAATAATTAGAAATTAAACGGGCTATTTTCTATGACTACTCCCTGTTAAGTCAATCTATTGTGCTGCTTGTCTCTTGGCAATGATTTTGTAAGGTTGAATTTACTTGAACCTTTTGGATATTCGATTAATAAGTCTTTCAAGATTGTCCGCCGGGTTGGTGTAGTAACCGTCATCTACATAGTTGGGATGTAAATCTAAAATATTTCGTGTATCCTTTTTTAGTAACTGGCGTTGCACCACGAAGGTCACGGAGTTATTAATCGTCGCCTGATGACTGAAGAGACAAAAAATGAATACAGCAATTACCGAAGTAAAGTCTTTACTGGAAAGACTACCGGAAGATAGCACTTACGAAGACATTCAATATCACTTGTATGTGGTAGAAAAAATTCGCCGCGGCATTGGTCGGGCAGAAGTAGAAGGAACCCTGAGCCAGGATGATGTAGAGCTGAAATTCGGTCAATGGCATACAAAGTAAGCTGGTCGCCGGAAGCAATAGAAGATCTGCAATCAATTGCAGACTATATTGCAAAGGACTCCCGCGTTTATGCGCAGTCGGTTATAGCAAAAGTCTTTGATGTTTCCAGAAGCCTTGCTTCGCATCCATTAATTGGCCGGATTGTTCCCGAGCTTGGGGTAGCCGAAATCAGGGAGCGATTCGTTTACAGTTATCGGCTTATTTATCAGATAGAGGGCAATGAAATTCTTATTGTCGCTGTTATTCACGGCAAAAGATTGATTGAAAATATCTCAGACCGCTTAGAATCATAAAACTGCAATATCATTGTGAAAAATCCTAATTTAAACTATTTAGTCGGTATCGATCTTGGCACTACGCATACCGTTGTCGCTTACGCCAAAGCCGATAATACCCAGCAAGACATACAAATCTTCCAAATCGAGCAGTTGATAGCTCCCGGTCAAGTTGCCGCAAGGCCGTTGCTGCCGTCGGTCCGTTATCATCCGGCATCCGGTGAATTGTCCGAGGCCGATCTCGCATTTCCCAGCGGAACGCCATCAGAAACTGAAACCGCCGTTATCGGCGAGGCCGCGCGTCTGTTGGGCGCTAAAACCAAAGGGCGATTTGTCACCAGCGCCAAAAGCTGGCTGTCGCATCCGTCGGTCGATCATGGCGCAGACATTCTGCCGTGGGGCAGTAGCGATGACATCAGCAAGGTTTCGCCTATAGCGGCCAGTGCAAGCTATCTGTCGCACATTCGTACGGTCTGGGGGCATCAATTTCCCGATGCACCGCTGGAACGACAGGATATTGTGATTACCGTTCCCGCCTCGTTCGATGAGGCGGCCAGGTCCCTGACGCTGGAGGCGGCGCGGCTTGCGGGTTTGCCTAATGTCCGGCTGCTGGAGGAACCCCAGGCGGTTTGCTACGACTGGTTAAGACGCAATACCGGAACCATTAAGCAGGCGCTGGCTAATGTGCATCTGCTGCTGGTTTGCGATGTCGGCGGCGGCACCACCGATTTAACGCTGATCAAAGTGGAGCAGGGCGAGCAGGAACCTAAATTAACCCGCATCGGGGTCGGCGATCATTTAATGCTGGGTGGCGATAATATCGATTTGGCCTTGGCGCATCTTGCGGAAAGTCGCCTGGGTAACGACGAAAAGCGCCTGTCGGCGGCGGATTTGTCGCAATTGATCGAACAATGTCGAATCGCTAAAGAGCGCTTGCTGGCAGAAGATGGACCGGAGCAAATCAACGTTACCTTGCTGGGCGGCGGTTCCAAGCTGGTCGGCGGTTCTCGCTCCGTTGCGCTGTCTAAGGACGAAGTCAGGAAAATTGCATTGGACGGCTTTTTCCCGTTGTCAGGTTTTGATGATTTGCCCGACCGGAAACGTAGCGGCGTGGTCGAGTTCGGCTTGCCGTACGCCGCCGAACCTGCGGTCAGCAAACATATCGCGGCGTTTTTAAAGCTGCACAGCGCCGCGTCTCGCGAAGCCTTCGCCATGGATGCTGCATATACATCCATGGCTATAGGGGCGGGCAGCGTACCCGATGCATTGCTGCTTAACGGCGGCGTGTTTCGCAGTCAGCCGATTACCCGGCGCCTTGTCGATTTAATCCAGTCATGGCGCTCCAGTCCGCCGGTATTGCTGGAAAATAAGCATCCCGAACTGTCCGTCGCTTTCGGGGCGGTCAGTTATGCGATTGCGAGGCGCGATAAGAAACTCAAGATCGGCGGCGGTTCGGCGCGCAGTTATTTCCTGCTGGTCGATACCGACGATTCCACCGCACAGCAAGGCATTTGCATCCTGCCCAAAGGCAGCGAAGAAGGCGATGAAGTCATTTTGAAAGACCGGCGTTTTGCGTTGCGCTTGGGCGTTCCGGTACGCTTTCACTTGGTTTCATTGTCCGGCGATGGCGATTTTAAACCGGGCGATGTGACTGAAATTACCGACCTGTTTCATTCCCTGCCGCCGCTGGCCGTAGCATTTGAAGGTGATGCCGGCAAGCCGAATGCCGAGGTTGTCGTCGAACTGGCGGTTACCCAAACCGAAGTCGGTACGCTTAAAATTCAATGCATTGCTGCTGAAGGCAGCAGCCGGCGTTGGGATGTTGAGTTTCAAATCAGGAAAAAGGCGGCCGGTTTGCAAACGGACGCCGCGCTGCCCGGCAATTTCAATCAGATTGCCGAACAGATGCAGGCTGTTTTCGGCGCTAAATCCAGGCAGATTGATCCCAAAGCGGTCAAAAGTCTACGTGCCGATCTGGAAAAACTCACCGGTGTTGCTCGCACCGAATGGACGACGCCCTTATTAAGAGCCATGTTCGGTGTTTTGCTGGAGGGAGCGAAATACCAGCGCCGCTCCGAAAATCACGAACGCGTCTGGCTGAGCCTGGCTGGTTTCTGCTTGAGACCCGGTTTCGGTTATCCGCTGGATGATTGGCGCGTCGAGCAGTTATGGAAAAATTATTCGCAAGGCATCCAGTTTGTTAACGAAACCCAAAACTGGACCGAATGGTGGACGCTGTGGCGTCGGATTTCCGGAGGCCTGGATGCGGCGGCGCAGGAGAAGATTTTTGCCGACATTGCAAAATTCCTGAATCCTGCTGCGGCAAGACAACCCGGCGTCGCCAAGCAAATCAAAAACCGCGGTTACGACGACATGGTGAGGCTGGCCGCCGTTCTGGAACGCCTGTCGGTCGCCAAGAAAATACAGCTGGGCGAATGGCTGCTAAAGCGTCTGGAAAAAGCCGGAGAACCCAGTCAGACCTGGTGGGCGGTCGGACGTATCGGGGCAAGAATGCCGTTTCACGGCAGCAGCCATAATGTCATTCCTGCCGACATCGTCTGCCGATGGTTACAACAGATTTTGGCGGTAGACTGGAAGAAAATCCCGCAGGCAGGCTTTGCCGCTACACTCATTGCGCGCATGAGCGGCGACAGGGCGCGGGATGTTGATGAAGCTATGCGTCTGCAAGTCATTGAAAAACTGAAGCTGAGCAAAGCGCCCGCATCCTGGATCGACATGGTCGAGCAGGTGAAAGAGCTGGACGAAAAAGAAGAAAAACAGATTTTTGGCGAAGCATTGCCGCCGGGATTAAAACTCATCAATGAAGCGTAACATTTAAAGAAGGGAACAATGAAGTTAGTCAGTATCGTCATCATCGCAGGGCTTATCCTGCTGTATTTTATAGATTCGGCATTTAAACTTAATCCGTTTAATTCGGAAATGTTAATTCACAGTGGCCTGAGGTTTTTGACCGGCTTCCTGGTTCTCGGCATCGGGGTTTTTTATGTCCATAAGATCAGGCTTAAATTTGCGGTTTGTCTTGTATTAGCGCTGGCTTTGGCCGATGACATCTGGGATTACACCCGAGATATTAATAGTTTTAACTTTGAAGTCATGCTGCACAGCATTTATATGATGTTATGGGGTTCTGTGATGGGGTATGTGCTGATGAAGCAGTGGCTGGATGGGCGTAGGCCGGAATAAGGCCATCCAAGCGCATAGCGCGAGGTGGCGTTTCCTACATGGATGTAGGTAAGGGGCGTGAGCAGGAGCGGAAGCTTTTCCGGCGAATTTGCATAGTGCTTAAGACATATCACCACGAAGACACGAAGAGCACGAAGAAAAAGAATTCGTATGATTCGTCGGAAACACCTGTTTTCGTTTACGCTCGAACAGGTTTATTTCTATCTACATATTAAGAAGTAGCGAATTACATTAATTCGTTCTACGAATTGGGATATATGCCCTCATTAATGACGGTACGTGATATTAATTAAGGAATTGGGAAATGAATGAAGAAATATCTATTGAGTATGATGGGGAGATATATTCAGCAGAATACGTTGTTTTTGGTGATGCATTAACAGTGTACTTACCAGATGGTAGTTCAAGAACAATTGAATTAAGAGGTCTTGATCCAAAAGGCACTGCTATAGGTCATCTAAAAGGTTACATTAAGCTAGTTCCCAAGCTCCAGATACTGTGAAAGTATTCGTTTTAGAACAAAAGCAAAAGCATTCACCACGAAGGCACGAAGGACGCGAAGTTTTCAATGCATTGAGTTTAAACAATTATTTTTCCTTCGTGATCTTCGTGTCTTCGTGTCTTCGTGTCTTCGTGGTGAATAGGTTTTTAAACTAATTTTGATAATACTTTCACAGTCTCTCCAGTTTGGGAACTAGCGCTCAACGAGTCCAAAATTTTCCTTGTTTCCATGCACCGCCCATAACAATATTTTGAAGAAAAACCATGTCTGACACAGATGTCATTATCATCGGCGCAGGCGCATCAGGCCTGATGTGCGCAATCGAGGCGGGCAAGCGCGGCCGTAAGGTGCTGGTTCTGGATCATGCCAACAAGGCCGGGAAGAAAATCCTGATGTCCGGCGGCGGACGCTGCAATTTCACCAATTATTCCATCGAGCCGGGTAACTATATTTCGCACAACCCGCATTTTTGCAAGTCGGCGCTGAGCCGCTATACCCAGTGGGATTTTCTGGCGTTAATCGGGCGCTACCAAATTCCTTTTCATGAACGGGATCACGGCCAGTTGTTCTGCAATGAAAGCGCCAAAGATATTCTGGAACTGTTGTTGGCGGAATGCGACAAGGCCGGAGTAGTTGTGCAGTTGAATACTCATATCGATTCAGTTGAACGATTGACTGACTTGTTTCATCTTAAAACAAACAACGGCAATTTTACCTGTCAGTCCTTAGTGGTTGCGACAGGGGGCTTGTCGATACCCAAAATGGGCGCAACGCCTCTGGGTTATAAAATTGCCGAGCAATTCGGCATTAAGGTGTTGCCTACCAGCGCAGGCCTGGTTCCGTTTACCTTGCAGCCGGAAGATAAAGAAAAATTCTCGGCGTTATCGGGCATTGCCGTGCCTTGCGTGGTGAGCAATAACAGGCAGAGTTTCAGTGAAAATGTCTTGTTTACGCATCGCGGTTTGAGCGGTCCGGCGATTTTGCAGATTTCATCCTACTGGCGCGCCGGAGAGGAGATTGTTATTAACTTGCTGCCGCAGGTGAGTCTGGAAACAGAGCTGAAATCGAAGCGTCAGCAAAAGGTCAAGAGCAAGTTAAAAACGATTTTGGAAGGCTATTTGCCCAAGCGGCTGGTCAGTAGTTTTCTGCCTGAGGATTTGCTGGAAAGGTCATTGCAGGATTTGTCCGACAAACAGATTCAGCGGGTTGCAGATCAGTTGCACTGTTGGACAATTAAACCTAATGGCACTGAAGGCTATCGCACCGCTGAAGTAACTTCCGGCGGGGTTGACTGCGACGCGGTTTCTTCCAAAACCATGGAAAGCAAGCAGGTGCAGGGGCTTTATTTTGTTGGCGAAGTGCTGGATGTAACCGGTTGGCTGGGCGGCTACAATTTTCAGTGGGCGTGGTCATCAGCCTGGTGCGCAGGGCAATACTGTTGATTCAAGCCGCTCTCAATCGTTCGTCCTGATGCGTCGTGAGTTTGGCGAATATCAGTACATTATGTGAACTCACTATAAGAATCTTTTAGTCAAATAGATACCGGGGAAGAATGGCTCATGTTTTATTGGATATATGATATTTCGAACGGATACTTGGCCGGGCTGGTGTGCTTGGTTTGCCTGGGGTATACCTGGCTTGGTCTTCTGGTTTTAAGGCCGTGGGTACGGAAGTGGCTTGGACCTGAACCCGGAGAAAATGAGTTTGTCAGCTACTTTCTTTCCTCGTACGGTGTTTTCTACGGCCTGATGCTCGGCTTGGTCGCCGTGGCCACATACCAGGACTACAGAGACGTAGACAGTAGCGTGGCAAGTGAGGTGTCGAGCCTTGCCGCGATTTACCGGGATGTTTCCAGCTATCCGGAGCCGGTCCGGAGCAAATACCAGAACCATATCCGCGAATATGTTCGGTACGTGATCGAGGAGGAATGGCCTGCCCATCAACGAGGGATCATCCCTGCGGGAGGTACGACGCGTATCACGAATTTTCAGCTAGACCTGTTTGCGTTCCAGCCGAAGACTAAAGCTGAGGCAATTGTGCATGTGGAGGCAATCCGGCAGTTCAACGTTTTTATCGAAGCCCAATCGGCTCGGCTGCAAAGTGTTACGACCGGATTGCCCGAGATACTCTGGTATGTGGTAGCGATTGGCGCGGCATTAAACCTTGCCCTGATCTGGATGTTCTCGATCAACCGGTTCTCGGTTCATCTGGTTTTATCCGGTATTCTCTCGGTGTTCGTCGGTCTGATGTTGTTCTTCATCGCCTCAATGGACAACCCTTTTCGGGGAGCGGTAAGCATTACTCCCGAGGCTTACCAGATGGTGCAAAAAAGATTGATGATCCCGCAGTAGCGGTCTGATCTTTAGTGCGATGGGCTTTTGAGAGTACGAAGCCCATCGATAGAGTTACAAGCTGATGTTACGCAAGTCAGATAACAACACCACGAAGACACGAAGAGCACGAAGTTTCATGTTTTTATATTGCTTTCACGTTGAAACATCATTGTTTGTTGTAGAGTTGACTTTAGCCGCTCCCCCTACGCATCAACTTAGGCAAGAAGCCACATATTCAGTCAATTAGGGCGCCAGCAGATTGATTGATAAACCACGCAGAACACAAAGTTTTATATTTTCTTCGTGTCCTTCGTGTCTTCGTGGTGAAAATTTCTAGCTATTGCGTAACATCAGTTACAAGCAATGTGTAAGAGCCTGTCCGAAGGGAATGGGTATCAGGCTGGAACCTTGAGATTCCAGCACGCATCATTTACCTTTCGATGTGAACTTACTATAAAAGCCTTTCAGTTTCCCCGGCGTTTTTTTAGCCTCGTCATCAGGCTGTTGTTTCGTAGCCGATGGCAGTGTTTCATCCGATTTTTCGTCTGTCCACTGCGGTTCTGTTTTAACCGGTTGTTGTTTTTTACCGAACAGGTTTTTGATTTTTCCAAGTGATCCTTTAGCGTGAATAACCGGTTGCTGTTCGATGTCCAACGAGACATACGGCTCTTCTTCGTCCGCCGGTTGCGGTTTAATGTCCGGTCGCACGGGCGTTGCCGCTTCGACAGTCGTTACCCATTCAATTGGCGTTTCTTCAACTTGCGGCTCTGCACTAATTTGCTCGACTTGTTTATCTTGCGCAGGTTGGGGGGCAACCAGGGGGGATTCAAACGAAGGGCTTTCTACCGCTTGTGTCGGCAGTTGCCAGTCATTAACAGCCCTGAATGTTTCCGGTGTAGGCTCTGCTTTGGGTTCTACTTTAGGTTCTGCGGGGAGCGTTGCAGCGGGCTGGAAATTTTTCAGGGTGTCGGACAAAGCCTGTTGGCTATTGTTCTGTTGTTGCAGCATTGATTTTTGTTCTTCAAGCGCTTGTTCCAGTTTTGAAAGCTGGCCGGTGTGGTTGTCTAATGTCGATTTCAGGGCATTAAGCAGCGATTCTTTTTCGGACAGTTTTGTCGTTGCCTCCTGGCAGGTTTGCTGTAACTCGATTTTTGCCTGTTGCTCGGTACGCAGACGCTCTATGAGCTGCATAATGACTTTATCATGTTGCTGCCACAACGGTTCTGCCTTAACGTCTTCGCTTGCAAGTAACGGCCGTTCGCCAAGATCAAAGCTTGTTGCCAGTGTCTGAATGGTTCCGGCAACCTGCTGGTTACGTTGATAAATCAGCTGTTCCAGCGCTAAAGCCCGTTGCGTTTCATCTTGAGCGGCAGATTGGGCTTTTTCCATTTGTTCAACAGCCGCCGCCAATTCTTCTTGACTGAGCTGCAGCTGTTGTTGCGTGGCGTTGAGGGTTTTAATAGCGGCTTTTTCACCGGCAATTTGCCCTCTTTTTATGGAAGCAATCCTGATACTGTAAAGTATTGCTGTCAGTAGCCAGACAGCTGTCGCTAATACCGCAGCATACAACGCATTATTTAAGGTAAAAAGATACCATTCGGAAAGCATAGCTTTGATAAGGGGTAGGTACGTTTGCATAGATGTTCCTCAATAATAAAATTTTTACATATTGTACTCGGAGCACTGTTAGCGACGCTGATATTTTTACCGAGGGCGTTTTCGGGGGATTGTTTTTTGTGGCTTTGCGATGTTGCTTTCAAGATCGGCTCTTCACTTGTTCAATTGTGGTTTATCAGTGAAAATTGCCATATCTTTGTGGCTATCCGGACTTGGGGTTTGAGCAGGGAAGGTTGCAGGCGGTGATTCCAGTCAAGCACATGGGAAATTAAACTGATGCGGCAAGGCTTTTCCGGGCGCAACGCTCTGCGTTCGTTATTCTTGGCTAGACTGCTCATCGGCTCGATTTGAGTTACCTGCCGATGTTACACAAGTCGCAAAAGGCACCACGAAGACACGAAGTTTTATATTTTTTCTTCGTGCCTTCGTGGTAAAAATTTCCTAGCCATTGCGTAACATCAATTATCTGTTTTACTCAAATCAATGTTCGATTCCCAGCCGCCGCCCAAAGCCTTGTAAAGTGCCGCCAGCGCCGTCGCTGTGGCGGTTTGGCTCTGGGCCAGGCGATCCTGGTCTTGCAACAGGCGCAATTCGGTATCCAGTACCGTCAGAAAATCGCTCACGCCTTCCGCAAAACGCAGATGAGCCAGTTCATGGGCTCTTTCGCTGGCTTGGGCCGCCGAAGTTAGCAACGCTCTCCGGCTTCGCTCGCGGTTGTAATTCACCAGCGCGTTTTCGGTTTCTTCCAAAGCGCTCAGCACTGTCTGCTCGTATTGAGCCAGACTGGCCTCGGCACGGGCATCGGCGGCCTTAATGCGGGCATATACGCGGCCCATATCCAAGGCGGCCCAACTGATCTTCGGGCCAACTGAATAGGCATCCGATCCTACGGCACCGACTCCCGACAGAGTGGTGGCTTCAAGGGAGAGGGTGCCCACAAAAGTTACCCGGGGGAAAAGGTCGGCGGTGGCAACGCCGATGCGAGCGGTAGCCGCCGCCAGCCCCCGTTCGGCGATGCGGATGTCGGGGCGGCGGCGCAACAGCTCCGCAGGCCGACCGATGTTGATGGTCTTGGGGATTTTAGGCAGCGGCGCGGGCTGCGACAGCTTCTCGGTCAATGTGCCCGGAAGCTGCCCAGTGAGTACGCTGAGTCGATGCATAGCCTGATGAATGGCGTTATCCAGAGGCGGGATGGTGGACAAGGTGGAATCAAGCTGGGCGGTTGCCCTCGAAGTGTCGAGTTCGGTTCCACGACCGCCTTCGAGTCTGACGCGAGTTATTTCCAGCGTTTGGGCCTGGTTTCCAGCGTTCTTTTTCGCCACGGCCAACTGCTGTTGCAGGCCCCGCAATTCGAAATAGTTTCTGGCCACTTCAGCGATCAGGCTGACACCGAGATCCCGAAGGTTGGCTTCCTGCGCATCGACTTCGTCGCTGCTCGCCTCTACGTTACGGCGCACCCGGCCAAAGAAATCGACTTCCCAAAAAGCATCGAAACCCGCGCTATAGAGTTTCAGTTCGCGCGGCGCGTAAGTCAAGTTGTTCAAAGCGCCGACACTGCGTTTCTGCTCCGTATAATTGGCATGCGAGGTTACGGTTGGGGCCAAATTCAGCCCTGCATCCAGATATAGGGCCCGTGCCTCACGAAGATTGGCGCGGGCAGCCTGGAGATTGCGGTTGTGCCGCACGGTCTGATCGACAAGCTCGGTTAGGCCCTTGTCTTCAAACAGTTTCCACCACACCACTTCCACGCCTTGCTCGGAGAATTCCGGATGACCGATATTGGCGAAGGCTTGGCCGGCATCGGTTGCCGGGGTTTTATAATCGGGACCTACCGCGCAGGCGCTTAGTGCAGTGGCGCAGAGGAAGGCCAGGCCCAAAGCGCTGCTTCGTTCAAACGCAATGAATAAGGCATTGCCAAGTTGCATGACAGGGTGAGATTCTGCGGAGTGCATCTTTATTCCATGGTTCATAAATCGTGGCCGGAAGAAGGTTCATGAGGCAACACGTTCGGAGCCTTGTGCCGGGAGGCTTGCCAGCGTTGCGCCAAGGACTGCGCAACCACGTAGAATACCGGCGTTAACAGGAGACCGAACACCGTCACGCCCAACATGCCGCTAAACACGGCGGTGCCCAGCAATCGCCGCGATTCCGCTCCCGCCCCTTGGGCGATGACCAGCGGAAACACGCCCATGATGAAGGCGAATGAAGTCATCAAAATGGGCCGTAGCCGAATCCGCGCCGCTTCCACCGCCGCATCGAAACGGCTAAGGCCTCCCTCTTGACGCCGCTTGGCGAATTCCACAATAAGAATGGCGTTCTTGCTGGCCAAGCCCACCAGTACAATGAATCCGATCTGGGTGAAGATGTTGTTGTCCATTTCGCTCAACCATACGCCTGCCAGAGAGGACAGAATGCACATGGGTACGATCAGGATTACTGCAAACGGTAACGACCAGCTTTCATACTGGGCCGCCAAGGCCAAAAACACGAAGATCACGCTCAAGGGAAAAACCAGCAGTGCGACATTTCCGGCCAACACTTGTTGCAGGCTGAGTTCGGTCCATTCAAAGTCGAATCCCGGCGGCAGCTCAGCACCCAGCAGTTTGTTCATGACGGTAATCGCCTGGCCGGAGCTGACTCCGGGCAAGGTGCTGCCGTTAATTTCCGCCGCAGGATACATGTTGTAGCGGGTGATTTTGTCGGGTCCGTTAATTTCCTTAACCGACATCAGAGACCCGAGCGGCACCATGCCGCCTTGAAGATTACGCGTCTTCAGCTTGGCGATGTCCGCCGGTTTCATGCGAAACTCCGAATCGGCCTGTGCCACTACCTGGTAAGTTCTGCCAAAGCTGTTGAAATCATTGACATACATCGAACCCAGATAGATCTGCAAGGTGTCGAACACTTCTTTCAAGGGGACATCCATAGACTTGGCTCGGGTACGGTCCACGTCCAGAAAAAGTTGCGGAACTCCCGCGCGAAAGGTCGTAAACAGCCCGGTCAGGCCCGGTTGCTGATTGCCTTTGGCGAGTAGCTCGTTGACAGTGCCCTGTAACGCGTCAATACCGGCATTGGAGCGATCCTGGATTTGCAGCTTGAAGCCGCCGACCGAACTCATCCCCCGGATCGGGGGCGGGGCAAATACCGCAATGTGAGCGCCTTCGACCTGGGCGAGCCGCTGCTGAAGACTTTTGATCACCGCATCGGCGTGAAGTTCCGGGTGCCCCGCGCGCAGGTCGAAATCATCGAGTCGGGCGAACATCGTGGCGACGTTGGACTGACTGGAACCGCTCAAGATCGAAAAGCCGGCATAGGCATTCAGATGCTTGACGCCTTTCGTTTCGAGAACGATGCGGGTGGCCTGCTGAACCATTTCCTCGGTGCGCGCCAGCGAGGCTGCGTCGGGCAGCTGCGCATACAAAATCAGGTAACCTTGATCCTGCTGGGGAATGAAACCCGTCGGCACTTTCTCAAAGGCCAGGAAGTTGAGCCCGTTGAGCCCCACATAGAGCACCAGCACCACCGCCGTCATGCGAATCAGCCTGCCGACCAGGCGTGCGTAACCTTCGCTGAACGAATCGAAGAACCGGTTGAAAACGGTGAAAAAACGGCCGAACAGGCGATCGAAGAGCCGCGTGAACCCGTCCTTATCGCCGTGCGCCCGATCCAGCAACAGCGCGCACAAGGCGGGACTCAGGGTCAGCGAGTTGAACGCCGAGATTACCGTGGAAACCGCGATAGTCAACGCAAACTGCTTATAGAAGGCCCCTGAAACACCGGTGATGAAGGCGGTGGGTACAAATACGGCGACCAGAACCAGTGCCGTAGCAATGATGGGGCCTACCACTTCTTCCATGGCCTTCCGGGTGGCATCCCGGGCCGATAATCCCATCGCAATATGGCGTTCCACGTTTTCTACCACCACGATGGCGTCATCCACGACGATACCGATAGCCAGCACCAGGCCGAATAACGATAAGGTATTCAGCGACAAGCCCATTGCCGCCATCACCGCGAAAGTGCCAATCAACGAAACCGGCACAGCCAGCAGCGGAATGACGGTGGCGCGCCAGTTTTGCAAAAATAACACAACCACCAGTACGACCAGCAGGATGGCTTCGAACAGGGTCTTGGACACCGCGTCGATGGATTGCTGTACGAACACAACGGTATCGTAGACCATGTTGTAATCAAGGCCTTCAGGAAAGCGCGTCTTCAGCTTTTCCATCGTGTCGACCACCGCCTTCTTGGTTTCCAGCGCGTTGGAACCGGGCAACTGGAAGATGGCAAGACCTACCGTGGGCTCGCCGTCCAGGAACAGCCCCGAATTGTAATCCTTGGCGCCCAGCTCGATGCGAGCCACGTCCTTGAGGCGGGTGACCTGGCCGTCAGCCCCTTTTTTTATCACGATATCGGCGAACTGTTCGGCTTCCATCAGCCGACCCAGCGTACTGACCGTGTATTGGAAATCGGTGCTCTCCTTGGTGGGTTGCTGGCCCACCACGCCCGCCGCTACCTGGATATTCTGTTCCCGCATGGCGTTGACCACATCGGTGGCCGTCAGATTACGCGCGGCAACTTTCTCCGGATTCAGCCACAGGCGCATGCTGTAGTCGCGGGCGCCGAAAACGATAATGTCGCCCACTCCCGGCAGCCGCGCCAGGGTATCCTTGATTTGCAGCAGCGCGTAATTGCTCAGATAAACACTGTCATAGCGCTTGTCAGGGGAGATCAGGTTGACCACCAGACTCAAGTCAGGGCTGCGTTTCTTGACACTGATGCCTTGTCGGCTCACTTCCTGAGGCAGCTTGGGCTCGGCCAGCGCCACCCGGTTCTGCACCAATACCTGGGCTTTATCCAGATCGGTACCCGGCTTGAAAGTAATGGTCAGCGCCATGCTGCCGCTGTTGGTGGACTGGGAGGACATGTACAGCATATCCTCGACGCCGTTCACTTCCTGCTCGATAGGCGTCGCCAAGGTTTCGGCTACCACCGTGGCGTTGGCGCCGGGATAGACTGCACTCACTACCACAGTAGGGGGGGCGATCTCGGGGTATTGGGCAATAGGCAGGCCAATGAGCGCTAACCCCCCAACCAGGACAATGACGATGGATAATACCGATGCGAAAATCGGACGGTCGATGAAAAAGTGTGTGAATCGATTCATGGCTTATTTTTCTCCATCGCGCCCGGTGAGCGAGATGCGTTCCGGATTTACCTTGGCGCCCGGCTTGAGCTTTTGAATGCCTTCGATAACCGCCCATTCTTCAGGCTTCAATCCTTCGGTAATCACGCGGGACTGGCCGATATGAGCGCCGAGCTCCACCTTGCGATATTCCACCTGGTTTTCCTGGTTCACCACCCAGATGAAGCGTTGCGCCTGATCCGTGCCGATGGCCCGATCGGGAAGCAGGATAGCGGGGTACGGAGCGCTTCCGCGAACCCGCATGCGGGCAAAAAAACCGGGGCTTAACAATTCGTCCGGATTGGCGAACACGCCCCGCAACGTCACGGTGCCGGTCGCCGCATCTTCGCGCGGCGATTCATAATCGAGATGGCCTTGATGCGGAAAATTAACCTCATCAGCCACAGCCAACTCCACCGGGGTCCGTTCGTCGCCCAGACTGCCCCGGCCCCCTTTTTGGGCCTGACGCCGATATTTCAGCGCCGAGCGTTCGTCCGCATCCACGTAAACATAGACCGGGTCGGTGGAAACGATGAAGGTCAACAATGTTGCATCGCCTCCGCCGCCGTTGACCAAATTGCCCGCCGTGATTAATTCGCGACCGATCCGTCCGTCTATCGGGGAGCGTACTTGGGTAAAGTCCAGATTCAACCGAGCCGTATAAACATTGGCTTGTGCAGACTGAACTGCCGCAACCGTCTCCCGAAGTCCCTTGCTACGCGCATCGTGTTCTTCTTCGGAGATTGCTTTGGCGAGGAATAAACGCTCGGCCCGGGCTAAGTCATTTTTTGCCAGTTCGTGCCGGGATTTAGCGCGTTCCAGTTCGGCTTCGGCAAAGTTAAGTTGTGCTGTAAAGGGTTTCGGATCAACCAGGAATAAAAGATCGCCTTTATGTACTTTGTCTCCAGCCTTGAAATTCACTTTCTCCAGATAGCCGCTCACCCGGGCGCGCACGTCTACCGAATTGACGGCCTCGATGCGGCCCGTGTATTCGTCCCATTCAGTCACTTCTTGCGACAGGGGTTGTGCGATTTTGACCTTGGGCGATTGGCCCTGCTGAGAACCGGAACCGTCATGGTTTCCGCACCCGGTCACTGCCATCAGGGCTATGGAGACCAACAGGCCGACTCGTGCATGCTGTATTAATGTCCCGTCATTCGAAGGAACGCTTCGAGGCCACGATCCGTGAAAGACTTCAGGGCTCGGCTTTCTCAATGGACTTAAACGATGGGGGACAACCGACATGAGAGTTTCTTTTTGCATCCTTTTATACCCGGCTTTTTTAAGGAAAAAAATGGTAAGACATATTACCATTAATTTAAGGTATGATCACAATAATTTAAGTTAATGAATTTCGTGAGTATTACGCAATGATTAAATGTGGACGACCTCGCAAAGGAGAGGAGCTCCTAAGCCGTGATCGCTTACTGGATACGGCCTTCACCCTTTTTCTTGAATTCGGTTACGGCAACCTCAGTCTGGAAACCATTGCTCGGGATGCGCGCGTGTCAATGCGTACCATTTATAACCAGTTTGGCGGTAAAGCCGGACTATTCGGTGCTGTGATAAGGCGTTGCAGCGACCAATTCGTCACCGGCCTGTCGGAAGAGTACGCACTGAAATCCTCTCCGGAAGAAGCGCTGGTCTTTTTTGCCAAGCAGTTTCTGTACAGCATCACGCGGCCGAATGCGGTGCGCATACGTGCCATACTCATTGGCGAATCGCTACGCTTCCCCGATCTCGCCACTCAATTCTATGAACAAGGACCGCAGCGCACCCTCGATCATCTCGCCCAGTTTTTCGCCCGGCAGCAGAAAACGGGCTGTTTTGCCGAAATGGAGCCGCGTTTTCTCGCCGACCAATTTTTGAGTGCATTACGTAATGAACGGTTTCAAAAACTGCAACTCGGTTTGGAACCGACGCCGGACGAAGCGGAAATTGATGTCTGGGTGCGACAGGCTATTGGCTTTTTTCTGCGCGGCAGCCTGAAAAACAGGCGCGACGGTACGAACGATATTGTGGATGAACCGTCCGACCGGAATCGTTAATCCGTTTGTAGTATTAAGGAATACATCAAGCTATGGGTTAAATTCAGGATTGTTTCTTATTTTCCGGAGCCGAAATCCGGTAAATACCCCCTTCAGGGTAGGCGGATGGCCGGCTAAATCAGTCGGCTCCGGATGTCTTGGTGAATAAAGTCTTCAGTAATAAACCATTCACTAAGTCTATAAAATCTGAATCAAATGATTTCAAAAGAGAAAACCACTGTAATTAGTGTCATTGAAATTAACCCTAATAAGAAAATCATTTCAGCCCAACGCTCCAGACCTTCAGTGCACCGGTCTAAACGAAGCGATGAAAATGAAAGCAGGGCGCTAATCATGAACAATAAACTATCAATAGCTAAGGCTTTATCGATTAAGTAGTTGGCTAGTCCTGGAGCCATGCTTTTAACGATACTGATGACCATGATACAGACACCAACCATGGTCGCAGAATTCGGTAAGATGTGGTGAGAGAGATCACTGGAATTATTGTTTTTCATCATTTAAGATATGGCCGGTCCTAGCCGGTTCTTCGCCATAATAAAAGCGGTATGAGGGACATGTAAAAGGTCTGCGATTTTTCGCACCAGGTATTCTTCGTTCATATCCAATACGCCATCAATAAAAGCAATTTTCCATAGCGATTCAATTAATCGAACTTTTTGCTCAAGACTGTATTCCTTATTGATTAAGGAAGTAAATTGAAAATAATCAGTCGCCTGTTTTCTTTGTTGTTCAGCTAATTCAATTAAAGAAGTTGCCTGTTCAGCGGTTAAGGAAAAATTCTGATGGACCAAGGATAAAATAACGTCCTGTTCTTTTGGGTCAACTTTATCATCTATATACATCATTTCCAGGAATAAGACGACGATCGCAAGTTGCAGTTTTTCTTCTAAAATGTTTTCCGGTGCTGAAAGTGCAATATGTTGCGTGAAAAAGAGTTTGATCTGGTTAAGCATTTTTAAATAATTCCATTGCTATCACGATATTTACTTCGCTGAATTCATGACATCAAGATTACTTTGTGCCGCAGAATGCCCATGATCTGCGGCTTGCTGGTATAACTCAAGCGCTTTGGCTTCATCCCTGGGTACGCCCAGCCCATTTTCATAAATATAAGCGAGGTTGTATTGCGCATCAGGATCCCCCGCTTGAGCTTCTCTTTGCCACTGGGCAATCCTGTCTTCCGACACGATTGCCACAGGGGGCACCGTTTTTTTTGCCTGGGTGTTGTCTGCGGCCTTTTCAGTACAAGCTACGAGTGACATCGCAGTTACTACAACGATGGCAATGGGAATGAGGTTTATGGGTTTGTGAAGTAAGGTCATGGTTTAGCTCCGTTTAAAAATCGAAATCAGCACAGTGGAATTTGCCGGTAACTTATTGTTGGGGTTACGGTCTAAATTTAGCGGTATTATTCCTGTTGTTCATATTGGCGAGAATAGGTATTTTTGCCTATGTAGCCAGAAGTACAATAGCTTCTCATCGGAAAAGAGAAGCTAATCATACAACGAGTCGAACGCTGGAATCACCGGTTAGATCTGACAAACGCCTACGACTAATACCTGATTATTACAAAACCTGGAAAATAAGATTGGCAACCTCGCAATACTAAGTCCAGTCGTCACCGTCACCGCTATCGCTGTTCCCATCGTCATCCCATGAGGACGCATCGGCGATACCAAAGTCTGTACCGCCCATATCGTCATTTTCGCTTACGCTGCTGGGTGTGCTCCATGGAGAGGTGTCATGGTGCGGCGGTTCGGGGATAACGTTATTCTTATCGCCATCGATAAAGTGGTGCATCAGCGCTTCGCCTGCTACTACACCGGCACCCAAAGCGGCTCCCGTTGCCAGATTTCCCATGATACCTGAACCCACTCCGCCTGTAGCGGGTTGACCCATTACTGAACCGGTGCCATTCGCGCCGACAGGCGGGATGTTTGAGCCGGGACCATTGCTGGTATAGCTATTGGCGGGAAGCATATTGGAATTTCGCCGACTCATGAATCCAATCAACACAATGATTAAACCGATGCCCAAGAGCAAAAGAATTGCCGGCATCCAATCTTTAACGGTAGACGGTATACTCTGAGTGCCGGTACTGGGCTGCACGGCTCCATTTGACACGGAAGAAATGCGACTCTTAAGGCTCTTGACCGCCTCCGGCTTGGCAAAGGGCAATCCAGGCTGTAAGCGTTCAGCGGTATTCAGTTCAACACCTGCGCTGCTGAACATGCCTTGTTTGGCCAGTAATTCGGCTTCGACAAAGTGCGCCTTGGCGCTGTTGGGATGATCGTGCAGCACCTTATCCATCATAGACTGCGCCTCATTAAATTTCCCTGCTTCGGCCGCCAAATAGACTTGATGCATAGTGGGATCGTCTTCGGCAAAAGCAGGCGCCGCCAATAACAGCAGTGCGAGGGTAATAATGGAACGTTTTAACATTGTTCAACTCCTAATTCTGGTGAGTGGTTTATAAATTTGGCGCGGCAATGAAAATAATGCCGCTTGCTTATAAGTGATGCGCTAATACTTTCACAGTCCGGCGCTTAAGGCAAAGCCGGAAGCGAAAAGTATTTTTGTAAATCCTTCAAACGCGGCTGATCCAGGTAAACATCATCAGGGTAATAACCGATATGATGAACGCCCAGTTTTCTCAATAATTCCAGCTGTTCAATAAAAAACGGCGAGGGGATTTTCTCCCGCGTCTTCCAATTGACTGTTTGCAACTCAAATACGGATTTCTTCAGCCCTTCGGGGTAATGAGCCGCAGCCGCAACTAATCCAGTCAACCATTGGCCGGGTTTTTTTGCTTCCTCCATCAACGGCATGGCTTCAATGGCAACGTAATTGTAATGCGCTAAAAAGGATTTGAACGATTGGGCATACCATTCTTCGCTATCCGGTTTTAACAAGGGCAGGGCGTATAAATTTCGCGCTGTTTTTATACCGGGGCGATTATCCCGTACCCTATTCGCCAGCTCATCGGTAAATTGACTAATCAGCTCGGTTTTGTGCCGAGTCCATGCCAAGCGCATTTTGGGGCTTGCATGCAATTTTTCAAATTGATCGGGCAGTCCCCAGACATCACGGCCAAAAGATAACGCTACCGGCGATACGTCTTCATGATCGGATAAAATGCCGTCGTCATGAAATAGAATCCCGTCAACATTGCAATATCGGCCTAAATCCTCATAGATTTCGGTTACATAATGCCGCGCTTCAGGCTGAAAAACCGAAAGCCGCGTGTAAATATGACTGGATTTTTGCGCTTTACCGTCTCGCCATTCCTGCACATACCAGGAATCCGGCAGATTGTTCCGGTAAGCAAAAATCGGCAGCCACGCATAGACATTGACGCCTGCGCGCGTTTTCAGCTGCCAGGCGACGTGGCTAAACAAATCCTGTTTAACCGGCAAATGCCGGTTAGGGAAATACAATGCATCGGCATTGCCGTCGCCGTCAGAGTCCGAGTAGGCTTGCAGAAACACCGTATCAATGCGCATGTTTGCAATGCGCCGGATCTCGGCTTCTATATTACGCTCGGTCTGTTTCGGGTCTTCGTCGTAGAGAAAATCCATGTCCACATGCGCTATCCGCAAAGACCTGTCGGTACGCAGTTTACTCACAATTTCAGCAAACTGACGGACATCCGGGTTATCAGTCATGATCAAACGACGCAACACATCGATATTGGCCACGGTATTAAAGCCGTCAATCAAGCCCATAGTCATCGACATTCCGGCTTCGCGCGACGCTTCCAGGGCAATATTATTGTATTCCCCATACGGCCAAACCATCACTCTGGGCCACACGCCCGCATGTTGAAAAATGAACTCGGCGCTTTTCCTTAGGGCGAGATGGATACGCTCCCGATACTGTTCATCGGTTTCATAACGCCCCGTCGTAAAGTCGTATAAGCGGGTGACCGTCGCAGCCTGGCTGTCGCCTTGCGGATTGGCGACAGCGCTTTTGTGCAGGTCATAAGTATGCGAAGCCATTTCTACCAGGCCGGATTTCACCATTTCCCGCACTTGATCCCAAGTAAGCAATTGCTTGCCTGCTTCGTCCGGGGTATCAATGCCGTCTATCCAGGTGCCTATCAAAGCGACAGTCGCCGGGTAATGATATTTTTTTAGAATCGGGAAGACTCGGGTGTAAAAACTCTGATAACCGTCATCAAAAGTTAACAACACCGATTTATCCGCTATCGAATTTTTGCCTGCCGCCGCATCAAGGACGTTCTGCACGCTGACGATTTTATAGCCGTTTTTCTTCAGCCAAGCCAAGTGTTCTTCAAAATGATCGACGCTGACATCCATCGAATTTAACGAGGATTTTGCGCTGCCGGCCTTCACTACATCGTGGTAATTGAGCACCAAAAAGTGATGTTCTTCGGCGTAAGCCATCCCTGTGATATTCATCAGAAAAATAAATACAAACAGTTTCTTAAGCCACTGAGGCGCCATAATGATATTTGACTGAAACATAACACCCTGCTTTTATGGTTATGAAGCTTACGAACACTTGTTTTATAGGCAAAACGTTGATTTTTCAATCCCACATTGAACTGTACGAAGAATCAGCATGGCTAAACGAGTCATTATGATCCAATCGTCCGACTAACTACTTAGACTTTTCCAGGGTTTCATGGATGGCTGCTGCTTGTTGGTGTTCCTTCGACAAAGCTTCATGATGGGCGGCCATCGCTTCGTGGTGCTTTTTTAAATCGGCATGCCCGCCTTTTTCATATTCTGCGGCCATCAACGATTTATAATGCTCAACCATGGCTTTATGATGCGCCGCTTTTTCCATATGAAGCGCGGCGGCTTCTATATGTGCTGCACTCGATTCGGCGGGAACAATAATATTAGCAGGCTGCCCAGGAGCAGGTTGGGTCTCCGCCAGCAAGGGTGCAGAAATAACACTCATGCAAGCAGTCAAAGCCAAACCCAGGTAAGTATTTTTTTTCATAATCGTTTTTCCTCGTGATAATCGTTACAAACAATTACTTCTACATTCTTAAAAGCAGCATTTTTATCTCCCTCTTTTCGGTACCGGATTGCTTGTATCGGCGTTGTTAAAGGTCAGTTATTGCAAAACCTGTTTATTGAGATACGTTGTATAAAGCAAATTGTAGGCCACTAAAAACAAGTTAATATAATTCATATAATAAGCAGGTGTTTACGATCAATCAGCTCATCCTAAAAGGGGAAAATAAACCAGGCGTAGCCGGTTTTACGGTGCAAAACAACCGGTGGCTAAATTGATGAGGCGTATCAAAAACGCTAAAGCATTATCCACTTGAATCAATGGCAGCTTTGCAATGGGATGAGTGTCAATCTTGAACCGGAATACGCTAAAAGCAGATTGAAGCCCGGTCTCTTAAGAAGGCTCAATTCACGGTTAACCTGAGTGAGCGGAAAAGTTGAAATAGGGGGTTTTCAACCAAAAGCTTTGGTTGATTTAAACAAGGGCGTAAGCAAATTTCTATATTTTTATCCATTTCAAGCCAGTTTAGCCTCAGCAATATTATCCGAGCAGTACCACAAACGCATTGAGAAAACTTAATGTTTTCAAAGTCTTTCCGCACGCATGAATTAATAAGCGAGCATAGGGATTAATGTTGCCATGTTCTGGCACGGTCTATGCTGTATCTACGATATATCGACTTGCAATTCACTCCTTATTAGAGAGGAAGTCGTAGCTTATTAATAACAATGCCGAGGTTAAAAGATAACAGCATGGCTTATCGTGAACATACCCAACCGATTTTGAAGGATTCCATTGAAACGCTTCAAAATTTTGAGTTCGACCTGGACGCGTCGATAGAACATATCGCGCATTGGCTACCGGCCCAGGGACCGATCAAGGATTTTATTCACCACAACACTTTACACGCCGTCCAGCATTACCCTTTTCATGAAGGCGTGGCTGTCGCCGCAAAAATTTTCGGGGCGCGCAGTTACTTACCTTTAGAAGATTACCAACGGATGTACCAACAAGGCCGGATCAAGAGCGCCGCGATTGAGTGGGCTATCGAGCATTCCGGGTGCCCGCAGCAACAGCATGAAAAGCTCAGGAAAACCTTGTTCGAGCAGGACGATACCGGCCACTATCCTCCGGTTTCGCTGGCCAATCAGGGCATTCGCACTACCTGGTTGACCCGGCTCGAAGTTAATCTGAATGCCCTGGTGCATCCGGTACTGTTCCGGCTGTTGGGCAATTTCCTCGACCAAGGCATCAGTCGCTGGAGCTTACCCAAAAACGGCGAGCATTTCTGGGATTGCGTATTGCGCTTGGCGCAAAACAGTTTATTACCTCTCTACCCTTTAAATGAACCGGAAGTCAGCGCATTATTATTTGAAACTCCCGATCATGTCATTAAAGCTTGCCTGAAAAAAATAGTCGGCGACGAGCAGCTTTACGAACAATACCTGTTGGAAATGCTGTTGGCCCATCCCGGTTGGGCCGGGATGGTACATGTCATTGAACAAAACCCTAAATCGTTGCTCGCCCGCCGCGAAATTTCACTTAAAGACATGATCGCCGTGGAACTGGCCATTGAACTGGCCTTTCTGCATAAGAAAAAAGGCCCTCAGTTTTCCGGCATCGCGGCATTTCCTCATCAGGACGGCACTCCGCTGCTCAAGAACGGAGCGCTCAAGCCGAAAATCCCGTTACACTTGAAAGTCTGGCACGAAGCCATGGAATGGTCGCTACATAGCGAGTTACTGTTGGCGCTGAAACCGAAGATTGACGCAGCCCCGGCTAAGAAAGCCCTGCCTGAAGCCCAGGCGCTGTTCTGTATCGACGACCGCGAATGCTCATTAAGACGGCATCTGGAAGAAAGCAATCCGGCCATAGAAACACTCGGTGCAGCCGGATTTTTCGGCATCGACTTTCTCTATCAAGGCTTGGACGATGCTTACCCGGTCGCCCAATGCCCCAACATCATCGTTCCCAAACATTTGATCAAAGAAGCGAGCAGCAAACCGAAACCGAACGATAAAGCCAAGTCCGGCAAGCTGACCCATATGCATTTTACGGCACATTCCATGTTCCGGGGTTGGCTCTACACCCAAACCCTGGGAATCGGCTACGCGGTACGAATGGCCTGGAATGTATTCCGGCCGGGCTCGAAGTTGCCGAACATCAGGACCTTGAGCGAAGTCGAATCGCATACGCATCTGCATCTGTTGCGGGAATCCGAGGAACCGACCGAAGACGGTTATTTGTTGGGATTTTCGTTTACCGAAATGGCGGATCGCGTGGGCGGGTTACTGCGCAATATCGGCTTGACTCGACACTTTGCACCGCTGGTGGTTATCGTTGCCCACGGTTCCAGCAGTGTCAATAATCCCCACTTCGCCGCTTACGATTGCGGCGCCTGCTCCGGCAAACCGGGTGCGCCGAATGCCCGCGCCTTTGCCTGGATGGCTAATCATGAATCGGTACGCGCTATCCTGAGCGAACGCGGTATCGATATTCCCGACGGCACCCGGTTCATAGCGGCGCTGCACAATACCAGCCGTGATGAAATGACCTATTTCGACAAACATTTGCTGGCGCAACACCCCGTTCCCGCCTTGCATGCTTTCCAGCAGGCGATGAAAAAGGCGCTGCAACGCAATGCACGGGAACGCTGCCGCTGGTTCGAGCTGGGCCCGCAATCGCAGTCCAATGAAGAAGCGCATGAGCATGTCATCGAACGCGCCTCATCAATATTCGAACCGCGCCCGGAATACAACCATTCCAATAATCTATACGCTATCGTCGGTCGAAGAGCCTTAACCCGGGATTTGTTCATGGACCGGCGCGCTTTTTTGCACTCC
>Ga0123388_1002962_pt1 | contig 51191 bp, 41 predicted proteins | sample T0HHNO3metaT_FD_89916 | JGI IMG/M metagenome (GOLD analysis project Ga0123388, IMG submission 89916) | Methane-oxidizing artificial microbial communities from Washington, USA to study methane cycling - T0-HHNO3 metaT (Metagenome... | ecosystem: Engineered > Modeled > Simulated communities...
CACCGATAGTAGCCGCCGGACAAACTTTCAAGCTTACTGATATTGCTGAAGTCAAAAGAGGTTACGAGGATCCCGCTACATTTCTTATTCGGCATGACGGCAAGCCGGCATTAGTGTTGGGTGTTGTGATGCAGGAAGGCTGGAATGGCCTCAAGCTGGGTGAGGCACTGGAGAAGGAAACAAAGAAAATCAGCGGTGAACTGGCGCTGGGGTACGAACTTCAGAAGATCACGGATCAGTCAGTGATCATTAAGGAATCTGTCGATGAATTCATGCTTAAGTTCTTTGTGGCCCTGGGTGTTGTGATGCTCGTTAGCCTGCTGAGTATGGGATGGCGGGTGGGCATCGTTGTAGCGGCGGCTGTCCCGCTGACACTCGCCGCGGTTCTAGTGGTGATGATGATCACCGACCGTGCGTTTGATCGAATCACCTTGGGCGCATTGATTATTTCGCTCGGGTTGTTGGTAGACGATGCCATCATTGCCATCGAGATCATGGTTGTCAAAATGGAAGAAGGTTTTGATCGTATCAAAGCCGCGGCCTATGCCTGGAGCAGTACCGCAGCACCTATGTTAACGGGTACGTTGGTCACTGTCATCGGCTTCACGCCAGTGGGATTTGCAAAGTCCAGTGCGGGCGAATATGCCGGCAATATATTCTGGATCGTGGGATTCGCATTATTGACTTCCTGGTTGGTGGCGGTCTTCTTTACGCCATATCTGGGCGTCAAGCTGCTGCCTGTCATCAAGCCGGTCGAGGGTGGGCATGAGGCGATTTACGCCACCCCGAATTACCGCCGTTTTCGCGCTCTTGTCACCTGGTCAGTGGTCAATAAGAAAAAAGTGGCTACGGCTGTTCTGTTGTCATTTTTTGCCGCCATCGTCGGCATGGGGAGCGTGAAGCAACAATTTTTCCCCAGTTCGGATCGCCCGGAAATGCTGGTGGAAATTCAGATGCCCTATGGTACTGACATTGAAGCGACAAGTGCCGCGGCCGCCAAAGTGGAGCAATGGTTGAAGCAGCAACCGGAATCTAAAATCGTGACCAGCTATATTGGCCAGGGAGCGCCAAGGTTTTTCTTCGCATTTGCTCCGGAATTGCCTGATCCTTCCTTTGCCAAAATTATTGTTCTGACCTCCGATCAGGACGCTCGGGAAGCGCTAAAGTCACGTTTACGAGAATCTGTACAGAATGGACTGGCGCCGGAAGCGAAAGTCCGGGCTACCCAGCTGGTATTTGGTCCACCGTCACCTTTTCCGGTTGCATTCCGGGTCATGGGTTCTGATCCCGATAAAGTGAGAGCCATCAGTAACGAAGTGGCTGATCTGATGCGGAAAAACCCCAACATGCGCCAAGTCAATCAGGATTGGGGGAATCTCCAGCCCACCTTGCATTTCGTTTTGGATCAGGAGCGCTTGAAATTGATCGGAATGACGCCAACCGATGTGGCGGAACAATTGCAATTCCTGCTGACAGGCGTACCGGTTACGCAAGTTCGAGAAAATATACGGACGGTGGATATTGTTGCCAGAAGCGCAGGTGAGCAACGGCTCGACCCCGCTCGTATTACAGATTTCAACTTGACCAATAAAGAAGGGAAGATCATTCCTCTAAGACAAGTCGGATCGATTGAATTTAGACCTGAGGATCCCTTAATGAGGCGTCGTGATCGCTATGTAACGGTTACAGTACGTGGGGATATTGATGAAACGCTGCAACCCCCGCAAGTTTCTACGGAAGTCTGGCAGGCATTGGCTCCAATCATTCAAACGCTTCCGTCCGATTACAAGATCGAAATGGCAGGCTCCATCGAAGAAGCCGAGAAGGCCAATAAGGCATTGCTGCCTATCTTTCCGATTATGTTGATACTGACTTTAACAGTCATTATCTTCCAGGTTAGATCGTTCTCGACCATGACCATGGTTTTTCTCACCGGGCCGCTGGGACTGGTAGGGACAGTTCCAATCCTGCTGTTATTTCATCAGCCTTTTGGATTCAATGCGATTCTTGGTTTGATAGGTCTGTCGGGCATTCTGATGCGAAATACATTGATCCTGATCGATCAAATTAAGCATAACGAGGATAAAGGCCTGGATACCTTCAATGCTGTGGTCGAAGCTACCGTTCAGCGGTCGCGGCCGGTGGTATTGACAGCGCTTGCGGCCATATTGGCCTTTATCCCGCTGACATCTTCCGTATTCTGGGGGTCGATGGCCTATACACTCATAGGCGGAACTGCCGTTGGTACGATCTTGACATTGTTGTTCCTGCCGACCCTTTACGCTATTTGGTTTAAAGTCAAAAGTACGTAGGCAAAAGAAAGGATTACTTGGATTGGATTACTACTCTTGTCAAAGCCAGTCAAAAAGTAACAACACCGTTAGTGAATATTCCGCCAGCTTTTTGATTAGCTAATATTGAAATATATATGGGTGTTTAAAAAATGAGCAAAGAAATAATGCAAAGGGTGCTAGAACTCATGCCCTCTGAAACAGGCATGGACTTACCTCCAAAAATATTTATGGATATGGATGGCGAGTTTATAGACTTGGTTGAGGGCGTCTCATTAACAGCCCGTTTTCCTAATAAAGAACGCTATATGAATCCGATGGGCTTTAGGCGGCATCATAACTGCCGCTATCGACAATACAGCATCGCCTCTTAGGAATGTGTATGAAATAACTTGAGCATGATCTTAAGAAACGAAGTCGCTACGTTCAGAGGCTAAAATCAGGACGAAAAGCGTTGTTTTGTCGCGCCCCGGACGGAAATGCGCTGGTGATTGTTCAAAAATAAGCAAGATCGATCATTTCCGGCATATCGAAGAAAAGGCTCCGGGAGCAAGCCAGATACAAATATACAGCAGCCTTGTTTATCAAGGTCCGCGCCGATATTGTGCAGAACCTTTAAGCGGCTTTAGAACTGCGCCTGCTGCTCTTGAATATAGGAACGAACCTCGTCATTGTCGACGCGGGCATAGATTTCTTCTACGGTCACCGTCAAGCCAATCGCGTCAAACCGTACACTGTCGCCCATAAAATAATGATTGGACACCCAGCTTTCGCTTTTCCGGCAGACTTCTACATCGACAAAATCCTGTTCGATCAAAACGTATTCTTTCAGGCTGGGGATACTCTGATAGGCGATGCGCTTGGTCGTTTCATCGACACGCCGTGAAGCCTTCGACAAAACTTCGACAACAATCACCGGCGAATCGGTGTAATAGTCGTGCTGACTCTGTTCATCGCAGACGACCATCACATCAGGGTAGAAAAACCGGCTGCCGGCCTTGATTTTCAGGTCGGAGCTGAACGGCTCGCACGGTTTGTTTTTCAAAAAATTTCTTAGCTCACCAAAAACATTACCGGCAATTCTCTCATGATTCCGGCTGGCACCAGCCATCGCATAAACATAGCCGTCAATATATTCATGCTTGATTTCGCTGGTTAATTCGCCTATCAGGTAATCTTCCTCGCTGATCCAGACGCTGGCCGATTGTAAATTTGCTGACATGACTTTACCTCTGTTATCAAACTACCCAAGATGACTATTCAATACGAGACATCATAACAACGGGCTTATTCCCCGGCAATCGACATCCGCTCAACCAGTATCGAGCCGGTGCGGATATTACCGCGATAATCGACGTCATTACCCACAGCAAGGATGTTTTTAAGCATGTCTTTCAGGTTACCGGCAATGGTGATTTCTTCAACCGGATACTGGATTTCGCCGTTTTCCACCCAGAATCCGGCAGCGCCGCGCGAATAATCGCCGGTCACCATATTGACGCCTTGCCCCATCAACTCGGTGACCAACAAACCGGTATTCAGCTCTTTTAACAGGCCCTGATAATCAAGCTTGCCCGGATCGATCGTTAAGTTATGTACGCCACCGGCATTGCCTGTACTGCGCATTCCCAGCTTGCGGGCGGAATAGGTGCTCAACACATAGCCGCGTAAAATACCGTCGCTGACGATATCGCGAGTTTGGGTGGCGACACCTTCGCCGTCATACGCGCCACTTCCCAAAGCGCCTTTGAGATAGGGCTGCTCATGGATGCGGACAAATTCAGGGAAAACTCGGGTATCCAGCGCATCCAGCAAAAATGACGACTTGCGATACAAATTACCGCCGCTGATTGCGCCGATAAACGAACTGAGCAAACCGGAAGCGGTTTCCGCGCAATACAGCACCGGACACTGCCGCGTGCTGAGGCTGCGGGCCTGCAAACGCCGAAGCGTCCGCTCGGCCGCTTTGTTGCCCACGCTAACTGCGGATTCCAGATCGCGCGCATTTCTTGCCACGGTGTACCAGTAATCGCGCTGCATGCTGTCGCCGCGTTGCGCCAATACCGAACAGCTCAAAGAATGGCGGGTTGAGGCATAGCCTTGAAGAAAGCCCAGCGTATTGCCCATCACCCGGATGCCCTGGTGCGTATCGACCGAAGCGCCTTCGGAATTGCTGATTTCCTCATGATAAGACCGTGCCGCATCTTCGCATTCAACGGCCAAGGCAATAGCCCCGTCAACACCAATATCCCACGGATGATTAAGATCGAGATCGGGAAATTCGGTAGCCAGCAGTTCTCTTTCCGGCAGCCCTGAATATTCATCTTCGCTGGTGTAACGGGCAATACTGCATGCCGCGCTGACCGTTTCCTTGATCGAAGCGGGCGACAAATCCGTGGTGCTGGCAGAGCCTTTGCGCTTGCCAAAATAAACGGTCACGCCCAGACCCTGATCGCAATGATGCTCAATGGTTTCGACATCACCCAGACGCACCGATACGGACAAGCCGTTTTCCTGGCTCAAGCCCGCTTCTGCGGCACTGGCGCCTTGCTTTACGGCCTCGTCCAATATGGACTGAACGGTGTTTTTCAAGCGGTTGATTTGTTCGTGATTTTGCACTGTTTTCTCTAATTCTGTGTAGGTCGGGTTAGCGTAGCGTAACCCGACATAAGTCATTCCGATTGTTGGGTTACGCTACGCTAATCCAACCTACAAACGCCAGCAATGCCGTATCCGTATCTTCAAAATATTTAATTTTCACGGCCCTATCTACAAAAAGAAATGACGCACTATTTTGATTCGTGATCCTTGAAATCTTGATAAGAATCCCAGGCAAAATAACTGATTAAAACTACAAAAACTGTAGCTATTAAAAACATGATAATAGTATTAAACATCGATTAACTCCTTTATCAATTTTTTGATAATGCGATACTGGTAAACAATAAATATGCTGATGCCAACTATTGCCAGCAACGCCATAAATAACAACCAGCTTTTAACGACAAGATAGTTTGCTGCCGTCCAGCCGACTAAAGTAATCATGATAGCTACCGCTGCAAAAAGTATTTTTTCATGAAACGAAAGCTCGACTTTTATGCCTTCTAACTTTGACACCAATTACACCTAAACACTCGTCCCGCCAACCGTCAACCCATCAATCTTCAACGTAGGCTGCCCGACGCCGACCGGCACGCTTTGACCGTCCTTGCCGCAGGAGCCTACGCCGCTATCCAGCGCCAGATCGGTGCCGACCATAGACACCTTGGTTAACACCTCCGGCCCGTTACCGATCAGCGTCGCGCCTTTGACGGCACGGGTTATTTTGCCGTTTTCGATCAGGTAGGCTTCGCTGGCGGAAAACACAAACTTGCCCGAGGTAATATCGACCTGTCCGCCGCCGAAGTTTTTGGCATACAGGCCTTTTTTTACCGATTTTATGATTTCTTCGGGATCATGCTGTCCCGGCAACATATAGGTGTTGGTCATGCGCGGCATCGGCAGATGCGCGTAGGATTCGCGCCGCCCGTTGCCTGTGGAATTAACGCCCATTAACCGGGCATTGAGCTGGTCCTGCATGTAGCCTTTGAGTATGCCGTTTTCGATCAATACGGTAAGTTCCGTCGGCGTGCCTTCATCATCGATGCTTAACGAACCGCGCCGCCCCGGCAAGGTGCCGTCATCGACTACGGTGCATAAATCGGATGCCACCCGCTCACCGACGCGGCCGCTGAATGCCGAGGTGCCTTTGCGGTTAAAGTCGCCTTCCAGACCATGACCGATGGCCTCATGCAATAAAATGCCCGGCCAACCCGAACCCAATACGACCGTCATGTTACCGGCCGGGGCTTCGACGGCTTCCAGGTTAACCAGCGCCTGTCTTACGGCTTCGCGGCCGTATGCCAACGCAGTATCTCCATCGATAAAATAGCTGTAATCGCTACGCCCGCCGCCGCCCATACTGCCCTGTTCGCGCTGACCGTTTTGCTCGACGATGACGGTGACATTCATCCGCACCAAAGGCCGCACATCGGCAACCAAAGAACCGTCTTGCCTGGCCACCAGAATATGCTCATGAACCCCGACCAGGCTGACGATAACTTCTTCAATCCGGCTGTCCAGTTTGCGTGTTTCGCTGTCTACCCGACGCAATAAATCGATTTTTTGCTGGTCTTCCAGCGATTTTAACGGATTTTGCGTAGCGTAATAGTTCGTCCAAGCCGCGGCTTTTGTGCTGACCTTGCAATGCGAAGGATCTGCATCCTGCCCTTGTCGGACGATAGCTTTAACATTATTAGCCGCCTCCAACAGCACCGGCAGTTCAATCCGGTCGCTGTAGGCAAAGCCGGTTTTTTCGCCGAATACCGCACGCACCCCTGCGCCCTGCTCGATATTATGGCTGCCTTCTTTAATGATGCCGCCTTCCATGACCCAAGATTCGAAATGGCTGGATTGAAAGTAAATATCCGCCGCATCAACCGGCGAGCTGAGCAACCGGTTCATAATCTTTTCAATATCGCCATCCTGAATACCGGCCGGTATTAAGATAGCTTGTCGTGCAAGGTTTAGTATTTCCATCAAAAAATCAATAATAGAGGTTTAAAGTAAAAGGCGAAAGGCAAAGGGCTAAAGGTGCAAAACGACGTTCTTTCGCCTTTAGCCCTTTGCCCTGCGCCTCCATCATTCTTCTTCCAGCTTATCGCGCAAGGTCTTGAACAATAATTGCAACAGGTCTTCCGCGCCTTCGGCAGACGGAGGCGGCGTACCATCCTGAGTCGCGCTGCTTTGTTCGGCCGCATTGGCTGCAGTCGCAGTCACCATTGTTTCTTCGCCTTCTTGTTTTACGGTCAGCAGATAGATGGCCGCATCATCGCTTAAAAAAGCAGTCGCTTTTGCAAAAAAACTGTTGGTATCCGTTGTATCCTGAGTGACATAAAAAAGCCCCTTATCACGTTCATGATCGGTTATTTTGATGCCGCTTTGCTTCAACGCCCGGTTTAAGGTGTTCCACGCGTCACCAAAAGACTGTTTGATCACCAGCTGCGTCGGCGTACTCAGGTAAACATCCGAGCCTAACCCGGTGCGATCTTTTTTCTTCGGAATAGAGCTGCTGTCGACAACGCGCTGCTCCTTGGTCGGACTGCTGTTAGTCACAGTTGGCGGACGCTCAAGGGCTTCGGTATTGCGGTAACGACTTTCTTCCGTGGTTCCGCAGGAAACCAGAAAACCGGTCAACAATAAACTTTTAACTATTACGCGCATAGCTTCCTCAAAAAAAACGACGATGGTTCAACGCCGGAAATGCGCCCCGCACCTTTTCCAGACGTTCCAGATCTATTTCAGCGGAGACAAAGCCGCCTCCGGTTTTGTAGCAATCCAGCACTACGCCCCACGGATCGATCACCATGCTGTGCCCGAACGTTTTACGCCCATTAAGATGAAAACCGCCCTGATTCGGCGCAATCACATAACACAGGTTTTCCACGGCACGCGCGCGCAGCAGCAACTCCCAGTGAGCGGCTCCTGTTTCTGCGGTAAATGCGGACGGAATGACCAGTATTTCCATGTCCATCTTGCGGAAAAACTCGGGAAAGCGCAGATCGTAACAAACCGCAACCCCCAGCCTGCCGAAAGGCGTGTCAATCACCAGCATGTCAGCGCCCGCTTCAATCGAGTCGGATTCGCGGTAAACGTCATTGCTGCCCGGAACGCTGACATCGAACAAATGCACTTTATCGTAGCGTGCAACCCGTTCGCCCTGGTCGTTATAAACCAGACAAGCCGCCCGTACTTTATTGCTGTCGTCGCCGACTATCGGAATGGTGCCGCCAACCACCCAGACGCCGTATTTTTTGGCAACCGACGCCAAAAAATTCTGGATAGGCCCTGAACCGTCGACTTCCTTTGCTTTGATTTTGTCCAGTTCATGATCGCCCATCAGGGCAAAATTCTCCGGCAAAGCCACCAGTTTTGCGCCCGCTTTAACCGCTTCCGCGATCAGCTTGTCGGCTTCCAGCAAGTTAGCGCTGATATTGGGACTCGATGCCATTTGTATGGCCGCACATCTACTCATATTGCTCTCTCTTTAATTTATAACCACTCAGCCACCGAATACAATGGAACGCAGATGAATATGATCATCGCAGAGTATTCGATGAAAATCTTATTTAATCTTAATCATCCGCGTTCTATTTTTCTAACTGCTGCGTAGTTTCTTCTTGCCGTAGCCATGGAAAGTCGGTAATACCGTTCCAGGTTTTCTGTAACAATCCATCGTTTTTATGCATCGGAATAATTTCTGCATTTCCCCACGCACCTTTTACCAGATATTGGGAACCAAAGAAAAACCCTTCCTGATCTTTACCTGTCAAAGACCGCCCAACCAAGGCCGCTACTTTGCCCATAATTGTACCAGCAATAGGCACGGCATCGGCACTTTTAGGTGTGACATCAATAATATGGTCAACCGTTTGACTTACCAGATTGGTGTCCCCGCTGATGGCGATTTTTGCAGGGACGGCATCGACAACCAAATCATGAGTTGATGCGATTCCGCCAGCCAAATCAAAATGCCCCTTGATGCTGTTAAACGTCAATCCTTCTTCATAAATATCACTGAAATCAAGCTGCGCGCGCTTTATCCACTGAGCCAGCGCCAGCATTCCCAGCACTCGGCCGAATCCGGGTTCTATACTTAAAATACGTCCGTTTTTGAGCTTAATATCCAGCCGGCCTTTCAAATCCGCCAATGAAAATTGATACGGCGCCGCGTTCCACTCAACGGTAAAATCAACGGCTGCGCTGGTTTCGGTCAGGTCTTTGGTAACGCCCAGCTGTGCCAGCATTTGCCCGGCGCGAGGTACGTCCAGATGGCCTTGGGTATGTGTGACCGCTTGCCCCCCGTTTGCTTGCCAGTCGCCCGACAAAACCAGATTTTGGTTTTCCCCCGACAGCTCTACGTTCTTAAAGCCCATGCCGCCCGGTATACGCTCGGTTTCCAATGACAACCGGCCCAAATCGATCGACTGCCACAGCGTTTTTTGACTGGTGACCGTCAATAAAGGCATAAGCTCCGGCGATACCGCCTGGAGAGGCGAAGCCTGTTTTGCTCCTATTTGCTTTAATGCCGAAAGATCCAATAGTTCCATATCCAGATTGATTCTGTCTGTGCTTGTCATGCCGGACTGTCCCTGCCCGTCCCCCTTCGGGCGCTGCGCGTGCAAATCCGCTCCCGGCGGATTAGTAAAATCAACAGGAATCCGGATTTTTCCCTTTGCGAATGATCCGGCTATAGCCCCAGTCCAATAGCTGTCATTATGCTTCAAGGCCAGATCGAAAAGACCTATATCGGTTTTCTTCCATAACGCATGATCGCTGTGAATCTTCAGTTCCCTGACGACTGCCAGGGATGGCGGAAGTGTCGCAATCGGTAGGGAACCGATGCGACCACCCTCTCCCGCGCCTTGGGCGGCAGCCAAGCCCAACCAGTCCTGCAATGCCAACCGGTCACGATTGATCTCCAGCTTTAATCCTGCTTCCTGCGTCTGGGCGACCTCACCGGTCCCGACCAGGACGTGCCCTGAATAAAGAGTCTTCTGCCTGGTATCCAACTGAATAGCCGCTTTCAGTTTATTGTCGTAATTTAGCATTAGCGGTAATAACTGTTTATCGCCTAAGCTAAACGTCAACGACAAAGGTATTTTTTGTTCCCGCGTCTTAGCCAATGACTCAGGCAAATCGAGTGACACGCCGGACAGCATCGACTCGACAACAAGCTCCGGAGCAATATTTCCGTGAGGCAATTCCAGTTTTAACTGATAATCTGTTGTCCCGGAAGCGATTTTCCACCAGGGCATGTCAAATTGCGCCTGTAGGTCGCTAACCCCGGCGCTACCCTCGACGTTGACGGTGGTTTGACTCTCCGAACTTTTAATGTTGATTTGTATCGGATGACCCAAGGCCGCGGCACGGATGGTGTCGCTATAAACGCCCTGCTCATTGAATTTGAGTTCGCCGTTAATTTTGCTGACCGGCAGATCCAGCGACTTCACCATCAATCGGGCATCTTTCAACTGCGCCATGCCATCGACCTTGGTTGGCGCGTCGTCAACCAAAGGGATTTTAAGATCCAGCGTTACCAGGGTATTTCCTTGCGGGGTAATGGCTTCCAGCAGCGAATCCACCGGCGAGCTCAGCGGCGTCTGCTGCATAAAGGCCAGAACTTGGTCAATGCCGCTTTCAGCCTCGCCCTGAATCAGCAAGTGCTTGCTTTTATTCAACTTCGGAATAGTAACTTCGGCTTGCTTGATGACCACGTTACCGGATTGCCCTTGTAGGACATTAACCTTGAGGCTGTCCTGCGAAAACATGACCTCGGCATTCATACCGGTTATGTGAGGCCATTCGGGAGCGTATGACAAATCAAACTGCTCGCCGTTAAATACCGCTTCAAAAACGCCCGGCGCACTGTTAAACGGGAAATCGTTCAGGTTACCGTAAACCAACAAGCCGCCGTTGGTCATGCTGCCGCCAACAAAGGCGCTATCCAGCCAGGCAACGACACCTTTCTCCATAATGCCCACCGGCAAATAATGTTTGACCTCGCTTGCGTCTTCGCCGGCAAATGCGCTTTGCAGATCCATAAAAACGGGTTTACCTGTTTTGGGAATATCGATCCGAAACCGGGTTTTGCTCTGAAAACTCAAGGAATCCAGCTCAATCATTGGGCTAGATACAGACCAGGCATCATCCGCCTGCCGCCAGTCGAGCATGCCTTGAAGACGATTGACCGGCAAAATTTCGCGGAACAAATCCGGCGCTATCAGCCGGGCATCTTTAGTCGCAAGCGTAATAACGCCCTGTTTTTCACTACCCTTTATTTGGCCGGTCAAATTCTCTATGCCGGGAACTGACAACAACGGCGCAACACCGATTTTGGCAAACCTGCCGTTCAGGGCAACCGACTTGGTATCCGGATCGGCGAACAAGGAGAAATTCTCCAGCGTTCCTTGTAACCGGGCTTGCGCCAGCGTGTTAGCCTGTTCATCCGGCAAGGGGACAAAGAACTGCGCCAGCTCGGACGCTTCCTGCAAGTCCACTCGTTCAACATACAGCGCTAAGTTATGCAAAGCAGCGTCATCCCTACGCTGCCCGGAAACGCTGAATACAGCGGCAGGCCATTTTTTAACGACATCTTTGGGCTTATCCTGAGTTTCCAGTGAAAAGTCGTTTACATCGAGTTGCCATTGCTTGCCTGCGTCATTGAGTCCCCAGTGAAGGCGGGTTTTCAGCTGTTTAACAAAAAATTCCCGCTTATCCTTCCGAACCAGCGCCATCTGTTGAATTTGTGCCGCGACATCCATTGAGGTCAACTGCGATTGCCGCCAATCGCCCCAGATTTTAAAGTTGCCGGTGCCGGCATTGATATGTATTCGATCCCCGACTGAAGCTTGACCGAGCGCGGCGAACTCAGGCAACAAAACGGCTTGTCCCTCTATATAAACGCGACCCTCAATAGTTGAAGGCTCAAAAACATTGCCTTTAAAATCCATGGATACTCTTAATGTGTTGCCGACTTTTTTCGGCAACTTCATCAGCATATTGAGCCGATGATGCTCGCCCTGATTGCTGATCGCCAGATCCACCCCATTAAACAACAACGGTCGAGCACTGCCTGCTTCATCCTGCCAGATAATTTCGCTTTGCAAGACTTCGTATTTCCCACCCTGCAATAACCACTGCGGCTGTCCGTCACTGGCTTTTAAACCGACAATAACAATGCTGCCGTCCTGTTGCCGCTTAATGGCAAGCTTGGCCCCCACCAAAGTGACCCATGACGATGACAATAAATCCCTGCTGACCAGCATATCCAGTAAGTTAATGCCCAACCGTATCTCATTAAACTGAATAGCGGGTTCTTCGTTCCCGGCAGGTGCGACGGGTGATAAATCCGCCTGGAGCGGATTTGCCTGTGTAGCGCCCGAAGGGGGATGGACTGGGGCAACCTGGGATGAAACAGCAATGTCTTTTAATACCAGTTCAGGATTAAATCCGCGCATTTTTGCGCCCAGACGGCCTATTGTTACCGGCGTGCCGACAAGTGCGCTGATACTGGTCGCCAAATCGGACTTATAGTGTTCAATCCCCGACAATAGCAAGCGTACGCCGGTCAAGCCGATAGCTGCCGCGATCAAAGACCAGAAAATGAGATGCCGCGTTGCACGCGTAATATGATGGATCATTAAAGATAAGGTTAAAGGCGAAGGACGAAAGGCGAAAGATTCATGACTAACAATTCAAGATTGAAGAATGGAACGCTGATAACTATGTTAAATAAGATTTTCAGGATGCTGGATTAAATAATCCCAAAACGGACGGAGCAACAGCTACGGCCGAAACGTTTTGCGTTGCTTAAGCGCACTGTTATCGCTTAAACATTAGAGGCGGATTTTACAAATATCGCCCCGCTTAGGAATAAGCATGAAATAATTTGAACAACTCGCGCCGTAAGTTTTCAGGGGGCGTGCAAGCTTTGCTTGCGTTTGCAGGCGAAGCCTGCACTCCGGCTATTGGCAACTGGCTCAAGTTATTTTGTGCATGTGCCTTAATTGCCTGATTATCCACACTCATCATATTCATCTACGTTCTATTGTATTTTGCCGCATATACTTTTCGCCTTGAGCCCTGCGCCTTAAAGCAACACCACATCATACTGCTCCTGATTGTATTCAGCCTCGGCCCTGAACTTGATGCGTACGCTCAAGAAGACTTCCAGTTCAGCCAGCATATCCGCTTCCTCATCAAGCAGCATCTCCACCACTTCATTGGATGCCAGAACCAATATCTTCTTAACTTTGTACTGCCGAACTTCGCGAATAATCTCCCGGAATATTTCCAGGCACATGGATTCTGCGGTCTTCAAAACGCCCCGACCGCCGCAGGCGCTACAAGGTTCGCAAAGTATATGTTCCAGACTTTCACGGGTTCTTTTCCGGGTCATTTCCACTAACCCCAGCACCGAAACTTCGGTAATGTTGGTTTTCGCGTGGTCTTTTTCAAGATGCCGCTCGAACGCCTGCAAAACCTGTTTTTTATGATCTTCGCTTTGCATATCGATAAAATCGATAATAATGATGCCGCCGAGGTTTCGAAGCCTGAGCTGTCTGGAAATGGTCTGCGCCGCTTCAAGGTTGGTTTTAAAGATAGTCTCTTCGAGGTTACGGCCGCCGACATAGCCGCCGGTATTCACGTCGACTGTGGTCATCGATTCGGTCTGATCGAACACCAGATGCCCGCCCGATTTCAGGTTGACTTTGCGCTCCAGCGCTTTTTGGATTTCATCTTCGACGCTGTAAATATCGAATACCGGGCACTCGCCGGTGTAATGTTCGATAACCGGCACGATTTCCGGCGCAAAAATCTCCGCAAATTCAACCAGGCGATGATAGGTCTCCCTTGAATCCACACGGACTCTTTCGATGCCTTCCCGATACAAGTCCCTCAAGGTTCTGATGCTCAGCGGCAAATCCTTGTGGATGAACTGCTTGGGCTTGGCGCCGGCAATCTTGGCGGCGATTGATTCCCACAATTTCAGCAAAAACGTCATATCGGCAATCAATACCGTTTCATCCACGCATTCTGCCGCGGTTCTTGCAATAAAGCCGCCGCATTTATTCTCCACCCTGAAAGTGTCAAGGCAAGTTCTTAACCGGACGCGCTCGGTCTCGCATTCAATCCGCTGGGATACGCCGGAATTGTGCGCGTAAGGCATGTAGACCTGAAACCGCGACGGAATAGATATTTCTGTCGTTAAGCGTGCGCCTTTGCTGCCCAAAGGATCTTTGACCACCTGCACGATAATATGCTGACCCTCATGCAGGTAATGCTCGATGTTTTCCGAAGCTTTTTTTTCCAGATCCTTGGCGCACAAGTCGGAAAGATGTAAAAACGCCGCCCTGGGCAAGCCAATATCGACGAAAGCCGCCTGCATACCGGGCAGAACCCTGCACACTTCGCCTTTATAGATGTTACCCACCAAACCCCGCTGCCGGGTTCTTTCAATGATCAATTCCTGCAAGACGCCGTTTTCAATAACCGCAACGCGCGTCTCTGGCGGGGTAACATTGATTAAAATTTCTTCACTCATTTGAACAACCCGATTCCTTGCCTGGATAAAAGATCCGCAGTTTCAAACAACGGCAAACCGACCACGCCGGAAAAACTGCCGCTTATCGACTCTACAAATACGCCGCCTATGCCTTGAATTGCATAACTCCCGGCTTTATCGACCGGTTCGCCGCTTTGCCAGTAGGCCGCTATTTCGCATTCCGTCAGCACTCTGAAAGTCACCTCGGTAATACTGACCGCTTGACCATGTTCCCGGCCCCTGAGCGAAATCGCGCTATAAACCCGGTGCATTTTACCGGACAACTGTCTTAACATGGCAAGCGCATCCTCCCGGTCTTTGGGTTTTCCCATAATCAGGTCGCCCAAAACCACGGCGGTATCCGCGGCCAGAACCGGCAAGCTGTCGCCCAATTGCGCAAGGCATGCCGCCGACTTCTCGGCGGCCAGTCGCTGCACATAGTCCAGCGGCGTTTCATTGGGCAAAGGCGTCTCGTCAAGATCGACCGGATTGACTCTATAAGCAACCTTAATCTGATCCAATAATTCCTGTCGGCGAGGAGAGGCTGAGGCAAGAATAATCTGTGCAGTCATTAGCGATGATAAGGATGGTTGTGGAGAATGCTCCAAGCACGATAAAGCTGTTCGGCGACAACGATACGCACCAGCGGATGGGGAAAGGTCAGTTTCGATAAACTCCATGATTCCCGCGCCAATTGTTTGACCGAATCCGCCAGACCTTCCGGCCCGCCGATCAACAACGAGACATGCTGCCCGCTTTCCAGCCAGCGCTGCATCGCTTCCGCCAATTCGGGCGTCGTCCAGGGTTTGCCGGGGATGTCCAGGGTTACGACATGCGTGCTTTGCGGAATAGCCGCGATCATCCGCTCTCCTTCCTCTTTGACAATCCTGGCGACATCGCTGTTCTTGGTGCGTTTGCCCGGCGCAATTTCCTTAAGCACCAATTCGCATTCACGGGGCAGCCGTTTGGCATATTCATCGTAGCCCTGCTGTACCCAACCCGGCATACGATTTCCTACTGAAATCAGATTTATTTGCATGCGGTGCAGGATACAGGAGAACAGGCTTGAGATGCAATGCGGTCATATCCTGTAACAAAAATAGCACGCTAAAAAACTTAAGAAATGGGCTTATCAGCCGCTATATTGAAAAACCGACACAGGAGTAAGTACCGTGAACATTAAATATTTAAAACCCGCATTCGCCACGCCCGTTCCAGGCAAGCTTGCGACATGCACACCATCCCTGGCGATAGCGGGGCTAGTCCTCAGCTTATTGATGACCGCTTGCACTACGGCCAAAGCGCCGCCGACTGTATTTCTGCCGCATAAAACCATAAGCGCCATAGGCTATGGCACCGTCGAAAAAAGCGATCGGTATTCGCGCTCGCAAATTAAATTAATGGCCATGAGGGCATCTAAAATGGATGCTTACAGAAGTTTGGCCGAGCAGCTTAACGGCATTCAATTGCGCGGCCAAACTGCTGTCGAAAATATGCAAGTCACACATGACAGTTACCAGGTTTATCTTAATGCCTATTTGCGCGGAGCAAGAGTAAAAAGAACCTCGCCTATCGGCAGCGACATCTACGCCGGAGATGATACTTTTGAAACGGTTGTAGAGCTTGATTTGACACCGAGATTCTATGAATGTATTAACGGTTCTAGCGAATTGATTAATCAGTGTCTTCAGCAAAACCCGGAAAGTCCGGCGCCCAGTTTTGACCAAAACCCACCCAAGGTATCGAGCATTAATCCAGGATGTAATGCCATAGATTGTTACAGTTATCCTAATACCAAGGGATTTAATCGGAAATAATCCGACCAAAATCAAGTTATTGGGGAGTAATTTTTTTGTATTCCTGAGCGGTTTATAAAACGGTTACGCCACAAACACTCGCTTTGAAAATTGTCTTAAATAGCGTTTAATGACGGCTGGTAATTACTCACCGCAACAAACCGGTTTAGTCAATGGCAAAAATATTATTCAAATGCATCTTGGTATCGGTAATTTTACTAGGCCTGTCATGCGCCAATGTCCAACCTCAGGCTCGTGCTAATGCAGTCACCGTTGAAGGTCAGGCGGTCATTAACAAAGGCATGCCCCTATTAGCTAAAAAACAAGCATTGCAGGATGCCATCCGTCAGGCATCCATGCAATCGTCCGTTAATATTCACAGCCAGACTTTGGTCAGCCAAAATAACGTTTCGCTTGATACCGTTTCCATGCGCACCGCCGCTGACGTGAGCAATACTAAAATCATCAAGGAATGGACTACCGATAATATTTATCATGTTGTAGCCATGGTGGAGTTATCCGCCGACAATTCCTGTACCGCCCACCATCGCAAACGCATTCTCGCAACAGCCTTCCCTTTAGTTAAGCAAGAGCAGGTAACCGGTTATGAATCACAGGATTTATATAGCGGCATTCCACGCGAGCTTAATAACCTTTTAATCGAATCCGGCGATTTTATCGGCACCAACGCCACCAATATCAATTTATATCCGAGAGCCGACTTGGCCCCGGAATCACAAGACCAAGCAGCTTACCGTCCCTCAAAAGTGATGCAAATAGCCGCGTCAAACGGTGTGCAATTCGTGCTATCGGGCGTGATTAGGGATTTGGAAGTCGAATCCACCGAATACATGAGCGGCGCAGGACCTTTGGCATTCGCCAGAAGCTTGGCCCGCGAAGTTGTAGCCAGACGCGGCATTGGAATTGATGTTTATGTACATGACGGATTTACCGGCGCATTACTGTTCCAACAGCGTTATGTTGATACCGTCATCGGCGACATATGGATCCCCGCAACTTATACGGTAGGGAGCGAGCGTTTTAACTCCACTTCAACCGGTGCAAAAATAGCCCGAATTATAGATCAGGCAAGCACTGATATTCGCAGGGCATTAAGTTGCTACCCCTTTACAACCCGTATTGTTGAAATCAAGGATAATAAAGTGTTTATTAATGCGGGCGCGCAGGAAAAAATTAATGTCGGGGATCAGCTAGTGGTTTATAGTACGGGTGGGGATGACTTAAATCTTGATGGCGGCCTCGGTTTTATAGGTAAAGACAAGCAACCGGCCGGCGTACTGACCATCCACACTATCACTCCGCGTTACTCTATAGGCAGTTTGGAAGTCCCCGCCCGTGAACTGGGCGTCAAGGTTGGCGACTGGGTGAAATCCTGGTAAACAGTTCATCACAAGCTAGCATTGCTATACTGATAGCTTTAGACTATATATTTACTTTACATTTACCAGAGTCCATCATGGAAATTAAATCAAGTTTTTTCGGCGAACAAACCATTGACCCCAGCACTATCATTAGTTTTCCTAACGGAATCCCAGGCTTTGAAGATCAAACCCGTTTCAAGCTATTTCATCAGGAAGGCGGCAATCCCCTCATTTTCTGGCTTCAATCATTAGATGATGAATCTCTTATCTTTTCAGTTGCTCAGCCGTCTATGTTCAATATCAATTACAACTTTGTATTAAACGATGCAGAAGAAGCCACATTGGGAATTGAAGATACCGCCGACGCACTTATCTTGATCATTCTGCTTAAAGACGAATCCGATCAACCCACCGTTAAAGGCTCCATTAAATCTCCGCTGGTTATTAACAGTGCAAAGAAAATAGGTCTGCAAAAAGTGCTTACTCAAGTAGAACAAAGCATAACGTTGACTGACGTTAGTAATGAAATTAATGTTTCTGAAAGTGCGTAAAGCCAGCAAGCATTATGCTGCTTCAAAAAGAGGCGTGTTAACCGTTTTTTAGCCGCGGACTTAACAGCTCTATTATTACTGCCGCTTTTTAGCGGCAGTTTTGCTGCAGCGGCAGATACTTCCTCCTCGGCAATTGCGCTCCCGCATTACTCTACTACACGCCATCCATGGCGTTATGCAATATCTGCATTCACCACATCCCTGTGGATTATGTAGGCAAGGGGTGTGAGCATGGATGCAGGAGGTAGAGCAACGCAAGCTTTTCAATATGCCTGACATCAGGACAATATCCGAGCCCCCATGCATACTGAGAGCTATACAGATTTCCAGTGAAAAAAACCTACCCTATTGATAATTCTACTTATTCATTCAAGACATTGCCCGCGCTAATCCGGGGATGCTCAAAAACAGCCTCCAATACAGGCAATCAGGCAGAGGCAGCCTGAACGGGAATGGAACTGGCCGAACGCTGAACCTGGTTCTTTTCATTAAAATAAATCAGGGTAGGCTTATGATTTTCCGCTTCCTGTTGATCCAATATTGCAAATGCGCAAACAATAATCAGGTCACCGGGACACGCCAGACGGGCAGCCGCACCATTAACTGAAAACAACCCCGATCCTGCTTCGGCACGAATGGCATAGGTTGTAAAACGCGCACCATTGTTGATATTGTAAATCTGTATCTGCTCGTATTCCCTGATACCAGACAAGTCGAGAATATTGCTGTCAATCGCACAAGAACCCTCATAACCCAATTCTGAATGAGTCACCGTGGCTCTATGTAATTTCGCTTTAAGCATCGTGATTTGCATAATAAAACACTATAAATACCCTTGAGAACCGCGCATTATCCATTATTAGCAACAATGCATCAACTTTTAGCATTTTCCAAACCGCACAAATTCTGCTAATGCCTATCTGGAAAAGCAAATATTATCGATTAACCGAGTTTTGCCGAGCCTTGCCGCCGTCAGCAAAACCAACTCCATATCATCCGTCCCTGCTCTTTTTAAATCACTCATCCTGCACACACCAAAATAATCCGGCTGAAAACCTGATTCCTGCAAAAACAGCAACGCCCTGCGCTCTATTTCCTCATAAGATTGCTGCCCCGCCAAAACCGCATCACGCGCAACACATAAGGACTGATACAGTTTTGCAGCGACTGTTTTTTCCTCTGCAGTTAAATGGCCGTTTCTGGAACTCATCGCCAAACCGCTTTCTTCCCGAACCGTTTCTACGCCGATTATTTCAACAGGAATATTCAAATCCCTGACCATCGTCCGTATCACCGTCAACTGCTGAAAATCTTTTAAGCCAAATAAGGCAACATCCGGTTGCACCATATTGAATAATTTACAAACAACCGTTGCAACACCGTCAAAATGCCCCGGCCTGGACGCTCCGCAATACTGTTCAGACAGACCGGCTACCGACACGACCGTCTTGGCATCCGGCGCATAAACTTCTGAAACAGCCGGTTGAAACAACAAATCCGCACCGGAGGCATCAAGCTTTTCCTGATCTTCACGCTCGGTGCGGGGATAGGTCTCAAAATCCTCGCCGACGCCAAACTGGGTAGGGTTTACAAAGATACTGACAACCACCCGATCCGCTTTTTTTAAGGCTTCATTCACCAGCGTTAGATGCCCCGCGTGCAAATTGCCCATCGTTGGCACCAATGCAACGCTCTGTCCTGCCAAGCGCCACGCTCTAACGGCATCGCGTAATTCTAATACGGTATTAACTATGCGCATAAGCCTTAAAAACTATGTTCAACGGCGGGAAACCGGGATTGCTTGACCGCCTGGTGATAAGCATTGATAGCTTCCTCGATATTCGCCGCGTCGCTCATGAAATTCCTGGAAAAACGCGGGCGTTTGATTGTGCCGATATTGAGCATGTCATAAAGCACCAGCACCTGTCCGTCGCAGTCTACACCGGCGCCGATGCCTATAACGGGAATCGTTAACTGCAAACTGATCTCTTTAGCCAAGCTTGCAGGAACGCACTCCAATACCAGCAGACTGGCGCCCGCTTGCTGTAATTGCTGGGCATCGGCAAGCATTTTTTCGGCAGCCGCCTGTTCCTTACCCTGAACCTTGTAACTGCCCAATTGATTAATCGATTGCGGCAACAAGCCCAAATGCCCGCAAACCGGAATACCCTGATCGACCAGAAACCTGACGCAATCAATTCTCGACCCTTCCAGCTTAACCATTTGCGCGCCGCCAAGCTGCATCAATTTAGCCGCATTTTTGGCCGCCATAACCGGCGTGGCATAAGTCATAAACGGCAAATCGGCGATGATAAAGGCCCGCTGCCTGGCCTTGCTGACACACCGGGTATGATAAACCATGTCCCTGATAGTGACCGGGAGCGTTGTATCATGCCCCTGGACAACCATACCCAGAGAATCCCCCACCAGCATCATATCGACACCCACCTTGTCGATCAGTGCGCTAAACCCCGCGTCATAAGCGGTTAAGCAGGAGATTTTCTCGCCGCGTTGTTTCATGGCGGCCAGATCGGTAATCGACAACGGCTTTAGCGCAACGGTGGAGGAATATTGATTCATGTTATTCAAAGAAATATCGGATTTACTGGAGCAGGAATCAATCCAGCCGTTTCAGTTCATTCATCGGACATTGGGCAACCAGGTCGGCAATATTGCCTTTCCCGGGTACCACCAATTGCGGAGCGATTTCAAACAAGGGATACAAGACAAAAGCCCGATCAGTCAGTCCCGGATGCGGCACGATTAAATCAGGATGTTCAATGAGCTGATCGCCATAGATCAACACATCCAAATCCAGCGTTCGTGCTCCCCAGCGTTCGGTTTTTCTGACTCGGCCGTGGTCGTTTTCGATGCGTTGCAGGCAACGCAACAAATCTATCGGCGGCAAATCGGTTGCGACACATATCACTGCATTAACGTAATCAGGCTGATCCTGCGGCCCCATAGGCGCACTATGATACAAACTGGAAAATGCCAGCTCCTGCACTCCTGCTATGCGCGTTATTGCAGTGCGTGCTGATTTTATTTGTTCGGCGGGGTTTGCAAGATTACTGCCTAAACCTATATAAGCAGTTATCAAATCAGCTTTTGGATTTTCCATAGCTATCGAATACGTTAAGATTCTGTTTTTGGAGTACTATCTTTACCTTTTCTAGGATAGCTTCTTTTGCGCCCCGGCTTGTTACTTTGGGCGTTGCGCGGTGGCTGGGTCATTTTTCTTTGCTCGTTTTCACTGGCATTCTGATACTTGGTCCACCACTCGGCCAACTCGGGATCGGCCCCTCCGGTCTCCGCGCGCAGCACCAAAAAATCATAGCCCGCTCTAAAGCGAGGATGGCCGATCAAACGACTGGGTTTAGAACCGATACGCGCCTTAAACTTGGGCTGCATATTCCAAACCTCACGCATAGCCATACTGATATGACGCGGCAGAGCCGTACTTCTAATCTGCCTGGCAATAACCTCACTGGCCGCATCCTGATAGGCGACAAATTCAACTTCGCCTTGCGCCATTTTTTCTTTGGCCAACATCCGCACCGGCTCCCACAAAAAGGCCGCCAATAAAAAGTAAGCCGTAACCGTTTTACCTTCCGCTATCCTCTTGTCCGAATTTTCCAGCGCTTTAATCAACAGTAATCGGGGGAAACCGCTGTCTTCAACCGCCAAACTGTTCTCCGTGGAAGGAAACAGCACTTGAAAAAGCCCGTAATGCCTGAGCATTTCAAAAGTTTGCAGCGCATAACCGGATAAAAACAATTTTAACGCTTCATCATAAAGCCGGGCGGACGGTATGCTGGCCAGTAACTGAACATCGTTGTGTATCGCCTTCTCGCAAGCGCTATCCAGCTTGAAACCGAGTTTTACGGCAAAGCGCACCGCCCTCAGCATGCGCACCGGATCTTCACGAAAGCGCATTTCGGGATCGCCGATCAGCTTGAGCGTTCCGGTTTTATGGTCAGCCATGCCGCCGACATAATCGACTACCGAAAAATCCTTGATATTGTAATAGAGTGCATTGACGGTAAAATCCCTGCGCCAAACATCTTCTTCAATCGTGCCGTAGACATTATCCCGCAATAATCGCCCTTCCTTGTTGAGCATCTGCTTGTCGTTCTGCTCTTCTCCCGCACCTCGAAAAGTCGCAACTTCAATAATTTCCCGGCCAAAATGCACATGGGCCAGGCGAAACCTGCGCCCGATTAACCGGCAATTACGGAATACTTTTCTGACTTGATCAGGATCGGCATTGGTAACGACATCAAAATCCTTGGGTTCCCGCCCCAACAACAAATCACGCACACAGCCGCCGACAAGGTAAGCATCGAAGCCCTCCTTTTGCAATCGGTACAAAACCTTCAGCGCATGCTCGCTGATCTGGGCTCGTGAAATATTATGTTCCGCACGCGAATAAATTTTGACGCGTGCGTCGACCGGTTCAGCTTCATTTCTGGCTGACGCTTCGACCCTGCTCAGTACGGGCTTAATAATTTTTTTAAAGAAGTTTAAAATAGTCTTCACACCTTGTTTATTTTTCTAATTATTTTGATTATATCATTGCTAATGAATTCTAACCCAATCCGCAAGTTTCTTTTACATTCCCCTTTTGAATGGAGTAGAATCACCATTCTGATTTTTTTCAAGCAATTCTAATTACATCACGTTGCGCGCACCAGATAAAAGATCAGACCACCATTTTTTAAACACTCGCACAATCATTAGCGTGCTTGACTGGAATTTGTTATGTTCAAAAAGATTCTTAATAGCTTAATTGACCAACCTTTGTTAACCAGCCTTTTTGCAACAGATTTTTTCATTCTTCTGTTTCATAGACCGCCATTTTTATTTTCTCTCGTGATGCTGGGAGCGCTCATGGCTATGTGCATGTATTTCGGTCAAAAACTGGCTTTATTTAAAATTTAATTGGTCGATTCTACAAAGAATATACAGCAAAAACCAGGTAACGCCCCCATTTCCAAACCTGGTTTTTTACGTCGTCTGACAGCAACACTCTACGACCTCCTGCTACTGATCGGCGTTTTATTTGTCGCGACCGCACTATTGCTACCTTTAAATGGGGGTGAGGCTTTCTCTGCCCAACAATTCTTTTTCCCCCTGTATCTACTGCTAGTCAGCTTCTTCTTTTATGCCTGGTTTTGGACTCATGGCGGGCAAACCCTGGGCCTGCGCGCCTGGAAAATAAAAGTACTCACGCTGGATATGAAACCCATCAGCTGGAAACAAGCTTTGCTCCGTTTCATGGTCGCCATCGTATCATGGGGATTTTTCGGACTGGGTTTCCTGTGGATTCTTATTGATAAAAATCAACGCAGCTGGCACGATCATCTATCCCAAACTGCCCTTTTTTTTGATACTCGCGACACACATCCTTAAGCCATTACAAAACATCAAGCCTCATACCCTCCAAACAATAACACGTGATGTCATCATGAATTGGTTTACTAAACTATTTTCCAGCCGCCCCAAGCACACGCCCCCGGAAAAGAAACCAAACATCGCCCCCCTCGCCAGTCCAAATAATCCGCTTACCTGTTCGGAACCGGTCTTCACCGAACGTAAAAAACTCCCGCTGGCAACGCTAAAAAAACTGGCGCCGCTTCGAGACATGGACGACGCCTATGTTGAGCAATTGGCTCACACTACACTAAGCTATTCTCAGGGTTCTGTAATTTTCAGGCTGGGTCAAAAAGCCAATTCAGTTTTTTATCTGCTCGAAGGCAGCGTCGAACTTCAACCGGATAGCGACAACCGCTATACCCTGTCGGCAGAATCATCGCTAGCCAATTTGCCGCTTAATAGCGGTAAGGTTTGCGGAGCAACCGCATTCGCTAAAACGAACGTCACTATTTTGGCGATTTCAGGAGAATTCATCTGCCACTGGTCGGGTAAAAGCCTCCAACAGTCTATTGCCGTTGAACTCCTTGACATTGACTTGCCCGAACAAATTGCCGGCAACCGCTTTTTTACCAGCTTTTCTCACGCCTACCGGGAAAATAGATTAAGCCTGCCCTCATTACCCAATGTCGCTTTAAAACTGAAAGAAGCGATGGAGAAAGATTTAGGCATCAACGAGGCTGTAAAAATTATCGGGGTCGATGCATCCATCGTAGCCAAGCTGATCCAACTCGCCAACAGTCCTCTATACTCGCCCGTATCACCGATTACCAACTGCCACGCCGCTGTTACCCGATTGGGCCTGGATCAAACGCGCAAACTGGTCATGGGCATCAGTCTAAAACAATTATTCAGCTGCAATAACCCGCAACTGATGGAAAAAATGCAAACCTTGTGGAAAAACAGCCTCTATGTATCAAGCTTGAGTTTTGTACTTGCACAGGAAAACGGCACAATCAACCCGGAAGATGCCCTATTGGCCGGACTGGTCAGCGACATAGGCACGATACCGATATTGCATTTTGCCGAGCAGAATCCGGATGAATACCCGAATTTAGATGTATTGGAGTCGGCCATCCCGTTTTTGAATCCTTCAGTCGGCACCCTAGTGTTGCACACACTGGGCTTTTCTACAGAATTAGCAGGCATCCCCAAGCACGCCGAGGACTGGTTCTATGAAAGCGAAGGCGATAAGCTGAATCTGATTGATATAGTCATACTCGCCAAATTACACAGTTATTTCGGCACCAACAGGGCCAAGGAAATACCGTATATGAACTCGATACCCGCCTACACTAAACTTAAAAACAGCAAACTAACCCCCGACTTTTCCTTGGACGTACTGCACAAAGCCAAGCATCGCATCAATGCAGCCATGAACTTTCTTTCCTGATACCACTATGAATAATCCTTTATTAGCCAACTCCACACTGCCGATGTTTTCCCAGATCAAACCGGAACACATCGTACCGGCCATTGACCAACTCTTGGCCGAAGCCCGCTCGTCTGTAGAACAGCATCTCCAGGCCACACAACATTACACGTGGAAAAACCTGATCGAACCCCTGGAAGATGTGGACGATAAGCTCAACAAAGCCTGGTCTCCGGTCAGCCACATGAATTCCGTAGTCAACAGCGACGAATTACGTGACGCCTATAACGCTTGCCTGCCCAAGCTCAGCGCCTACTCGACTGAAATGGGGCAAAACGAAGCCTTGTTTAAAGCTTATCGTTTTATCGCCGACAGCGATGAGTTTGCGACGCTGGACACCGCCCAGCAAAAAATCATCCGCAACGCCCTAAGAGATTTCAAATTGTCCGGCATCGACCTGGATAACGAAAAAAAGCAACGTTACAAGGATATTAGTCAGGAATTGTCCGCGCTCGCCAGCAACTACGAAGAAAACCTGCTCGATGCAACCAATGCCTGGAGCAAGCTGATCAGGGACGAACAGGATCTGGCCGGACTACCTGAATCCGCCTTGGCCCAGGCCAAACAGACCGCCGAAAGCCATAATGAAGACGGCTGGATGATCACCCTGCAATTCCCGTCCTATATTTCGGTGATGACCTACGCCGACAACCGCGAATTGCGCCGCGAACACTACGAAGCTTTCGCAACCCGTGCGTCCGACCAAGGCCCCCATGCAGAACAGTGGGACAACAGCGAAAACATGGAAAAAATCCTGGCTTTGCGTCATGAAAAAGCCCGTTTGCTGGGATTCAACAATTACGCGGAACTGTCGCTGGCGACCAAAATGGCGGAAAAGCCGGATGACGTGACCCACTTCCTGGAAGATTTGGCCGACCGATCCTGGCGACATGCACGCAAAGACTTGGCCGAACTGCGCGAGTTCGCCAAACAATACTACGGCATTAACGACCTGCAATCCTGGGATATGACCTACTATTCGGAAAAAATGCGCCAACATTTTTACCAGCTGTCGCAGGAAGAAGTTAAAACCTATTTCCCGATCACCCGCGTCCTGCCCGGCCTGTTTGCAATCGTAGAAAAACTGTACGGCTTGCAAATAACCGAGATCAGCGACTTCGACAGCTGGCATCCCGATGTGCGTTTTTTCCAGATCCATGACCAAACCGACCAGCTGCGCGGTCAGTTTTATCTCGACCTTTACGCCCGCGCCAAAAAACGCGGCGGGGCCTGGATGGATGATTGCGTCAGCCGCAAGAAATTCGACGACACCATTCAAATCCCGGTCGCCTACCTGACCTGCAACTTCACCCCGCCGACCGGCGATACACCGGCATTGCTGACCCATGACGAGGTGACCACCCTGTTCCATGAATTCGGCCACGGTCTGCACCACATGCTCACCCAAGTTGATCACCTCGGCGTCTCCGGCATTAACGGCGTGGAATGGGACGCGGTCGAGCTGCCCAGCCAGTTCATGGAAAACTGGTGCTGGGAAAAGGAAGCGCTGGCGCTGATGTCGGGCCATTATCAAACCGACGAGAAATTGCCGGATGCCTTGTTTGATAAGATGATCGCGGCCAAAAACTTCCAAGCCGGAATGATCATGGTACGGCAACTGGAATTCAGCCTGTTCGATTTCCGAATCCACCGCGACTACGACCCTGAAAAAGGCGGCCGCATCTATGAAATTCTGGAACAAGTCAGGGAACAGGTTGCCGTTGTCCGTCCGCCCAAGTTCAATCGCTTCGCCCACAGCTTCTCGCATATCTTTGCAGGCGGTTATGGCGCAGGCTATTACAGCTACAAATGGGCCGAAGTGTTGTCCAGCGACGCTTTCTCGCTGTTTGAAGAAAAAGGCATTTTCGACCAGGAAACCGGCAAAGCCTTTTTAACCAACATCCTTGAAAAAGGCGGTAGCCAAAACGCGATGGAATTATTTATCCAATTCCGCGGACGCAAACCCACTATTGACGCATTGCTCAGACATAACGGCATCGCGACATGAAATACAAAGACCTGCGTGACTTTATCAAACAGCTGGAAAAACAGGGGGAACTAAAGCGTATCACCGTTGAAGTCGATCCCTATCTGGAAATGACTGAAATTTGCGACCGCACCTTAAAAATGGGCGGCCCCGCTTTGCTGTTTGAAAACCCCAAAGGTGCCAATATTCCGGTGCTGGCCAACCTGTTCGGTACCCCGCGCCGCGTCGCGATGGGCATGGGCGCTGACTCCGTTACCGAGTTGCGCGGCATCGGCGAGCTGCTGGCTTACCTGAAAGAACCCGAGCCTCCCAAGGGCATGAAGGATGCCTGGGAGAAATTCCCGGTGTTTAAGCAAGTGCTGAATATGGCACCTAAAGTAATCAGTTCCCCGCCGTGCCAGGAACTGGTTCGGGAAGGCGATGAGATTGATCTCGGCGATTACCCTATCCAGACCTGCTGGCCGGAAGATGCCGCTCCCTTGATTACCTGGCCGCTGGTCATTACCAAAGGCCCGAACAAGGAACGGCAAAATCTCGGCATTTACCGCATGCAAGTCATCGGCAAAAACAAAGTCATCATGCGTTGGCTGGCGCACCGGGGCGGCGCTTTGGATTTCAAGGAATTCCAGGCCGCACATCCCGGCAAGCCCTTCCCGGTTTCCGTGGCCCTGGGCGCTGATCCCGCAACCATATTGGCCGCCGTCACGCCGGTGCCGGACTCCTTGTCCGAATACGCATTTGCCGGTTTATTGCGCGGCAGCAAAACCGAAGTTGCCAAATCGCTGATTAACGATTTGCAGGTTCCGGCCAGCGCCGAAATCGTGCTGGAAGGCTTTATCTATCCCGGTGAATTCGCCGCTGAAGGCCCTTATGGCGATCATACCGGCTATTACAACGAAGTCGCCGATTTTCCGGTATTCACCATCGAAAGAATCACCCAACGCCAGGCACCGATCTATCACAGCACTTATACCGGCAGACCGCCCGACGAACCGGCCATCCTGGGCGTTGCGTTAAACGAGGTCTTCGTGCCTATTTTGCAAAAACAGTTCCCGGAAATCGTTGACTTTTACCTGCCGCCGGAAGGCTGCTCCTACCGCATGGCCGTCATCAGCATGAAAAAACAATATGCCGGTCACGCCAAACGCGTGATGCTGGGCACTTGGTCGTTCCTGCGCCAGTTCATGTACACCAAGTTTGTGATCGTCGTCGATGACGATGTCGATGTCCGCAACTGGCAGGACGTGATCTGGGCAATGACCACCCGTATGGACCCCGCCAGGGATTTGACCATACTGGAAAACACGCCGATCGATTATCTCGATTTCGCCTCGCCGGTTTCAGGCTTGGGTTCCAAGGTGGGATTCGACGCGACCAATAAATGGCCGGGTGAAACTAACCGGGAATGGGGCAGGACTATTGCGATGTCGCCGGAGGTGGTTAAGAGGGTGGATGAGATGTGGGATACGTTGTTTTAATCATGTAGGAACCCCATTAGGATGAGCTAAATGCAGCGCAGCACATCATTCGCGATTGATGCGCTTCGTACCTCAGCACATCCTACGGGCCAACATCAAGGCTATTGCTTTGTGGAAAATGGGCTAAATTGGTGTATTGTTAGAAATTGAATTGCCGCTTTCGGCCAATTTCAGCCGTTCAAATTGATGCTAGCAATTTCTGAATAACATACACGTTTTTCATGTTATCAAACTAAGAAAAGCTGGTGCGCAAGGTTTTGTTGGTGTTTAATAATAACTTGCTAAACACAAGAGTATAACCATCTCACAGGAGGCAATATGGAAATCGGAAAAGATTCTTTAGCTGTTGGTGATGGTAGCTGCCGGTCTGTTATGAGGAGTGCATAATGAAAATTTCAATTTCAAAGAATAAAGAATCTAGCGATAAGAAAAAATCGCTAGAGGGAAAGTGGCAAGTTAGATACGAGTCGGATGCCAACTTAAATGGAGTTTATCTCACGCAGAAAGAGGCAATTAAGGCCGCACGCGCAACGAGCTCAAGAAACACAGATAAAAAAGTTAATATCCTTATAGTCTATGGTTCAGATGGCCGACTGCAATCTGTCATTAACCCTGCCACCAATCAGCGTCTAATCAAGCCTGCGAAGGCAAAATCAAGCGTAAACACCAATAAACTTGATATGGCTATCTCTAAAGCCATTCAAACACGAAAACATAAAAAGGAAAAATCGATCGTTAGCGAAAAGGCTGAATGTAATGTCATCTAAAGCAGACTTCGATGTCTTTATCAACTGTCCATTTGACAATGAATACAAAGCTCTCTTTGAGGCAATACTCTTTGCTGTATACCTGTGCGGATTTAGGCCTAGATGTTCAAAAGAGGAAGATGATGGAGGAAGCGTTAGAATTGAAAAAATCAATCGTATTATTCGTGAGTGCCGGATAGGGATTCATGATATCTCAAGAACTGAACTTGATTCTACAAATAATTTGCCTCGGTTCAATATGCCATTTGAACTTGGTTTGTTTTTAGGTGCTAAAGAACACGGCGGTAGAGGGCAAAAGAATAAGATATGCATTATTTTTGATACAGAAGATTTTCGATATCAAAAGTACATTTCTGATATCGGCGGTCAAGATATTAAGTCTCATGCTGGTGATCCCGGCATAATAATCCGTAATATCAGGAATGCTTTAAATGCGGCTCCAATTCCAGAGAAACCAGCCATTGCAGGAGCAGCAAAAATTATCTCTCAGTACGAACTTTATCAGGTCGATAAACCTGGGATGCTAGAAACACTCAATTTGCAACCGGATGAACTCACGTATGCGGATGAAACGGCAATTATCCAGCGGTGGATTGAAACGACTATATCGTTATAGGGATAGTCCTGTAGGCCGGAATAAGCCTGTTTGAGCGAAAGCGAAAATAGGCGTTTCCGGCACAACAGCTCGACAAACTGGAAAGCCCGGCAACGCTACCGCTTCTACGTACTACAAGTCGCTAGGCTTCAGGCCGGTATGTTTGAAAATACGAGCCAGCATACGAGGCCCGATTTCTTCGCTGTTATGAAAAGCGAATACGAAATCGGGCCAGCCGGTTCGAGCTAATGTGAGATGCGATCCTGATTGGCGCTTGATTTCCCAGCCGATGCTAAGCAGCGCGGCAAGAACACGTTTGGCCTTTGCCGAAGGCCATTGACTCATGCGGCAACGAGTTCAATATTGATTGGCAGGGGCTGCTTTCGCCGGTTTCGATGCGCTCGGCCAGTGCGCGAAGCGCTAATATTTCAGCTTTAGCCATTGCCTCGTCGGCAGTTGCACCATAAGTTAATACGCCGGGAATTTCGGGAACCTCTGCCAACCAACGGCCATCGTCTTCACGCTCATATTCAATATGAAAATTCATGATGTCTCCAAAGATGAAAGTGTTTGTGCATTCTACACCTGTGAATAAAAACAGGCCTAACAGTTGATGAGTAAACTGACTTATAGCATTCTCACGCCGAGCATCCATATTCGTCCTTAACTTCGTCTAGGCCACAGCAGCAACGGGACCCCTGCCTCAATAAATCCCCCGAACACCCCCAGAATTGACAATCAAACGATTGATTGATATTGTGACAATCAATCGTTTGATTTATTTTTTGTAAGCAATTCCTGAGGCAGCATGGTCACTAACGAAAATCCCGAAACAGAAACTCACGACGCGCGCAGCAGACTGGTCATGTCGGCATTACGGCTGTTTGCCGAAAAAGGCTACAAAGCCGCCTCCACCCGAGAAATCTGTGAAGCCGCGGGCGCAAATATTTCGGCCATCCGCTACTACTTCGGCGATAAGGCCGGCCTTTATCGCGCCGCATTTACCGAACCGATGGGCGACACACCCTGTGGCTCCAATATCGCGGCTTATACCGGTTTACCGCTGCCCGAAGCGCTAGTCAGGTTTTTCACGGAATTTCTTGAACCGCTGAAAAAAGGCGAAGAGATCAGGCTGGTGATGAAGCTGCACTTCCGGGAAATGATCGAGCCGACCGGCGTCTGGCAGCAGGAAATCGATGCGGAGATCAAACCGCAACATGAAGCATTGGTTTCGCTGCTCAAAGAGCATTTGGCCCTGCAACGCATTGATACTGATGTTCATCGGCTGGCTTTTGCCATCATCGGCATGGCCGTGCATTTTTATGTCGGGCAAGAGGTTGTTTCGGCCATTTCGCCGCAAGTGTTGAACACTCTCAAGGCGATTGATGTTCTGGCAGAACGCCTGGCCGGTTACGCCGTGTCGATGATCGAAGGCGAGGCCCGGCGTCGCGCACAAGAAGCAAATCATGAGTGATAAAAATCTACAACGACTAAGCTGGAGTCTTCTGCCTTTGCTCCTTTCAGCATGCGGCTCCAGCGGCTTGCTGACCACTGTCGGCCCTGATTACCAACCTAAGCCTTTGAAGGCAGCGGCTAACTGGCAAGCCCCCCAGTCAGGCGAGAATAACTTGCCCGCTGCTCACCAAGGCGACCCGGCCAATCTCAACCGGTGGTGGCAACGCTTTAATGATCCGGTTCTGAACCGCTTTTTAGCGGCAGCCCAGCAAGAAAGCGCGTCCGTGGCCGATGCCAGGGCGCGCATCGAGCAAGCCAGGGCCAACTTGGTCGGCGCCGATGCCGCCTTACTGCCCTCGATAGATTCCAGCATAGGCGCTAAACGCTCCTCTTCTTCCTTTGGAGGCGCTCCGTTCGTATGGAACCAATTACCGGCTGGGCTGCAATCCAGCTGGGAAGTCGACTTGTTCGGCGGCTTGGCGCGCCAGGAGGAAGCGGCCCGCAGCCAACTGGAATCGAGAAATGCATCCTGGCACGACGCCCGCGTCTCGGTGGCGGCGGAAGCCGCCAACGCTTATCTGGCTTATCGTTATTGCGAGGGTCAAGTGCAAATAGTGCAGGCCGACACCGCGTCGCGCCGGGAATCGGCCAGGCTCTCGGAAATCGCAGGTAAAGCCGGATTCCGTGCCCCCGGAGACGTCGCGCTTGCCAATGCCAGTGCCGCCGAGGGCAATAGAACGTTGCTGCAACAACAAGCGCAATGCGAACGTTCGATAAAGGGTCTTGTCGCAATGACCGGTTTACAGGAACCGGAGGTTCGTAAATTGTTAACTGAGGCGCCGGACCGGGTGGCAAAGCTGCCCAGCCCGCCGGTGTTCCGAATTGATTCCCTGCCTGCCCAAGTGCTGCTGCAACGGCCCGACGTAGCCTCCGCCGAGCGCGATGTCGCGGAGGCCAGCGCAAAAATCGGTGTCGAGCAGGCCAAGCGATTTCCGAAGTTGAGTCTGTCCGGCAACATCACGCCAACGTTGCAAAACATTAACGGGGGAGCGTTTTTGCTCGCGCAAACCTGGGCGATAGGCCCGACGCTCAGCTTGCCGCTGTTCGATGCCGGTAAGCGGGCTGCCGATGTGGAAGCGGCGCGAGTCCAATATCAGGCCGCCGAAAGCAAGTTTCGCAGCAAGGTGCGCACGGCGGTAAAAGAAGTGGAAGAAGCCTTGGTGCGCTTAGATAGCGCCAGCCAACGCTTACCCGAAGGTCGCAAGGCTGTCACCGGTTACCGGGCAAATTTTCTGGCTGTCCAGCAACTTTACCAAGTCGGATTAGGTAATTTGATTGATGTCGAAACATCAAGGCGTAACGTTCTGTCCGCTGAAATGGCCCTTAAAGAGTTAGAGCAGGAGCAGGTCAGCGCCTGGATCGCTCTGTACCGTGCGGTCGGCGGCAGTTGGGAAGAACATGACGACGCCCGGAAAATTGGCGCGGTCAGTTCTTCTGCTCCAAGCAGCGGCGAACCCGAAAAACCAGATCACTATTTAAATCAAGTCGATTTCACCGGAGGAAAATCATGATAAAAGGAAAAACAGGCGCCCTGCTGACAGCCTTAAGCGTACTGATCGGCATTGGCATTATCGCCGGACGCAGTAGTCATTCTGCCACCGCCGACACAGCTCCCGCGCCGAAGCCTGCGCTCAGCGTAACGGTAATCCAGCCTGCCATGCGCGACATTCCCATGACACTGACGGCCAACGGTTCGATAGCGGCATGGCAGGAGGCCATTATCGGCGCTGAAATAAGCGACCTGCGTTTGATTGAGGTGAATGTGCAAGTGGGCGAAACCGTAAAGAAAGGACAGCTGTTGGCGGTTTTTTCCGACGAAAGCGTATTAGCCGATGTCGCCCAAAGCCGGGCAGCGCTGGCCGAGGCCGAGGCAAATTTGGCCGATGCACGCGTTAACGCCGAACGGGCCGGACAAATCTCGGCTTCCGGGGCGCTAAGCAGCCAACAAGTGAACCAATATCTAACCGGCGAAAAAACCGCTAAAGCCAAGGTCCAGTCGGCCAAAGCGCAGTTGGATTCGCAATTATTGCGGCTGAAATATACCAAGGTTTTAGCCGGCGATGAGGGCGTTATTTCTTCCCGTAGCGCCACCTTGGGCGCGGTCGCTGCAAAGGGGCAGGAATTGTTTCGCATGATCCGGCAAAACCGGCTGGAATGGCGGGGCGAAGTCACTGCCTCCGAAATGGCGCAACTCAAGCCCGGCATCGCTGTTAGCGTCGAGGTGCCCAACGTCGGCAGCATCAAGGGCAAGATTCGTGCCTTGGCTCCGACCCTGGATGTCCAGAGCCGCAATGGTTTGGTCTATGTGGATTTACCGGAAGCGGCCTCGCACGGTTTACGCGCGGGAATGTTCGGCCGGGGCGAATTCAAAATCGGTATCAACGCCGGTCTCATCGTCCCCCAGACTGCACTGTCTTTGCGGGAAGGCTTCAGCTATGTCTTCAAACTGGGCGAGCAAAGCGGTTCGCTTGCCAAAGTCTCTCAGGTCAAAGTGCAACTGGGCCGAAGAACCGGTGACAGCCTGGAAATACTTTCGGGACTCAATCCGGGGGATCGTCTGGTCGCCACCGGCGCCTCATTCCTGACCGATGGCGATACTGTGCAGCTGGTGCAGCCATGAACGTCTCCTCATGGTGCATCCGCAACCCCATTCCGGCGCTGATGTTGTTTGTGCTGCTGAGCTTCGGGGGGCTGTTGAGTTTCCAGTCGATGAAAGTTCAAAATATGCCGGATCTGGACTTGCCTACGGTGACGGTCACGGCATCTTTGCCCGGCGCCTCGCCTTCCCAGCTGGAAAGCGAGGTGGCGCGTAAGATCGAAAACGCCATCGCCACCTTGCAAGGCCTGAAGCACATCACCACTAAAGTGCAGGACGGCAGCGTTATTATTACTGCCGAGTTCCGCCTGGAAAAACCCGTACAGGAAGCGGTGGACGACATACGTTCCGCTGTGTCCAAAGTGCGTTCCGATCTGCCTGCCGATCTGCGCGACCCGGTTGTTACCAAGCTGGATTTGGCCGGTTCGCCGATCCTGGCGTTTACTGTCGCCTCCGCCCAGCGCGATGACGAAGCGCTTTCCTGGTTTGTAGAAGACACGATTGCCAAAAAGTTGCTCAGCGTGCGCGGCGTGGGCCAAGTTAGCCGGGTGGGCGGCGCCAGCCGGGAAGTGGCCATTGCACTGGACCCGGTCAAATTGCAATCGTTGGGCGCTACGGCTGCCGATATTTCCCGGCAGTTGCGCGCGATACAAAGAGAAAGTGCAGGCGGCCGTACTAATTTGAGTAGCGGTGAGCAGCCGGTACGCACCTTAGCCAACGTTGCTTCGGTGGAAGAAATGCGACCGTTGCAACTCTCGTTGGCAGACGGCCGCAGTTTCCGGCTCGACCAAGTCGCGACGATCGACGACACGGTGGCGGAGCCCCGATCGCTGGCCTTGCTCAACGGCAAGCCGGTGGTAGGGTTTGAAGTCACCCGCAGCCGCGGCGCCAGCGACGTCGAGGTGGGCGCGGGCGTGCAAAAAGCGTTAGCGGAATTACGGCTTGCCAACCCGGATATAGAATTTACCGAAGCGTTCAATTTTGTCACCCCGGTGCAGGAAGAATTCCACGGCTCCATGACCATGCTTTACGAAGGCGCTTTGTTGGCGATATTGGTCGTATGGCTGTTTTTAAAAGATTGGCGGGCGACTTTCATCTCCTCCGTAGCCCTGCCGCTGTCGATAATTCCGGCCTTTTTGGGCATGGACTATCTGGGTTTTTCCCTGAACGGCATCACTTTGTTGGCCTTATCCCTGGTGGTTGGCATTCTGGTGGATGATGCTATCGTCGAAGTGGAAAACATCGTGCGCCACTTGCGGATGGGCAAAACACCTTATCAGGCGGCCATGCAGGCGGCCGATGAAATCGGTCTGGCGGTGGTCGCTACCACGTTCGCACTGGTTGCGGTATTTTTGCCCACGGCCTTCATGAGCGGGATTGCCGGGCGCTTCTTCAAGCAATTCGGCTGGACCGCAGCGCTGGCCGTGCTGGCCTCGCTGGTAGTGGCGCGGATGCTGACGCCGATGATGGCCGCTTATCTGTTGAAAGACAGCGGCCACTTCGAGCCACCGGAAGGGCGCATCATGAAAAACTATATGAAACTGGCGACCTGGTGTTTGAAGCATCGCCTGACCACGATAACGGCTGCGGCGGCGTTTTTCATCGGCTCATTACTGCTGATTCCTTTACTGCCCACGGGATTCATACCGCCGGACGATAATCCGCAGACCCAGGTTTTCGTCGAATTATCGCCCGGCGCCAGCCTTGTCCAAACCAGTGCCTCGGCGGAAGCTGCCCGGCAACTGTTGGCAAACGTGCCTTATATAAAATCGGTTTATACCACCATCGGCGGCGGTTCAGCCGGCGGCGATCCTCTTGCCGCCTCTCAAAGCGGCGAAGTGCGTAAAGCCACGTTGACGATTACACTGGCTAATCGTCAAGACCGGCCCGTGCGCAAGCAAGTCATCGAGCAAAACATCCGGCAGGCGCTGCAAAGTCTGCCCGGCGTGCGCACCAAAGTAGGCCTCGGCGGATCGGGCGAGAAATACGTGCTGGTGTTGAGCGGCGACGATCCGCAGGCCTTAAGCACCGCGGCCCGTAACGTTGAGCGCGATCTTCGGACCATTCCCGGCCTGGGCAGTATCGCCTCCAGCGCCGCGCTGGTAAGACCTGAAATTGCGGTAAGAACGGATTTTTCCCGTGCAGCCGATTTGGGCGTCACCACCGCGGCCATCGCAGAGACGCTGCGCATTGCCACGATAGGGGATTACGACTGGTCTTTGCCCAAGCTCAATCTCGCCCAACGCCAGGTGCCAGTGGTGGTGAAACTGGCCGCAGATGGACGCAGCGATCTTTCGGTGCTGGAACGGCTCGCGGTGCCGTCAGGCAAAGCCGGTTCGGGATCGGTGATGGTGAGCCAGGTGGCCGATCTGGAGTTTTCCAGCGGACCTGCGGTCATTGATCGCTATGATCGCTCACGCAATATCAATTTTGAAGTTGAGCTTTCCGGTCTGCCGTTAGGGGATGTGACTTCCGAAGTGCAAAATTTGCCGAGCATTCGCAACCTGCCGGCCGGGGTAAAGCAGATTAATATTGGCGATGCCGAAATGATGGCTGAGCTTTTCGCCAGTTTTGGCCTCGCCATGCTGACCGGCATGCTGTGCATATTCATCGTGCTGGTGCTGTTGTTCAAGGAGTTCTTGCAGCCGATCACCATCTTGGCCGCGCTGCCGCTTTCTTTCGGCGGCGGTTTTGTGGCGCTGCTGTTGACCGGTAAAGCGTTTTCCATGCCGTCGCTGATCGGGCTGATTATGTTGATGGGCATTGCCACCAAGAATTCCATATTGCTGGTCGAGTATGCCATTGTTGCCCGGCGGGATCATGGCATGCCTCGAATGGATGCGCTGCTGGATGCCTGCCGGAAACGCGCCCGCCCTATCGTCATGACCACCATCGCGATGGGTGCCGGTATGCTGCCGATTGCGCTTGGCATGGGCGGCGCGGATTCATCCTTCCGCAGCCCGATGGCGGTCGCCGTGATCGGTGGCTTGGTGACTTCCACCTTGCTCAGCCTGTTGGTGATCCCGGTGGCGTATACCTATTTGGATGATTTCAATAGCTGGATCAAGGCGCTGTGGCGGCGCTATGCCACCGCCAAAGCATCCGATGCGGGACTGAGGCTTTGAAGTTGATGCGGCTATACGGAATTTGTGAATGACCTGATCCCGTCTTTCGGCCATTCGGCAAGCCCGGGGAACGGCTGGTGTTTATTTCGTTCGTGGTTCTGTCGCACAGTTTGTAAAACCGAAAGATAATATTTATTTTTTCTTCAACGTTTAAAAATAAGCTGCCCCGCTTGTAATGCCTGTTTTCGCCATTGCCGCCAGTAGCTTTCCGATTGTTGCTGGCGTAAACAGCGCAAATAACGCACCCGCTGGGCCGCGTTAAGATGCTCGTAAATCAGCGGCATCAAACCGTCTTCGATATTGTAAGCAGGTTTTTCAGGGGCCAGACAAACGGGGACGATGCAATCCAGCGATAAACTCAAATCGTGGGCCAGCGCCTCACAAGCCTGTCGAACACTGCGTGCTTTGGCGTTGTCCGGTTGTTGGATATTGTAGGGAGGATTCCATTCACGGACCGGGCGTAAACGGTCGCAATGCGTCGCCACCGCGATGATAACCGGCATGGCTTGGTTTGGACATTGCTCCTGGAAATAGCGGCGAATGGCGTTCACTTGTTCTGTATCGACTTGGCGGGCGGCTTGCGCGGCATTGCAAACCATTAAAATCACATCGACTTTTGTCCACTCCTGCATTAATACCTCAGGTGCCTGGTCGTGCATTAAGCCGCCGTAACCGGCGCTGTCCAGTATGATCGCTTGTTGCAGGCCGTCGCGTTCGAGTAGGTAAGGGGTGATTTCTGCGGTAGTCGGCAACAATCCTTCTGCGCTTTTTATTTCGCCGAACAAGGCGTTAATCAAACTGGATTTGCCGCTGCTGACTTGGCCTACAACAAGCAGCCGTAGCGGCTCTATCGACTGGTTATGCGCTTCGCTTTCCGCCATGTCTTGCTTTGAGGCGGCGGTTAATCTGTCAGTCGGTACAATGTCATCCAAGGTTAATTGGCCGCTGTAGAGTTGAATCGCGTAATAACCGAGCTTGTTGATATAGGCACTGATCAGGCGTTGTGATATTTCATGGGTAACGGTATTCAGCCCTTTGCCGATTAATACACTGCGCGCTTTAGCCAGCGCCGCACCCGCCCAATTAAATAGCCAATTCCCGACATCGAAAACCGATCTAAGTTTATTCAAGGTGTCGACGGCCTGTTTGGCGCGCAATAAATCGCCGACTCTGACCGCATGACTGCCGGGAATTCTGTCCAATACGTCGTGCTGAATATCCTCACAGACCAACACAATCAGCTTCAGCAAATACGGCAGCGGAAATTCTAAAATGGGATATTTGGAATCGGCATGAAAGTGCCGCGCAACCAGCGTTAATACTTCATTGGTCAGTTTTAAGGCTTTGCTTGAGTCCGTCAACAAATCCGATTCTGTTTGCCAGCGTTCGGTTAATGGCTTAAGTGCTTGCCACGCCAGCAGGGCTTTATCCGGCCAGTTTGGATTAGGTTGAATCTCGATGGGTTCTACAAACAACGGTTTTTCGCTATGGCTACGCCAGTGCAGCAGTCCATAGACCAGCGCCATGTTCGCCGATAAGATGCCCATGCCCTGATAAAGCCAACCGTGTTGCCATACCCAGTAACCGCCCAAGCCTATTAACGCCAGCCAAGGCATTAAAAACACCACCGCCAAGACAATGCTAAAGCGCGTTACAAGCATAAGCTAGGTTTCCTTGTTTTTGAGCAATTGACGCGCATGGGCGAAGGCTTCGTCGTAAGCCTGTTTTAACGTCGCATGGTCGGGTAAAGCGCCTCGTTTTACGCCATGCAAATACACGCAAAAAGCTTTGCCCAGTGCATAGGTCATCGCTCCCGAATAAACGCCCGCCACCGCCGAGCCGTAAACAGGGACAAATTTAAGCAGTTCCCGTCCTAATAATCCTGCACCGACACTGACGCCGATCAGGCTGGTAAATTCGGCATACAGTCTGCGGGTCAATTCCAGTCCATAAATTGAAGCGATGCTATGAAACAGTTTGGCTTGCACAGCCAGCACTAACGGCAAACCTGCCAAGGGGATCGCGCCCATGCCGACATTAAGCACTGCGTAACCGATCAGGTGCGGATGAGCTTGCCCGGCATGAAAATCCAGCAATTCTTTATGCTGCTCGGTACCGCGTAACCAGCCGATCACGCCCGCCGGTAACACGCTTTCAATGGTGCGCCATAACGCATCCAACCCGTAATCGGCAGGCTCAAAACCGTCTTCCGGCAGCGTGAAATCGACCGGCACAAAATGCACCGGCACCGACTTAAACCAGTCGCGTTGATGTAACAGCACTTGCGCCAACGCATGAGGCACTTGCGGCGGAAAGGGGGTTTGTTGATAAGGATACGGTTGAATATGCTCGGCATCGACGGCATAACCGTCGTGCAAGGCGGTTTGAACTACTATGATAGGCCAGTCCGGGTGCTGCTGATGAATCGTCAACACGGTATCAACCACTTCCGCTTGATTCATGTCCAACGCCCGTAGCACCACGACTAGCAAATGCGCCTGATTGGCACACCAGGCTAGGTCTTCGCCGGGATTGTAAGCAGTTTCGCCCAAACCCCGCGTATCCAGAAAACGCATCATCGGATGGCTGGATGACGGAAAATCGTAAAATCGCGACCGTTTAGTGCAAGCCTGGAAGCCATTGCCGATTTCCGCCGCATCGCTGCCGGTTAATGCCCGAATCAGCGATGTTTTTCCGGCTTGTGTTTTGCCCAGCAGCCAAAAAACAGGAATCGGCAAGCGTTGCTTGACTTCGTTTATTTTGGATTCTATGCCGGTCGCTTTGGGGCTAAAGAGCGCATCGCCCAAACCTTTCCACGTCCAACTGCCGATGATATTCATAGGGATGAGGTAAAACTTTGCGGGCTTAATGTGATAATGATCATGCCAAATACAAGCATGTGTTATCTCCATAAAGTAAAAGACGTCATATCCTGGCCTGATTAAACAAAGCGTGGGATATGAATTGGGGGAGGTAAAGCGTTAAAAAATTATAACTCTTTTTTATGCACTCAGTTCGTAGGATGGGTAGGGCGTTACGCTATCCATCCTACCGCCTACTCAAGATATTGAATCAATCCGGCTGACAATCTCGCTGGACGCCAGCTCCAAGCCCTGCTTGTAACATTCGCTGGCCCTATCCTTGTCGCCTTGGGCAGACAGCAAATCGCCGAATAGTTGATAAGCCGGGACGGTAGGCTCTATCGAAAGGCTTTTGGTCAGGTAGGTTGTCGCTTTTTGGTTGTCTCCGCATTTCATGCTCAACTTGCCCAGTACGGTCAGGAACACCGCATCCCGTGGGTGCATCGGCAGCCACTGCTCGGCTGTTTCAAGCTGTCTTGCGACATCGATCGACTGGACATTGCCGAACAACACCACCAGCGTTTGATCCCAGGTTGTCGACAAGGCTCTGGACAAGCCGCCTTCGACCTTTGCGCCCGCCCCTGCATCAATCATCGCGGCGAAATAGATCGCCGAAACGCCTTTCATGTTTCTGATGTAATCGGGAATTTCCGACCATAACGAATCAATTTCATCAGCACTGCCTCGCTCGGCCGCCTGCTTTAACAATTTGCTAAACGCTTCGGTTTCCAGCAGTTTTATCTCGGCTTCCATCAACACTTTATTGTTGTTCAATGACGGAATCAGTTTGCGGATGCCTTCCCAATCGCCGGCTTGTTGATAGGCTTGATGTAGTAATTTTAAAACGCTGGCGTGAGTCGGATCGATGGACTGCAGGCGTGTCAAGGTTTGCAGGGCTTGATCGAATTGTTTTTCCGATAAATGCAGTTCCGCCTGGGTCAGGCCTATCGCCACATCGGAACCCGGCGCCTGGTCGGCTGCCTTTTTCAGGTATTCGTCCCTTTTGTCATACGCGCCACGGGATTGCGCGGCTCTTGCTGCAGTCAAATAGTGGATCAGCGGTGCGCCGCTGTGCGAGGCATGTTTGATTAATACTTTTTCGGCTTTTTCCCAGTTACCTTCGGCGGAATCGACCAGACCGGCAATCAAAGCTTCCTGAGAACGATTGAATTTGATGCTTTTGCCGCGGTTCTTGATTTGGCCGGGCAACCTGAGCAGCCAGCCTAAAAACCTGAAGAAGATATAAAATACAAAAAATCCCATGATCAAGCTAACCGCAAAAACGATTAACGATGTTTCAAGGGACCAATAGCCGATGCCGATCAGGACATAGCCTGGATTCTCGAATCCACCCAACCATTTATAGGCAAAAAAAGCGGCGGCAACGGCAACAAGGAGTGAACCCAGAAAATACATTATATTTTTCATCATGTACTCTCTGGATTATTGTGCGGCAGGTGCTGCTTCAACCGGCTTCGGTGTCTCGGCGGGCGGCGCGGTCTCAGTCGGCTTTACCGCTTCGGCCGGATTCACTGCCGCCGGTTTTGCTGGTTCAACCGGTTTTTCGACCGGTTCGGATTTGGCTTTTTCAGCAGGCGGCATGGCTTTATCGACTTCCAATCTCAGCTTGGTAATATCCCTGAGCATTTTCAACGACAGGCTGATGTCCGGGAAATGGCTGCGGATTTTGATGGCGCTAAACTTGTCCAGCTCGGCAATGAAATTGCTCGTCTCTGTGTTCTTGGCAAAGTTTTGTTCGATCCATTTTTTTGCATCGGCCAAACTGGATTGGTAAAGCTGCTCGTTTTGCTGAACCAGGGCAATTTTAACCATTTCCAGCTTTACCCTTAACTGTTCCCGAATAAACTGGGCTTGTTCCGGCGTTAATATTTCCTTAATGGGATGTTCGGTGTGCCTGATGGTCACTACCCCTTCCAATTGTCCCAATGCAGAATCAAGCAGATTTTGACCTTCCTTATTTGCCGGTTCCTGTGCCGGTTTGGGTTCAGTCAATGTTTTTCCGGTATAAGGCAAAAACAAGGTTAAGCTATCGACCTGGTCTTGCAGCGATTGAATCGAGGCGTACATCCCGACAATATCGGCAACGGCAACATTACGGATCGCGGTAATATCCTTGGCGATTTGTTCGCGTATTTTAAAAGCGCCTGCATCCCCGCTTTCTCTGAGGCGTTGATCCGCCGCTTCCAGGGCTTCGCGGGTGGTATTAACATCGCCCATTAAATACAGGCGTTGATTGGCTATGCTTAACAGGTATTCCGCATCGGCAATTAACCAATCGCCACGGGTCTTGCCTAACTGGCGTTGTACCTGCTGGACTGCACTGTTTAATTCATTCCGTGTAGCATCCAGTTTTTCGCTATGTAACTGGGAAAAATCCGCCAGGGTTTTGGTATAGTGGGATTCCTTCCCGGCAACATCGGCTTCTACGGTTGCCAGCTGGGATTGAATGGCTGCAAGTTGCGCCTGATAGCCGCTAATCTGTTTCGACAGCTCGATCAGCTGCATGTCGCCTTTATTAACTTCCCCGCCTAAATCAGCCTGTTGAGACCGCAATTGCTGAAAAAGATAAAAACCCGCGCCTGCCACACTGATAATAATGAGCAGCATAATGATGCCAAACCAGAGTCCGCTACGCGACTTGCGAGCTTCGCCTTCAGGACGTAGGCGAGGGGCGTTAGCTTCGCTATTTTCGCTCACATTCTGTTCTTGTTGTTCAGTCAATTCGGCCACTCTATTCCCCTGTCACACACGTTATTACTGTCTCAAGAATTGCTGTATCGATAGGACTATCCGTCACAGTAATTCGATTAAATCCCATATCGGCGGCTAAACACCTGATTCTATCGCTAACTACCACCAAGGGTATTAATGACAATAGCTTATTATTCTTTTCACCCAGCATTAAACTTAAGTTCTGCAACGCTTCGGCACTGGTCACGGTAATGACATCCAGGCGGTGCTGAGCAAGCAACTCGACAACCGGAGAGCTATCCATACGGGGGATTATTCTTTTGTAGACTTCCAGATAGTCAACTTCTGCGCCTCTGCTGCGCAACGTGGTTGCCAACTGTTCACGCCCGCCTTCACCACGAACGATTAAACAATTTTGCCCTTCGACTTGCTGTAGTTGCGGCATTTCCAGTAACGCCTCACTGTTATAACCGTATTCAGGCACTAAATCGACGGGTAATCCGGCCATTTTCATGGCTTGCGCCGTAGCCTGCCCCACTGCGGCAAAACGCACGGATTTCGTGCGGGGTATTTTGCCACTATTCGCCTTTAGAGCAAAATTTACTGCATTGGCGCTGATAAAAACAACCCATTGGAATCCATCCAGATTCGCCAGCGTAGATTTTATCCGGTCATCATCCCGCGAAACGATTTCCAGGGTGGGAAACCGGACCGCTATCCCGCCCCGCTGTTCAATTAAACGGCTCAGATTTTCCGCCTGATGCTCCGGCCGTGTTACTAAAACACATGCGCCGTTCAAAACTTTACTCAACGCTTCCGCCCCTTACCGACATCCCTGCATTCAATGAAACAGCGCTTGCAGAATTTCATCGGCGCCTTGAGCCAGTAAGTCTTCGGCAATCATTTTGCCGATAGCTTCAGCGCTGTCCACGCTATCCGTCCGTTCAGCCCGATAGATCACGCTGCCGTCAGGACTGCCGACCAATCCGCGCATGAACAGTTGATCGCCCTGCATCGTAGCAAAACCGGCAATCGGAACCTGGCAGCCGCCACTCAAGCGCGCGTTCATTGCCCTTTCCGCCGCCACACACAGTCCGGTTTCGCTATCATGCAACGCACTCAACATCTCATTAATTTCCGGATCGTCAATCCGGCATTCTATGCCTATAGCGCCCTGACCGATTGCCGGTAGGCTGACAGAGGTATCCAGGCATTGAGTAATGCGTTCGGCCATGCCCAGTCTTTTCAAACCGGCCGAAGCCAGAATAATGGCATCGTATTCACCGCTATCCAGCTTGGACAGGCGGGTGTTGACGTTACCTCTTAACGACAATATTTCAGCTTCCGGGTAAAGCTCTTTAATCTGGCATTGTCTGCGCAAGCTGGACGTACCGATTCTGGCATTAGCCGGTAAATCGTGTAACGTCGCATAATGATTGGAGACAAAAGCATCGGTCGGATCTTCGCGGGTTAAAATGGCCGCCAAGTGCAAGCCTTCCGGAAACTCCACCGGCACATCTTTCATCGAATGCACGGCAATATCGGCCAAACCTTCCAACATGCCCTGCTCCAACTCTTTGACAAACAATCCCTTGCCGCCAATCTTGGCTAAAGGCGCATCAAGAATCTTGTCGCCCTGAGTGGTCATTTTAACCAATTCAGTCCTGCATCCTGGAAATGTCCGCTCCAAACGTTCTGCAACATGCTCTGCCTGCCACAACGCCAAAGGACTCCGGCGCGTCGCAATACGAATAATTTTTTCAGTCAAAAGAACACCATTCATTTTCAACAATAAACTGCGTTATTGTAACCCGTGTAAGTTGATGACGGTTAATCGAACTTTAATTACTTGCCTGCACAAATGCAGGTAAAGAACGGAAGCTTTGCCTACAAGGGTGTAAGCAAGGAGCGTTAGCAGGAGTGTAAGCTTTCACTGTATAATTTGACCCAATAGTCAACTTACAATGAAACCGCCATGACCAACGTTAATTCCGACAAACTTTCCAGCGCCCGTTTTGCCCAGGCAACCGATGCCTTTGTAGAGGTATTTACCGCCTCTGTCGATTTTGACCAACGTATGGCGCAACAAGATATTGAGGGCTCAATCGCCCATGCCAAAATGCTTTGCTCTTGCGGTATTCTGACCGAACAGGAACGCGACGCTATTATTGACGGCCTGACCCAAATCAGCCGGGAAATAATTAACGGCGAATTTGTCTGGTCGATCAAGCAGGAAGATGTTCACATGAATATTGAAGCCCGCCTGACCGATTTAATCGGCATTGCCGGAAAAAAACTGCATACCGGACGTTCCCGTAATGATCAGGTGGCGACGGATATTCGCCTTTACCTGCGCAGTGAAATCACCCAGATTTTAGGCCAGCTCACGCGCTTGCAAACAGCCATTCTGGATTTGGCGGAGCAACACGCCGATACCATCATGCCGGGCTTTACGCATTTACAGGTCGCCCAGCCGATTACTTTCGGCCATCACCTGATGGCCTGGTTTGAAATGCTTAAGAGAGACCGGGAAAGGCTGCAAGATTGCTGCAAGCGCGTCAACATTATGCCTTTAGGCTCTGCGGCATTAGCCGGAACCAGCTACCCGATAGACCGCCAGATGACTTCTGACTTGCTCGGTTTTAGCCGTCCTTCGGCCAACTCGCTGGACTCAGTCAGTGACCGCGATTTTGCGATTGAGTTTGCGGCGGCCGGCAGCTTGATCATGATGCATTTATCGCGTTTTTCCGAAGAATTAATCCTGTGGTCCAGCGCCCAGTTCGACTTTATCGAGATGCCCGATGCTTTCTGCACCGGCTCCTCGATTATGCCGCAAAAGAAAAACCCCGACGTACCCGAACTGGTGCGCGGCAAATCAGGCCGGGTAACCGGTCACTTGGTTTCGCTGCTGATGCTGATGAAAAGCCAGCCGCTGGCCTACAACAAAGACAATCAGGAAGATAAAGAACCGCTATTCGATACCGCCGACACCTTAATCAATTGCTTGCGGGCTTATGCCGATATGGTTCCCCACCTCGAAGCCAAAAAAACCAATATGTACAACTCGGCCAAACGCGGCTTTGCCACGGCCACCGACCTTGCCGATTATCTGGTACGTAAAGGCATGGCTTTTCGGGATGCTCATGAAGTCGTGGGCTTGGCAGTGCGCTTAGGATTGGAAAGCAAACGCGATTTATCGGAACTGTCCCTGCCAGAGCTACAGCATTTTTCGGGCTTGATTACCGATGATGTTTTTGATTATTTAACGCTGGAAGGCTCGGTTTCGGCTCGTAAACACATTGGCGGCACGGCTCCCGGTACGGTTAGGCTCGCCATCCAGACAGCACGGGCAACACTGGAGCACGATCAACTAAGTCTGCTAAATACTCACCACAAAACCGGTGCGGCAGCGCCTGGATTGTAATATTTGTTAGCGTCCGGATCTTCGTATCTCGGCGGTGCGCTTTGTTAAAAGACTCTTGATTATCGACTTAGTTTCAGTTTAAAAATAATGCTTTCACCATGATAAGACCACACCCAGAGCCTGCCATCCATTTAGGCTCACCCGGCGAAGAAATCAGCATACAAGACCTTCAAACGATTAAATACCGATTTAAACGCTTGAATCAGCTACGCGAACAACGAGTCCAGGATTTTTTGCAACCTCGCCAACAAACATTCCTGGACTTATTACCCCTGCTTTTCCATTGCAACTTCCCGATGTTACCGGGATTTATCTCTTCGACAACTCCCGCAGGAATACCCGAATACAACCCTGGCATCCAGGCAATAAATGCCGCCAGGCAACTTGCAAAAAACTTCACTTATGCCCGCGCGGCATCACAGACTTACCCTATTGAAGGCCTGTTCTTGATGGGCAGCGTCGGCAGCATCGCATTTTCCAAAACCAGCGACATGGACATTTGGTTATGCCATCAATCCGACTTATTGTCCGGCGCCATTGCCGAGCTGCAAAAAAAAGCCACCGCAATAGAGATTTGGGCGGCATCGCTAGGACTGGAAGTGCATTTCTTTCTGATGGACAGCAAGCAATTCCTGCTCGGTGAAAACACGCCCATTTCCACGGAAAGCAGCGGCCAAACCCAGCACTATCTACTGCTTGAAGAGTTTTACAGGACGGCAATTTATATTGCGGGGAAAAGCCCTGCATGGTGGCTGGTCCCCCCGCATGAAGAAAGAAACTACACAGCCTATATCAAGCACTTAATAGCTAACCGGTTCATTCCCGAACATGAGCTTATCGATTTCGGCGGCTTCGACGCTGTCCCGGCCGAAGAATTTACCAGCGCAACCCTTTGGCATCTTTATAAGGCGCTGCATTCGCCGCATAAATCGCTATTGAAACTGCTGTTAATGGAATGCTATGCCAGCGAATATCCTCAGACTGAATGGCTGTGTCAGGACATAAAAAAGGCCGTTTATCAGGGCGACTATATGACGACCGATCTCGACCCGTATTTGCTCATTTACCAAAAAGTCGAAAAATATCTGCAAAAAGCGCATAGCCATGGAAGATTGGCCTTGGCTCGTCAATGCTTTTATTTAAAAGTCATGGGTTCGTCCGACAACACCATGGATTCCCAGACCCGAGCCACCAGGGAAAAATATATGCACTCTATTGCTAATAACTGGAATTGGCCCGCCTCCACTATTGATAACCTTAAATATCAGCGACTCTGGAATATAAAAAAAGCAACGTCGGAACATGCCGTTATCGTGCAGCAATTGACCCACTGCTACCGCATGATTATGGGCTTCGCCAGAGACCATGTCGCCCAAAACCAGGAAAACAGCAACGACCTGAAATTGATCGGCAGAAAGCTTCATTCCTTTTTGGAAAAAAAGCCGGGCAAGATTGAAATCATTACGACTCGCTCGGAAGTCCACTCAAAAGAAAATACCTTGTCTATCGTAGAAAACCGTCTTCCCGGCGGCGATGGCTGGGCTATGTACCTGAAAAACGTACAGATGACTAACGCCGCAGATTTCGAACCCATACAAAAATGCCGGTCTTTAATCGAAATCCTTTGCTGGCTGATCATCAACGGACTCTATCACAAACAGCTACAGCTCCAGTTCAGTTCGCATTCACTTAAAATGCCGAATGAAGAGTTGCATTCAACACTGACGCAGATCAACCTTTTTTTAACCCAGAGTTTTAACTACGACCCTCCGCTGGAAACCTACCAAACCCTCAAAGCCCAGCTGAATTCACTGCTTATTATCAATATGGGCATATCGGATGACGACGGCCTGTGCGTTATGAGTGAGCGTTCCGATGCGTTAAGTTACGGCATGAGCCGCCAGTGTTTCATTCAAACTATCAACAGGATTTCACTGTCCAGCTGGGGCGAAATCACAACCAGCCAGGATGAAGGCATAGAAGGGCTATTTAACTGTTTAGCGGATACCATTAATGACAGTAAAAAACCGTTATCCTTGAGTAGCCTGAAGTTTGTTTGCCACACTCCGGCTCGGGCCAAAGGCATTATCCTCCGCGTTGAAGCGGTATTTAATACCCTGGTTAAACTTTTTTCCAAACAACATCATAATCGCTCACCCCGTTATATTTTGCCGGGCGGAACTTCGTTTTATGTCTTCCAATCCGCAAATAAAACCCTGAGCTACAAACAGCTGGCAACCAGGAAACAGTTATTAAGCGAGTTAGCAAGCCCTCAGGAACAGTTCAGCACCATTCATTTCGACCCAGCGGTCCTCGAAAAAACACCCATTCATCTTGTTTATTCCCTGAACAGGCCGCAAGTGATCCAGCTTTTTTACTATGAAAGCAAGACGGACACCAGTGTCTATATTGTTGATGAAAAAGGCGCCTTGTATATCCAGCCGCATAGCAAAGCAAAGCCGAGCCAACTGCTAAAACAATATGCCATTTTTTTAGAATCTATCCTCAACCGCAATCTTTTTGAAACGCTTTTGACCATTGAATATTACGAGATCACGAAAAGTCCTGCCGGCATCTTTTCTTATACCCCCGTACAACTGAAAGCAACCGCATCAAACCAGGAATTAAGCTTGCGCATTACCGGGGAAGATACCCACAAGGGCATCATCTATTCGATCTACTGCAATGAAAAAGAGTTTTCCTCGCTAGACCACGGCAATCAAGTCTTTTATGTCGCTTACCAGCATATACTTCAATTTCGGAACGGTAAGATTAATTATCCGATTCATATTACCGATATAGACCTGCCCCTTTCTGCATTCCGCATCGACAACCCGGAGCAATTGCAAACCATCCATTATTTAAACTACAAACAAAAAATAGAGGATAAATTCAACATTTAATCTTACTTGTCGTTTTCGACTGGCTTTTTTGGAGATGAATCGTCTGCCTGGAGCAGCGCGACAAAATCATCCGCCGGCAGCGGGTGACTTTTGAGATAGCCTTGGTATAAGTCGCAACTTTGCTCTTGCAGGAAAGCCAGCTGTTCCAGCGTTTCCACTCCTTCCGCCAGCACTTTGAAACCCAAGATATGTCCCATCGCCACAATGGTCGCTGCAATTTCCATGTCGTCTTTATTATGGGGAATATCGTCGATAAAACTCTTATCGATTTTCAGTACATCCAGAGGAAAGTGTTTGAGATAGGTCAGCGACGAATAACCGGTGCCGAAATCGTCAATGGCAAGATGAACGCCTTGGGCATGCAGGCTGTTGAGAATGTTCGTCGTTTTGTCCTGGTTTTCCATCAACCCGCTTTCGGTTATTTCCAATTCCAGCTGCCCTGCCGGAAAACCGGTGTCGCGCAGTACCGTTGCAACCAAGGCGTTAATGTCGCTGCGCCGGAATTGGTGCGGGGAAACATTAACCGTCAGGGTTAACGGTGGCAACCCCATATCCAGCCACTGTCGACCCTGCCTACAAGTTTCGCGCAACACCCATTCGCCAATCTCCACAATCAAATTGGTTTCTTCGGCAATGGGAATAAAGCGGCAAGGGGGAATCAATCCTTCGACAGGATCTTGCCAGCGCACTAACGCCTCAGCACCAACAATACGACCGCTGGCAATATCCATTTGCGGCTGGTAGAACACACGCAGCTCCTGTTGTTTAATCGCTTTTCGCAAACGGACTTCTAACGCAATACGCTCACGGACAGCAATAGTCAGGTCTTCGGAAAAATAGGCAAAGCAGCCGCGCCCATTATCTTTAGCGTGATATAACGCCGTATCAGCGTGATCCAGTAACATTTCAGGGTTGTCTGCGTGTTGCGGATCAGGCTGATACCAATACTCACGCCAATCTGTACATCGTCACTTTGGGGAAGCTGAAAGGATTTGCTTAAGTCTGCGATAATTCCTTCAGCGACCCGCGCGGCATCGTCCGGGTGTGTAATATCTTCCAGCAACACGATAAATTCATCGCCGCCCAAACGGGCACCCGACTGGCAATTTTCTGAAGACGATCCAACGCTTCTTGTAGTGCCGTTTCCGATGCTTTGTGCTCGGTAATGTCGCGAGTAACGGCGAGCAATGCAGTAATATGACCATGTGAATCGCGTAAGGGAACCGCATGGGTATCCATCCAGCGATATGTACCCTTGAGCCCACGCATCTCGAATTTCAGATTGCCGGACTCGCCCTCAAACACTCGCTTTGTCAACACTATAAAGGCGTCTTGATATTCCGCTGTCATAAGTTGCGGTATCTGCTGACCGAGGACTTGATCCAGGGAATCCGCTTCGATCATGTTCAACCCGGCACGGTTCATCCGCAGCAACGTTCCGTCTGCTGCCACCAGTTTTACGCACTCAGGTTCGGCTTCAATGATGGCGTATAGTTGCAGATGGCTCTCGGTGAGTTTTTCAAGAAAATAGCCCAGCATAGCCACGACCAGAGAAGCCACAAAACACGATGCAACTAACCCGATAAGCAGGTAATCGGGAGGCACTTCTCCCTTTAGCAATAACCCCATGACGGCAACAATGACCTCAGTCAACAACACCGAGAGGATCACTGAGAACAACCATAACTGCCATACTTTAAGGCGCTGAAGCAGCGGGAGAGGATTTATTTTCAAGTTAGCCCTTTACTGTTTATTGTGTGTGGTATGCATAATCCTGGATTCAACCTTTAAATTAAGCCGCCCCACATTATCTCTGCTTACCTTCAAGTAAACTCTGTGGCCATGAACAATCAATAGCAATCTCTTATCCTTAACGATTTGCCAGTACAGCAACATGCTTATAGCCACAATAGCTGTCTTCTACGTCAATAGACTAACCCTCTTAATTTTTGGTACAATTAAACGGATTCTCGGAGACTTTAGGGTTATCCGTTTTTGTAAGTTTTCATTTCATCAATCTGGAGAAAATCTATGCCAATTAAAGTTGCAATCAATGGTTATGGTCGTATTGGACGTAATATCGTTCGCGCATTATACGAAGCAGGCCGTACCAATGAAATTCAAATTGTTGCAATCAATGATTTAGGCGACGCTGCAACGAATGCGCACCTGACTCAATATGATTCAGTGCATGGAAA